>Ga0126379_10003224_pt1 | contig 10524 bp, 11 predicted proteins | sample PanSoiMetPlot_24_FD_92640 | JGI IMG/M metagenome (GOLD analysis project Ga0126379, IMG submission 92640) | Tropical forest soil microbial communities from Panama - MetaG Plot_24 | ecosystem: Environmental > Terrestrial > Soil > Tropical forest > Bulk soil | place: Panama | collected 2016-02-17 | reverse complement strand
CGGCCACGGCTGCCGCAAGGTCGAGCAATTGCCGCATGCGACAGGGCGCGGGAACGGCGACCGGGCGGAGGTGATAGTAGAAGTCGAGGTCGTAGTCGGGCACCCACTCGGGCGGGGCGAGGCGGAGTGGGGACGGGACGACGCGGTACCCGAGGCGCGGGATGGCCTCGATGGCATGTTCGACCTTGGCGCGCAGGCGACCGGCGTCGGGCCGATCGGCGAGGATGCTGATGTTCGTGAAGTCCGAGCGGAGGGCGGGGTCCTTCTCGACCGCCCACATGATCGCCTCGGCATCGCTCATTCGCATTGGATCAGGGTTTCGCGAGGCGGAAGGACGCGCAAGCGCTCACGCGTGGTTCAACGCGGGATTTGCGTGTGCTTGAACTCGTTGAGGCGCGTCCACTCGAGCAGCCCGAGCGCCCGCTCGAGGTCGTCGACGCGGTTGCGCTCCATGAATCGGATGAACACGCCCCGGTCGCCTTCGATGAACGTCGGCACGCCGAACGCATTGAACCGGTCGACCTGCTCGGTGTGCTCGGCGGCGAGCGTCTTCAGGGGCCGGCCGCTCCACGCCTCTTCGGCGACGGCGTCGACGTCGAGGCCGGCCGAGGCCACGGCCTCGCGGACGACGTCCTCGTGGCCGAGCTTCTTGCCCTGGTCGTGGCGGGCGGCAAAGGCGGCGAGGTGGAAGTCGTAGAAGCCCTGAGGGAAGTGGTCCCGCACGGCGATGCCGTAGAGCAAGGCGGTGACTCCGGTGCCCCACTCACCCGGCTGGCGGTCCCACACCGGCGGATCACCCTCGTCGACGTGCGCCTGATCGAGTGAGAAGGGCAGGAACCGTACGTGGAGGTCCGCACCCTCGCGCAGTGCCGTCACGACGGCCTCGTGCGCGTTGCGGGCGAAGGGACACCGGTAGTCGAAGCTGACGGCAATCTCGCGGGGCACGGCACACCTCCGGACCGGGAAATCCGAGTGATGGGGTCGACAACCACGGTACCCGCGCGACCGCGGGGCCGGGACCGGATCAGCGGGTGATGATGCGCTTGGCGATCCGCCCGAGCACGAGGCCGACCAGGGCACCCGCCAACGTGTCGGAGGCGTGGTGCATGCGGACGTAGACCCGGCTCGCTGCCACGAGGCCCGCGAGCGTGAAGTAGGCGGGGGCGGCGTCGGTGCCCTCCGAGAGCAGCGTCGCGGCCATGAACGCCGAGGTGGCGTGTCCCGACGGGAACGCGCTCGTCCGAGGCCGCCGGAGGCCGTACGGCAGCGGTCCGGGCGGTGCGCTGGGAGGGCGGATGCGGCGGAACGCCAGCTTGATCAGCCCGTTCGTCAAGGCCGACTCGGCGCCCAGCGCGACTGCGAACCGGACGCCCACCGCCGGTTCGGCGCGACGAGCGGCGCGCAGCGCGCCGATGGCGATCCACAGCAACGCATGGTCGGCCGCGCTCGACAGACCGTAGAACAACGGGTCGAGCTCACGGCGCCGGTATCGGTCGACCCAGCGGTCGACGGCGTCGTCGAAGGCACCGATCCGTGCCAGCAACGCGTTCCGGCGTGGCCAGCTCCGCGCGCCGGCGCGCGCGGTCCCCGAAGGAGCGGTGGCCATGGCCGCGAGGGTACAAGGAGCGCGGTGAAATGGTGTCGTGCACCTCGGGCCCCGGATCGCTGTGGTGGGGACGAGCGGCGCCGGGAAGACGACGCTGGCCGCTCGCCTCGCGGCGCTGCTCGACTGTCCACACATCGAGCTCGACGCGTTCCAGCACGGTCCGAACTGGCAGCAGGCGACGGTCGAGGAGCTGCGCGAGCGCACCGACCGCGCGACCGCCGGCGACCGGTGGGTGAGCGACGGGAACTACGAGGCGGTGCGCGACCTGACGTGGGGGCGCGCCGATCAGCTGATCTGGCTCGACTACGAACGGCCGTTGATCATGTTTCGCGTCATCCGCCGCTCGGTGTGGCGTGCAGTCACCCGCAGGCCGATGTGGAACGACAACCGCGAGGACTGGCGGAGCTGGGCCGATCCCGAGCACCCGATCCGGTGGGCCTGGGTGAAGCACGGCGAACGGCGGACCAAGTACCCCGCATTGCTGCGACAGCCCGAGTTCGCACACCTCCAGGTGGTGCACGTACGCCGCCCAAGGGAGACGCGCCGGTTGCTCGCCGCCGCCGCGAGCGAGTAGGCGGGGCGATCAGGTCAGCGTCCGACGCCGAGCGGCAGGCTCGGCTCGATGACGGTGCCCGGCCCCCTGAGCTCGACCGCCTGAACCGGGTCACCCCCGAAGGCGGGGCAATAGGGCTTGAACGTGCAGTACTCGCACAACGGGCCGGGACGGGGCCGAAAGTCCTCCCGCTCGCAGGCCCGCAGGATGGCCGTCCAGAGGGCATCGGCCCGTTGCCCGACGCCAGCCACGGACTGTGCCGACGGCGCGGCGATGATCGCCTCGGGCTTCGAGAGGTAATAGAGCTGAACCCGAGCCGGACGCCGCCCCAACATCTGCTCGCAGAGCGCGGCATAGATGTGCACCCCCGAGAGTCGGGCGTTCTCGGCGAACGCGCTCGGCACGGAGCCCGTCTTGTAGTCGGTCACGACGAGCTCGCCGTCCTCGTCGATCTCCAATCGGTCGATGATCCCGCGGAGGGTCACGCGACCGAACTGGGCCGTCAGCTTGAGCTCGAGCCCGATCGGGTTCACGGTCTGCGGATCCTCGAGCTGGAAGTACCGCCGCAGGAGCTGTTCGGCGTCGGCATCGAACGCCAACTGTTGCTCCTCGGTGAGCTCGAGCCCGGCGAACTCCGGGTCGTCGCCCAGCTCGACCTGTGCGATGGCGAGCTCACCGAGGGCGGCGTTGAGGCTCCGCTCGGCCGGCTCGCGCAGCATCAGGCGCTCGAGGGCGCGGTGGACGAGCGTGCCCTTGCTGGCCGCGGCGCTGGGTGGCTCCGGGAGCCGGTCGATGTACGAGAACCGGAACGCCAACGGGCACGACTTGAACGCCGACACCGAGCTCGGCGACAACGACGGCGGGAACGCCAGACCCATGCCCGGAGAGTAACGCCGGGGTATGACGGTCACGCGGATCTCCCGTAGCCTCCGCCGCGGCGGCGGCGGCTTTGCCGACCGGCGCCGCAGGAGCCGGAGCTTGCGGCGGCGACAGCCGGGCGTCTGGCTGACCAGGGGGAACGATGCGAGTCGACGGAACGGTGATGACGACCCGGCCGGAGGAGATGCCGGCGGCGGCGCGTGAGCTCGAGGAGCTGGGGTACGACGGTCTCTTCACTGCCGAGACCAGCCACGACCCGTTCCTCCCGATCACCCTGGCCGCGCTCGAGACCGAGCGCATCGAGCTCGCGACCGGGATTGCGGTCGCGTTCGCCCGGAACCCGATGTCGACGGCGGTCATCGGCAACGATCTGCAGCTGTACACGAACGGCCGGTTCGTCCTCGGCCTCGGCAGCCAGATCAAGGCGCACATCGAGAAGAGGTTCTCGATGCCGTGGTCGGAGCCGGCGAAGCGCATGCGCGAGTTCATCCTCGCGATGCGCGCCATCTGGGCGTGCTGGAGCGACCGCGAGAAGCTCGACTTCCGCGGCGAGTTCTACCGCCACACCCTGATGACGCCGTTCTTCGATCCTGGCCCGAACCCCTACGGTGTCCCGAAGGTGTTCCTCGCCGCCGTCGGCGAGCGGATGACCGAAGTCGCCGGCGAGGTCGCCGACGGGATTCTGCTGCACGGCTTCACGACGGAGCGCTACGTCCGCGAGGTCACCCTGCCCGCCCTCGAGCGCGGTTGGGCGCGCGCCGGCAAGAAGCGGGGCGACTTCGAGCTGTCGGGGCCGATGTTCGTCGTCACCGGGACCAACGAGAAGGAGTACGAGGCCGCGCGCAGGGGCACGAAGCAGCAGATCGCGTTCTACGGGTCGACCCCGGCGTACCGCGCCGTGCTCGAGCTCCACGGCTGGGGCGACCTCCAAGGTGATCTCAACCGCCTGTCGAAGCAGGGCGAGTGGGAGCAGATGGGGGAGCTCGTGGACGACGAGATCCTCGGGACGTTCGCGGTGACGGGCGAGCCCGAGGAGATCCCGACGAGGATGCTCGAGCGGTACGGCGACGTCGTCGACCGCATCAGCTTCTACGCCCCGTACAAGAGCGACCCCGAGCGCTGGGCGCGGGTCGTCGAGGGGTTCAAGACAGCACGGCAGTAAGCGGTCGCACGGAGCTCGCGAATACCTGGCGGATCTGCGCACACCACCACGGGCTCAAGACCTACTTCTCCTGGGACGTCGTCGGCGAGCCGCCCAGTTGGGATCTCGTCCCCCCGGACGATCCCGACCCGCCGCGATCCGGCTTCCGTGCGATGAGGATCTCGGTGTCACCGGGCCAGTCCCAGAAGAGGCCGTCGGGCGCACATGCCTTGAGCAGCGCGCGCACGTCGGCTGTGAAGGTGTCGAGCTGGTTGCCGAAGAGGTGGGGCGCGGCGTACGACATGGAGAGGTAGCCGGCGAGCACGCCGTCCGAGTCCCGAACGATGTCCGGCCGACCCGGCGCGAAGACCGAGACCGGCGCGCCGAAGCGGGTGCGCCCGAGCGCATCCGCGTAGCGCTCGAAGTCGGGCGTGAACCCTTGCCCGGCGCGACGGCGCGGGCCTAGGTACCGGCGGACGAGCGCGCGGAGCTCGTCGTGCGGGATCGGCGGGTAACCCGGTCCTTCCGGCTGCGGCCGCCGCTCGACGGTGTGGACGACCAGGGCGATTGCCCCGCCCGGCTCGAGGACGTCGTAGGCGGCTTCGCCGACGGCGACCTGGTCGGTCCACTGGAACGACTGGCCGAACGTCACGAGCTTGCAGGGGCCGAGGTCGAGCGTCGGGATGTCCTCGGCGAGCGCCTTGATCCAGCGAATGTTGTCGATAGCGGCTTCGCGAGCGCGGCGGTCGCCTTCCGCGAGCATCTCGGCGTCGGGATCGAGGCCCATCGCCTCTGTGAACGACGGCGCCAGCTCGACCGTCAGGAGGCCCGGGCCGCACCCGACGTCGAGCAGGCGGCCGGTGCCGTCGAGGCCGACCTCCGCCGTCAGCGTCGCGACGAGCTCACGCGAGTACGGGGGCCGTCCGCGCGCGTAATGGGGCGCCGCTCCTTGGTAGAGCGTCGGGTCGTACGGCACCGGCCTTCAATCCTCGTCGGCGGGAGGGAAGTGCATCGGCTCCTCGAGCGAGCCGTTCAGCAGCGCTTCGACGAGGTCGGCCAGTTCTCTCGGATAGACGGTCTCGTCCGTCGTGCGCAGCTCCTCGACAGGCCACCACCGGTGATCCAGGAGCGCACGCTGCTCGACCTCGTCCCATCCATGGTGCTCGGGCGTGAACGGCTCGACGTGCACCGCGAAGAACGATTCGCGCTGGCGGTACCGGCGACCCTCGAACGGAAAGACGCACACACGGGTCGCGACCACCGGGCCGAGTCGCTCGGGTGCGAGGCACAGGCCTGTTTCCTCCCGGATCTCCCGCACCGCCGCGTCCTCGATCGACTCGCCGTCGTCGAGACCGCCGCCGGGCGTGAGCCACCAAGCTCCGTCCTCCGGCCGCCCGGGATCGAAGCCGTGCTGGAGCAACACGTGTCGGTCGGCGACGAGAACGACGCGTGCCGCCTGCCGTTCGATCACCACCAGTGCACCGTATCGAGAAGGCACGACAGGTCGTCATCGTTGCTCACGCGGTTTCGGCGTCGCACTCCGCAGCCGAGGCACTGGTGGACCACCAGGAATTCACCGCGTTCGTAGAGAGCGCCGATCGGTTCCATGAGCCCGCGACAGGTCGCGGCCCGGTCTCCGCGGTGCACGTCGACATGCATCGACCACAGGCAGGCGGGGCAGTGATTCGTGTAGCCGTTGCCGGCAACCTGTCGACCGCAGTGTGCGCAATGGAAGTCTTCGCGGGTACGCGTGAAACGCCGCGACAGAAGGCACCTCGCTTCGTCGATCCGGACGGGGCGCGCCGGGACTGATCCGTGAGCGGGATCGCCACGAGGGCGCGGGCGTCAGGTCGTCGAAGCGGATACCTCCTGAGATCGACGCTACCGGATCGGGCTACGTCGCGGCGGCAAAGCGCAGCATCGACGCCACGGTCGCGTCGGGGTCCTGCATCGGGCCGAAGTGGCCGGCGCCGGCCATGACCTCGAGCCGGCCCGCGGGAAGCCGGGCAACGATCATCTCGCCGAGCGTCGGCGGGATGGCGTCGGTGTGCTCGCCGCAGACGACCAGGGTCGGGCACGTCACCTGGGCCAGGCGCTGGTACACGCCGTTGGCGACGCCCATCGCGTACACCGCCGCTTCGTCCTCGGGCCGGCATTTCAGCTCGACCTGCCCGTCGGAACGGTCGCGGAGCCCGTGGTCGACGTACGCGCGGAGCGCGGTGGGTTCGAGCACGTCGAGGGGCGGACGGGAGGCATAGGAGGCGAACGCCTCATCACGGGACGACCACACAGCGCGTCGACGGCGGGCGCCCTCGGACAAGGGGAAGTCGGACTGCGGCTCGAGGGCCTCGTCACTCGGGAACACGATGGGCTCGTAGCACCAGAGCCGGGCGAACGTTCCCGGCTCGCGCGCCTCGCCGAGGAGAAGCGAGGCCGCGCCCTTCGAATGGCCGCACGCCAGCAGCGTGGCGGCGCGCGCGAGGCCGACCTCGTGCACGACGGCCATGACGTCGTCGGCGAACTCCGACCAGCGGTACCCGTGCGTGGACCGGTCGCTGTCGCCGTGCCCGCGGTAGTCGAACGACCACACGTGCCGGCCGGCGTCGACAAGCCGCGCCGCCACCGGCGCCCACGCGACCCCGTGGAAACCGGTTGGATGCGCGAGCAGGACGGGGTGGCCGTCGCCACCCCAGTCGTGCACGACGAGGCTCAGGCCCCCGGCGTCGAACCGGCGGGAACTCGGACGCGGTGGCGTCGCCATAGTGATGACCAGAGTGGATGAGCGGTCTTCGGATGCTCGCCCGCCGGCACCGGCCTCCGCCGCCCCCACAGCGCAGGCCAGATGCACAGGACGCAGAGCACGACGCCCAGCAGCATGACGAAGCGAAGCGCGTGCGTGAACGCGACGTCGGTCAGTTGCTCGACGAGCGCGCGCGATCCGCCGGTCAGCGTCCTGACGTGCTGCTCGGCGGCGGTGGATCCCGAGAGCAAGCCGCGCACGTCGTCGATGTCCGCGGCCGACGTGCCCCGGGCGTGCGCCTGCGAGAGCAACTCGCTGTTCTCGAGACTCGTGAACAGCGAGCTCGACAGCGCGAGCCCGATCACGATGCCCATGAGCCGAGCCGTCTGCAGGACCCCCGACGCGATGCCGGCCTTCTCGTCCGGCATCGACTCCATGCCGGCCGTGTTCGAGATGTTGTACGCGAAGCCCTGCCCGAACCCGGCGACCACGAGCCCGGCCACGACCAGCCCGATGCCGCTGTCGGCGTCGATCAGCGTGAAGCACGCCATCCCCACACCGATGAGGAACATGCCGAGAGCCATCAGCTCCTGCGAGCCGAACCGCGAGACGAGCCGGCCTCCGATGGGGGACATCACGACCAGCGGCACACTGAAGAAGAGGAACACGCCGCCGGCGGCAAGCGGCCCCAGATCGAGGACGTTCTGCAGGTACAGCGTGAGGAAGAACAGGATCACGCCGAACATCCAGTTGCCGATGAACGCCACCACCGACGCCCCGGCGAACCGCACGTCGCGGAAGAGCGAGAACTCGACGAGCGGTCTGCGACGTTTCAGGTTGAGCTCGTTCACGACGAAGGCGGCGAGGAATGCCACGCCCATCACGATCGGGACGACGACGACAGCCGTCCAGCCCGAATTACTGCTCTGCTGGAGCCCGAGGATCACGAGCACGAACCCGATGGTCAGCAAGGCGAATCCCGTCCAGTCGATCCCGCCGGTGAAGGTCGGGTCGCGGGATTCCTCGACGGCCGCGAGTGTGACGATGAACGTGATCACCCCGATCGGGACGTTGATGAAGAAGAACCATCGCCACGAGGCGAACTCGGTCAGGATCCCGGCGAGGAACGGCCCCAGGGCCGAACCGGCGAGCCCCACACCCGACCAGATGCCGAGCGCCTTGGCGCGCTCGTCGGGATCGAAGGCGTTGTTCACGATCGAGACCGACACGGTGAAGATGACCCCGCCACCCACGCCCTGCACCACCCGGGCCGCGATCAGGAAGAGATCGTCGGGCGCAGCGGCGCACGCCGCCGAGGCGCCGACGAACAGGACGATGCCGATCAGTGCCATCTTGCGCCGGCCGAAGATGTCGGCGAACCGTCCGATAGCGATCATCGGCGACACGAAGGCGAGCAAGTAGGCGTTGACGGTCCACAGCAGCGTGGTCGTCGACGCATCCAGATCCTCGCCGATCCGTGGCAGCGCCACCGTGATCCCGAAGAAGTCGACCGTCAGCAGGATCATCACGCCCGACATCGCCAGGACGACCCACCACTTGCGGTTCGCGGCGGTGATCAGCGGCACGGCGGCGGAGCTTACGATGCCCGAGTGGCGCCTGGTGACGGCATCGACGCGTGGGAACGGCGCGGCGGGTACCACGATGTGACCGGCGGTCGCGTGTTCGTCGCCGACCGATTCCCGGCCGACGCGATCGGCACCACCGGCACTCCCGTCCTCGTGCTGCACGGCTTCCCGACGTCGTCGCACGATTGGCATCGCGTCGTCGACCTCTTCGCGCGTCGTCAACGCATCGTGGTGCCCGACCTGCTCGGCTTCGGCCTCACCGACAAACCCGACCAGCCGTACTCGCTCTTCGAGCAGGCCGACCTGGTCGAGGCCCTGGCCCGCGACCTCGGGCTCGAGGAAGTCGCGCTGGTCACGCACGACATGGGAGATTCAGTGGGCGGCGAGCTCCTCGCCCGCAGCCTCGACGGCACGCTCGGCTTCCGCGTCACGAGCCGCGTCGTCACGAACGGCTCCATCTACCTCGGGATGGCGCACCTGACCGACGGTCAGCAGCTCCTCTTGTCGCTGCCCGACGAGCGCCTGGTCGACGGCCCGGGGCGCGACGCGCTCGTCCAGGCTCTGCAGGCGACGTTCGCGCCCGGCTCCTCAGTGCCCGACGAGGACGTCGGGACCGCTGCCGACCTGATCGTGAGGGACGGCGGGCACCGCATCCTCCCGCGCACGATCCGGTATGTGGAGGAGCGCCGGGAGCACGAAGGCCGGTGGACGGGCGCCATCGAGCGCCATCCGTCACCGCTGACGATCGTGTGGGGCGACGCCGACCCGATCGCGCTGTGGCCGATGGCCGAGCGGCTGCACGAAGCGCGACCCGACGCGACGCTCGTCCGCCTGCGTGACGTCGGGCACTACCCGATGCTCGAAGCTCCCGACGCGCTCGCCGCCGCCCTCGACCACGCGATCGGCGCTCCTTCCTGAACTCGGCGAGCGCCGCTGGTTACGCGGCGTTCGCCTCGATCCAGCGGTCGAGGGCGGGGCCGCTCTCGAAGCTCGAGATGAGCGCATAGCGAGGCATGTCCCCGGTGTGGCAGACGACGTGCCACAGACGCTGGGTGTCGAGGACGAACTGGGAGCCGCGGTGGAGTGGAATGTGCTGCTCGGTCTCAGGGTCGGGGAGCCCGTCCTCGTTGTGCTCCATGAGGATCATGAAGCTGTCTGGGAAGTCGGTGAGCTCGAGCCACGACCGGACGACCCAGCCCCCGTCGGGCGGGTTGAATCGGTTGTTGTCGTCGCGGTGGATCTGGCGGCGGGCCGTCTCGTAATCCTGCGGCTCGAGCTTGATCACCCGCACCCGCCCGAAGTTCGCGCCGACCGCCTCGACGTAGCGCTTGATGTCGGGGCAACGCTCGGCGTTGACCGTGAACTTGCCGTCCTTGTCGGGACGTTCGTCACCCGGCTTCCAGAAGCCGCGGCAGTCGAGCTCGCCGTCGGCCGTGGCGATGGGCGCGAAGTTCGTGTCGCCGCCGCTCTTCCAGTCCATGTACTCGAGACCGAGGAACTCGTGCTCGGGGATGGGACGGTCGAGGTCTCGCAACCGCACGAATCCTGTTGCATCGAGCGCGTCGAGGCGGGGGTGCGGGGTCTCGAGCGGGATCTCGGACGACCAGTGAGGGGTCTTCAGCCAATGCGACATAAGCGCCGATTCTAGAAGCTCGGCTTCATGCCGACGTGTCCGGCGCTGTATCGAAGGGATCGATGTCGCGATGACTGACCCGAAGGCACCGAGTCGTGGCTCGTCGCGCTCCGACCGGGTCGTCAGGCGGCCCGGTGACCGGACGTCGCTCCGGGCAGACGGGCATTGATGGCGTCGGCCACGTCGGCGAGCAGAACAGGAGCCCGCTTGTCGTACACGTAGCGAGCGAGCGCCCGGGGTCGGCCGTTTCCGGCGTACCGGACCGCGACCTCGGTTCGGCTACTCGACCACGGCGCCAGTTCCAATCGGCTGGGACAGCCGCTTCGAGGCGCTGGTGGCGCAGATCGTCGCCGACTATGCGGCCGGCCACGATCCCGGGCGCGAGG
>Ga0126379_10003222_pt1 | contig 10529 bp, 10 predicted proteins | sample PanSoiMetPlot_24_FD_92640 | JGI IMG/M metagenome (GOLD analysis project Ga0126379, IMG submission 92640) | Tropical forest soil microbial communities from Panama - MetaG Plot_24 | ecosystem: Environmental > Terrestrial > Soil > Tropical forest > Bulk soil | place: Panama | collected 2016-02-17 | reverse complement strand
GTCAGCCAGGCTCGCCAGCACCTCCGTCGACTGGTTGAAGTTGCGCGCGACCTCCGGCAGTACGAAATCCGCTGCTCCCTTGGGAACCGCGATTCTCAATCGCGACCGCGCTGCCGGCGCTTGTCGAGCCGGTCGTGGGAGAGCGGTCGGATCTTCGGGGTCGGCGCCTTCGATCGCCGCGAGGACAATCGCACAATCATCTGCGCTGCGGGCCATCGGGCCCAGCTTGTCCAACGTCCAGCACAGCGCCATCGCACCGTGGCGGCTGACTCGGCCATACGTGGGCCGCAGGCCGGTGATTCCGCAGAAGGACGATGGAGTCAGAATGGAGCCGACCGTCTCGGAGCCGATGGCGAAGGAAACCAACCCGGCGCCCACCGCGGAGCCCGGGCCGCTGGAGGATCCGCCGCTCCAATAGTCGGGATTCCAGGGATTGATGCCCGGTCCGTTGAACGAGGCGTCCGCGTTCCGATAGCCCATCCCGCCGGCCAGCTCGACCATCGAGAGCTTGGCGACCAGGATGGCGCCCGCATCCGCGAGCTTTCGAATCACCGTCGCATCGTAGTCGAAGCTCTGATTTTGGTAGGGCGCTGCGCCCCAGGTCGTGGGCATGCCCTTGGTCGCCAGCAGGTCCTTTGCTCCAAACGGGATTCCGTGCAGCAACCCGCGGTAGCGACCGCGTGCGATCTCCTGCTCGGCATTCCGAGCCTGATCGAGGACCTGCTTGCCCGCGATGGTGACGACGGCATTGAGCTGCGGCCCGTACGATTGGAGGCGCTGCAGGGACACCTCGACCAGTTTCACCGGCGAAAGGCGCCGAGATCGGATCTGCGCCGCGAGCTCTCGAATGGGCGTAAAAAGCAGCTCGGGGTCCGGGATCACGGCCGCACCGGGCGGAACTCGCTGGCGGGCTCGTCGCCGTTTTTTAGCTTGAATGCCTGCAATCTTTTGCTGCGACCCTCGATGTCGCTCAGCTTCGCGTCGAGCAGCTTGAGTTGTTGATCGTCAAGGAATTTCCCGTATCGTTCGCGTGCGAGCTGAGCGATCGCTCCCGGCGACTGCGCGGCCTCTCCGGCGTCGGGCCGCCCGCCGGCGTCGAGGCGCATGCCGCTGTCGGGCGCACCGGCGGCTGGAGCATCCGCTAACGCGGCGCCGCGGCCGATGCAGCCGAGCATCGACGCAGACAGTGCTCCCGCCGCGGTCACGAAGGAACGTCGAGTGGTTTTCATCGGCTCGAACCCTCCCGGACAGTTGCTTAGCACAGCGCTCGCAGGCTGCCGCGCGGATCTGCTATCGAGCTCTTGTTCGGCATCATCCCAGGTCTAAGATCTTGGACCTCTGGAGGCGCGATGGCGGCGATGCTTCGGATCGGCACGGGGGTGATCGAGCTCGCTCAGGGCGACATCACGAAGCAGGAGTTGGACGCAATCGTCAATGCTGCCAACTCCGGGCTTATGGGCGGCGGCGGCGTCGATGGCGCCATCCACCGAGCCGGTGGGCCGTCCATTCTCGAGGAATGCAAGGCGATCGTGACTCGGCAAGGCCGCTGCCCCGCAGGAGAAGCGGTCATCACCGGCGGCGGAAAACTCAAAGCGCGCTACGTGGTGCACGCAGTCGGGCCGCGCTACGGCAGGGACCGCGCGAAGGAAGCAGCGCTGCTCGCGTCCGCTCACCGAATATCGCTCCGCCTCGCCGCGGAAGCCGGCTGCGAGTCGATTGCGTTTCCTGCGATCAGCACCGGCGCGTACGGATATCCGCTCGAGCAAGCAGCTCCGATTGCGCTCGGCGCGGTCCGCGACGCGCTCGCGAATCACCCGAAGATGAAGCTCGTCAGGTTCGTGCTGTTCGACGACGATGCGCTGCGCGAGTTTGAAAAGGCGCTGAAGAATCTTCAGTGAGCTGCGCCGGCGCTGCCGCGCAGCATGAAGAAAATCACCACGCCGGTCACCGAGACGTAGAGCCAGATGGGCAGCGTCAGCCGCGCGATTTTCCGGTGTCTGGCGAATGCACTGCGGCCCGCGAAGTAGAGCGTGGTGAGCGCCATTGGAACGATCAGCATCGAAAGCAATACGTGGGTGCCCAGAATTGCGTAGTACACCGCTCGAGCCGGGCCGCTGCCCCGGAACTTCGTATCGCCGTGCACGAAGTGGTACGTCAGGTAGGAGAGGAGGAAGAGCGACGACGCGGCGAAGGCGGAAACCATGCAGTACTTGTGCAGCCGCCGTGCTCCGCTTCGAATCGCTGCATATCCGGCGCAGAGAAACGTTGCCGCAGTGGCGTTGAGGGAAGCGTTCACCGCGGGCAAGAATTGAAGCTGCGAAGAGGCCGCACCCCCGCCGCGGCGAATCACCAGGATGTACGCGAGAAACGAGAGAGCGACGAACGACAGCAGCGCGTTGAAAATATAGAACGGCCGATCGGAGCTCGTAGTGATCGGCGTTACGGTGGTCTCGCGCACGTCGCGCGTCATACCATTGGGTGCATCCCGAGCGAAGTCGCCCCCCCATTCATCCCGAACGCAGCGGCGCCGGCCGCGCAGTCGAGGGATCCTACGCTCGGGGCAGGCGCTGGCGGCCGCTCAGCGCAATCGCAAAGAGATCTCCGACGTCCTCGATCCGCGCGGGCACCGTCTTCAAGTTGAAGTCGATCGGATTGAGCTTCGGCGTGACCTCTTGCCACTTCAACGGGGTGGAAACCGGCGCGCCCTCCAGAGCGCGGATGGAGTACGGGGCCACCAAGGTTTTGCCCATCCCGTTCTGAAGAGCATCCACGTACAGCCGGCCGCGCCGGTCGCGGATGCTCCGTTCGGTGGTGGCGATCTGAGGCATGCCTTGTTCGAGCGTTCGCGCGACCGCGACGGCGAAATTCAGCGCGTCCGCGTGTGTGTGTCCCGGGGCGATTGGAACCAGGACGTGCATGCCGCGCTTGCCGGAAGTCTTGGGAAGGCTTTGAAGCCCGAGGTGCTCCAGCATGCCGCGCAGCGCGATCGCCACGCGGATCAAATCCTCCCACCCGTTTTCACCTGGGTCCAAATCGAACACCACCCAATCCGGCTCGCTCAGGTGGGGCAGGCGGCTCGACCACATGTGCAGCGTAAGCGCCGACTGATTGGCGAGCCATTCGAGGGTCTCAGGTCGATCGGCGATCAGGTGGCGCACCTTGCGCCGCTCGTGCTCGATTTCCACCGTGGTGGCCCACTTCGGCGCGCCCTGGATGTTCTGCCGGAAGAATCCCTGGCCGGCGATTCCCTTCGGCCACTGTTGGAGCGTGAGCGGACGCCCGCCGAGCGCAGGCACCATCGCCGGCGCGACGCTCTGGTAGTACCGAAAGACGTCCTGCTTCGTCAGCTTGCTCTTCGGAAAAATCACCCGGTCCCGGTGCGTGAGGACCACCGGCGGCACCGAGCGGCCGGCAGGCCCCGATTCCGAGCGCTCGGCGGCAGAGCGCGTCGCAAGGCTCGGCGGAGCCCGGTGTTCGCCTGCGACCTCCTGGGGAAGCTCCCGCGTGGTCTCCTGCGGTTTCTTGTCCTCGCGCAGTCCCTGAAATGACGGGTGTCGAAGCTTGCCATCGCGCGTCCACTCGGTGAACGCGACTTGCGCCACATACTTGGGCTTGACCCAAATCGCGTCGCGCGCCCGAGGTGCATCGGGGGCGGCGGGCGTCTCCGTTCGGTCTTTCTCCAGCATCTTGAGCAAGCGGCTGCGCATCTGCAACGTGAACCCGGTGCCCACTTTGCCGGCGTATTCGAACTGCTTGCCGTTGTAGACGGCCACGTTAAGCGCGCCGATCTCGGCGGCGCCGTTCGAGATGGGCGTGAATCCGATGATCGCCACCTCCTGCGACTGAGTCACCTTGAGCTTGAGCCAGTCGCTCGACCGTCGGCCCGAGTACGGCGAGCCCTTCGCCTTCGCCACCGCGCCCTCCAGGCCGCGGCGCTTCGCCTCTGCAACCACCTCCGCTACCGAACCGTGAAGGCGCTCTGCGAGGTGAATCAGCGGCGGCGCGCCCGCGAGCAGCGACTCCAGCAGCTGCCGGCGCTCCTCCAAGGGGCGCGGCCGCAGGTCTTCACCTTCGAGCCAGAGCAGATCGAACACCGCGAAGGAGTGCGCTGCGCCGGCGGCCATCAGCTGCTGGAAGTGCGAGATTCCCTTCGCGTCGGTGGCGACGACTTCGCCGTCGATCACCGCTTCGCCGACCGAGATCTGCGAGAGCGCCGACGCGATCTCCGGAAACCGCGACGAAAGGTCGAGGCCGTTTCGGGTCAAGAAGGCCAGCCGGCCGCCGGAGAGCGCTGCGAGCCCGCGATAGCCGTCGTACTTCACCTCGTAGACATAGGCGCCCTCGGTCACCGCGGACGGTTTGGAGAGCGTGGCCAGCATCGGCGGCCACACTCTTTTCAACAACGCCTCGGGGCTTGGATGCGGCCCGCGAAGCGCGCTCTTGCGCCGGCTTTTGGCGGCCATCGATGGTGGTGATAATCCGACTTCGCTCGGTTGTCTTCTGGGACGGGGACAACCGTCCGCTGGTTCACGAGCCCGAGTGGCCCTCGTCGATCTCGATCACCAGGTCGATGTCCAGCTCGTCGAGGCTGATTTCCAGCTCGTTGCCGGTGATCACCGGCGGAGCGTCGGTCGAGCTGCGCTCGTCCAGGGCAGAGAGCGCAGCGTTCAATTCGCTGAGCTCAATTCCCGCCAGCGGTCCGAGCGGCCGCGGAGATGGTCGAGCTTGGGGGACGTATTTGGTACCCATCGCCGCATGGGCCTCGGGGTCCCCCGGGCTCAAGCGCAGCACCGACCCCCAATTGTTCTTCGCATCGCCGGTGCGCCCGACGCGTCCATACATCCGCGCCGCTTCGCGAAAGATGAGCAGCGCGCGAGCGTCTTCACCCATTGCGTTGAGCACTGTCGCGGTGAGCGAGATCAGATCGACGTCGTCCGGATTTTGTTCCAGCGCGATTCTCAGGTTGATCAGCGCGCGGCGATAGTCCCTCAGGGCGACCGCGGCGTTGGCAGCCTCCAGCGCGATTTTCGAATCGCCGGAGGAGACCCGCAACAGACGCTCCAGCACCTGCAAGCGTTCCATCGGCGCGTCTTGTTGATCCAATTGATCCGCGGCCTGCCGAAGCACGTCAAAGGCTTCGGCATTCTTTCCGCTTTCAACCAGCGCTTGGGCATAGGCGAGCTTCGAGCTCACCCCAGGGTCGAGATGGGCGGCCCGCTCCAGCATCTTCAAGCGGGTTCGCACGTCGCCCGCTGCGGCCGCGGTTTGACTGCCCGCTGCAAGCGTATCCAGCGCGTCCCGCGTCTTCCCCGCCCTGGCCAAGACGTCGGCCATCAGCTGCACGCTGGTCAGGTGCGACGGCATCAGCTTGAGCGCGCGCCGAAGCATCGCCGTCGCCTTGGACTCCATTCCATCCTTCGCGTGCAAAACGCCGAGCTGGTGAAATGCATCGGCGGCCAAGGCGGCCTGGCCGAGACGCTCGCGGATCTCCGCCAATCGCAAGAGGACCCTGGCATCGTTCGGCTTGCTCGATAGGTATTCGGAGTACGCCTCCGCAGCCTTGGCCAGGTTGCCCTTCTTTTCGTGCTGCTGAGCGATTTCGAGGGGCGGGCGCCGGGCAGCCATGACGGTGACGTCCAAGTCTATTCGATTTAAGCTGAGGCAACAGCCAGGGGTGCGCCGCGCGCTTGCTCCGCTGTTCCGACCGATTCGGGAGAATGAATGACGATTGAGCAACTCCTCGGACTTCTCGGGGTGGGTGTGAAGAAAGGCGCGAGCGATATTCACCTCGAAGCTGGGTATCCGCCCTCGTACCGGATTCGCGGCGAGCTTTTTGCCGCCAAGCTGGATCGACTGACGCCGAACGAGACGCTGATGTTGGCGCAGCAGATTCTGAGCAAGAACGATCCCTTCATGCAGGGCAACCGCCACGACGTCGATCGGGGCTTCGGAATTCCGGGCGTGGCCCGATTCAGGGCCAGCATCTTCCGCCAGCGGGGCTCGGTCGGCCTCGTCTTGCGGGTCATTCCCTTCGAAGTGCCAAGCATCTCCGCACTGAACCTCCCGCCCGTGGTGGCGTCGATCGCCCAGGCGCGAAGCGGCCTCATCCTGATCACCGGCGCCACCGGCAATGGCAAGTCCACCACCATCGCCTCGATCCTGGATCACATGAACAAGACCGAGCGCGCTCACATCGTGATGATCGAGGACCCGATCGAATACACGCTGGCGCCCGAAAAGTCGGTGGTGATCCAGCGGGAGGTGGGAGCCGACACCGACTCCTTTGCCACCGCCCTGCGCGCGGCGCTGCGCCAGGATCCCGATGTGGTGATGGTCGGCGAGCTTCGCGACTACGAGACGGCGGACACCTGCCTCAAAGCGGCGGAGACGGGCCACCTGGTGATTTCCTCGCTGCACACGCCGGACGTTTCGCGGACGATCGGCCGCTTCGTCGGAATTTTTTCCCCCGAGGAGCAACTCTCCGTCCGCCATCGGCTGGCGGACAACCTGAAGGCGATCCTCTCCCTGCGTTTGGTTCCGAAGCAGGACGGGTCGATGTTGATCCCGGCGGTCGAAGTCCTTCTCGTCACTCGGTCCGTTCAGGAGGCGATTCGGGATCCGGCCAGGACCGACACGTTGCCCGTGCTGATGGAGAAGGCGCACGACGACGTGAAGATGCAGACGTTCGATCAGCACCTGCTGCAGCTGTACCAGACGGGTGTGATCAACGCGGAAACGGCCAAGCGGGTTGCAACCCATCGAGCGGACCTCGAGCGGGCGCTGACGTTCGGGAGCGCCTAACGTGCCCCTTCAGCGGGCAGTCCTGGTGGATCGCGATCCACTACTGCTCTCGAGGCTCACCGGGGAGCTGAGCCAAAGCGGCTTCGTGGTCGAAGCCCTCTCCACGGTCGTCGGCCTGACTCCGGACCTGCTGGAGCTGTCGAACCCGGACTTCCTGCTGCTGGACGCGGAGCTTCCGGGCATCAAGCACTCGGCGCTGATGGTCCTCATCCGCTCCCTCAAAGCGCGACGGCCGCTGAAGGTCGCGGTCTCGACGTCCGAAGATCCGAGCATAATCAAGGCCCATCTCAATCCCGACCTAGTCGTTCGCCGGGATGAGCTCCTCGAAGCAGGCGCCAAGCCACTGGGCGTCACACTCGGGTCCGAATCGAGGGTAGATGTCCGCGCGATCATCGACGAGGTGCTCGGGCAAAAGTACGCCAGCGATGTCCAGGTGATGGAGGTGAAGATCGACCTCTTTAGCAAGGGGAATTTTTACGTCGGGAAAGACAATCGACTGGGCGTTTTCGTCCCCACCTCGGTGCTGTTGCCGGTCGGGCACAAGGTGCAGATCCACCTCGAGCTGATGGGCAACGCCAGAATCACGCTCACCGGTGAAGTGGCGTGGCAGCGATCTCACAGCTCGTTCGGCGGACGAGTTGCCAGCGGGATCGGCATCAAGCCGCTCGAGATCCCGGCGCAGCACCGCGTGGCGATCGACCGCTTCGTCCAAACGCGGCCGCCACTCTCCTGGTCGTAAGGGTTCAGCGCCCCTTCTGGTGGCCCTTCCGCTTGTGCTGCTTCATCACCGTGCGCGCCGCGACTTCGGTCGCCCGCTTTCCATAGCGTCCAGACCGCTGCGCGCTCCTTTTGATGTGCTCGTACTGGCGCTGCTCTTTGCTTCCGACGCCTCTTAAGTGTTTTCCACCCGGCATGTTTAACCTCCATCGAAGGTGTCGTACGCTGTTGAAGGTAAGCGCGCAGTTGCCGCGCGGCCAGGGGGCAATCCGCGGGTGGAAGCGACGCTGTTCAAGCCGGAGTTTCTATTCACCGAGGGGAAGTTTCGGTCCGATCTGGGCCTCACCGTCACGTCGGACGGCCGAATCGGCAAGCTAAGCCCGGTGCCGAAGACGGCCCGGCCGATTCATCTGCCCGGCCGGGTGCTGCTGCCAGGTCAGGTCAACGTGCACTCGCACGCGTTTCAGAGGCTGCTCCGCGGCCGCACCGAGTTCCGCGCCTCCAGCCAGCAGTCGGACACGTTCTGGACGTGGCGCGAGCGCATGTACCAAGTCGCCTCCGCTCTCGGTCCCGAGGAGCTTTACGTTGCGTCGCGCCAGGCATTCTTGGAAATGGCGCAGTCGGGAATCACCGCGGTGGGCGAGTTCCACTACCTTCACCGCGACCCGGCTGGGCGCGAGTACGCCGATCGGAACGAGCTGGCGAAGCGCGTCATCCAAGCGGCGCGCGATGTGGGCCTGAGGATTGTTCTCTTGCACGTCGGCTACGCACGAGCGGGTCACCGGCGACCGGAGGATCCGAAGCAGCGCCGCTTCATCGAGCCCGACGTGGAGCAGTTCCTTCACGCGGCGGAGGAGCTCGCCGCGGATCTCACCGGCGATCCGTGCACTGCCGTTGGACTTGCACCGCACAGCGTGAGAGCCGTCCCGCGTTCCTGGCTCCAACGGTTGAGCGAAACCCGCGGGCGCACCATTCACATGCACGTCGCGGAGCAGCCGGCCGAGGTGGAGGCCTGCCTCGACGAATATGGCCGCAGGCCGGTCGAGCTGCTGCATGAGCTGGGTCTCCTCGGCAAGCGCTTCACCGCCATTCACGCGATTCACCTCGATGGGCGCGAAGTCGAGTTGCTCGGCCGCTCGGGCGCTGCGGTTTGTGCTTGCCCCTCGACAGAGAGGAATCTCGGCGACGGCGTTGTTCCCGCGGATGAGTTGATGGCGTCCGGCGTCCCGATGTCTCTTGGCTCTGACAGCCAGGCGGAGATCGATTTGATGGACGAGGCGAAGCTTTTGGAAGAACATCTCCGCCTCGTTCGCCAGAAGCGCGCCGTGTTGGACTTCGTCAGTGGTGATCCGAACAGCCTCGCCGCCAGACTCTTCACCTGCGCCACTGCGAACGGCTCGCGCGCGCTGGGCCTGGGTGATGGCGAGCTGCGGGTTGGCGCGCGGGCGGACTTCTTCACCGTCGATCTGGGACACCCTTCGCTGGCGGGCACGACCGAGGATAACCTGCTCGAAGCGATCGTCTTCGGCATGGAAAGAGGAGCAGTTCGAGACGTCGCCGTGGCCGGAAAGCTCATCGTCCAGGATGGCGAGCATCCGCTGGCGATTCAAAGCGAGCGCCAATTCGCAGCGCTTTGCCGGAAGATCTTCTCGTGAGAGACGTCCTGGATTCACTGAAATCTACGCTGGCTGAGTTGGTCGCCATCGACTCGACTTCGAGCGAATCAAATGATCGCATCATCGAGTTTCTCCAGGGCCGGCTGAAGGCCGGCGGTTTCGCGCTGAGGAGCCAGACCTATCGCGATGCCGCCGGCGTCCAGAAGACGAACCTGATCGGCGTCAAGCACGGCGATCCGAATCAAAGAGCCGAGCTGGCGCTGGTTGGCCACACCGACTGCGTGCCGTACGACGCCGACTGGAAAGAAGCTCTCGTCCTCCAGGAACGAGGCGGTCGGCTCTACGGGCGAGGCGCCTGCGATACGAAGGCGTTTATCGCCGCGGCACTCACCGCGGCGAGCCGGGTTGAGCCACGCGCGCCGCTGGCGTTGATTTTCACCGCCGATGAGGAGCTTGGATGCGCCGGTGCGAAGCAGCTCGCCGAAGCAGGTCTGGGACGCGCGCGTTACGCGATCGTCGGCGAACCCACTTCACTTGCTCCGGTTCGGGCAAATAAGGGTTACTGTCTGGCGGAGATCGAAGTCGCGGGCAGGGAGGGCCACAGCGCATACCCCGACAGCGGCGCCTCGGCGATCTACCGCGCCGCTCGATTCATCCAGAGAGTGGAGGAGCTTGCACGCGAGCTTCGCAGCGAAACGGATCCCGATTTCGAGCCGCCGTTCACCACCGTCAACGTCGGCACGATCTCCGGCGGCAAGGCGAAGAACATCATTCCGGGCAGCTGCCGATTTTTCGTCGAGTGGCGCCCAATCCCCGGCCAAGGTCCACAACGCGTGCTCGGCAAGCTCGAAGAAATTCGCGAAGCATTGAAAGCAGAGGAGCCGGACTTTTCGGCCCGCCTCGAGCTCATCAGGCAGGATGGCGGCGCCCAAAGCTCTGATGACTCACCGATTGTTCGATTCATCGCCGGCCAGAGCGGAAAACGGGCGACCACGGTGCCGTTCGGAACCGAAGCCGGTCACCTCCGCGCGCTCGGCGCCGAGACGGTGGTCTTCGGCCCTGGGAACATTCAGTTCGCGCATCGCACCGGCGAGTTCGTGCCAATCGATGAGCTCGTTCGCGCCGAGGAGATTCTGGAAGCCGCGATCGCGCATTTCTGCGGCGGGGCGGGGTACCCGGAGAGCCCAAGGGTAGAATGAAGGTTCTATTCTACCCCCGGCCTGGCCGAGGTGCGGCGGCTCGGGCGGGGTCCTCGAAGGGCTCAAGGGTAGAATGAAGGTTCTATTCTACCCCCGGCCTGGCCGGGGTGGGCGGCTCGGGCGGGGTCCTCGGAGGGCGCAAGGGTAGAATGAAGGTTCTATTCTACCCCCGGCCTGGCCGGGGTGGGCGGCTCGG
>Ga0126379_10003221_pt1 | contig 10529 bp, 4 predicted proteins | sample PanSoiMetPlot_24_FD_92640 | JGI IMG/M metagenome (GOLD analysis project Ga0126379, IMG submission 92640) | Tropical forest soil microbial communities from Panama - MetaG Plot_24 | ecosystem: Environmental > Terrestrial > Soil > Tropical forest > Bulk soil | place: Panama | collected 2016-02-17 | reverse complement strand
TGTGTGACCCGGATCTCGTCCGACCAGCGATCGAGCTCCAGGATTCTAGCAAAGATATTCGAATGCCCGGCGCGAAATCCCTGCCACACCACCGCTAGCCGCCCTTTGCCATCGGAAGCGATCCGCGGATTCACATCGGGCTGGGGATCACTCGTCAGACGCTCCAGGCTTCCCCATTCCTGCTTCGCGGGATCAAAGCTTCTCGTATACAAATCCCAATTGCCCGCACTCTGTTGCGACCATACAACGTACACCCGATTCCGTGCGTCGCATCCGATCTGTGGCAGCCAGCTATCGCCGCTGGTTCCCGGGACCCATTGGAGCGTACCCCAGCGACTCTGCTTATATTGGCGGATCACCACATCGTCGCGATCCCCCACAAAACTGAGCCATGCTATCCAGGCGGAGCCATCCGGGCATGTGGTAATGGCCGGCAAATCGTCCTGCCGGGCTTCGTGCCCAACGGCAATCGCTTGGATGTTTTGACCGTGAAGCACACTTGCAGTAAGAGTGAGTACCGGAACCAATCGGAGCCACATGACAGTGAGGTTCATACAACCAGGCGCGCGAGTCAAGCCCCGCAAAGGCTATCTGCCAAGCGACACTCTGACTTTTAGCCGAGCCGCGGACTTTGTCGCCGCGGGATCACCACAAACGCCACGTCCTCTGAGTTGGCAAACACCCGGACATAGCCCTGCCATCTACCTGACAATCTATTCCCGTCCAGAAAATCCGTCCACGGCGCATCGCTCCATCCCCTTCGGCTGCTAGGCAGGAACGACCCACTTGCCGGCGGACGACCCGTGTTGACAACTGCATAGCCAACTGCGATTCTTTGCTGAGCGGGGTCTCTGATGCCGCCGATTCGTATTGCCGTCGCGATAATGGTAAGCCTCCCCCTGTCCCAGTTCTTGCGTGCCCAAACCGAGGCCGCCACTCTCCGGGGCGTGGTTCACGATGCCAGTCAGGCGATTGTCCCGGGCGCCGCCGTCGCCTTAACCAACATCGATCAGAATCGCTCATGGAATGCCACCAGCAATGAGCGGGGTGAATACGACATCGAGCAGATTCCACCCGGACGCTACTCACTCGCTGTCGAATCGCGCGGTTTTAAGAAGTATGTACAACCCGGTTTGACACTGGCCGTGAACCAGGTGGCCCAGATTGATGTCACGCTCCAGCCCGGATCCGTGACCGAAACCATTGAAGTCCACGCGGACGCGCCGCTGCTGGAATCTGCCAGCTCGACCCTCGGCGAAGTCGTCAATCACCTGACCACGACTGCGCTGCCTCTCAACGGACGCAACGTAATGCAACTGGTGGCGCTGACTCCCGGGATTAACGCACCGCCTAGCGATCACGGTTCCCAACCCTTCGCCAGCGGCACGATCGCCAACGTCGGCTTCTCGGCCAACGGCAGCCGTGATTTGAGCAGCCTGGTGCTGCTCGACGGCTCGCCGCAGGAAGTGATGGGTTACGACCAGCCGGGCTATGTGCCGCCGCCCGACGCCGTGGAAGAGTTCAAGGTCATCGCCAACACCATGTCTGCGGAATACGGCCGCACCGGAGGCGCCGTGATCAGCATGGTGCATCGCGCGGGCTCCAAGAATTTCCACGGCGGCCTGTACGAGTTCTTGCGCAATAATGCCTTCGACGCCAACAACTTCTTCGGCAACCGCAGCGGCCAGGCGCGCGCACCGTTCCGGTTCAACCAGTTCGGAGGCACGCTGGGAGGTCCGCTGACTCCGGCGCGAACATCCACCTTCTTTTTCTTCAGCTACCAGGGCGTGAGGCAGAAGAACCCGAGCGCTTCCTTCTACACCGTTCCCACGGCCTTGATGAAGGGAGGCGATTTCACCAATACCGGCGCGACCGTTTACGACCCGTCCACCATCGATGCCGAGGGGGCGCGGCAACCCTTCCCGGGCAACATGATTCCGTCAGAGCGGTTCGATCCCGTGGCGCTCAAGTTGCTTGCCCACTACCCGGCGCCGAATCGCCCCGGCATCGCCAATAATTTCTTCTCCCAGGCAGGCAGCTCGTCTTCGGCGAACGATTACTCGGTCCGCATCGACCGCCGCCTCTCCGACCACCACAATCTCTTCGGCCGGTTTTCGTTCGATAACCAGGCGACAACGACGGCGAATGCCTTCAACAATGTCGCCTCGCCCGACGCCGGAATGAGCGGCGGCCGAAGCCGCGGGGGCACTTTGGACGACACCTTTTCCACAGGCGGCTGGGTGGTGCACGGAAATTACGGATACATCTATTACGCCAACCCGCGCGACAGCATCTCGGAAGGATTCAACCTGACGACGCTGGGGCTTCCGGCGTCGCTCGCGGCCCAATCGCAATTCCCGGTCTTTCCGCTCGTCCAGCCCCAGGGCTTCGCCGCGCTCGGCCCCAACGCCACCTATATCATCGGGAATAAGTTCGAGACCCACACCTGGACTGCCGACGCCATGAAACTCGTCGGCGGGCACATGATCAAGTTCGGCGCAGTCTATCGCCTGAACCGGGTTTCCGCTTTTCGCCCGAACTCGCCGGCAGGCAATTTCAACTTCAACACGGGATTTACCAAGCAGACCTTCAATGGCAACACCGGCGGCAACGCCATCGCGTCCATGCTGCTGGGTCTGATGAGCGCGGGCTCCATCCAGTACCAGCCGCAGCTCGCCATCCAAGTGCCGTACTTCGGCTTCTACTTCCAGGACGATTGGCGCCTCAGCAAGCGGCTGACGCTCAACCTCGGTCTTCGCTGGGATTCGGACCGGCCCATGACCGAACGCCACAACCGGCTGTCGTATTTCGATTTCTCCGCTCCACTGCCGGTTCAGGTACCGGGCTTCCCCTCGCTCAAAGGCGGCTTGCGGTTCGCGGATCGCAACGGAGTTCCGCGCGGCGTGAAGAATCCCGATAACAACAATTTCGCTCCACGCATCGGCTTCGCGTACAAGGCCACCGATCGGCTTGTGATGCGGTCCGGGTTCGGAATCTTCTACGGCCCGACCACGAACACCGGTCCCTCATCGGGAAGCGTGGGGGCGCTCAGCTTCGATTCCTCGACCGCTGTCACGTCGAGCATCGACAGCGGACGTACGCCGTACACAACCCTGTCGAATCCTTTCCCCGATGGTTACGTGCTGCCGACCAACGGAACGCAAGGCCTGCTTTCGCTTTTGGGACAAAGCGTCAACGCGCAGTTTCACGCCGACCGGACGCCTTACTCGGTGCAGTGGAATTACGATTTGCAGTATCAGCTCGGCGGCGACTCGTTGTTCGACATCGCGTACGTGGGAAATGCAGGCGTCAAACTGTTGGCACAGACGCAGCTCAACCAGGTACCCGATGGCGACCTCGCCATGGGTGCGGCTCTCACACAATCGGTCGCCAATCCTTTCTTCGGGATCATCCCCACCACCAGTAACATCGGCCAGAAGACCACCACCGTGGGCCAACTGCTGCGCCCGTATCCGCAATTCACCGGTGTGCAGCAGACTTGGGGCGCATTCGCCCACTCCAGCTACCACTCGCTCCAAGTCAAGTTCCGAAAGCGCTACGCGAACGGGCTGCAGCTCCTGGCCGCTTATACGTGGTCGAAGCTGATCGACGAGTATTCCTCGGCGAGTTGCGGATGTCTGGGATTTCTGACGATCCCCGCCTACACCGACAATAATAACCGGCGCCTGGACCGCTCCCTGTCGGTCCTGGACGTTCCGCATCGCCTGGTGGTGAACTACCAATACGAACTGCCCTTTGGCAAAGGGAAGAAGTTGCTGAATCGAGGCGGCGCGCTGTCCGCGGTCGCCGGCGGCTGGTCCGTGAACGGAATTACGACGCTCCAAAGCGGATTTCCGATTTCGATCACATCCCAGACCGATACCACGGGCGGCAACGGCGGTGTCCAGCGGCCTGACTCCACCGGCATCTCGACCCGCAGCTCAGGCAGCGTCATCGATCGTATCGACGGTTACTTCAACTCCGCGGCATTCGCCAAGCCGGCGCTATACCGGTTCGGGACCCTCGGCAGAATGCTCTCCGACAATCGAGGACCGTACCTCATAAATTGGGACCTTTCGTTCCTGAAGCAGGTGCCGATCCACGAACCGCTCCGGCTTGAGATCCGCGGCGAGCTCTTCAATGCGTTCAACCACCCGAACTTCCAAAGCCCAACGGGAAACAGCACTGTTTACGGCCTCCCGCAATTCGGAACCATCACCGCCACCTACGATCCGCGAATCATTCAGCTCGCGATGAAGCTTTATTTTTGAGGAAACGAAACAGGCTCGTTAGGCGCTTAAGGGCGAAGCCCGAAAAAATAATTGTCGATGTTCAGGCAGCCAGCCCCAGTTCCTGGAAAACGCCCTGCATGGCGCTGCGGATGGTGTCGTAATGCGCGTCTAGCGCTCGCGGATTCTGCGCGCCGCGCGAAGGTCGCAGCTCCTGCGCAGCCGCCAGCAAGGGCTTGATCGCTTTGTTTCTGAGGACCACCAGCGCGGCCATGGCCCGGAGCCCTTTCGGCAGCGACTCGTATCGGCGCGTTTTCCCAATGCGCCGCACGATGTTCTTGCCCCGGAGTTTCTTCAGGTCGTAGGCGGCACGGCGCGCGCTGTACTCGGATGCCCTTTGCTTGCCTAAGGCCCGGACCTGGTTGGCTAACTCGGAAGCGGTGAATCCCTGCGAAGACGGCGACAGAGCGATGACCGCTTCGATCACCCAGCGCATGCGAGCCTGGTTGAGGTCGATTCCACCGACTTTCGTTTTTCCTATCTGCGATGGCGCCGGGAGTTGCTCCAGCATGCCATCGGCGATGAAGCACTGATCGATGCAACTCAGCGCATCCATGAATCGCTCCAAAATACCCTTGGCTTCCACCACGATTTCGGGAAACTTCTCCAGGGAACGTCCACACCGGAGCTGTTCCGTGTTGTGGACGACTACTTCGATGCGAAGCACGCGCTCGCCTTTGGTATAAATCTTCAGAGTCAACTTGCCGCAGTGCAGCTTGAAGATCGTCAGATCATACGTAGGTTTCTCGACCGCGACCTCCCATTCGGCGGACTTGTTCTTCGGCTTGCGATATTTCGGGCGGTGCTTGTAGCCCAGAATCGTTTTGACCGTCTTCAGGTCCAACAGCACTCGGCTGCGGTCGATCAAAGCCTGAAACACCTGGTCCATCTGCCCGCCGATCTCGAAAATCAGGTTGCGACTGTACTCCACCTGGTAATTCGAGTATTGATAATGAAACCCGCTCTGCTTCTGCTCCTCCAACTCCAGCGCGAAACACAAGCAGGTCGTATAAATCCAACGCTCGCAGGCCTGACTCAGCCGCCCTATAGTCCGTTGTCCAGACAAGGTATCTGCGATCTTGGCCAACCCAGCGGCGTCAGAGATATGAGTAAAGCAATTGCCCTCTTTTGTAAAGTCGATTCCGGCTTTGCGCGCTTGGCACGCTACGTACTCATGCCCGTTCAAGATCACCTGGGCGGGGAACGGAGGATGCCCGCTGATCTTGATGGTAATGTGGCCCCACTGGGGATCGAGGATATGAAACGAGTAGTGGTTCACATAGGGCTTCTTGCGTTCCAGGTGGTGATTGATGCCCACATCCCATACCGGCGCCTGAGCACGGCCCACCAGAATCAGGAATAAGCCTTGGGTGATCTTGGTCTTTGCTAGGTATTCCTCGGCTAGCTCGTGCTTGCGCTCTCCCGCCGGACAATCCACCACGGGAATGCCGTTTGCTTTCGCATACCCACGAACGCGTCGGCTGAAACGGCCCGCCATGCGCATCAGATGGGTGTTGTCCAGCGTTTCGTCTGATCCGCTCAGGGCTCGCCACCACAAACGGAAGCCGCCTGGATCATGCCCCATGCGGAAATACGCGTTCAAGACAATCCGGTCGACGCAGTCATAGCTGCCGGTCAGCAGATCCTCGTAGCGATCGCTCAACGAGTCGGACATGTCTTGCAGCTAAACACATCCCGCGCGGCAGCCACAAATTCCGGCTTCTGAATTCCTCGACTTCTGACTTCTGCTGCCCGCAGGGCCACTTTTTGGCGGCGCAGTCCGCGAAAAAGCGTAGAACCTTATCACATCAAGCCGGTCTCGTTGCCTCGACTGGTATCGCCATCGTCAATTTGACGCACCCCCCTTGGCGTGATACTTCTAGGAGGAGTTTCTCCTGAGCACCAGGGCCGATGCGAATTGCAATCGCTGTTGCCGTCGCTTCCATCGCGGTGCACGCCGCGCCTCCGCCGCAGAATGCAGAGGGCGAACAGATCTTCGCCGCGCGCGTGAAGCCGCTCCTCGCCGCCAGGTGCCAGACCTGTCACGGACCGGCGCGGGCCGGCGGCCTGAGCCTCGAAACGCGCGAAGGAATGCTCGCAGGAGGCAAGCGCGGGGCAGCGATCGTTCCCGGCGATGCCGCGCGTAGTCTGATGATCTCAGCGCTCGAACAGCACGGCGATCTCAAGATGCCACCTACCGCAAAGCTCAGCGACGCCGAAATCGCCGCGGTGGGCCGCTGGATCGAGCTCGGCGCTCCCTGGCCGGGCGCGGCTGCGCTTCCGCCGGAATCCAGCGCGAGCGATCTCTGGGCCTTTCAGCCGGTCCGTCATTACGAACCGCCGCCCTCTGGCCAGGCAGCCGTGAATCCGGTGGACGCTTTCATTCTCCATAAGCTTGGTCAGAAGCGCATTCCTGCTGCCGGCCGTGCCGATCGCCGGACGCTCCTGCGGCGTGCCACGTTCGACCTCACTGGCCTTCCGCCTTCCGCCGCGGAGACGGAAGCGTTCCTACATGATCCGGCGAACGAGCGCGACGCCTTCGGCAAACTTGTCGAGCGCCTGCTCGCCTCGCCGCATTACGGCGAGCGCTGGGGCCGGCACTGGCTCGACGTCGTGCGGTATGCCGATACCGGCGGCTACTCCAACGATTTCGAGCGCCCCAATGCCTGGCGATACCGCGATTACGTAATTCGCAGCTTCAACCGGGACAAGCCCTACGACCGCTTCATCCGCGAGCAGATCGCCGGAGACGAACTCGATCCGGACAACTCCGAGTGTCTGGTCGCCACCGGCTTCCTCCGCATGGGTCCGTGGGAGCAGACGGGAATGAGCGTCGCCGCCGAGACCCGCCAGGCCTGGCTCGACGACGTCACCCAAATCACCGGCACGGCCTTCCTCGGCATTACGCTCGAATGCGCGCGCTGCCACGATCACAAATTCGATCCGCTGCCGACGCGCGATTACTACAGCCTCCAGGCGGTCTTTGCCACCACCGAATTCGCCGACCGCCCGGCGCCGTTTCTTACCTCCGAGCTGCGGCCCGATTTCGACGAAGGCCGCCGCTCGCTCGAAGAGCTGGTGCGCCGCAACGAGGCGCGCCTCGCCGAATTCGATGCGCTGATCCGCACTCGGCTCGCCGCGCGTAGCGGCGTGACGTCCGCCGATCAGCTTCCACGCGAGACCGTGACCCGCGCGATCCAGAAGAAGGATCTCCTCACCGGTGAAGAGCACGAGCGATTCAAGGTCTATCAAAAGCGAAAGGAACTCTACGCGCGCTCAATCAGGCGCTACTCGCCGATCGCGTACAGCGTTTCCGACGGCCCCTTCGAGTCCAGGGAGCGGGCCGCCTGGACTCCGCCGGACGTCTTCATCCTTCCCGTCGGCAACCTGAAGAATCCAGGCGCCAAGGTCGAGCCCGAGGTCCTGACCGCCGTCGCGCGGTATGCCCGCGAACCTGACCCGGCGATCTCCGCGGGCGCGATCTCTAGACGCATGACGCTCGCCAACTGGATCGCGGATTCGCGCAATCCCTTCACCGCGCGGCTCATGGTCAACCGCATTTGGCAGTATCACTTCGGCAAGGGAATCGCGGCCAATCCGAACAATCTCGGCAAGATGGGCAAGCGCCCCACACATCCCGAGCTGCTGGATTATCTCGCGGAGTACTTCGTGCAGCACGGCTGGAGCGTCAAGGCGATGCACCGGCTCGTGATGCTCTCCGATGCGTACCAGCGCGCCTCACTTCCAGCGGCCGATTCGAAAATCCTGCAGAAAGAAGATCCGGAAAACGAGCTGCTTTCCTATTTTTCGCCGCGACGGCTGGAATCCGAAGAGCTGCGCGACGCGATTCTTGCGGTCACGGGCGAGCTCAGCCCGGAAGGAGGCGGCCCCGGCACCTTCCCCGAAATCAATCGCGACGTCGCTTCCCAGCCGCAGCAGATCATGGGCACGCTCATGCCCGCGTACCGCCCCTCACCGGCCCGCGAGCAGCGCCACCGCCGCACGCTCTACACCTTCCAGAAGCGAAACCTGGTGGATCCTTTCCTCGATGTGTTCAACGGCCCGTCGCTCGACGCATCCACGGAGCGGCGCACCGCGACCACGATACCAACTCAAGTCTATGCGCTGCTCAACAGTGATTTCGTGCGCGACATGGCGCTTGCTTTTGCCGATCGCATCCAGCGGGCTCGCGGTGAACCGGTCCGCGCGGCGTTCCGCGCCGTCTTCGGCCGCGAGCCGAACCAGCAAGAGCTGGCCGTCATTGCTCCGCGCTTGGAAAAACTCGCCCGGTGGCAGCGCAGCAACCCGCCGCCTGCGCCGCCGGCACGCAAGCCGCTGGTTCGCAGCATCACCAGCGAGCTGACCGGAACCGAGGTCACCATCGAAGAGGACTCGTACCAGGGAGCGTACGAGGAGAATCTGCAGCGCGCGGACGCCGCTCCCCATGCTCGCGCGTTGGCTGCGATCATCCTGGCGTTGTTTAACACCAACGAGTTCGTGTATGTCGATTAGCACGCGCCGCAATCTTCTCTTCCGCGCAGGCGGCAGCCTCGCCAGCGTTGCGCTTTCCTCTTTGCTCTACGAGCAGGATCTGCGCGCCGGCGTGCTCGGTCGCAAGCCGCCGCACCACCCGGCCAAGGCCAGGGCGTGCATCTTCCTCACCATGGAAGGCGGACCCAGCCACATCGATACCTTCGATCCCAAGCCCAAGCTGGCACAGCTCCACATGACGGAATTCGTGCGCCGCGATAAATTCGCATCCGCCATGGAGAGCGGCACGCGCTACTTCGTGCGGAGCCCCTTCGGGTTTCGCAAGGTGGGCCAGGCCGGCCTCGATATGTGCGAGGAATTCCACGAGCTGGCCGCATGTGCCGACGACATCTGCTTCTATCGCGGCGCGGTTGCCGAAAGCTCGAACCATCCGACCGCGCTCTATCACTGGAACACCGGCAACAAGTTCGGGGGCGATCCCGCGATGGGCGCCTGGGTGACTTACGGACTGGGCACTGAGAACGAAGACCTGCCGGCCTTCGTAGTCCTCCCCGATTCCGCCTACCCGCAGGGCGGAAGTGCCAACTGGTCGAACGGCTTTCTGCCGCCGTACTACCAGGGCACGCCGTTGCGGCCCTCCGGCTCGCCGATTCTGGACATGAATCCACCCGAGGGCGTGCGCCCCGAAGATCAGGCTACGGAGTTGGGACTGATCACAGAACTGAACCGGCTCGACCTGAAGCGCCATTCCAATCAGGCGGAGCTGGCGAGCCGTATCAACAGTTACGAGCTCGCCTTCCGCATGCAGGCGGCGATGCCGGGCGTGCTCGACATCGCGAAGGAGCCGGACGAAACGCGCGCGCTATACGGAATCGGCCAGAAGGAAACCGACGCCGTGGGACGACGCTGCCTGCTGGCACGCCGCCTGGTCGAAAAAGGGGTGCGCTTCGTCCAGGTCTACGCATCCGGCTGGGATTCGCACGATTTCATCGAGGAAGCGCACCGCCGCCGCATTCGCGCCATCGATAAGCCGGTCGCCGGGTTGCTCCGCGATCTCAAGCGCCGCGGCATGCTCGAGAGCACGCTGGTCGTATGGGGCGGTGAATTCGGACGTTCGCCCGACAACGGCATTCGCCGCGGCTCGCCCTCCTGGGGTCGCGATCATAATCCGAATGCCATGGCGCTCTGGTTCGCCGGCGGCGGCGTCCGGGCCGGACACATCGTTGGCGCCACGGACGAGATCGGCCAACAGGCCGTGGAAGTAGTGCATTCGTTGCGCGACGTGCACGTAACGATTCTCGATCTGCTGGGACTCGAAGATGCGAAGCTGACCTACTTCTACGCTGGCCGCTTCCGTCAACTGAGCCAGTTTGGCGGCAGCGTAATCAGCGAGATCAAAGGCTAGCCGCCGACTCCCCGGCGACTTTGGCCTTCAGGCTGGGCGGGTGATTTTTGCATGGCGTATCCCGGCTCGGATCTCGCCGATGCCCGTAGGGTCAAGAAATTCCGAGCATCTTGAGACGATGGGGTATTATGGCCGATCCAGATGAAAGAAAACAAATGGGTGCGGCTACTTTGGAACGATGGCGAACCGGCGTAGAATCAGCGACTTGGGCCTGTGCATGGCGAATTCATAAAATCACGCGGCAATCGACGTCTGGTCGAATGGTCAAAACTCCATCTGCTTGAATCTAATCATGTTTGCGGGCTGAACGGACTATCCAGGAAAAAGGATGCCAAAACCGGAAG
>Ga0126379_10003220_pt1 | contig 10531 bp, 7 predicted proteins | sample PanSoiMetPlot_24_FD_92640 | JGI IMG/M metagenome (GOLD analysis project Ga0126379, IMG submission 92640) | Tropical forest soil microbial communities from Panama - MetaG Plot_24 | ecosystem: Environmental > Terrestrial > Soil > Tropical forest > Bulk soil | place: Panama | collected 2016-02-17 | reverse complement strand
GACACTCTACTCTCCCTCGGGGATCGGTTGATCCAGATTCCCGAGGGAGACCTCCCCCCATTCCCTCATCCAACCCGATCGGATCTGCCCGAGCCGCCCTCAAAAACAGTGCTCGTGGTCAGCGCGGTCGGGTGCTTATGGCGACGCGGTCGCGTGTCTGGCCATACCTCGACGAGCCTCTCTCCCTGCTGACAAACCGGGCCGTAATCTCGCCTAGAGTAAATCAAAATGTCTGATCCAGTTCGTTCTTTTGAAGAAACGCTTGCCAAACAAGCTACCCAAGTACAGCCATCAGAGCTGCAAGCGACCAAACAGTATTTCCGCAATCGCTGCGCGTTGAGACTTTCGTGAAACGACGGGTCCAACCGACATCTGCCCCTATAGGGTCGCGCGAATTCCAGGACGTGTTTTCCAAGCTCGAGTAGCAGGCCGACATTACCAGCAGGTCAGCCGCCAAGCGATAGCTCCTATTCCATTTCGTTATCAGGCGCTATTCGGAGCGTCAGCCTTTCTAATCCTCGAGAAAGTCTACCAGGAGGCAGGTGACCACCTCCCGCTGTTCCACATGCGGCCGTCCGCCGGATAGCCCGTGGACGGGGTCCGGTGAGGCGGCTGAAGGCGTGATGGAGTGCTTTTGATGCGTTCATGGTCTTATCTTGCGGTTGATTGCATCTCCGAACCAAGCAGCGTGGGAAGATTCATGGCGAGCAAGTCGCCGATGCACTCGATCGTTACATCTGCCGCAGGATTAGCTGCGATGACGGCTGGATCGTGTGCGAACTTGCCTTGGCGCGGAAACACCGTGGTGACTCGATCTCCCCAGGCTCTCTTCACCGCCGTAAGGATACGAAGTTTGTCGTCAATCAGAACGTAGTGCTGCGCCGGATAGCGTTGCCGAACCTCATCCAGAACCTCTTCCTTGTGGATGTAAATCAGGACGTGGCCTGCAACCGCTTTGTAGATTCCGGACCGCTCCACTTTTCTCGGTTGGAACACGACGTCCCCGTCGGATAAAATCACGGTTTGGCCCCATGTTCGCAGTCGCTCGAGGACGTCGAGCGCGCCCGGATACAACCGACTGCCGAATGGGTAGTCCACCAGATAGGAAGACATCCCCAGCAAACGAACGTCCGTCGGATGCTCCATCCTGTAACGTTGCAAGGCTCCGAGATAATCTCGGTAGCCCAATTGTTGCATCAGTTCTTCGAGGATCGCCCAGTATCGGTCACGGCACGCCGGGCCGTATTCGCGCTCGAGATGCTTCCTCAGGTCGTCCTGTATGTAGTCGTTGTCGAGCAGCGTATTGTCAACATCGACGAGGAACACAATTGGGACCAGTGTCGTCATTCGTTACTCACCGTGTTTCCAGCTTGCCCAAAACCGTTAGCTTCACGTCATCCCACAAACAGGCTGACACAAATTGTTTTCGTAACCGAGGGCGCTCAGACTCGCCGTGACCCGTTGCGACGCAGCGACCTAAAGGAGGCAGCTGGCAGCGGACCTATTTCGATGACGCCCTCTCCTGCTTTGGCTGCCGCGTATCGCAGGGCGGCACCCGGAACTTCGTTCTCGAACACGGAAGCGACCCGGCAGCTTATCACGATCGGCCGCTAGTCGCGGTCCGCGCTGCACGGCGGCGGTAAGCTTTGCCTTAACAACCCTTGGGCAGAAAGACCATCGAGATGGCTCGACACTATGCGCGAGGCGCTGATCTAAAGCCGAAGATGCGCGGCGCGGTCGAGGCTTTCGAGAAGTCCGTGAACGAACGGCGAAAGCTGTCAAACCCAGCTGAAGAGCTGTCAAAACTCAAGTCGCGTGAGTGCGACCTGAGCGAAAACCGTATTAGAATCAATGTGTTATTTGGTAGCGGAGGAGGGACTCGAACCCCCCGGCACACGGATTATGATGCTGCAGATCATAAACTTCAAAGATAAGCAATTTCAGCAGCTTGAGTCGGTCCAATTGCACCATGTCGCGTTTGTGTCGCGTTTTCGGATCCGAAACGAAATTAGCGCCCATCACGCCATGGGCCCCAGTTTTTACAACCTTTGCTACGGGACGCGGGAAGCTCGTTTATTCGCATGAGCAAACTCCGGGCAGACGGGGGTCGCTTGCAATTGGCAAAATCAGCGACTTGATACCACAACGAACCCGAGCACTTTGCCCTTTACCGCCGCCTAATTGTAGGTATTATGCTGCCTCCACAATCTGACATGAGCAGTCGAAATGTCCCGATTATGATTTAATTTTGGGTCCCCGTCTCCTCACGCCTGCACATGTTTGCGGTCGCGGTCTTGAACTGTCGACGCACTGGCACCGGATCTCGCAGCCGGCTCACGCATTGCGCCGAGAATTTCATGCCATTCCATGGTAAGCTTTCAATCATGAACGTCCCTTTGCGCAAACCGATGACATTAGCGGAGTTCCTCAACTGGGAGGAACAACAGCCGCTCCGGTACGAATTTGACGGTGTCCAGCCGATCGCGATGACGGGCGGAACGGCTGCTCACGCGTTCATCCAACGTAACCTCGCGATTTCCATCGGCGGCCGGCTCCGCGGCCAAGCCTGCCAATTTGTCGGGAACGACCTCAAGATCGAGGTTGCAGGCAAAATCCGCTATCCCGATGGCTTCGTTGTCTGCTCCCCTCTGCCAGTCCAGAGCACCGTGGTCAGTAATCCGGTCGTCGTCTTCGAGGTGCTGAGCAACAGCACAGCCCGAACCGATTTTGTTACTAAGAACCATGAATACGCCGCCACGCCTTCCGTGCGCAGGTACGTAATCCTCTCCCAGGACGAAAAGGCTGGCACTATGTTCGAACGGGTCGGCGATGACTGGGTAGGACATCTCCTCGCCGCCGATGCTGTGCCCAGGATGCCTGAAATCGGTATTGAGGTTACGCTCGCAGAACTCTACGAAGGAGTTGATTTCTCGGTCGCCACCGCTGGTGAAGGGGTGGCCGCTTCGGTCGAGCGTTGACACCTGACTTTCAGCGGAGGCTCCTTGCCGCGTCAAGGGACGGGATAAGGAAAAGGTTCTCATTTTAATCAACGATTCCGAACAGATTTCAAAGCAAAGGCAAAAAGTTCGAGACTGAGAGTTTCAGTCCCAGACATCATCGCCATCGGATCCACGATGGTTGAGTCGAGATTGGACGTGGAGAATACAATCTTCAAGATTCGCGGGCGAACGAAGGAGGCTCAATCTGGGAAGGCGGAGCCTGCATGTACACGTGGGGAGGCCGAGCGTGCCATCAAGGAGGGTCCCGGCGGCTAAGTTAAGAAGCCCTTCTTGCGTTCTTGCGCGCAACCCTTTTCCTTACGGCACGAAATTCGGATTCGTCGCCGTTAAAAAACTCGATAGTGCCCGGCAATTCTCCATGCTTGATCTCAGCATAGATTTCTCCGCGAGCTTCGTCCATTTCTCACTGCCTTCCCAGCAAGAGGGGTCCATTGACACTTCTATTTGTTTTTACTGCATATTTAGCTTTGGTAGCGGAGGAGCGACTCGAACCCCGGACACACGGATTATGATGCTGCCATTCCTGCGGATGAAAGTTAAGCAATTTCAGTACCTTGAATCGCACCAATATGCGCCATATCGCGTTTATGTCGCGTTTCGGACCCGAAACAAATCGAGTGTTAGGTCATTGCACACGCCAACAACGGCTCCCGCATCGATTAGCCCGATCTCGACCACTTAGGCGCGCGGACGAACAGCGACGACGCGACGCGAGGGCTCAATGCAAGGCCATCACAATCTGAGCTGAGTTACCTAGTACCCAGTTCCCCTGGAGGCTGTTTCGGGGCTCCCATGGAGTTTCGTATCAGCGATTGGTGAGTCCGGGTGCTAGCGCCCCTAATCTCGCAGCCAGAGCGCATTCCCTGCATGGGCGTTCGTTCCCGCCTCGGCTGGCGATTTCCGGTGTCGACCGCCCTTTTTTGAACTCGCGGGCGACCTGCTATACTGGCTCTATGATCAGAGAAGGCTCTATGACCAGAGAACAGGTGAAAGAAATCCTCGATCGCGTGCTGACCTGGCCGCTGAAGCGACAGGAGGACGCGGTCAGGTTGCTGAGCGAGATGGAGCGGCAAGACACGTCTTCGTACCACCTCACAGACAAACAGGTGGAAGAAGTCGAGCGCCGACGTGCGGATTTCGCAGAAGGCCGAGAGCGTTACGCCACCGACGAGGAGATGGCCGCATTTTGGCAAAAGTGCGGTTTATGAGAGTTCGATATCGACAGCGAGCGCAGCGGGACATCGCCAGCATCCACGCATACATCAAACCGAAATCCACGGGCGGCAACCGAAGTTGTTGCTCGCATCCGTGGGGCGGCCGATCGCCCGGGCATTTGGCCGTACCTCGGGCACCCTGGTCGGGCTCAGGGAACTTATGAATGCATCGGCGTCGGCTTGCCTTACATTATCGTCGCCGAAATAGACGATAATGCCGATGAGGTTGCCATCATCGCAGTGTTTCATGGTGCACAAGAAAGGGACGCGGATTCCTAGCCCATGAGCACAAACTTGATCCGGTTGTTGCTACTGTCGCTGGTAGCGGCACGAGCACCACTGGTCCGATTACTACGTCTGTACTAGCGGTGTGAACATCCAAGATCCCATTTCGCGCAGGCTATGATGAAGTCAGTTTCGTTGAATTCGTCGGGCAGATCATCCACGACCGAGCAGAACGCACACCGAGCTAAAGCTGATTGCCGTGAGGACCCCAGAGATTTCTGGACTAGACTTTAAGGTCTTGCAATAGCGAAACTGCAATGCCCTCTTCGGCTATAGCCAGTTGATGAGTTTCCATAGCCGACGTCAACGCTTCGTCCCATGAGGCAATCACTGCTGGCCCCTCCAAAGGATGACCGGTGCACGTGCCTGATTGAACCGAAGTCGTGTATTCCGCAGCACCAAACCGCCATGGCTTTGCTGCACATTGACGCATGACGTGATTGCCGATGCGCACGCCCGGCCAGTCAAAATCCCCATGGTACCGGAGGTGAGCACCTGCTCGGGCCAGCTGGGTCAGCAGTGTGCGCTGCGCTGCGCCTGGCATGCCATCGGTGCAGACCATTGGAGCGCAACGCGCTCCCAATTCGTCGGCGGCAATGGCAAGCAAATTCGGATTTTCGCAAACAAAGACGCTCCGACCAGACAGGGCCCAATTGGGGGGCGAACGCACCAAACAACGCAGCGAGACGTATCCCGGCTCGCCGGAAGCTTGGGTACTCCTCCCGTCGTCGAGGTTCGGAAGGTTCAAATACATCGCTGGCCGTGCCAGCTCGTTGACCAACACTCCGACTCTCGCCCAAACATCGCGCATCCGCTCCTCCCGCATCTCATACGGCGCATTACTACGGTGCTGGCGATCTGGTTGCGCTTCTTCCACCTCCAACGCAGGGGCCATGACCCGCCTGCACACGGCCAATACTATTGTTGCAGTAGCTTGACCAGAATCGAGTGCGTGCGCGTCGCCGAGGACATTGGCGGCCAGTTGCGCGCGCGTCATGCCATTGGCAGGAAGGAGTCGCAGGACTGCTTCGGCGCGACAAAGCAGTTGAGTAGCCACTTTGGGGACACGATTTGACAGACGCTTTAGCAGTCCCGATCCAGCCGGCGTCCGGAGGAATTTGGCAAGATTCGGATGATGGCAGCCATCGGCGACGTTTGACCAGACCGCCTCCAGCTTGGCACGTGCGGTTGCAGCATGGACAATTGGACCATCGAGTTGCTCAAGGGCTTCACATAAAGATATAGCGATTCCGGCTCGCTGCATGGCCGCGTCAATGGTACGAACGTCCACCCGCATGGAACTCGAAAAGCGCGCGGAGCGGCCCAGAATCGAGGCAAGCGCGGCATGCTCATCGCGGGTCAGCTTGCTGATGCGAAAACTTTCGACAGCACCTTCCACAACGGCGCGTTCGAATCGTTGCCGCAGCCTTTTTCGCAGGGAAGCGAGGCTTTCCCCGCCGAGCAAGCGTTGCAGGCGTCCGTCGGACGGAGCTCTCATGAATCGGCAAACCTGCGGTTTGGATCGTCTTCACGATGCCTGGCGTGACCGTCCCAGGTCCAACGCGAGACATGCACGGCGTCGATGCCTTCGCGCCGTTGCAGCTGGCAAATGGAAACACCCGGCAACTCCGCGTAGCACGCCCATTCGCGTTCGCTGGTAATGACGAAGTCGAGATCGAACTCACGAATCAGGCCCATGCAGTGTGCGCGGGCCGCGTCGTCGATACCTGCGAAGGCCTCGTCGAGCAGGACCAGTCGCGGCGAGTAGGCATAGCTGCTCTGGCTGTAGAAGCTCGCCACCGCTGCAAACAATGGGACGGTCAGGCCCAACGCCCGCTCGCCGCTCGAGGCCGGCCCGGAGAGCCTGCGCCATTGACCGTCTTGCCAGCGCTGCACCGAAAAGCGGTGCCATCGTCGGTAATCCAACGCCTTGGCAAGTTGATCGAGCAAGCTGCCGCCGCCGGCCGCATCGGCATTTGCCCGCTCGCTCGCAATGCGCTGCTGCAGCATCGCCCCCACCACGCTTCGGTCCTCGGCAGACCACAAATCCGCATTGGTATTGAGCAATCGTTTGCGCGCAGCTTCGAGGCCGACGGGCGCCCCCTCGGCACCTTCGGGCAGCGGCTGCCATTGCAGTCGGAAGCGGACGCCAGTGGAGGTCGGACGCTTATGCAGCTCCTTGTTGATGGCGTCCAGCTGCCGTTCTGCATCCTGCAACAATTTCTGGATGGCCGCGGCAATCTCAGCCTGCAGATGATTCTCCAGCACTTCGCGTTCTCGGGCCGTGAGCAATTCGCGCCGCTGTGCGATCTCCTCATGCAGACGGTCTATGAGCTGATTGGGACGCTCGGGACGATTCTGGTACACGATGGTGACGACGAGGCCATAGTCGGTCTGCTCCATCTGAGCTTGCTGGCTCAGCGCTGTAAGGGACTGCCCGAGTTCGGTGTAGTCCTGCGACAGCTGACTCTGGATGCGGTTCCACGCCTCATCGTCGTCCCGCACACTGACGAGCGCCTGCTCGGCGCGCCGGGCCAGACTCAGCGCAGGCTCAATGGTCCAGGGCATCTTCAAGTCGGGCACCTCCGCCTCCGGTAGCGCCGCCGAGAGCAGGCCCGTAGCCGCAAATCCTCGCAGGCGGGCGACGGCCTGCTGACGGACGACGCTGCGCTCCTGCAATGTGGCGTCCGCGTGCTCGACCCTTTGTTCGTCACGGGCACGCTGCTCGCCGGCAGAGGCTCGCGCGGCGCGCTCAGCACGCTCCGCTGACTCGCCCGTGGTCACCGCCTCTTCGGCTTCTTTAAATCTTTGGAGCAGGCCCTCGACCTTGGTGCCGACTGCTTCCTGCAACGTCTCGAAGCGTACCGCGGCCTCCTCGACCTGGATGCGCCGCTGCGCTGCCTGCATGGCATGCCGCTCGGCGTCGGTCCGCGCCTCGTTAACGCGCTGGCGTTGCTGTAGTAGCTCAGTTTGGGCCTGCCGCAACTCACGCACGGCCTGCACCAGACCGTGCAGCGATTCGCCGAGCGCGATCAGCGCATTTTCGACGCCATCAAGTGCCGGGCGGATATCGGGCAGGTGCAAGTCGATGGCATCGCGCGCGAGTGCCTCGCGCGCGATGCGGAGGGTTTCCACTATCGCGCGCACTTGCTGTTCGGCTTGCTCCAACCGGGCGAGCGCAGCCTGAAATTCTCGGCCGCATGATACTGCCACGGCGTGTGCGGCGCGCAACGCATCGTCCGTAGGGGCCTCTCGCCATTCGGCCGCGGCCGTCCGCTGGTGCAATGCATGCTCGGCGAGGCGATCCTCCACCTGCACCAGCTCTTGCCCCAGCTTATCCATGCGCAACGTGATGGCTTCGAGCCGTCGGGCACGGGCGGCAGCACGGGCCGCATAGCCAACATAGGTGGCCACCGGCTTGTTCCACGCGCCCGCGAGAGCGCCGATCCGAAAACGTCCATCGGGCGAGACCCATGTTTCCGCGGTACCGTCGTCAATCGGCGTGCAGACCATGCCTTCAAGCAGGCGAACCACGACGGCGGCATCGAATGTTCCCGCTGGCTGCAGCCATGCTGCAAGCGACGCGCTTCGATGTGGACGCTCTAGCAACTGAGTGTCGTGCAGCTGCTCGCCGTCCAGGATCTGCAGGCGCCCATCGGGCGTGACCCAGGCATCAAGGAGGGTGGATGCCTCAAGCGCGGCTTCGAGGCCGGCGCGCTGCGCTTCGTTAACGTGATCGCGGAAGTCGACGAGCTGCCAAAATGGGGCGCCGGCACGGTCCGCACGGGCATCGGGTCCGCGATAAGGTGACAGCGGCGGCGCGGCATCTTCACCCTGTTCGAGCCGATCGCGTTCTGCCTGGAGCGCGGCCGCTTCGGCCTGGAGCGTTCGGCGTTCATTCGTGAGTTCGGAATAGCGCTGAGCGAGGCGCTCGCTGGCTTGTTGCTGCGCGCGCTGCAAGGCGATGCGTGCCGGATTGTCCCCCTGCAGCGTCGCCACCCACAATGCCAGCCCTTCCAGCGGCGCGCGCGTGTCGTCGATGGGCAATTGCTGTAAGGTACCAAAGTGGCCTTGCCAGGCGTCGATCAATGCGCGGCCTTGGTTTTCAACCATGCTGTCCGCGTGCTCCCGGCGCTCGGCCGCATCATTGGCCTCTTCGCGACGTTCGTCGCGAGCCGCGATCTTGAACGCGTGCTCCTGCTCGGCCCGATCTAGGTCGGCTAGGCGGCGGCGCAGTAATGCGAGTTGTTCGCGACGCCGAGCAGTAAGCTGAAGCAATTCACCTCGAGCCGCGTCCACGGCCCGGGCATCTAGCCCGACCAGCTCGTGTGTTCCGACCGTGGACAGCGGGTTTAGCATCCAGGCATCGGCGATGCCGCTGGAGCGGGCGTGGGCCAGGCCCAATTCTCGACTCTCCGCCAGTGCCAGCTCGGCTTGAACGCTGCGTTCGACGCGCGCACGTGCAGCCTCTTGTTCGCGTTCGAGGCGCTGTTCGGCCTCTCGCAAAGCACGGTCGGCCTCATTGGCGTCGCGCCGCCGGTCCTGAACCTCCTTGTCCGCCTGCGCAAGACGATTGGCATCCTGCATTACGGGGTCCGATTGCAGGGTTAGTAGCCGAGCGCGACCGCGCCGCAGCGCCGCCTCCGCCGTTTCGAGACTGGTCACGGCTCGCGCTTCGGTTTGCCGTGCGGTCTCCAGAGCGGCACGAGCCTCGTTCAGCGCGCGACTGGCGTTGTCATAGCCCGTTTGCGCGACTCGCAAGCCACGTGCCTGGCGCCGGGTCTGGGTTCTGGCGTAGAGCTGGTAGCGCGCGTTGAACCGGCCGACGGCTCGCGCCAGAGATTCGTATTCATCCAGTTGGCGGCGATCCTCTTCCAGCTGATTGAGCGCGTCCGCCACATCGCCCAACAGATCGGTTGAGAGTGGCGGAAGCGCTTCGGTCAGCGCATCGGAGAGGTTCGATTCATCGGGCTTCTTGGAAAGCTGGGGCTGCCGTAGTTGGATCAGCGTATCGATCAGCGCGGAGTACCGAGCCGTCCCAAGGCGGAACAGGCGTTCGTCCACCGCTCGGCGATACGCCATGGCAGTGTCGAACACCTGGCCATCGTCTTCGAGTTCGTCCTTCAGTCGCTCTTTCGTCAAGACCACGCGCTGGGGACTGGCGAGCCACAGGTCGAGACCAACCCGGCGGCCTTCGAGCAGAAAGAACCAACTATCGACGCCCGTCCGCGCCGCAGCCGCTGAGAGTCCGCAGCCAAGCGTAAGGTACCGTGGCTCGCCGCTCTCCGTCAGATGCCCGAACTCGATCCAGGTATATCCCATCCGCCTGTCGTGTCTTCCGAGCAGAAGGTTCCACGACATTCTTTTGCCTGGGTCTCCGTCCGGCTCGATCCGTGACGACTTTAGCTGAGCGTCAAGCAGGAACGGCAATGTCAGGGACAAAACCTTCGACTTGCCGGTGCCGTTGTTGCCGCGGAGCAAAAGATGACCGTCTCGAAACCAGAATTCCTCGCTGTCGTAGTAGAACAAATCGACCAACCCGATGCGCAATGGTTGCCACCGATGGCGCGCAGGGATCGGCAGCGCCGGCGTTGTGGGCCGAGAGGAGGCACTAACGAGCACTGTGGTCATGTTGCATTGAGCGAGGGACTGGCTGTAGCGCGCACAGACCCGATCTCGACGATCTCGGCTGGTTCGACCGCGAAGCGAGCCAGGGCAGGCAATGGGCGAATGTCCTCGCCGGAAACCGAGATGAGTTGCAGTTTCCAGAGCCGTTGCACGGCTATACGCGCCAGTTCGTGCTCGGCACCCGGCTCGCGAGCAGATTTGCGCCAATAGCTCCCGTACCGCTCCCTGGCGCGGCCTACAAAGCCGGCGATCTGTGTTTCCGTCATCGGGGGCCGTGCCACGTCTTGCCTATTCTGGCCGCGGTCGGCAAGAAACTCCGCGACCAGCAAGGTGACGTGCGCTTCGGTGCCCTCGGCCGGCATTGAAACGTCGGTCAGCGTCCCG
>Ga0126379_10003219_pt1 | contig 10531 bp, 6 predicted proteins | sample PanSoiMetPlot_24_FD_92640 | JGI IMG/M metagenome (GOLD analysis project Ga0126379, IMG submission 92640) | Tropical forest soil microbial communities from Panama - MetaG Plot_24 | ecosystem: Environmental > Terrestrial > Soil > Tropical forest > Bulk soil | place: Panama | collected 2016-02-17 | reverse complement strand
CTCCTCGAGGAGGCGTTCGCGGTGGTTCGGGAGGCCTCGATCCGGGCGCTCGGGATGCGCCCGTTCGACGTGCAGCTCATCGGCGGCATGGTCCTCCACCAGGGAAAGATCTCCGAGATGAAGACGGGCGAGGGAAAGACGCTCGTCGCGACGATGCCGGTGTACCTGAACGCCCTGCCTGCCCGAGGCGTCCACGTCGTGACCGTCAACGACTACCTCGCCCGCCGCGACGCGGACTGGATGGGCAAGGTCTACCGGTTCCTGGGCCTGACGGTCGGATGCATCCAGAACTCCCTGACCGACGAGGAGCGCCAGAAGGCGTACGGCTCGGACGTCACCTACGGCACCAACAACGAGTTCGGCTTCGACTACCTGCGCGACAACATGAAGTTCGAGCTCGAGTCCATGGTGCAGCGCGGGCACGTCTTCGCGATCGTGGACGAGGTGGACTCGATCCTGATCGACGAGGCCCGGACCCCGCTCATCATCTCGGGCCCTTCGGAAGAGAACACGGACATCTACTACCAGTGCAACCGGGTCATTCCGTATCTGGCGCAGGGGAAGGAAGACAAGGACAAGTACGGGAACAAGACGACGACCGGGGACTACCTGGTGGACGAGAAGTCCCGGACCGCGGTCCTGACGGAAGAAGGGGTCGCCCGCGCCGAGAAGCTCCTGAAGGTCGAGAACCTCTACGACCTTTCCAACATCGACCTTCTCCACGGCGTCGAGCAGGCCCTGCGGGCCCACGCTCTCTACAAGAAGGACGTGGACTACATGATCAAGGACGGCCAGGTCCTGATCGTGGACGAGTTCACGGGCCGCGTCCTTCCCGGACGGCGATGGTCCGACGGGCTCCACCAGGCCGTCGAGGCAAAGGAGAACGTCCGCATCGAGCGGGAGAACCAGACACTCGCGACCATCACGCTCCAGAACTACTTCCGGATGTACGAGAAGCTGGCGGGCATGACGGGCACGGCGGACACCGAGGCGGCGGAGTTCCACCAGATCTACAAGCTCGACGTCGTCGTCATCCCGACCAACATGCCGATGATCCGGAAGGACCACCAGGACCTCGTCTACGCCTCCGAGCGCGAGAAGTACGAGGCGGTGGCCGAGGAGATCGGCGGCCTCCGCGAGAAGGGGCAGCCGGTCCTCGTCGGGACCGTCTCGATCGAGAAGTCCGAGCACCTCTCCTCGATGCTCAAGGCAAGAAAGATCCCGCACGTCGTCCTGAACGCCAAGTTCCACGAGAAGGAAGCGGAGATCGTCGCGCAGGCGGGCAAGTCGGGATCGGTCACGATCGCGACCAACATGGCCGGCCGCGGAACCGACATCGTCCTGGGAGGTAACCCCGACGCCTTCGCGGAACAACGCCGGAAGGAGACGGAGAGCGAGGCGCAGTTCCAGAAGCTCCACGCGGAGCTGAAGGCGGCTTCCGTCAAGGACCGGGAGACGGTTCTGGCCTCCGGCGGACTGATGATTCTCGGAACGGAGCGCCACGAGTCTCGGCGCGTGGACAACCAGCTCCGTGGCCGAAGCGGCCGGCAGGGCGACCCGGGCGAATCGCGCTTCTACCTGTCGCTCGAGGACGACCTGATGCGGATCTTCGGGTCCGACCGACTGCAGAAGATCATGCGCCGCCTCGGCATGGAGGAAGGCGTCCCGATCGAGCACGGCATGGTCTCCCGCTCGGTCGAGCGCGCCCAGAAGCAGGTCGAGGCCCGCAACTTCGAGACCCGCAAGCACCTGCTCGAATACGACGACGTCATGAACCGGCAGCGCGAGGAGATCTACGGCATGCGCCGGGAGATCCTGAAGGGAACGCTCGCCAAGGAGAAGGTCCTCGAGCTGGCCGACATGATCGTGGATTACCTCCTCGGCCGGCACATGCCCGACGACAAGGACCCCTCCGAGTGGGACATCCCGGCCTTCGAGATGGACCTGAAGGAGTACTACGGGCTCGAAAGCGGCTCGATCGAGATCGGCGGGAAGAGCCGCGAGGAGATCCGCGAGGCGCTCGTGGCCGCGTTGAATCGCAAGTACGAGGAGAAGGAAGCCATCCTCGGCGCCGAGACGATGCGGCTCCACGAGAAGTTCGTGATGCTGCAGGTCGTGGACCAGCAGTGGAAGGACCACCTCCTCGCGATCGACCACTTGAAGGAAGGCATCGGCCTGCGCGGCTACGGACAGCGCGATCCTTTAGTCGAGTACAAGAAGGAGTCCTTCGAGCTCTTCACGCTGATGAAGGAGAGGATCGAGGACCAGTTCGTCCAGTGGCTCTTCCGCCTCCAGCCGGTCGTCCGGGAGGCGGAGGGCGAGCTCGCGGAAGCTCAGCCGCGGCGCGCGCCGGCGGCAATGCCTTCGCGCAAGGCCCGCAACGTGAACTACTCCTACGGCGCGGCCGCGTCCGGCGGCAACGACGCGAAGGTCGAGACGTTCCAGCGCAACCAGCCGAAAGTGGGAAGAAACGATCCCTGCCCGTGCGGCTCGGGGAAGAAATACAAGAAGTGCCACGGCGCCGCGGCCGCGGGTGCATAGGCGCCGTTACGCTCTCCGCGAAAGACTTGCGCCCCAGGCGCGGCAGCGCATAGGTTAGGATCAGGAATGGCAGCGCGAAAAACACAGCCCGAGTTTCCCCTCGCCCTCACCTTCGACGACGTCCTGCTCCTGCCCGCCCGGTCGAAGGTGCATCCCCGCGACGTGGACTTGAAGACCCGCGTCACGGCCGACATCCCGCTGAACATCCCGATCGTCTCGGCCGCGATGGACACGGTGACCGAGTCGCGCCTGGCGATCGCCATGGCGCAGCAGGGCGGGATGGGGGTCATCCACAAGAACCTCCCGATTGCCAGGCAGGCCGAGGAAGTGGACAAGCTCAAGCGCTCCGAGTCCGGAATGATCGTGGACCCGGTGACCTGCCGGCCCGAGCAGACGATCTCCGACGCGCTCGGCGTCATGGCGCGCTACAAGATCTCGGGCGTCCCGGTGGTCAACGAGAAGGGGAAGCTCGTTGGCATCCTGACCAACCGCGACCTGCGCTTCGAGACGCAAACCGACAAGCCCATCTCCTCGAGGATGACGAAGCGGAACCTCATCACGACGCCGGTCGGAACGACGCTCGAGCAGGCCAAGAGCCTCCTCCACGAGCACCGCATCGAGAAGCTTCTCGTCGTGGACCGGGCGGGAAACCTGAAGGGCCTGATCACGGTCAAGGACATCCAGAAGGCGATCAAGTACCCCAACGCGGCCAAGGACCGGCTCGGGCGCCTCCGGGTCGGCGCCGCGATCGGCGTCTCGAAGGACATGCTCGACCGTGCGCGGGAGCTCGTCCGGGCCGGCGTGGACGTCCTGGTCCTCGACTCCTCGCACGGCCACAGCGAGGGCGTCCTCGACGCCCTGAAGCTGGTCAAGAGGAAGCTCTCCTCGACTCCGGTCATCGCGGGCAACGTGGCCACGGAGGAGGGTGCGCGCGATCTCGTCCGCCGGGGAGCGGACGCCGTCAAGGTCGGCATCGGGCCGGGCTCGATCTGCACGACCCGCGTCGTCACGGGCGCCGGCGTCCCGCAGATCCACGCGATCCGCGAGTGCGCCCGGGCCCTGCGCGGCACGAAGGTTCCGCTGATCGCCGACGGCGGCATCAAGTTCTCCGGCGACGTCGTCAAGGCGATCGCCGCGGGGGCGCACCTGGTGATGATCGGGTCGCTGCTGGCGGGAACCGAGGAGTCCCCCGGCGAGACCATCCTGTACCAGGGCCGCACGTTCAAGGCGTATCGCGGAATGGGCTCGCTCGCGGCGATGAAGTCGGGCTCCTCGGACCGCTACTTCCAGGAATCCATGGACGTCGAGGCCTCGACCAACGGCTCGCTCTCCAAGCTCGTGCCGGAGGGGATCGAGGGCATGGTTCCCTACAAGGGGAGCGTCGAGGGCCTCGTCCTCCAGCTGACGGGCGGCGTCCGCAGCGGCATGGGCCTGACCGGCTGCGCCACGATCGAGCAGCTTCGCACCCGTTCGAAGATGATCCGCTCCACCGCCGCGGGCCTGAAGGAATCCCACCCCCACGACGTCATCATCACCAAGGAAGCGCCGAATTACAGGAGAGAGGAAGCCTAGGCCCGGAGCTCTACTTCTTCTCGCGATCGGCCGCCGGCCCGATCACCCGCTCGCGCGCTTTCCTCCTCGCGGTCTTCTCCGCCTCCTCCGTCGCCCACTTTTCCTGGCGAATCTTCAGGATGGCTTCGAGGCGCCGGGAGAGATCGGCTTCCTCCCCGGCCGCTCGCGGGCGGTAATAGCGGCGGCCGCGCAGGGACTCCGGAAGGCACTCGATGCCGCCGACGCCTTCGGGCTCGGCGTGGGCGTAGCGATATCCACGGCCGTAGCCGGCTTCCTTCATGAGGCGCGTCACGGCGTTTCGGATGACCGGGGGCACGGGCTCGGCGGGCTTCTCGGCGACGTCGGTCTTGGCCTCGCTCTCGGCGACGTAGAGCGCGTTGGACTTGGGAGCGAGGGCGCAGTAGACGGCCGCCTCCGCCAGGGCGAGAGATCCTTCCGGCAGGCCGAGCAGCTCGAAGGCTTCTTTCGAGTCGATGGCCACTCGCAGCGCCCGCGGATCGGCCAGGCCGATGTCCTCGGAGGCGAAGCGCACGATCCGGCGGGCCAGATACAGCGGCTCCTCCCCTGCCTCCAGCATCCGGACGAGCCAGTAGATCGTCGCGTCGGGGTCGGACTCCCGCATGGATTTGTGGAGCGCCGAGATCAGGTTGTAGTGCTCCTCCCCCGCCTTGTCGTAGAGGAGGACCTTGCGCTGGAGGAGCTCGCGCAGCCTCGACACTTCGATCCTCTTCGTCTTGCCGGCCTCGGCGTCCGACGCCGCGGACTCGAGCAGGTTCAGGGCCCGCCGCGCGTCGCCGCCGGAGGTCTGCGCGATGAAGGAGAGAGCTTCGTCGTCGAGGCGGAAGTCCCGCGCCCCGAGCCCGCGCGCGATGTCGCGCAGGGCGCGGCGGACGATCCGGGCGATCGCTTCCGGCGGGAGAGGATCGAGGACGACGACCTTGCAGCGGGAGAGGAGCGCGCCGTTCAGCTCGAAGGAGGGGTTCTCCGTGGTCGCGCCGATCAGCACGATCTCTCCGGTTTCCATGAACGGGAGAAAGACGTCCTGCTGCGCGCGGTTGAAACGGTGGATCTCGTCGAGGAAGAGGATCGTCCGCTGCTGGCTGTGGCGCCGCCGCCGGCGAGCCTCCTCCAGGACCTCGCGCATCTCCTTGACCCCGGTCGCGACTGCGGAATAGGAGACGAAGTGCGACGAGGTCTGCGTTGCGATCAGCCGGGCGAGCGTCGTCTTGCCGACCCCGGGCGGGCCCCAGAGGATGAGCGACGGGACGCGGTCCTCGGCGATCGCCCTGCGAAGGAACCCGTTGGCGCCGACGACTTCCTCGGGGCCCTCGACCTCGTCGAGCGACCGCGGGCGCATCCGGTCGGCCAGCGGAGTGTCCGCCGGGATCGCCACCCCGTCGGTCTGCCGGGCGGGAGGGCCGAGCTCGAAGAGGTCGCTCACCTTCAGGTCCCCTGGAGGCGGGCGCGGCACTGCTCCGAGCAGACCGGGACCCACTCGCCCGCCGACCTCGCGGCGAGCGCCAGCCGGCGGTCGATCCAGGTCCCGCAGACCGGGTCCTTCACCATCTCCCCTTCGATCGCCGCCGCCGGAGGCCGCGGGCGGCGGGACGCGAGAAAGTTCTCGGCCAGGACGCGGAGCACCCGCATGGCGAGGAGCAGCGCGAAAACCAGGAACAGAAGAAGGAAGAGCCGCGCCATCAGATTCCGGCCCCCGCGACGATCATGACCGGGCTGGGCCCGGCGATTCGAGGCTCTTGATCTGCCTGTCGATCCGGTCGAGGTTGGGCATGTCCGAGAAGCGGCGCTTCAATTCCCCGAAGTGCCGCCGGGAGGCCGGCGCGTCGCGCATGTCGAAGGCCTCGATCAGGACCAGGTTGAGCAGCGACTGCCAGTGGTCCGGGTCGGCGGCGCGCGCCTTCTCGAAGCAGGCCACCGCTTTCTTGAAGTCTCCGCGGTTGCGGTACGCCGCGCCGAGGTCCGACAGGAGGTTGGGATCGGGGGACGAGGACTTCCGGCGGGCCTTCTCATACGCCTGGACTGCGCCGTCCCAGTCCTCGCGGTCATAGCAGACGTTGCCGAGGGCCGTCAGCAGCTTCGGGTTCTGGGGGTCCTTGTCCACCGCCTTGCGGGCCTGATCCAACCGGTCCCCCTCGGCGACTGGGGACGAGGCCTCGGCCGGCGCCGCCGGACGGCCGCCGCCCCCGGCGAAGTAGCCGCCGATGAACCCGAGGAGCGCGCCGACTAAGAGCGGCATCACCGCCCGGCGGATCCCGGCCGCGCGGCTCACGGGTTGTTCTCCTCCTCTTCGCGGACGGCCCTCCAGATCCCGTTGGTCGTCGCTCCGCCGCCGAAGGTCGTGGTCTCCCACGTCCCCGAGATCGAGCTGTAGTCGCGGGCGACGCGGCCGTAGAAGATGGCCGAGAACCCCTGGGTCGAGTCCACGCGCTCGAGCCTCAGCCGGTCGCTGACGAGCGTCCCCCGCAGGGAGCCGGTATAGCCGCCCTCCAGCGCGTACTCGCCCGAGACGATCGTCCCGTCGAGGGTCATTCGGAAGTAGCCCCTCTGGGAGCCCGGGTCCACCGTGACCGCCCACCGTCCCGTGACGGCGTCGAGCTTCTTCGGGGTCAGCTCCGATTCCAGCGCGGCGATCGAGCGGTGCCGTTCGACGATCCGGTCGGCGACGAGGCGGCGCTTCTCGAGAAGCGATCGAACCTCCTGCTCGCTCTCGGAGACGACGTCCTCCCGGCGGGAGATCTCCTCGGCCGGGGAGTCGCTCTTGGCGGCCGCCTCTGCGACCGCCCGGCTCGCCGCGGCGAGCTGGCTCAGGGCGGTCTCGAGGCGCCGGGAAATGTCAGCCAGCGTTCGCGAGTCGAGAGTCAGACGGCGCCTCTCCCGGGCCAGCTCCGTCTTGACGATGTCGTTGGCGTCTCCGAGCAGGGAGACCCCGCCCAGTGCCGCCATGGCCAGGAGACACGCCAGGATCCGCCGCATCCGGCCCGATTCTACAGCGGCAGGCGGCTTCGTCTCTCGACGGTCCGCGCCGGAGAGGACAAAAAAAGGGAGGCGCGAACGCCTCCCCTTCCGAAACGTTTCGGGAAACTCAGTGCGCGGCGCGCCCCTGGGCGGACTTCAGCAGCGCCCGGTCCACCTGGCGCTCCACCTCCGGCTCGTCCAGGCCGTTGATGACCGCGATCTCGGAGACGATCAGGTACTTGGCCCTCTCGTACATCTTCTTCTCGCGGAACGACAGCGTCTTGCGCAGCATGATGTAGTTCAGGCTCTTCAGAACGTCCGCGATGTCGTGCAGCCGGCCGCTCTTCATCTTGTCGAGGTTCTGCTTGTAACGGCCCTTCCAGTCGCCCGAAGCGGAGAAGCGATAGTCCGCCAGGCGCTTCATCAGCCCCGTGATGTCCTTGCGCTGGGTCAGGCGGCGAAGACCGATGAGGTCGGTGTTGCCGATCGGGACCATGACCTTCGAGTTGTTGGACAGCAGTCGGAGGTGATAGAAGCTGCGAGGCTTGGCGGGCTCCGTCGCGAAGCCCTCGCCGATCTTCTCAACCACGGAAACTCCATGGTTGGGATAGACGACTTTTTCCCCCACTCGAAATCCCACCACAGTGCCCTCCTCAAATGTATTGTGTGAAGCCCCCGGTGAGTTGCGGATCCCTGAAGCTTCGGAACCGCAGATTATAAAGAAACGCTCGGAAATACTCAAGCAAAAAGGGTTATGCGCCAACACCATAATGCGTTTTCGTTAGATACACCTGCATAAGTCTTTTCCACCTAACACTTTGTTTCGCGGGAGCGGAGCGAGGATTTCGGATCAGGCGAGCGGTCGAGCCCAGAGGCGAGCCGCTCACCGGTGCGCCGAAGGCGCAGATCCGAAATCTTCGAGTAGCGACGTGCTGGTGCCGGAGGAGGGAGTCGAACCCTCACACCCCGAAGGGCGGGGGATTTTGAGTCCCCTGCGTCTGCCATTCCGCCACTCCGGCAGAGATTACGCGGGGATCTTAACCCAGGCTCTGGCCTTGGACTGTCGACTGTTGACTGTCGACTTTGATCCTTCCCTCGGCCTCGCTCGGGACTCGCTTCGCATTCCTCAGAGCTTGCCCCGAGCGCAGCCGAGGGGATGACAAAGGGGGGCTGACGCTTCCCTTTGTCAGTTTTCCTTCCAGTCCTTGACGTTGGACTTGGTAGGCTCGTTGGTCTTGCTCGGCGTGAAGACGCCGTGGTTGGTCGTGAAGGCGACGTTGCCGGACTGGTCCGCCGCGACGTAGAAGATCGGGTTGGTGGCGAACGAGGCATTGGCGACGGTCGCCGCGCGGTCGGTCGCCGGGGGCAGCGGGTTCCCGTTGGCATAGTACATGGTGTACTGCCGCACGGTGCTGCTCTTGATGTTGCACGCCGACGGGGGCGAGCAGCCGCCGGTCGTGCTCGACGCCGCCGGAACGTCGGTGAAAAAGTAGATGTACTTGTTGATCGCCAGGGAGTCCGTGATCACCCTCTCCCCCAGGGTCGTGGAAGACGTCCCCAGCAGCGCGTACCAGCCCACTGTGGGAACCGTCGTGGTGGTTGCGGCCGACGAGGCGGCGATCTGGAGCATCCCGGACGTGCTCTCCGTCACCGTCTTCGTATTGGCCTGGTCCACGACGAAGTAGAACCTCTGGTTGTAGGAGCTCGACCGCGTCGACGCGTCGCAGATCGCGGTGATGTCGTCCCGGTCTCCGGTTCCGAAGGCCAGCCCCAGCATCGGCTGCCCCGAGGAGGTCACGCCAATGTAGACGACCGTCGGCCGGTAGTAGATCGGGTAGTACTTGAAGGAGGGCGAGACCGGCTGCGGAGCCTGGAAGACGAGCATCGGCGTGAGCGCGCTGCCGTCGTTCTTCTGGAGCTTGGAGGCCCAGCGCGTCGTCGGGGCCGACGGATTGACGCGAATTCCCCGGAGATCCAGCCGCCAGAGCTGCCCGAGCAGGTCGCCGAAGTACACGAAGTCCAGCAGACCGTCGTTGTTGACGTCGATGGCGGAGACCTCCGACGGGACCGACGCGAAGTTGACCGTCACGTTGCCGGATCCGAAGTTCGCCGTTCCGGAGCCGGTCTTGTAGAGGACGAACCCCGTCTCCACGTCCACGATGTAGATCCAGTTGCCCCGCCGGTTCTTGCGCTCGCGGTCGAAGCCGCCGCCGAAGATGGCGACGTAACGCTCGTCGGTGCAATTGCCGGCCTGGTTCGTCGCCAGGCAGATCCGCCCGAGCCCCGGCTTGGACCAGCTCTCACCCATGTCGGGGTAGCCGTTGGCGTCATCGTCGTTCGTGTCCTGGATCTCCCAGAGGACCGAGGGCCAGACCGTCGAGCAGTTAGACCCTCCGTCGAGGCACCCGGGGCTGTTGAAGCCGCCGGTGCCTTCCACGCCGTTGCCGTCGGACTTCTCGGGCTGCGTCACGTCCAGCGCGTAGATCGACGAAGCCGAGCTCTGGAAAGGGCCGGTGACGCCCACGGCCGGGCAGGGAGTCTGCCCCTCGAAGGCCGACCCCTCCCGGGCTCCTCCCACCAGGATCGTCCGCCAGGCGCGGTTGGCGGCGTTCGGAGTTCCGCTATGCTTGACGTCGAGGAACATGTCGGCGCCCGAGGGCGCGCCGTCCACGGTCCACTCGTCCTGCTTGGTCTGCGGTCCGACGGAGTTCTTGAGCCGGCGCAGCGGCTGCATGATCGACCGCGGGATGTACCCGAACAGCTCCGCGCCGGTCCCCAGGTCGTAACAGTCGGTCTGCCCGCCGGTGCAGACGGTCGTGTCCCGGTCCCAGACGCCGACGTCGAAGGCGTGGAGCATCCCGTCGTTGGCGCCCGTGTAGAGGATTCGGCGCCGGTACCGGTGCTTGTTGAAGAAGTCCTGGTAGTTGTGCAGGTTGGTCGTGTAGTAGAAGACGTTCTCGGGCTCCGCGACGAGCTGCGGGTTGGAGTGGAAGATGTCGCCGAGCTTCAAGGGCCCCGACGGAGACGCATAGTAGTGGGCGTCCCCGCTGGGATACGGGGTGGTCCGCCGCTCGTTGATCACACTGTCCCGGTCCCCGCGGATGAAGCGGACGGTCTGGCTCGCGCTGGTGTCCGTGACCGTACAGGGAGGGGTCGTGCAACTGCTGTTCCCGGAATTCGGGGGAATGGCCTGGCTGGTGATCAGCAGCTTGAACTTCGGCCACCAGGCGGCCGAGGTCGAGACGAGGAAGGGCTCGTTGGTCTCCGGGACCGGCTCGGTCGCCGACGCGCTCGCCCCGTTGATCGGGAGCGTGGTCGGCAGCGAGCTCGAGGCCGCGACCGTCGAGGGAAGCGACCATAGGATCCGGCGCCCCGGGTAGTTGAAGATCGGAATGTTGTGCGGCGTGTCGTTGGAGGTGTCGCTGTAGGTCGAGCCCTTCGTCAT
>Ga0126379_10003218_pt1 | contig 10532 bp, 7 predicted proteins | sample PanSoiMetPlot_24_FD_92640 | JGI IMG/M metagenome (GOLD analysis project Ga0126379, IMG submission 92640) | Tropical forest soil microbial communities from Panama - MetaG Plot_24 | ecosystem: Environmental > Terrestrial > Soil > Tropical forest > Bulk soil | place: Panama | collected 2016-02-17 | reverse complement strand
CTCACCACCCTGGTCGATTCTCCGGTGATCACCGGAGAATTCCTGAAGGTTGTCCCGCTAGCGCAAGATCCGCCCACCCAGATGGATATCGCCGCCGATAGCGCCTCGGCGCTTGACGCTCCACAGGACGCCTGGGAGCACTACAAGAAACTAGTCGAGCAGGCGCAAAAGCTCTTCGGCGCGCATCACTACAACGTTTACCATTTCCTCTACACGCTCAGCGATCACGTCGCGCACTTCGGACTCGAGCACCACGAGTCCGACGACAGCCGCGTCGATGAACGCTCCCTGGTCGACGACAATGCGCGGAAGCTGTCAGCCGGATTGCTACCTCACGAATATGTCCATTCCTGGAATGGAAAGTTCCGTCGTCCCGCTGACCTCGCCACGCCCGACTATCAACAGCCCATGCAGACTGATTTGCTCTGGGTCTATGAAGGACTGACCAATTATCTCGGCTGGGTGCTCACAGCGCGCAGCGGCCTGCTTACCGCCGACCAGAATCGCGACGACCTCGCGCTCACCGCAGCCGCGCTCAATCGCGTTCCGGGCCGAACCTGGCGCAACCTGCAGGACACCGCCGACGCCGCTCCCCAGCTTTATTTCTCTCCGCAAGAGTGGTACTCGTGGCGCCGTGGTACCGATTTCTACAATGAAGGCACGCTCAACTGGTTGTGGGTCGATGTCGTTATTCGTCAGCAGAGCAAGGGCAAGAAATCGATCGACGATTTCTGCCACCTTTTCCACGGCGGCCCAAGCACTGGCCCAGCCGTGAAGACCTACACGTTTGACGACATCGTCACTGCACTTAATCAGACCGTTCCCTACGACTGGCGCGGCTTCTGGACCGAGCGCCTCACCAACCATGGCCCCGGCGCGCCGCTAGGAGGAATCGAAGGCAGCGGTTGGAAGCTCACCTACGACGAGACTCCATCAGAAATGCTGAACAGTTCAGCGAGCATGTATCACTACGTCCCCGCTGGAGTTGCGATTGGCCTCAATCTCCGCGACGACGGCGGCATTGTCGACACCGTTGAAAACGAAATCGCAGCCCAAGCCGGCATCGGCCCAGGAATGAAGGTGGTCGCCGTCAACGGCCGCCGCTTCTCGCCAGAGGTCCTGCGCGACGCCATCAAATCTGCCAAGAACACCAGCGCAACTGTTGACCTGCTAGTGGAAAACACCGACTACTACAAGACCTACAAACTTGACTACCACGGTGGGGAGAGGTATCCACACCTGGTCCGCGACGAATCAAAACCAGACCTGCTGAACGAGATTATGAAAGCAAAGTAATCCGCCAATTCACAATGTCATCCTGAGGAGGGCGAAAAGCCCTCCGAGGGACCGTACCTCGCTGTGCCTACCTTTGCAGCCGAAGAGCCACCCACACTGCATACATCGTGTCCAGATCTACCACGTCTACACCCTCGCCAGCCCGCTGGGTGAAGGTACCTCTGTTTCGATTTCCGAACGGCACGCGATTCCCTGTTAGCCCCGGCGAGACCACGCTAGAATATCTTCGGGCCCCTTCAGACTCTCCTTATCTCCGTCCCTTCTGGAGGTGCGTTGTGCCAACTTCGCTGTTCGCTCCCGATTTTCAAGCTGTTCTCAGCCAAGCTGTCAATCCGACCACTCCTGCCACGGCTCCCTTTCCTTCTCCCGAAGACTGGCGTGACCGCTGGGTCTATTTCTTAATGCTCGATCGATTCAACAACCCTTCCGCGCCTCCCGCGCACCGCCCGTTCGATGATCCCAACTTCTTCGGATTTCAGGGCGGAAACTTCTCGGGCGTGCAGCAGCAACTTCCTTACATCAAGCAGCTCGGCGCCGGAGCCATATGGTTGAGTCCCGTGCTCAAGAACTTTCAATTCGATCAGAATACCTATCACGGCTACGGCATCCACAACTTCATTGGCGCGGAGCCCCGTTTCGCCACGAATCCCACCGCAGCCGACAACGAACTCCGCGCACTGGTCGACGCCGCCCACCAGCAAGACCTGCTCGTGATCTTCGACATCGTGCTGAATCACACAGGCAACGCTTTCGCCTACCAATGCGACCCGGCGGACCGGTTCTGCATCAGCAATCAAGGAGCGCAAGCCAGCTTCCATTCTTCGCCTCAGCCAATTCAGTGGCGCGACGCCACCGGCGCCGCTCGCCCCGACTTCCCGGACGTCGCCACCATTCCCAATCCGCCACTCGACGCCGTTGTATGGCCTTCCGAATTGCAGCAAAACAGGTTCTTCCGTCGCCAGGGCACGCCCGATCCCAACGGCGACGATACCGTCGGCGATTTCAGCGTTTTGAAGCAGATGATGACCGCCGACGCCGACCTGCAGCGCTGCCTGATCCGCGCCTACCAGTATGTCATCGCCCGCTTCGACATCGACGGCTTCCGCATCGACACGCTCCGCTATCTCAAGGGAGACCTCCCGCGCCTCTTCGGGAACTCCATGCGTGAGTTTGCGCTAAGCATCGGCAAAAAGAATTTCTTCACCTTCGGAGAAGTCTTCGACGCCAGTGCCGAGCAGGACATCGCAAAATTTATTGGACGTAACACGAGCGATCAAAGCGAGTTGGTCGGCGTCGACGCCGCGCTCGATTACCCGTTGTTCAACAGCCTCAAGCCAGTCATAAAAGGATTCTCCGCCCCGACTGCCCTCGTAGGCATGTATCAGAACCGCAAGGGCGTAGAGGCCAATGTCCTCAGCTCCCACGGCGATGCAACCCGCTACTTCGTCACATTCCTCGACAACCACGACGTGAAGGAACGAATCCGCTACGTCGATCCCACTGATCCCACAAAGTTCGACGACCAAGTCACGCTGGGACTCGCCTGCCTCTACTGCCTGCCGGGAATCCCGTGCCTCTACTACGGCACCGAGCAAGGACTGCACGGCTCGGGCAGCGATGCCGCCGTCCGCGAGGCGCTCTGGGGCGGACCGGGTTTCGATGAGTCGAGCGACTTCTATCAACACATTCAGCAGATCACCGCGGTACGCGCGCAACAATCTGCCTTGCGCTACGGCCGTTTCTATTTCCGCCCGCTCTCCGGCGACGGCATGACCTTCGGAGTCTCCGGCTTCCCCCAAGGAGTCATCGCCTTCTCGCGCATCCTGAACGATCAGGAAGTCGTCGTCGCCGCAAACACGAATCCTACCCAAACGCAGCAACTCGGCCTCATTGTGGAAATCATGCTCAGCTCGAACGGTGACGCGTTTGACGTGCTGTACAGCAATCAAGCGAGACCACAGGCCCCGCAGCCAGTCCGCGTGCTTCCGCAAGGGACGGTAACGGTCCACGAAGTCGACGGCTCAATCGGAACCGGCCCCCTGCATGTCATTGGAGTAAACCTTCGCCCGATGGAAGTCCAAATCCTCCGCCGCGCCAGCACGTAGTGATGACTCGCGCCGGTGTACAAATGGAAGCTAAAAACTGTCATCCTGAGCGAGGATTGTTCTCTCCGCGACCAGCGCAGAGAACAACCACAGTCGAAGGATCCCTACCACCAAGAACCCAGACGGGAAGCGGTGGAGCGTGATATCCCGGGGCGTCAGCACTGGGTAAAGTGGACTGCCTAAATCATCTTATTTACCCCAGTGACGCGAACTCCTGTTCCTTCATACTCAGGGCCAGATCACGCACGTCGTCCGGAATCGAAATCGCCTTCCGAAGGATCGCGTCAATGTGAACGCCCACCACAACCGTCGTAGCCGCGACTTCTCCGCTGGCGTCGTCGATCATCTTGTGCAACATATGAATGGACTTGTCCTTCACTTCCAGCAGCGCCGATTGAATCGTCACGGCTTGTCCGGCAACCAGCTCGCGTTTGTACTGAATATGCTGTTCGACCGCCGCCATACCGGTTCCATCCTGCGCAAATCGAGCGGGACTGAGCCCCAGCATCGACAGCAGCTGCCAGCAAGCCTCATCAAACTTGCTCGTGTACCACATCACGTTCATGTGTCCCATATGATCGCACTGCCATGGATAAACCATGCCGCGATAAGTTAATTTCCACTCAGACATGTTGCACCTTTAAGCTTCCTGTAGAAGGAACATTCTTTGAAGTTCCCTCACCTGCAAGTCCCTGGTTTCCGGAATTCTCAACTCGTTACAAGGATTGCAATCGATCTCGACCAACCCACCGCGCTCTGATCCACCGATCTGTCGAAAGCGGTTCTGCGCACGCAAGGCCTCTTCAGGATCGAATCCCCAAACCTCTTTGAACAGCATAGTTGTCTCCTAAGCAAGAAGTTGTCACGCCTTCGTAACAAATCGGCAAAGTCCTTTCTCGCTACAGCAAGAAGGAGGGGAAAAAGGGCATGTCTGGAGGACATGCCCGTTTCTCCCGTTGGTTTGAGCCTCGACTACGGATTACAAGTCGCGGGGTTGGTATTGGTGTTGGGCTTGGTGCACAGCGGCCCAAGATTGGTCTTGGCATTCGGTTCGCTGATGAACGCTACCGGCCCGGCAGTGTGCTCGCCGTTAAACGGAGTGGGCTTGTTCACATCGAAAACGCACCCGTCAACGTTCGCATCATTCGGATCGTTGAACCAGAATCCTACGTGGAACGTGTTGATTGGATTCGGATTGCTCTGATCCGGATCGAAGCCAAAGATCTGATCGAGCAGGATCGTTCTAATTGTGGCCGAAAATTGACCATTACTGTTCGCCTGAAGATCTGACTGGTACCAGGCCATCCCGAAGTTGGTAAAGTTCGGATCTGGGGTTCCGTCGGAAAGCAGATTGCTTCGCTGCACAGTGAACATGTCGAACGCTAGACCAGGCTTGAAGTTTTTTCCGGTGATCGTCAACGTGTCGGCCAGGTTTCCCCGGACAACCGTAACCTTGGCTGACGGGGCTGGGTAACCGGGCACTCCAAGACAGCTCGAGAACTTCGGATTCACGTGCAGAAGAAAAGTCTTCGAAGTCACCTCGGGCGTGAGGTTGAGGCTGTCATCCTGTGCAGCCACAGACTGGGCTAATACCGCTACGCCAGCAACAGCAATTGCCGCCAAGATAGCGATCTTCGAGAATAGATCTTTCGTTATTGCAGAACTGCTCATTTCAGTGATTCTCCTTCATCTTCTTTAATCTGGGATCTTGCAAATCCCGCGTGTTATCGCGCCCCCAAAGGACCGCGAGCTGACGCAGACCATCACCCCCGGCGAAATGCTTGCCGCCCTCTGCGATTGCACTTACAATTTCGCCAGAGTTCAGCAGGGGCGTTGTCCTCGCAGCCAACCCGAACCTACGTGAATCGATCCGCGGCGTCCTAAAGGGACAATCAAGAATTTGCAGCAGTGTTGCAAATTTTCTCCAAAAGGGCCTATGTCATTGGGAACACAGGTGCTTTATGAATTCGACAGCTTCCGCCTGAACCCCGCGGATCACTCCTTATTGTGTGCAGGCAAGCCCGTTCCTCTCACACCGAAGTCCTTTGACATTCTGTTGACTTTGATTGAAAGAAATGGCCAGCTTGTAACAAAAGATGAATTGAAGAGGAAAATCTGGCCCGACAGTTTCGTGGCAGAGGCGAACCTGACGGTAAACATCTCCGCGTTGCGCAAGGCGCTCGGCGACACCCCGGAGCATCAGCAGTACATCGAGACTGTACCCAAACTCGGCTATCGATTCACGGCTCGAGTGACGACTCAAAGCAAAAGCCTTGCCTCCCCTGCTCGCAACGGTTCCCGAGCCACCGAAGTCGCTCATCCCTCAAACGAACCTGGGGCTGCAAGGTCGTTAACTCCAACGTCAGAAACGGGCCGGAAAAGGGTTCCGCTCCTCCTCGTTTCGGCGATAGTGGTTGCCGGACTGGCAGTTGCCCTCTTGGCTTATTGGCTGCCTCGGCGAACTCCCGCAGGCACTCGAGCCGTGTCTCAACCCCGCCGGCTGGCAATTCTCCCTTTTCGAAACCTCAAGCAGGATGCCGGCAGCGACTTTCTAGGCTATTCACTCGCAGATGCGGTAATTACGAGACTGGGAAACGTGCATACCTTGCGGGTTCGCCCCTCCTATGCAGTCGAGAAATACCGGGATCAGGTTGTCGAGATCTCCAAGGTGGCCAGTGATCTCGATGTCGACACTCTTCTCACGGGCAACTTCATTCGCGATGGAGATGACCTGAGGATTACCTGCCAGCTGATCGATGTACAGACGCGCAACCTGCTATGGAAAGGCGCCTTCGACCTTCGTTACCAGAAGCTCCTAACGGTGCAGGATCAGGTCGCTGAGCAAATCATCCAGGGTCTCGAGCTTAACCTGTCTTCTTCCGAAGCCGCCCGCCTCAAGTCCGATGAGCCAGCCAACCCCCTCGCCTACGAGTATTACCTGCGCGGCGTCGACCTCTATGCGAGAAGCGATTTTCCGATGGCGATTCAGATGCTGGAAAAGTCGTCCACCATCGATCCCAACTATGCCTTGACCTGGGCTTATCTCGGCCGGTCTTACACGGCCGGCGGCTCATTTGACCTTCAGGGTCGCGATTACTATCACCGGGCCCAAGCTGCGTTTGACCGCGCGCTTTCACTCCGCCCCGCGCAGATCGACACTCGGGTTTACCTGGCCAATTTTCTTACCGACACCGGAAGGGTCGAACAAGCCGTACCCCTGCTTAGAGAATCGTTGAGAACGAACTCGAACCATGCCGAGCTCCACTGGGAACTGGGATACGCCTATCGCTTCGCGGGAATGTTCAAGGAATCGGTGGAAGAGTGCGAACTAGCCCGGCAGCTCGACCCCGGAGTCAAGATCAACAGCTCTGCCCTTAACGCCTACCTCTACTTGGGAGAATACGACCGGTTCCTCCAGAGCCTGCCAAAGAACGTGGAGTTGCCCTTTCATCTTTTCTATCGCGGATTCGGTGAGTATTACCAGAAGGACTACCTGCGAGCCGCCTCCGACTTTGATCGCGCATACGAACTGAACCCAGAACTGCTGCAGGCCCAAGTGGGTAAGGCCCTCAGTTTCGCGATCGGACATCAAGCGTCGCAGGGCCTGGCGATCATGCGCGCGGCAGAGAATAAGATTCGCGCGCGCGGCGTGGGTGACTCCGAGGCGATCTACAAAATCGCCCAGGCTTATGCGGTCCTGGGCGATCAGGACTCAGCCCTGAGAATCCTCCAACATAGTATCGACAACGGGTTCTTTCCCTATCCTTACTTCAATACCGACCCACTGCTTGACACCCTGCGCCATGAGCATCAGTTCAACCTGCTGATGGAAAGTGCGCGCCGGCGACACGAGGCATTCCAGAAATCGTTTTTCTGAACCAGACCAGGCGCCGATCTGACGGTCCTAAGACTCCATTGCGTGCCTGCGCCAAAAAGGACTGTCATCCTGAGCGAGGATTGTTCTCTGCGCGAACAGCGCAGAGAACAACCGCAGTCGAAGGATCTCTACCACTTAGAATCGTCGGGGGCGCTACGCTGCAGCCGGCATTCCGAACCAAGTGGTTAGCGTGTCAGCGAGCCCCCGCTGGTTCGAGTCCCCCACCCAAGCCACATATCCATCCGGCCGAATCAACACGGCGGTCGGAGTCGTGACGGTCCCGATCGCCGGAAGCTCCCATGTACCACCGCACTTCGCGTCGATCGTTCGAACGCGATCTGCCCACGCAGCGACATCGAAGCCGTCGGATTCACCGAGGTTGAGTAGCACGGGCCGCGCATCGTGCAGCAGTGCGAAGACCCGCAGCGGGCCGTTGGCGGTGATCAAGTCGAGATCGGGGATCCGCCGACCAAGCAGCGGATGTCCCTCACCGAGATCGTAGTGAACATCCAGACCAGACATCATCGCCAGGTATTGCTTGCGAGTCTCGTTCTTCTCGAGCAGCAACTCCGACATCATTGCGCGCAAAGCCTCGCAACGATCGTCACTGCGGTCAATCGCCGAGATCGCCATAGTGTTGCGCAGCACGCGGGCACCAACCGGATGCCGCTCCGCATGGTAAGTCTCCAGCAGGCTCTCCGGCGATGTCCCGTGGACAACCTGCGCGAGTTTCCACCCCAGATTCACCGCATCCTGGACACCGAGATTCAGTCCCTGTCCACCGACCGGCGAATGCACATGCGCTGCATCGCCCGCCAGTAGCACGCGTCTCTCGCGATAACGCGCTGCCTGCCGTGTCATATCGCTAAACCTGGAGATGTGATTGGCGCTGCGGAGACCATAATCCGTTCCGTAACCGGCTATGAGGGCTTCCCGAATCTCGGACAGGGTCGGGTCACCTCCCTGGCGGACGCATTGTTCATTCAACACGCAGCGCGCTCGCTTGCCGTCCTCGAATTTGGCGAAAGCGCTGATTCCCGTTTTACCCCGGCGGACGCCCCACTCCGGCTCTTCCTCCGTCTCGATCTCGGCAATCAGGTAACTGGTTGATGCATCCCAGCCGGGAAAGTCGATACCTGCTTTCTTGCGGATCAAGCTCCGCCCCCCGTCGCATCCGACCAGGTACTCCGCTCGCAACGACCGACCGTCAGACAGCTCGACGTCCACGCCGCTGTCGTCCTGTGCGAAGCCCGTCACCTCACGTCCGCGATAGATCGGCACTCCAAGCTCGCCGACCCACTCGGCCATGATGCGCTCGATGTGCATCTGCCAGAGCGCAAGGAAATAGTTGTGACGAGTCGGGAGGTCGCTGGTATCCAGAGCAATACGCGCGAAGGGTGCTCTCTGAACCATCTGCCCCTGCGAAACGAAGCGCTCGACAATTCCCCTCTGATCGAGCACCTCAAGCGTACGAATGTGCAACCCGCCGGCGCGTAAGCCGGCAAGCTCTTGGTTCTCACGCCGCTCTACCAGGGCGACATCGACCCGCGCCAACGCCAGTTCCCCCGCCAACATCAATCCTGTCGGCCCGCCTCCTGCGACGACTACCTGATGCCCGCTCATCGCCACACCCCACTCGCTACATCCCACCGTCTAGCCGCCGCGCCGAGTGTCTCCGGTTGAGCCACGAATCTCACCGTCGGTGAGAAGTTCGCGCGCGACGAATATATTGACACCAACACACGCATTTCGCGCCTCCCGAATTTTCATGGGTTTTTCTGGCTTCGATCGACGATCATGCGGCATGAGTGGGGCCTTGCCGCAAGTCCCCTGGCCCGCCGTATACTGGTAGTGGCAGGAGGCGGGAACTACTCTTCTTTCATTCTCCAATTTGGACGTATAACGCTCTTGCCGAAAACCCCGCCACGACGACGGGCCACCTAAAACCACCAGCTGTCATCCTGAGCGAGGATTGTTCTCTGCGCGAACAGCGCAGAGAACAACCGCAGTCGAAGGATCCCTACGCCAATAAAGAGTCGCGCGCGTCTTTCTTTTTTCGTGTAGGAGTTCAGAGGGTTCAGAGGTCACGTGAGGTCCAGGGTAGCGCAATGCTCAGGGCTGAGCCGGCTTCTGGCCTCTGTGTCAGACCTAGTTGCTCCCACGCACCCCAACCGCAACGATCAGCGACACCAAGACCGACGCTGTTTCAAAATTACCTTCGCTGGTACATCTTGTTGGACATGGAGGCGATTGCCTCATACCAGTCGCTGTCAGGGAACAGCTAAAGAAAGGTGCAGTGCGAATCGGGCTAGGCCGGTAAAGAGATCAACACCAACAACGGCGCCCCAGGCAAAAAAGTTCCCGCGGCGCGGGAATCACTTGCCTTCAGGCGCTCGTCGCCGACGTTCGACTCACGACTGAACAATCTTCTCGAGCGCCGGGCGATTCCGGATCAACAGCGTTGATCCCTTGAGTTGCAGCAACTGTCTCTTCTTGAATTCAGAAAACAGCCTACTGACGGTCTCACGAGTCGTTCCGATAATTTCGGCGATCTCTTCGTGGGTCAAGGTCAGCTTGACCTGCATGGAACCGTCGTTCTGGGCGTTCTTGCTAGACCAGGAAAGGAGCAACTTGGCAAACTTTTCCGAGGGCGAGGTCGCAAGGCCAAGCGTGCGAATTTCCTCGTATGCGGTGTAGTAGTTGCGGCTTAACTGCTCGGCCACCCGCACGGCTACTTCCCCGTGCTCTCGCAGAAACTGCAACAGAGACTCGCGGGGAATAAAGTTCGCCTGCCCCGGCTCCATCATCTCTGCCGTGACTTCGTAAGGTCGATTGGAGACTACGGCGTTGAGTCCAAGCACATCACCCGCTTCGGAAAGCTTGGTGATAATGGTTTTGCCTTCGCGAGAGGATGTTGAGAGTTTGGCTTTCCCGGCGCACAGCACGAAAACTCCACGTGGTTGCTGCCCTTCAATGAAGAGCATGGCGCCTTTTGGGTAGACAGCGGTGGATTTGATTTCATTAAGGCGTTGTCCAGCGTGAACGGAAAGGTTACAAAACAAATGCTCTTCACGCACCGAACAAGTAAGGCAATTATCAAGAATATTTAGTCCGTAAGGGGCGCGCATGCGGCTGCACCTCCCTTTTGATTAGAGTGCACAGACGCACTTTTAGTTGTGATTGCGGTCACAGACCCTAGTGATCACAGTTATGCGAAAAATAACAGTAGGAGCTCAAAAACGTTGTGATCGTGG
>Ga0126379_10003217_pt1 | contig 10534 bp, 8 predicted proteins | sample PanSoiMetPlot_24_FD_92640 | JGI IMG/M metagenome (GOLD analysis project Ga0126379, IMG submission 92640) | Tropical forest soil microbial communities from Panama - MetaG Plot_24 | ecosystem: Environmental > Terrestrial > Soil > Tropical forest > Bulk soil | place: Panama | collected 2016-02-17 | reverse complement strand
TGCGCTCCCTTCCGCGCCGGCAATCCTCGCCGCGTGTATCGAATTATACGGATCGGCGATTCCGTAAGGCACCACTGGGATCGAGGACTTGGTGGGCTATCTTCTCGGCCGCTGGGGCCTTTAGGATTCGAGATGCGGACCCTACCTTTACGTGTAGATGTTAACCTTAATCGCGGCAAGACCGGTACGCGCTCGACCCGCTATCACCCATGACAATGCCTTCCTTGCATTCGCCTGAGCCGAAGGGCTGGAACACTATCCGCGCACTGCTCCCCTACCTTTGGGAATTCAAAGGGCGCGTGATCGTAGCCCTGTCGTTCCTGGTCACCGCCAAGCTTGCGAATGTCGGGGTTCCCCTGGTGATGAAGGAGATCGTGGATGGGCTGGGCGGCAAGCAGGCCGCGGCCGTACTGCCGCTGTCGCTGCTGATCGTGTACGGTGCGCTGCGCGCTTCCAATACTCTGTTCGCGGAGTTGCGCGATATCGTCTTCGTGCGCGTTGCGAGGCGCGCCATCCGTCGCGTTGCCCTGCAGGTGTTCCGACACCTTCACTCGCTGTCTCTACGCTTCCATCTCGAGCGTCAGACCGGTGGCGTGTCACGCGATATCGACCGTGGCACGCGCGGCATCTCGACGCTGCTCTCCTACATGCTGTTCTCAATCATTCCCGTGATTCTGGAGTTCAGCCTGGTGGCGGCGGTGCTGTTGTCCAAGTTCGATTGGCGATTTGCCGCCATCACGTTCGCCGCCGTCGCCGCCTATCTCGGCTTCACATTCGGTGTGACGGAGTGGCGCATGGAGATCCGGCGTCGCGCTAACGAGCTTGATTCGAAAGCGAGCTCGCGGGCGATCGATAGCCTGCTCAACTACGAAACAGTCAAGTATTTCAACAACGAGGAATTTGAGGCGCGTCGTTACGATGAGAATTTGAAGCAATACGAGTCGGCGGAGGTCAAGAACGAAACTTCGCTCGGCGTGCTCAACATCGGACAGAGCGCCATCATAGCGGTTGCCTTGACGCTCCTCATGGTCTTATCCGCGCAAGGAGTGGTGAACGGGACTCTCACGCTGGGCGATCTCGTATTGGTCAACGGGCTGCTGATTCAGCTCTACATCCCGCTCAATTTCCTGGGCATGGTGTATCGCGAGATCAAGCAGTCGCTGGCGGATATGGACAAGATGTTCCGGCTACTGCGAGAAAACCGTGAGGTGGAGGACCGCCCCGGTGCGCCGGCTTTGGTGGCTGGAGCCGCGCCGGTACGCTTCGAGCATGTCGGCTTCGCCTATGAGCCGCAGCGGCAGATCCTCTACGACGTGAGCTTCGAGATTCCAGCGGGCCGGACCATAGCAGTGGTCGGACCCAGCGGGTCCGGCAAATCGACCCTATCGAGACTTTTGTTCCGCTTTTACGACGTGAACAGCGGGCGCATCACGATCAACGGGCAAGACGTACGTGATGTCGCTCAGACGAGTCTGCGGGCTACCCTTGGCATCGTTCCTCAGGACACGGTGCTGTTCAACGACACGGTGTTCTACAATATCCGCTATGGACGTCCGGAAGCTTCGCGCGAAGAGGTATTTGAAGCGGCGCGCGCAGCCCATATGCATGAGTTCATCAGGAGCTTGCCACACGGGTACGAAACGATGGTCGGCGAGCGCGGTCTAAAGCTGTCTGGTGGCGAAAAGCAGCGAGTGGCCATTGCGCGCGCCATTCTGAAAAATCCGAAGATCTTCGTGTTTGACGAAGCCACCTCGGCGTTGGACTCTCGCTCCGAGAAAGCCATCCAAGCCGAGCTGGCGCAGATAGCCCGCGAGCGGACGACACTGGTGATCGCACATCGCCTCTCGACTATCGTTGACGCAGACCAGATCCTGGTCATGGACCGTGGTCGGATCGTCGAGCGCGGCACGCACCGTTCGTTGCTGGAAGAGGGCGGCACCTATGCTCAAATGTGGGCTCTGCAGCAGCGTGAAGAAGAGCGGACGCGGGCTGAGCTTGCTTCGCGCACTGCCGCAGTTGCCCCGGCGGGAGGGTAGCCGCTTGCGGGTTACAACCCGGTCGCCCGATCGCGCGTGCAACGCGCGGATCTGAACGAGGAGGACTTTGACGCATGACAGCGGATATCAGCCGAGGAGGGCACACCGATGCGCCGCATTGGTCGATGGCCGACCTCGACCTGAGTCGCATTGAACATGAGTTGGTGCGCGACGACTGGTTTACCTACTATCTCGTTACAGGCGCGTCGTTTATCGAGACGGCGGCTGATGTCTACACAAGCAACCTGGTGCAACACTTTTCCGATCCAGTAGCGCGAGACTGGTTAGCTAGGCGCTGGCAGCCAGAGGAACTCCAACATGGGCGGGCGCTGCGCGCCTACGTCGAGGCGGTTTGGCCCGATCTGGCCTGGGAGCAGGGCTACGCGGGGTTCCTGGAGGAATATTCTCGCCTATGCACGATGGACCAGCTGGAGGACAGCCGGACACTGGAAATGGCAGCACGCTGCGTCGTAGAGACCGGAACCGCGACGTTCTACACGGCGGTGCAGACCTGCGTTTCCGAGCCCGTGCTTAAGACGCTTGTCGGCCTGATACGCCGCGATGAAGTGCGGCACTTCAACTACTTCCGCAGCTTTTATCACGCCTATCAGGAGCAGGAGCGAGTTGGTCGACTGAGCGTTCTGCGAGCCTTGTACAAGCGCGTCGCCGAGGCAGAGCAAGAAGACGCGTACGTGGGGTTCAAGCACGCCTGGCTCATCCGGCATCCGGGCCAGGCGTTTCGCGACGAACACTTTGCCGAGTTCATGCAGCAGGTCCGAGAGCGCCTGCGTCCTCATTACCCGTACCGCATGGCAGTCCAAATGGCACTGCAGCCGCTGCGAATCAACCGAACCATCCAGAAGCTGGCCGCGCCTCTGCTGATCCGAGGAGCGCGGCGCTTTGTGTTCGCCTGAGCGCGCGGAGAGCGTTAACGCTTACGGTAGCGCCAGAGGGAAAGCAACGCTCACGCGTGTCCCGCGCCCGGCGTCTCCGACTTCGAGGCGCACGTCGGCATCGTGCGTGGCCGCGATCTCCCGAACTATAGCCAAGCCAAGACCGCTACCTGCGCTCTGGAGCGCCGCACTGCCGCGGTGAAAACGCTCCAGCACGCCGGCGCGTTCGTCCTCAGGAATGCCTGGCCCATTGTCTTCTACCTTGAGCACGGCCGTGCCCGCATTGAGCTGTACGCGCACCGTGGCTTCCCCACCGGGCGGGGTATAGCGGATCGCATTGTCAATCAGGTTCCCCAGTAGCTCTTCGAGCAGAATGCGGTTCGCGCGCACGTGTGCTTGAGAGTGAGCGCCCTCGAAGCCGAGATCGATGCCCCGCGCCAAGGCCCGCGGCACCCAGCGCGCCGTCGTATCGCGTGCCAGCTCGGTGAGATCCAGTGCCTCGACCTGAGGCGAGCGTCGGCTGCCTGGCTCCAGGCGGGCGAGCGAAAGCAGCTGATTGATCAGGTGACCGGCCCTGCCCGCGGCTTCGTGAAGTTGCTCCAGCGATCGGCGTACCGCCTGCGGGTCGCTCTCACGAAGCGCCAGCTCGGCCTGGGTATGAAGGCCGGCGAGCGGCGTGCGCAATTGATGCGCTGCGTTGCCCACAAAGCGGCGATAGGCAGCTAGTGCGCTGTCCAGGCGCGAAAATAGTGCGTTGATGGCGTCGACCAAGGGCCGCACTTCGCGCGGTACACGTTGTGCCTGCACCGGGCTCAGGTCCTGATCCGAGCGGCGGCCTACCTCCAGCCGCAGTCGGTCGAGCGGGGACAAGCCGCGGCCGACACCGTACCAGACACCGATGGCGGCGAGGACGACCAGCAGCCCTTCGGGGATCAGGGTTGCGAAGAGTATTTCACGAGCGATGAAGCGGCGCGCGTCCGTAGACTCGGCTGCCGCTACGAGCACCTCTTCGCGAGCCCCGGGCAATGGCACCAGAGAGGCCGCTACCCGCACTGTGGCGCTGCCGAATTGGGCTTCGTAATATCGGGTTCCACCGGGCGCCAGAAACCTGGGTGCCGGCAACGTCGGATCTCCGGCGATGTGCTTTCCCGATGCAGTGGCAACGCGGTAGTAGACGCGATCTTCTTCGTCCCACTCCAGGATCTGAATCGCCGCACGCGGCAGATCGATGGCGGGTTGCCCATCGACTACCGTCAACTGGCGCTCGATGTCTCGGATAGACGCGTGCAGAGACCGATCGTACGCGCGCGTAGTGAAGTGCAGAGCGAGAAGATAGGCGAGCCCCGAGCTGCCCAGCGACCACAGCACAAGAGGTGCTAGCAGCCACGCCAGTAGTCGCTGGCGCAGCGACCAAACCCGACTGCGTCGCGTCACGCGGCGGCCCGAGGGCAGCCGCCGGCGCGTTTCGACGCCTCAAGCATGGGTCGATTTTTCGACGCTTGGCTTCTCAACCAGGTAACCTAGTCCACGGATGGTCCGGATCAGCACACCGGCGGGCTCGATTTTTCGTCGCAGCCGGTGAACAAAGACCTCGATCGCGTTCGGACCAACCTCATCGCTGACGCCGTACAAGCGATCCGCAAGCTGATCCTTGCTCACTACGCGTCCGCTGCTCAAGAGTAGCGCTTCGAGCAGCGCGACCTCTCGCGCTGACAGGTCGAGGGCTTCGCCGTCCACAAAGGCGCGGCGGGCAGTCGTATCCAATGTCAACGCGCCGTGTGTGATGCGCGCGGTGCTCGCGGACTGCGCGCGGCGCACCAATGCGCGTACGCGCGCCTCTAGTTCGGCCAGGTTGAACGGCTTGACCAGATAATCGTCTGCACCAAGGTCCAGACCTGCGACGCGGTCCTCAACCGCGTCTCGCGCAGTCAAAATCAGGACCGGCACGCCACACGCTCTTCGGCGCAGCCGCCGCAGAACCTCCAGACCGTCGAGTCCGGGCAGCCCAAGATCAAGGACCACCAAGTCGAAGGCGTGCACCGACAACAGATCGTCGGCAAGCTTTCCGTCTTGCGCGACGTCGACCGCGTAGCCAGCGCTGCGCAACGAGCGGCTAAGGCCATCGCGTAACACCGAGTCATCTTCCACCACCAGAATGCGCATAGATCTCCTCGATCGAGTGGGTAAGGCTCACGTAAGAATGCAGCGCTAAGCTGCGGACCTCATCGGAGTCCCCTCTCCGACAGGCCGACGCCCCCTCGTCGGCCTTTTTTTCGTCGCTCGATTTCCGTAAACGCACAGCGCGGCTTCTAGCTTACAGACCGCTCCGATTAGATGTGAGCGGGTCGCCATCGGAAACACGCGCGCAGCGCGTGGAGCATGCATGACGCCTCGCCTGCGGAGCATCGAGTGGCGCCAAATGTATTGCCTTAACTCCTGATTTTTGATAGCTTTTTGACTGCGCTGCGCCCGATGAGCATGGCATGCGTCGTGCTTAGGTTCACGCATTGTCTGTCGTTAACAAAGATGAAATTCAGTCGGGGAGGTTTCCGGGCACCGTTTTGTTGGCCGGTACGCCTCCGGAATACAAGATCAAGAGCAGCAAATAAGAACCGTGCCGATACCTAGAAAAGCCATCTGTACCTTCCTGCTTATCGCCGCGCAGTCCGCGTTTGGGGCGGATCAGACTGACCCACCAGCTGTTTCTATTGTGCCCTTGGCGGAGACGTCCGGGGAGTCGGTCGAATTGCCTTTTCCCGCACCGAGCGGGCCTCCCGCAGTTGCTCCAGGGCTCAGCTTTGCCGAACCGGGTAGCGCTGTCGCCGCGCGCCAGCGTGACTTGAAGTTGCGCTCGGCCGCCGCGCTCGTTCTCGAACTCGGCGAGGGCCAGCTGCTGTACGCCAAGAACACCGACGCGGTCATGCCCATCGCATCCATCACCAAACTGATGACCGCAATGGTCGTGCTCGATTCTGGGCTTCCGCTCGACGAGCCGATCACCATTGAGCACGCCGACGTCGACACGCTCAAAGGAACGCGATCTCGCCTCAAGGTGGGAATGACTTTGAGCCGGCACGAATTGCTCAAGCTCGCGTTGATGGCGTCTGAGAATCGAGCAGCGGCCGCCCTGGCACGCACGTCACCTGGTGGCTTGCAGGCCTTCGTGCCTGCCATGAACCAGAAGGCAAGAGATCTGGGTATGCACGACACTCGTTTTCTCGACGCCACTGGCCTCAATCCCCGCAATGTTTCCACTGCGCAGGACCTGGCGATCATGGTCAACGCGGGCTACCAGTACCCGCTGATCCGCGAGTTCACGACCAGCGACTCGCACCGTATCGCGCTCAGCGGACGGCGCTATCAGCGCGTGGTTGCGTTCCGTAACTCGAACGGCCTGGTGCGCAGCCACCAGTGGGAGATCGGTCTGTCCAAGACCGGCTACATCAGCGAGGCGGGCCGCTGCCTCGTCATGCAGGCCACCATCTCGGCCAAGCCAGTCATCATTGTCCTGCTCGATTCGTGGGGCAAGCTGTCGCGCGTGGGCGATGCCAATCGCATCAAGCGCTGGCTGGAAGGCCTGTCCTCCCCGACAACACCCGCCGCACACACGCACAAGCCGCGTATTTGGTGAGCGCGCCGTTCGCGGTGCTGAGCTCCGCCACCGCGGCCGCGGTGATTCCGAGCGCGAGTGGTATCATCCGGCAGTAGACACTAGCGCCCGGGAGAGCCCCGGGCGTTCCTCTGGCCAACCCCCTAGCCGGTCTTCGGCAAGAGTCGTGAAGCCCAGCATGCGCGTCGGTCTCTTCGTCACGTGCCTGGTCGATCTGATGCGGCCGAGCGTCGGGTTGAGCGCCTTGAAGCTGCTCGAAGACGCCGGCTGCGAAGTTGTGGTCCCCACGACTCAGACCTGTTGCGGCCAGCCGGCCTACAACTCCGGTGACCGTGGCCCGGCTCAGGCGCTGGCGCGCAAGGTGCTGAACGAATTTTCCGGTTGCGACTGCGTGGTTGTGCCGTCGGGTTCGTGCGCCGGCATGATCAAAGTTCACTATCTTCACTTGCTGGAAGAATTTCCCGAGCTGCGTCCCACGCTACAGCACCTCGTCGAGAACGTTTGGGAGCTGGCCGATTTCCTGGTGAATGTGCTCGCTGTGCAGAGGGTACCGGGACGGTTTCAGGGCTCAGTCACTTACCACGACTGCTGCTCCGGGCTGCGTGAGCTCGGCGTCAAGCTGCAGCCACGCGAGCTTCTTGGCAAAGTCCCGGGGCTCACCCTGAGGGAGATGGGCAGCCCCGAACAATGCTGCGGCTTCGGCGGCACCTTCGCGGTCAAGTTCGGCGACATCTCGGCACACATCGCGGATGAAAAGTGCGCTGACATCACCGATACGGGCGCCGACGCGGTCGTTCTGGGCGATGTCGGCTGCATGCTCAACATCGAAGGGCGGTTGCGGCGCCGCGGTGATGCCGATACCAAAGTTCTGCATTTTGCGGAAATCCTCGCCGGAGTGAGCAACGATCCAGGCTAGAATGTGACCTTTCGCCGGTGCCCCTGAGGTGCCAGCGCCGAGTTGTGAGAGCGAGGATCGGTTTCGACGGTAGGTCATGCAGGTCAGTTCGCAACAGTTCAAGCGCAAAGCTGCGGAGGCGCTGGCAAACCCGCAGCTGCACAAGGCGCTCTCCAACCTGCGCGCGCGCATGGTGGCCGGACGCGCGCGGTCCGTTCTGGAGCTGGATAACCTCGAACAGATCCGCGAGGCAGCAAAGAACGCCCGCGACTTTGCTCTCACGCATCTCGATTACCTGCTAGAGGAGTTCGAGCGCAATGCTTGCGAGCGTGGCGCGCAGGTGCACTGGGCCGAAACGGGTGACGAAGTCAACCGACTCGTGGTGGAGATCGCGCGCCGCAACGCAGTGCGCAAGATCATCAAGTCCAAATCGATGCTGGGAGAGGAGACCGGACTCAACCACTATCTCGAGGCGGCCGGTATCGAAGTGCGAGAGACCGATCTCGGTGAATACATCATTCAGGAGGCGCGCGAGACCCCTTCGCACATCATTGCACCCGCCATCCATCGCACCGCCGAAGAAGTTGCCGATCTGTTCCACGAGAAACACAAGTTGCCACGCAAGACCGACATCGGCGAGATGACGCGCGAGGCGCGCATGGTGTTGCGTCCGCACTTCCTGACCGCCGACATGGGCATTACGGGTGCGAACTTCCTGGTGGCCGAGAGCGGTACCAGCATGATCGTGACCAACGAGGGCAACGGCCGGATGACGACCACCCTGCCCCGCGTGCATGTGGCGATCGCCGGCATCGAAAAAGTGCTGCCGACGCTGGAAGACGTTGCCTTTATCCTCCGACTGTTGACGCGGTCCGCGACCGGCCAGTCGATCAGCAATTACGTGACTTTCACCACGGGGCCGAAGCAGCCGGGCGACAAGGACGGTCCAGATGAGTTCCACATCATCCTGGTGGACGCCGGGCGGACGCGCGTGCTCGCCTCGGATCTACGCGCCGCATTGCGCTGCATCCGCTGCGGGGCCTGCATGAATCACTGTCCGGTCTATCAGAGCGTTGGCGGTCACGCGTATGGTTGGGTATATCCGGGCCCGATTGGCGCGGTGCTTACCCCCGCCTACGTCGGGCTGGAGAACGCGCTCGACCTTCCGAACGCCGCCACGCTGTGCAACCAGTGCGGGGTCGTGTGCCCGGTCAAGATCCCGCTGCCCGAGCTCATGCGCAAACTGCGTGAGCAGCAGGTCGACCGCGGCTTGCAGCCCTGGACCGAGCGCCTCGCGCTCAAGCTCTGGGCGTGGGTTGCATTGCGGCCCGCGGCGTACGCGTTTATCACGCGTCTGCTGGCCAGGGTTGGACGCTGGGCAGGCGGGTCGAAGCGGCTGATGCACAAGCTTCCCGCTGGCGCGCAGTGGAGCCGTCACCGCGATATGCCGGCGCCGTCAGGCAAGACCTTCCGCGAGCTCTATCGTCATCGCCGGTGAAGCCCTGCGTGCACTCGTTGCGCGCGGCCACGCGCTGCGCAGCCGTCGCGAACACCTCGGCATGAGCGCCAGAGACAGGATCCTGGCCCGGGTTCGTCTTGCTCTGGACCGCGTCAGCGCAACGGCTCAGATCGAGAGCGCGGCTGCTGTCCGCGACCGGCTGCGCGATCGTCCGCGCGGACCTTTGCCCGCAATGGATTGGGAGCTCGTCCCGCGTTTCCGCGAACGCTGCTTTTCTTCATCCAGCACCGTAGAAGAGATCGCGCGGTTGGATCAGGTGCCGCCCGCTGTCGCCCGCTATCTCACCGAAAATGCGCTGCCCCCTGCGTGCGTGTGCTGGCCCGAGTTCGCATCCCTGGAATGGACCGATGCCGGACTGCAGGTCGAAGCGCGGCCCGCGACTGGCGACGATGCCGTCGGCATCAGCGGCGCCTTCTGCGCTGTCGCGGAGACCGGGACGCTCATGCTCCTGTCCGGCCCTGAAAGCTACGCGACCACGAGCTTGCTGCCCGAGACACACATCGCCGTCGTGCCGGCAACGCGGATCGTGCGCTCGATGGAGGACGCCTGCGACCTGCTTCGACGCGAGCGCGCCACCTTGCCGCGTCAGGTGACCTTCGTGTCCGGGCCGTCCCGCACAGGCGACATCGAGATGACACTGGTGCTTGGCATCCATGGGCCGTATCGCGTGCACGTCATCGTCGTCGGCTAGCGCGTCCCGGTCCTTGCTCGTATCCGATGCCGCCCAAGGGCCATCGTGGACCTGAGCTTTCTCCCGCGCTTCCCATTCGCGCTGGGTGACGTCAGCATTATTGCCCTGATCCTGCTGGCCGGCCTTGGGACTGGGGAGTTGTTCCGCCGGGTGCTGCTGCTACCGCGCATCAGCGGGTACGTGGTGGCCGGCGTGGTGCTGGGGCCGGGGACCTTCGGCCTGCTCGACCGCGACATGTTGGAAGCGGCCCAGCTGTTGCTCGATATTGCCCTCGGCCTCATCCTGTTCGAGCTCGGCTCCCGGCTGGACTGGCAATGGTTCCGACACAACCGCTGGCTGCTGGCGAGCAGCCTGGCAGAGATCGTGTTTTCGTTCTCACTCGTGTGGTTGTTGCTCGGCGCACTGCGCATGCCATTGCTGCATGCCGCCATCGCAGCGGCTATCGGCGTAGCCACCGGTGCATCCGCATTGCTGGTCGTTATTCACGACCAGCGTGCGGACGGCCCGCTCACTGATCGTGCGGTGAACCTTACTGCGCTGAACAATGTCGTGGCGGTGGTGGCGGTGACCATGCTGCTCGCACCTCTGCATCTTCAATACCGGCCAGGGGTCACAACTTTGCTCCTGCAGCCACTGTACCTCTTGCTCGGCTCGATCCTGCTCGGCTACGCGGCCAGTGTCGCGCTGGTGCTGCTCGCGCGCTGGCTCGGCAAGCGTGAAGAGCTGCAGTTCATTGCGCTGGTGGCGATGGTGCTGCTGACCGTGGGCATCGCGAAGGCGCTGCAGCTCTCCATGCTCGTCTCCTTGCTCGCGATGGGCGTCATGGCGCGCAACCGCGACCGGGCGCGCCACCTGCTGCCAGTGGAATTCGGCCCCAGCGCACAGGTGCT
>Ga0126379_10003216_pt1 | contig 10535 bp, 9 predicted proteins | sample PanSoiMetPlot_24_FD_92640 | JGI IMG/M metagenome (GOLD analysis project Ga0126379, IMG submission 92640) | Tropical forest soil microbial communities from Panama - MetaG Plot_24 | ecosystem: Environmental > Terrestrial > Soil > Tropical forest > Bulk soil | place: Panama | collected 2016-02-17 | reverse complement strand
CGGACGGATGCGCGCGGCGATGCGCGCTCAACGTCGAACGCAACAAGGCCTCAAAATCCTGCTCGCGATTAAGCACCAATCGCACCGGCAGCGCCCGTGCGCGCTGCGCCAGAGAGCCAAGCCGGGGGTCATCGCGCAGCCGCACCAAATCTTTCTCGGTGGTGACGAGGGTCCATCCGTGCCGCTCGGCCTCGGCCACGAGGCGGTCGGCCTGCGCCGGGGTGTAGTCGTGGTGATCTGCAAAACCACGGGTCAGACCCAGGCGAATGCCGGCCTCGAGCAGCGTGGTGAAGAACTTGTCAGGATGTCCGATCCCAGCGAACGCCAACACGGGGGCTGCGGAGAGCAGCCGGACCGCTTCGGGATCGGGTTTGAGCCGCCCGCAAAACACCGCAAGCCCTTGCGCCTGGGCGATCGCCATAGTTGATTCCGCCAGAACGATGTCTCCCACCACAATCAAGACCTGCGCGCGCGCGAGTTGTTGGTGGAGCGGAGCGCGAAGCGGACCGGACGGGAACACGCGCGCGTTACCGATACCGTGGCGTCCATCGACGGTAATAATCGAGAGGTGTTTGGCCAGAGAGGGGTTCTGAAAGCCGTCGTCCATAACAATGCTGCTCGCCCCGAGCTCTCGCGCCAACAAGGCCCCGGCCGGACGGTCGCGGCTGACCACCGTCGGCGCCAATCGCGCCAGCAACAGTGGTTCGTCGCCAACCTCCTTGGCCTGGTGTTTGCTGGCATCGACAGCGATCGGCCCGCGCTGCCGACCCCCATAGCCGCGGCTGAGAAACCACGGCCGTTCGCCAGCCGCGATCAGCATTCGGGCCACCGCCAATGCGGTCGGCGTCTTGCCGCTGCCCCCGAGGGTCAGGTTGCCGATGCACACCACCGGGACCCCAACGCTGCGCCCGACCCCGGCCAGGCGTTTGCCTGCGATCCTTCCATAGATGTCGGAAAACGGCGCAAGACTCGCAGCGCCCAATCCCGGCTTGCGCCACCAAAATGACGGCGCGCGCACGCGCATCACCGCTGCTCGAGGCGCATCTGCATCAGATAAGGCTCAAGCGCCGCGAGCGTGCGGGCGACCGCGCCCCCTAAGGGTTCGATGGTTTTGGAAGCCGCCTCACAGGCCGCCCTGCAGGCGGCCGGCTCGGTGAGCCAGGTGCCAAAACGCGTCGTGAGGCCGTTGACGTCAGTGACCCGCTCGGCCCCATGCTGGGCATCAAGCGCATCGTAGAGCTCAGCGAAGTTTGCGACATGCGGTCCATGCAGGATCGCGGTCCCGATCTTGACGGCCTCGATCGGGTTCTGTCCGCCGTGGCGAACCAGCGAACCGCCGATGAACACCATGGGCGATAGCCGATACAACAGGCCGAGCTCCCCAATCGTGTCGGCGACGTAGATTTCGGTCCGACGATCGGGCAGCTGGCCGCGTGAGCGCAAGACGGCGCTTAAGCCTGCGGCCTTGGCAAGGCCGGCAATGTCCGCCCCGCGCTCCGGATGTCGCGGGGCAATCAAGGTGACGAGGCCGGGAAAGCTGCGACGCAGCCGGCGATGCGCCTCGATCACCATCCCCTCCTCGCCGGGATGCGTCGAGCATGCGGCAATGATCGGTCGGTTGCTCAGACTGGCCTGCATGGCGCTGAGCGTGTGCGGGTTCACGGCTGGCGGGGGGACGTCGAGCTTGAGGTTGCCGGTCACGCTCACCCGCGGTGCCCCGAGTTCGGCGTAGCGCTGCGCATGAATGGCCGACTGAGCGAGGCATAGATCGAAGCGTTCGAGCAGCGCCGCAAACGTCAACGGCGCATAGCGCCAGCGCTGGAACGTTTGCTCCGACAGCCGGCCATTGACGAGGATCAGTGGAATCGAGCGCGCGGCGCTTTCAACAATGAGGTTTGGCCAAAGCTCCTGCTCGGCAAACAGCGCCAAGTTGGGCCGCCAGTGGCCGAGGAAACGCGCAATGAAACGCGGCGCGTCATACGGCACGAACTGATGGATGACGCCCGGCGGCAAGCGCCGCTCCGCCAGTCGTGCCGAGGTCAGGGTGCCGGACGTGAGCAGAACGTTGAACCCCTTGCCACGAACGTGCTCGAGCAACGGTGTCAGCGCCAACATTTCTCCAACGCTCGCCCCATGCGCCCAGATCAGCGCCCCGGAGGGCCGCTTGGTTTGGGTCTCGCCCCGCCGTTCGCCAATCCGTCCAGGGTGCTCTTTGCCACGCCTCAGGCGATCGGCGAGCACGAACGGGGCAAACGGTGTTGCGATGCGGATCAGCTGGCGGTAGCTGCGCAGCGTCAGAGGCAGTCGTTCAGCCACGATGTGCTCCCACACCGCGCCGGTCGACCACGGCGTAGGCCCGCTCGGTCGCACGATTGAGCCCGGCCTCGACCTCTCGTCGGTAGCTTTCGAGTGCAGCGTCGTCGGCATCTTGTGGGACCCGGATCGGATCGTCGGCCACGATCGCACCGCGTCCAAACGGCAGATTGAGGGCGGAACGGTCCCAGTTCGCGAGCTCGACCCGGCGACTCGTTGCCACCGCGATCGGATAGATGGCCCGGCCGGAGCGGCGCGCCAGCTTGACGATGCCAAGACCGCAGACCCGCGCCACCTTGGGGACGTCGGCCGTCAGCGCCATATTGTAGCCTTCATCAAGCGCCGACAGCATGGCCCGAAAGGCGGTGACCCCGCCCTTGCGGGTCGCGCGTCCGCCCGGATGGCCCGAGCCGCGCACCACCCGAATGCCCAACCGCTCGGCCGCAATCGCATTGATCTCGCCGTCCCGATGACGCGAAATGAGCACCTTAACACGGTGTTCGGTGCGCTTGACGAACGGCATCATGAAATGCTGGCCATGCCACATGGCAATGATGACCGGAAGATCCGGGCCGACCCGTTGGTAAAAATCGGGCGGCTCGACCGCAAAACGGCAGGTCTTCCAAACCACTCGAAGATACGCGGCCGCCGCCGCCCCCAGAGTGACCTGAACCCAACGCGCCCCACCAATCCGCCGACTCCACGACGCCATATCGCAGACGCTCGCCCGTCACCCGGCCAGTGCGCCCGCACTGCTGTCGGGATCAAGCAGGCGGTGCAGATGAACAATGAAATACCGGACCTGCGCGTTGTCGACTGTCCGCTGCGCCGCCGCCCTCCAGGCGGCGTAGGCGCTCGCATAGTTGGGATAGATCCCGACAATGTCGAGTGCGTCGAGGTCTTTGAATTCGATGTCGTCGATGCGCGCGAGCTCGCCGCCAAAAACCAGATGCAGCAATTGCTTCGATCGGGTCTGCTCGGCCATGTCATCATCCTTCGACGCCGGCCATTGAGGCCGGCACCCCTCACGCGAACCAGGCGCGGTGCTCGCGGACGATAGCCGCAAGGGCCGCATGCCGGGCGCGCCCCGCGGCGAACAGTGGGCCATGCACCGGATCAGCCCGGTTGTAAATCGGCGGCTCGCCCCCAAGCGTCGTCAGCGCCCCTCCGGCTTCGTGCACCAAAAGGTCCGCGGCCGCAAGGTCCCAATCGTGTCCAGAATGAGACACAAAAGCGGCCTCGAGAGTCCCCTCGGCCACCCGGGCTAAGCGCAGCGCCAAGGAGTGGATCTTGGGGACGGCGATGATCTCCGGCCAAAGGGTCGCCAATGACGAGAGGGGGCCGCGTGGGCCCGCAATCCGCGCGCTCTTAAGGCTTGAGCCGCCACTGACCTGCAGCGGTGCCCCGTTCCGGGTCGCGCCGGCACCGCGTACGGCGACAAACAAGGCTTGTTCGACCGGGGCGAAAATCACCCCCAGAATCGGCCGTCCCTCCTCGACAAGAGCTGCTGAGACCACCCAATCTGCTGATCCGGCCAGATAAGCGCGCGTTCCATCGATCGGATCGACAATCCAAACCCGGCGCCGCTGCGTGCGCGCGGGATCATCGACGCTTTCCTCGGAAAGCCAGCCATAGTCCGGAGTCTCGGCCATGAGCCGGGCCTTGAGCAGTCGGTCAACTTCGATATCCGCTTCGCTCACGGGAGACTTGTTGGCCTTATGCCAGGTTCGCAGCGGTGTCGCGCGTGAAGCCAGGGCCAACGTCCCCGCGGCGCGGACCGCCTCAACCAGAGGCCCGCGCAGCGCGCCGATCTCCCGCGGCACATCAGCGGCCGGCAACGGTCAATCCTTCCAAGCGCACCGTGGGTGCGTTGATCCCATAGCGGAACGCAAGATCGTTGGCGGGTTCAAGCCCACGATAGAGTTCGAGCAGATGACCAGCGATCGTGACTTCGCTGACCGGAAAACTCAGCTCGCCATCCTCAATCCAGAAGCCGGCCGCACCGCGGCTGTAGTCGCCAGTGACGAGATTGACCCCCATGCCGATCAAGTCCGTGACAAAGAATCCTTCGGCAATATCGCCGATCAATTCCCGCGGCGTTCGCTGGCCAGCCAAGAGATGCAGATTGGTTGGTCCCGGCGATGGCGCTGACGAGACCCCGCGCTGCGCATGACCGGTGGTGGCCATCCCCAACTCGCGGCCGGTCGCCGAATCCAAGACAAAGCTCTTGAGCACGCCATTCTCGACGAGCGCGATCGGACGGCCGGCGACGCCTTCGGCATCAAACGGTTGCGAACGCAATCCACGCGGTCGCAGCGGATCATCAATGATGCAAATGCCATCGGCCAACAGCTGTTCGCCGAGTTTGTCGGCGAGAAAACTGGTGCGCCGCGCCACCATGGCGCCGTTGATCGCCGCGACAAGATGCCCAATGAGCGAGGACGCAACCCGCGAATCAAAGACGAGCGGAACACGCCCGGTCGGCACCTTCCTGGGATTGAGCCGTCTCACGGCTCGCTCACCGGCGCTGCGTCCGATGCTGGGCGCATCGGAAAGGTCGGCTGCGTGCAACGTGGAACTGAAATCATAGTCACGCTCCATGCGCGTTCCCTCGCCGGCAATCGCCGTCATGGAGAGGCTGTGGCGCGAGCTCAGATAGGAGCCGTTGAATCCGTCACTGGTCACCAAAACCATGCCGCCGATACCGGCGGATGCCGATGCGCCTCCGGATTTCGTCACACCACTCACCCCGAGCGCAGCCTCCTCTGCAGCCAAGGCCAGCGCCTCGAGCCGCTCGACCCCCGGCAATTCGTGATCAATCAGATCAAGATTGGGAATGTCTCGCGCGAGTCGCTCGCGATCGGCAAGCCCGGCAAACCGGTCTTCCGGTGCCGCGCGCGCCATGGCGACGGCACGCTCAGCGAGCGCCGCCACGCCCGCATCGGACACATCGTTGGTCGAAACCACCGCCTGCCGGCGTCCGAGGAAAACCCTTAGCCCAATATCGTCACCTTCGGCGCGCTCACTCTCCTCGACAGCGCCTTCGCGGACTTCCACCGACAGAGAGACGGAGCGAATCGCAATCGCGTCAGCCGCATCCGCCCCGGCGCGGGAAGCCGATGTGACCAGCCGTTGCGCCATCGTCACGAGCGCGGCTTGGTCGAACAGGGACGCCACCATGGGGTAAAGGACTCCGCCTTGGGGTTAATCTAGCGCGGGATCGAGCGTCGGATCTTGCCGTTGAGATGTGCCGGCCATGGTTCGGCCGCAAGACGCGGCCTGGGAAGAAGTGCGCTCACACGCCACACGCAAAAGCGCGCGCCCGCGACGACATCCGGACAAGTCGCGGCATCTAGGCAACCTCTCGTCAAGCATCTTACGCAACCAGACATCAAGCATGCGCCGCGAAAGCGCGACGATACCAGCAATTAACCAGGGATTTTAAGCGAATTCCGACGGGTGCCGGGCAGACTGCTCGCGGACAACCGGACGAAAAAAAATCCGGCAGGGAGCGAGTTTTGGGGCGTCAAACACCAGTCGGCGGGACTCCCGCCGGGTCGAGCCGTTGCGTGCGGCTCGACCCCCTCACGCTGCCGGTCCGCTTCATGGCGAGCGACGCCAGGGCGGACCAACAGTTGCGACTCGTCGAACTTGATCGCGAGCGCGTGGTGCTGCGTCGGGCAGTGCAAGGCATCCGCATGGCCGTCAATGTCCCCGTTGCATCGTTTCTGGGCGTCGCCCTGAGGGTCGGGGCTACCGAGGAAGGCAGCCGCGTTTCGGTCTGTCTCGAACATCGCGATCCCGGCCTGTGTGTGCCCCTGGCCACCGGCGCCGGCGATGAATTGATGGTTGAATGGCAGCTTTGGGCGCGGGTTCTTCACCTGCCTCTGTTGCTCGTCGATCGCACCGGGGCGCTGCGAGAGCCGTTCAGGCGGATCGGCCTGCTACGGTTCGGCGTCACCGCGCCGCGCCGGCGACGGCAAACTGCCATCAAGACGCGTCGCTCCTTCTTGCCATCGCGGCGCCGCCGCGGCCTGGCGACAAAAATCCTCATCGGCCCTGGCCGCGACTAGGATGATCGCGCGAAGATCTTGAGCCTGGTTTCTGCTTCACTGAAATGCGCGCGTGAAGCCCCGCCCTTTAGGGCTGGGGAGGAAAGCGCGCTCCTTGATAATGATCCACCATCGGGGTTAAGTCTCCGCCGTTCGGCGTACAAACCCGAACAGGCTGTCTGCAATTTCGATAGGGCGTTGTTGGGGATAGACCTCGACGTAACATCGAAACCGACGCGGAGCAGACCCTCGTAGAATGTCCGCACTTGGGGGTGCAGTAAACCATGCTAGAGGTCCGTGTTGTGGTCGTCCAAACACCCGGGCTCTAGAAAGCTCGCCGGCTTTAGCCGTGGGGTCGTTTACTAAGCGCCAGAACCTCGCCGGCGCGGCAAAGCGTTAAACCAAGGCCAAGAGGCCGATCGCCCGCTCTCGCGCTGGGTGGCTTCCGCCGTCCCAATGTCGAACCCACAGCCATCCACTGATCGAGCAGCGAACGGAGCGCCTATGCGCTCAGATGCTGCAACACGGAATCGATCACGATCCCAGCAAACAAGATCAATCCGGCGTCGCGGTCAGATCGAAATAGCGCCAAACACAGAGTCGGATCGGTAATATCGAGCCGATACGTCTGCCACCCGAGATGCGCTGCAAAAGCCGCGAGCCCCAGCGCGAATGCCGGCCCGGCCCCGGCCCAGAAGCCCGCCCAGCCGATGAGCACCACCGCGAGGGCGTAAAACCCGGCGAGCGCCGGCCGTGTGGATTCACCGAACAATCGCGCCGTCGATTTGATGCCGATCAGCGCGTCGTCTTCTCGGTCTTGATGGGCATAGATCGTATCGTAGCCGATCACCCAGGCGATCGACCCCGCATAGAGCAGCAACGCGGGCGCATCGAGTCGACCAAACGCCGCCGCCCATCCCATGAGTGCGCCCCAGGAGAACGCCAGGCCAAGCCCGACCTGCGGCCACCAGGTGATCCGCTTGAGAAACGGATACAGGGCCACAATGACGAGAGAGGCGACGCCGGTCGCAATCGCAAAGCGGTTGAATTGCACCAGCACGGCCAGTCCGACAAATGCCTGGAGCCCCATGAACAAGGCCGCATTGCGCACGCTCACGGCGCCGGACGGAATCGGCCGAGAACGCGTGCGCTCGACCGCCGCATCGAGATCGCGATCGACGAGGTCATTCCAGGTGCAACCGGCACCGCGCATAGCGACCGCCCCAATGGCGAACAGGACAAGATGCCACAGGTTGGGCAACCCTTGGCGGGCCGCAACGGCGGCTAGGGCCGTGGACCACCAGCATGGCAACAGCAATAGCCACGATCCGATCGGGCGATCGGCCCGCGCTAACCGACAATAGGGGCGCGCAAAATCCGGGGCGAGCCGATCGACCCAGTTGCCGGTCGAATCCGCGACCCGTCCGGCCGATCCGCTCATCGGGCCAGCGGACTACCGCTCATGGTGTCAAATGCCCCACCCTTCGATGTGGTTTCTGGGGTCGGTACCGCGCGCATGCCCAGCGCCTCGCCAAGTCCAGGGCCGCGACGTTCGCCGAAGGACGCCGCACTGCAGATCTGCTGCCTCTTTTCCAAGGTCTTGCCGTGGTTTGACTTGGTTATCGTCAGGACCTCTTGGGGGATGCCGCAGGAGCGGGCATGGGCCTCGATGAACTTAACGACTTTGCCCTCGGCATCAGAAAAGCTAGTGAACAACCCACAGAGTTCCTGCGCGAGGATCTTGCGCTTGATGCCCTCCTGGATCGCGTGCGCACGTTTCTCAGCATCGGTCCGAAGCGGTATGAACTCGCTCATGCAGGGCGGAGTCTGCGGCTGCGGCGGCGCTTGGCCCGGTACCATCATCATCGGGCTCGATGCCGCCCCGCCCGGCATCCCCATCTGGGCCAGTGCCGCAACGTTAAGTAAGATCAACATCACGCTCGCAAGCGGCGCGACACGACCAAGCGTCATGGCAATCCCTCCCACTGACGCACCTTAGCGAGTCACTCGCCCCGTCGTCTACCAAAGCCACGATTCCGGCAGCATCGCGGCAAGAGTGCGGCGCCCACAACCTAGCGCCAAGACAAGGAAAACGGACCGGCAGCAGGACCGCCCGTTCTCCGAACGCGGGCGTCGGCGCTGCCCCAAGGACGGGGACATCCGTCGATCAAGCCGCTTTTTTGCCTCCGCGGCTCTCGGCGCGATCCACAACCCGTTGCCAAGCCGGCGCCGCCCGAATGAAGCAAGGCCATAATCTTCGCGGTGCTGGGACACCCGGATACGGTCGAAGACAGGGTGTCCTACCGCCCCAGCCCAAACCTTCGTCGGGAGCACTGGATCCAAAAAGCGGATAGCGTACTGATTCTTAACGAACGCCCAGCTCCTCTTTAACGAGCCCGCGGGGCGGCACGGTGTGCAATCCCTCCTTGCGATGCGATGGCGATGGCCCATCACGACTTGCGCATACCTCGGCTGTACGTTGAGCAGCCGCTCGAACGCGATACCCGTATCACGCTCGACCGGCAGCAGGCCCACTATCTCGTCAACGTGCTACGTCTTGCGACCGGTGCGACAGTGCTCGCCTTCAACGGCCGCGACGGCGAGTGGCGCTCAGGGCTCGCCGTCGAAGGACGGAAACGGTTCGCACTGACTGTGCGCGAGCAAACCCGTCCCCAGCCGCCGCCCGGCGACCTCGACTATCTGTTTGCACCGCTCAAGCACGCTCGCCTCGACTATATGGTGCAGAAAGCCGTCGAAATGGGAGCGACGCGCCTGATGGCGGTGCTGAGCCGCCATACCCAGCCACAACGCGTCAATCTGGAGCGCATGCGCGCGAATGCCATCGAGGCCGCCGAGCAGTGCGGCATTTTGGCGATCCCTACCATTGAGGCCCCCGTCGCGCTCGATCGTGTCATCGCCCAATGGCCGTCACAACGCCTCTTGGTCTTTTGCGATGAAGGCGCCGCGACCGGCGATCCGCTGGCGGTGCTGACGGCGGCACGCGCTGCCGGGCGTGCTGCGCTAGCGGTCCTGATCGGTCCCGAGGGCGGTTTTGCGGATGAGGAACGCGCGGCGCTCCTGCGTCTACCGAATGTCGTGCGTCTATCGCTGGGCCCGCGAATCCTGCGCGCCGATACCGCCGCCGTCGCGGCGCTCGCCTTGGTCCAGGCGACACTGGGCGACTGGTTGTGAGATCATCGCGCAGCGCGACGCCTGGCCCCGACTTTCCGGGCTGTTATGCCCGGAACCGGCCGCAAGCGGAGCACACCGCATGCGGTCTCGACAAACGATCGGCAGCAAGGTGAGATGCCGGCACCGTTCCGCTGCCCAAACCCATGTATTTCACCGATTTTGCATTCCACGTCGGAGCTTTTCGCGACAATCGAAACGTCAAGCACCATGGGCCGTTTGGTTGTCGCTAAGCCCCGACGAACAGATAGGACGAGCGCCTCGGCGAATTAAACGCGTAAAACCCCGCGAAACACGATGAAAGTATACAGATCACCATGCCGTCCACTCGCGATCTGAGCCCTTCGCCCTCAGCCCCTCGTCGCCCGCTTGAGGGCGTGCGAATCATCGATATGTCGAGCGTCCTGATGGGGCCTTACGCGACGCAGATTCTTGGCGATTACGGTGCCGATGTTGTCAAAGTAGAGTCGCCGAGCGGCGACGTCATGCGCCTGGCCGGCCCGATGCGCAGTCAAGGCATGGGCTCGCTCTTCCTGGCGGTCAATCGCAACAAGCGCAGCCTCGTGCTCGATGTCAAAAAGCCGGCCGGGCGTGCGGTCCTGCTGCGGCTGTGCGCGACGGCGGACGTCTTCGTTCACAATGTCAGGCCGGCCGCGATGCGCCGCCTTGATCTAGGCGAGGAAATGTTGCGCGCCCATAACCCGCGCCTGGTGTATGTCAGCCTTGTCGGCTATGGCCAGCGCGGCCCCTATGCGGAACGACCCGCCTATGACGATCTAATCCAGGGCGCCACCGGCATCGCGTCGCTGTTCGCCGACAGTGGCGAGCCGCGCTACGTTCCCCTCACCGTTGCCGATCGCATCGTCGGCCTTAATGCGGTGCACGCGATTCTCGCGGCGCTCATTGCTCGCGATCGAGGCGGGGAGGGGCAGTCGATCGAAGTCCCAATGTTCGAAACCATGGCGCAATTCGTGTTGTCCG
>Ga0126379_10003214_pt1 | contig 10537 bp, 9 predicted proteins | sample PanSoiMetPlot_24_FD_92640 | JGI IMG/M metagenome (GOLD analysis project Ga0126379, IMG submission 92640) | Tropical forest soil microbial communities from Panama - MetaG Plot_24 | ecosystem: Environmental > Terrestrial > Soil > Tropical forest > Bulk soil | place: Panama | collected 2016-02-17 | reverse complement strand
GAGCTGGTGCGGCTGCTCGACGCCAGCGGCGCGCTCTATCTCGACACCCAGGAGAGCCGCGGCCTCGTGCCGGCCGATCATCCCGCGGTGGTCGGGGCCGTACGTGCCGCTGCGATGACCGAGGCCGACCTCGTGCTGCTGATCGGCCGCCGACTCGACTACCAGCTCGGCTACGGTTCGCCCGCCGTCTTTCCGCAGGCGCGCTTCGTCCGCATCGCCGACACGGCCGGCGAGCTCTTCGACAACCGGCGCGGCGAACCCGAAATCCTCGCAGCGCCGGCGCTCGCGCTCGCCGCGGTGGTGGCGGCGGCCGGCAACCGGCGTCCGAACGTCGATGCCGCATGGGCGGACGGCCTGCGCCGCCGCCAGCGCGAGCGCACCGCCAGGAGCGACGCGGGCGCCCCGCCGGCCGGCGCCGACGGCAAGGTTCATCCGCGCCGCATCTTCGAGGCGGTCGCCGCGGTCGCGGCGCCGGACTACATCGCGATTGCGGACGGCGGCGACATCCTGAGCTTCGCCCGCGTCGGGCTCGCGGCCCGCACCTACATGGACGCCGGCGCGTTCGGCTGCCTCGGCGTCGGCGTGCCGTTCGCGATCGCGGCAGCGCTGGCGTTTCCCGACCGGCAGGTGATCTCGGTCAACGGCGACGGCGCCTTCGGCATCAACGCGATGGAGATCGACAGTGCCGTGCGCCACGGCGCCAAGGCGGTGTTCATCGTCGCCAACAATGCGGCCTGGAACATCGAGCGCTACGACCAGGAGACCAATTACGGCGGACGCGTGGTCGGAACCACCTTGCGGCACTCCGACTATGCCGCGATGGCGCGCGCGCTCGGCGCCCATGGCGAGCGGGTCGAGGATCCGGCGGCGCTGGCCGGGGCGCTCGAACGCGCGCTCGCCAACGCGCCGGCGCTGATCGACGTCGTCACCACGCAGTCGGCAGTCTCATCGGACGCGACCAAGGGGCTCGGCTACGTGCCGGACTTCCAGGCGCTCACCGCCTGGGACGAGGCAGAGCGAAAACGGCGCAGCAACGCGTAGACGCGTCGGCACCCGCGGCGCAGACCAGGCGGATCGGAGCGATCATGCCGCCGGCCGGGCGTCGTCCGGGGACGGACCAGCGCGACCAGGCCAGTCGGCCGGTCCGGCCCGAGCTCGTGCATGAGCGTCGGCGAGGGGACCGGCCTGTCCTTGTCGTGCAGTCGCTGGCAGTACGCCGCGAGCGCGCCTTCGGCACCGTGCAGCGCCTCCGTGATCGTCGCGCCGGTCGCGCTGCAGCCGGGCAGATCGGGAAACAAGGCGCAGAAGCGGGCGTCCGGCAGCTTGCTGATGAAGGCGATGAAGGGCCGCATTCCGATATCCGTGCCGTCGATCAAGGGCGCAAACGCCGCCAACGCGTGCGCTACCCAACTGATCGACGGGAGCATCGCGATCTGAATCGCGATGACCGCCGCCCGAATCACTGACGAAAGTGAAACGTGCGTCGCGCGCGAGGTCAACGAGTTGCTTCGCGGGCTTGGCCGAAAGATGGTGTGACAGTGTCGGCGAGATGGCGGCAGATCGCCGGCGTCCGGTGCGGCGACGGGTGCGGCCACGGGACCTGCATTACTCCGCCGGCCGCACCAGCTTGTCCTTGAGCCACCCGGCGATCAGCGTCGTGATCTCGTCCGCCGGCATGCCGGGCGTGCGTCCCATGTGACGTCCCTCAGGATAGATGCGCGCCTCCTTCGGCGTGCCGTGCTCCATGAGCAGATAGATGTCCTCGACAGGCGCCTGGTCGTCGAGCTTGCCGTTGACCCCGAGCAGCGGCGCCGATGGCTTGTCCAGAAGCCCCATGTCCTTGAGCGAGAAAGTCGGCGCGATCTGGAGAAATTCCTTCAGGGTCCGCGTCCCCGTGGCGCGGCCGCGCGCCTCGAGCAGGCTTGCGGCGCCGAACAGGTAGGTGGCGCCGCCGGTCGTGAAGGCCGGCACCAGCCATTTTTCCTGGAAGCCGTAATGCACGTTGCCGCCGTGAAACACCGCGGCCTTGAGGCGCTTCGCCTCCACGAAGGCGAGCCGCGCCGCCCAGTAGGCGCCGAAGCTGCCGCCCCACACGCCGATGCGGCTGCCGTCGATGTCGCTGCGCAGCGCCAGATGATCGATCCACGCCGCGTAGGTCCGCTCGGCGGCGGGGTCGGCGTACAGCACCGGATTTTCGCCGGTGCCCGGCATGTCGATCGTCAGGGTGGCGAGGCCGGCGCGATGCAGGAAGCCGCTCGCGCGCTGGCGGTCCTCCTTCCAGCCGTCGACGCCGCCCCAGTGCATGACGATCGCCGGCTTGGTGGCGCCGCGCGGAATCTGCAGATAGCCGGTGAGCGTCTTGCCTTCGAACGGAATCTCGACGATCTCGAGCGGCGGGTCGAAGTGCTTCGCGGCCTTGCGAAAGATGCGCACCGAGTGCCGATAGGCCTCAAGCTTGGCAGGCGTGCCGGGCACCGGGTAGCGCGCGATCATGCAATTGCTGAATGCCAGCAGGTAATGCTCGGCGAGGACCTTGTCGCCGGCGCCCTGCCGGGCGAGCGCGTCGCCCCCGGCCTCGTAATCGAGGCCGACCTTGCACCACGCCCGCGCCCACTCGTCCTGGTCGAGGCTGGTCAGCGACGCGAGCACCTTCTCGGCATCCTCGCGGCGAACGCCCTCGAACGGATTGATGTGCCCGGCGCGGCGCATCACTTCTGTCTTGATCTCGTCGAGCGAGCGGGTTTGTGCGCCCGCGTTCGGCGTCGTCGCAAGCGACGCCGCGATCCCGCAGGCGACCAGCGCGGGGGATTTCATGTCGGGCTCCTTTTTGAGCGGGGACGACCGATATCCAAGGATGCGCATTTCCCCACCTCTCAGCAAGCGGCGGACGTCGGTGGCCGCGCGACGGAAGGATCGGGCGTGCGCGAGGATTTGCGCCGGTCCCGGCTGCATGTATGCTGGTCGCGCGGGGATATTTCAGCCTCCCCTCCAGATGGCATGCCATCCAAGCGCTGGTCTCTTCCGACTGGAGCGACCCATGGATGGCGCGGTTCTTGGCCTCTTTCTCCTGGCGACATTTCTTGGCGGCATGACCTCCGGCATTGCCGGGTTTGCCATGGGTCTGGTGGTGTCCGGGATCTGGCTGCACATTCTCACGCCGATCCAGACTGCCGCGCTGATCGTGCTCTACGGGCTCGTGACCCAGGGCTACGGCCTGTGGAAGCTGCGGCACGCGATGAATTGGCGGACGATCGCCCCGTTCATCATCGGTGGCGCGATCGGCGTCCCGATCGGTACCCTGCTGCTCACTTACATCGATCCGGCCTACCTGCGCATCGGCGTCGGGGCCCTGATCCTGCTTTATGGCATCTACGGGCTGGCGCAGCCGGCGTTCAAGCCGGTCAAGGCCGGCATCGCGGCCGACCTCACGATCGGCATTCTCAACGGAATGCTGGGCGGGCTCACGGGACTGGTCGGCATCGTCATGACGATCTGGTCGCAATGGCGCGGCTGGTCGAAGGACGTGCAGCGCACCGTCTTCCAGCCGGTCATCTTCGCGGCCGCCGTGCTGAGCGCGATATCACTGGGGCTCGCGGGCGCCGTCACGGCCGAGACCGCGAAGCTCTTTCTGCTCGGGCTTCCCCTGATGCTCGCCGGCCTGTGGCTCGGATTCAGGCTCTACGGGAAGCTCGACGATGCCGCGTTCCGCAAGATGATTCTTTGCCTCCTGGTGGTGGCCGGGCTGTCGCTGATGGTGCCGGCGTCGATCTTCGGCCTTGTGGCTGCGCGATAAGTGCCGCGGGAACCAAACCGCCTTTGAATGGTTGTGACCTTCAGCGCAATTGGAGCCGGCATGCGCCGGATGCGCGACAGGGATTGGATCCAACCTAGAGGGACGCTTCAATGGACAAGAAAATCGCGAGTGTCGTGGGCGCCGTTGCGGGATTGGCAACGCTCGATACCGCGGCGCAGGCCACGACCGGAGCGACGCCGGCACCCGGCGAGCTCAACGGAGCTCAGTCATTCGCCGAGCTGCTCGAGCCGATCCCGAACGCGCTCGCGCTGCTGCGGGCGGCCGATGCGGCCGCGGCGCGCACCGAGACGGTCGGTCAGGCCGGTCCGGACGTCCAGGTCGCCCAGTATCATCACCATCATCACCGCTACCATCACCATCATCATCACCACCACCGGGCGATCATCATTCGTCCGGGCGGCGTCTATATTCGCGGCCACCATCACCACCACCATCGCTATCATCACCACCATCACCACCATCGCTACTGAGCGGCGCATCGCTCAGGATGGCGGCACGCGACTGCTGATGCGGCGGCGGTCGGCCCCAGGCCGGCCGCCCGCCCGCGCATGCACGGCAATCGAACGGGGGCGGGTACTTTGGCGATCCGAGGCTGGGGGTCACGATGACGCACACCGTCAAATGCAGGCTGCATGAGCGCCGGCTGGCGCCGCGGCGAACCAAGCTCGAAATGCCGGGGTGGGCCGGCAAGCCGGAGCCGCGTCGCGACGGTTCGCATGAATATCCCTGGCACTGCGTTCCCTTCTCCGAAGGCGCCCAATACGGAATCGAGCTGTTCTATCCGTATGACAACGAGCTCCACGTCGCCACGCGCGACGGCAAGCTGGCGCTTGACGGCGACTTCGGCCCCGATCCCGAAACAGGGATCGAGTGGCCGCCGTTCCGGACATTCGGCGAGCAGTTCTACACCTATCAGCTCCTGCTCGACCTGAAGGTCCCGGACGGAATGGCGATCAGGACCGAGCCGCATCCGCGCTTCTACACCGATCCGACCGAAAGCGTGCCGATCGCGGTGCCGGCACTGCTGCGTCGATGGTGGCCGATGGTCAATTTCCTCGTGTTCAAGTCGCCGGCCGAGGGCCGCACGCACATCTTCCGCCCGGGCGAGCCGATGGCGCAGATCCTCGTGATCCCGGCCGAGGCGGACTTCGAGCTGGTCGCGATGAGCGAAGAGGAGGCGGCCGAGCGCGAATTGCAGGCGCGCCGCATCCATGCGAGCCGCGACACGCTGTCCGCCGACACCCACTGGACCTCGTCCACCAACACGGCGTTCGACGGCACCTATCGACATCTCCACCGTGCCGCCAAGGCGAAGGCCAGGGCCTCCTCATGTCCGCGATCGCGCGAGGACTGAACCCCGACGCGCTCGCCGCATCGGCGCGCGAACGCCAGCAGGCCGGCGAGGCGCTGATCGCCCGTGGGGAGCTCGCGGCAGCGCTCGACGTGCTGCGCGAGGAGCTCGACCTGCGCCGGCACTTGGCGGAGCGCGATCCCGACGATGCCGACAAGCGCGCGCAGGTGGCGCGCACGTCCGCACGGGTCGCCGAGGTCCTGGTCTTCCGCAGCGCGATCACGGCGCTGCGCCAGGGCGTCAACGCCGGCTGCGGCCTCGGATCTCTGGCCGCCAAGGAACCGGCGCGGCAGCACGACATCTCGTGGACCCTGAGCTCCGCCGGCCGCACGCTGGCGGCGCAGGGCGACGCCGCGGGCGCGCTCGCGCTCCATCGCGAGGGCCTCACGATCCGGCGTGAGCTCGCCGCGCGCGAGCCCCGCAATGGCAAATTGCAGCTCGACGTGTCATGGAGCCTCGGGTCGATTGCCGACATTCTCGACGCCACCGGCGCATGCGAGGACGCGCTGGTGGCGCTGCGCGAGAGCCTCGCGATCCGCCGCGTGCTGGCGGCGGCGGACCCCGGCAATGACGGGCTGCAGTGCGACCTGGCGGCGAGCCTCGTCCGCATCGCGGAGATTCTCACCGGAATGGGTGACCGCGCCGGCGCGCTCGGCGCCTATGGCGAGGCGCGCGACATCGTAAGCGCGCTCAGCGCGCGCGAGCCGGAGGTCGCGGCGCGGCGTGAGGACCTGGCGGCGCTGGACGAGCGCATCGCCGCCCTCGGCGCGCCCGCCTAGCGCATATTCCGACGAAAGCCTGCCCCGGACTTGATCCGGGGTGGGCGCCGGTTCGCCGATAAGAATATGCGCCAAATCCCGAATCTAGGGCACGTTCCGATTCGCTAGGAACGGAACGTGCTCTGTAACGTCAGATGGTGTCGCGTTTGCGCACGCTGTCGAGCAAAGAGGCGCGCAGCAGGTAGGCGCGGTGGGCGACCGGGTCGGACGCGGTTCGCCGCAGGTCCTCGTTGTGCTGCGCGCGCACGGCGGGGTCTTTCTCCTCCAGGCGCCGCTTGTTCGCGATGGTCTGCTGCTGGACATATTCGACGTTGAGCGGGCGACGGTGCCGATCGTAGCGATCGAGGGTCTCGGCTGCGGCCTCGCGGCGCATCACCCGGCCGAGCATGTCGGCGAGTTCGACCGCGTCGTGGATGCCGAAATTCAAGCCGAGGCCGCCGAGCGGGTTGTTCACGTGCGCGGCGTCGCCGGCGAGAAAGATGCGGCCCTTGCGAAATACGGCGGCGACGCGCTGGTGCACCTTGTAGAGATTGCGGTGCGCGACCGGATAGCGCCCGCGCGTGGGAAAGAACGTCTGCAGCCGGCCCTGCACCGCGTCCTCGTCGAGCGCCTGCGCATCGCTCTCGTCGAGACGGGTCGGAAATACCACCCGCCAGAGGCCCCTGCCGTCGTCGCCCGTGACCTTGAACAGGGCGCTCCATTCGTCCGGATCGGAGAAATAGTTGCGCGAGCAGCCGCCGAGCTGCGCGCCGAAATCGAACGGCGTCGTGAGCACCAGGAAGCGCTCCGGATGGGTATAGCCCTCGAACGCGATGTCGAGCGCCTTGCGCACCGTCGAACGTCCGCCATCGGCACCGATCAGATACGATCCGGCGAGCCGCCGCGTCCCCGACGGGCCCTCGACCTCGATCTCGACCCGGTCGTCGAACTGCTCGAGCGCCACGACGCGGGCCGAGAACTCGACCGTCGCGTTCGCGATCCCGCGCAGCCGGTCGATCGTCATGTTGGCGAGCTTGTGCTGCTCGCATTGCACCACATAGGGGTAGCGGGTGTCGTTCGCGAGGATTCCGAAATCGAAGGTCGCGATGACGTCGCGGCTGGCACGGTCCCAGATGCGGAATTTCGGCTCGATCAGGCCGCGCCGGATCACGTCGTCGACGAGGCCGAGCGCGGCCAGCATCTCCAGCGTCGCCGCATGGGTCGTGGCGGCGCGCGGCTGGTCGTTGACGCGCGGCTCGGCCTCGAGGACGTGCACCGCAAGTCCCTGGCGCGCGAGCGCCAGCGCGGCGACGACGCCGACCGGGCCGCCGCCCGCGATGAGGATGGGACGTTGCGTTGTGGGCGTCATCGGCGATGGCCGCACCTCAGGCGACGCGAAGATGTCATTTCTGGGATGCGAGCCCGGTCATCCTGACCGCCTCCGTCCATTGCGCGACATCGGCCGCGATCGTCCTGGCGAACTGCTCGGGCGTGTCGCCGACCGGGTCGACGCCGTAGGTTTCCAGCCGCTCGACGAATTTCGGATCCTTGACGGCGGCCGCGATCTCGCGCGCGAGCAGATCGATGATCGGCTTCGGCGTTCCGGCCGGCGCCACCAGGCCGTTCCAGGTCAGCACGTTGAAGCCCGGAAAGCCCGACTCGGCGACCGTCGGCACGTCCGGGATCTGCGGCACCCGATGCTCGCTCGACACCGCGAGCAGCCGCACCGCCCCGCTCGCCGCCTGCGGCAGCGCGTCCGACACGTTGGAGAACATCACCTGGAGATGGCCCGCGATCACGTCGGTCAGCGCCGGCGCGTTGCCGCGGTAGCTGACATTGGTCATCTCGAGGCCGGCGCGCTTGAGAAACAACGCCATCGCGAGATGCGTGAGACTGCCGGCGCTGCCCTCCGCATAGGCCATCTGGGTCGGCTGCGCACGCACATAGGCGATGAACTCGGCGACGGATTTGGGCGGGAAGTCCTTGTTGACGAGCAGCACGAACGCATTGCTGCCGACGATGCTGATCGGTGCGAAATCCTTGATCGGATCGTAGGCGACCTTCGTCATCACGGGCGTGATCGCCATCGGCGGCGTCACGGCCCACATCAGCGTGTACCCGTCGGCCGCCGCCCGGGTGACGGTCTCGGCCGCGATCGCGCCATTGCCGCCGACCCGGTTCTCGATGATGAAGGTTTGACCGAGGCGCTCGGTGAGCCGCTGCGCCAGGATGCGCGCGATGCCGTCGGCATTTCCGCCCGCCGCATAAGGGGCGAGGATCCGCACCGGCCGTTGCGGCCAGTCCTGCGCGTGGGCGGCGGCGGTCAGCGCGAGAATTGCGGCGGCAACGGTGACTTTGAACGGGCGCATCATGTCGTCCTCAATGGCGTCGGCGGCCAGCGGCGAGATGTACAATACACCTGGTCGGTCCGCGGCCCATCCTTCGAGATGCGCGCTTCGCGCGCTCCTCAGGATGACGTGGCGCAAGCGGGAACTCAGTCGTAGGGTGGGCAAAGGCGCGAAGCGCCGTGCCCACGTGACCTCAGCGGTGGCCACGCTTCCGCCTACGCGCTCCGCGCTTCGGCGGACTCAAACCCGTCCGTAGCTCGCGCAGCGAGCGAAGGTGGGTCGCTTTGCCCACCCTACGGCGAAGTCTCAAAACTCCTCCAGGATCCGGCCGTGCCCGAAAACGCGGTCCTCGATGCCGCAGCGGCGCAGCGCGTCCCAGTAGGTCACCGCATTGATGGCGAGCACCGGCTTGCCGAGCCAGCGTTCGGCCTCGGCCGCGACCGCAACCGCGGCCAGCGCGGTGCCGACCTGCACCAGCGCGTCGACGTCGGGCCCGTCGATCTCCTTGAAGGCGGCGCGGACCTCGTCGGCCGTCACCTGGGCGATCAGCCGGGGCGATGCGCATTTGAGCCCCTTGAGCCGCATCACCTCGAAGCCGGCCTCCGCCAGATAGAGCCGTACCATCTCGTCGCCGCGCGGCTGGTGTGGCGTGAGCACCGCGATGCGTTTTGCGCCGAACGCCCTGAGGGCCGCGACGGTCGCGGTCGAACCCATCGAGATGCCGACGCCGGCGCGCGCGGCGAACTCCGCCTGCAGCTTGTCGGCGGCCGCGACGCCGCCCCAGAACGTCTCGAGCGCGATCCCGACGATCAGGTGATCGGGTGCGCTGGTGACGATCTGGTCGATGGCGACGCCGAGCCCCTCGCGCATGTCGCGCATGTGCTCGAAGAACGCCTCCTCGGTGTTGAGTGGGCGCTCCTTGATGGTGGAGCGGCCGATGTGATTGGTCACGCCGCGCGGGCGCAGCGGCTCGCATTCCGGCTGCACCGTCGTGTTGGTCGACGGCACCACGATGGCGATCCGCTTGCGATATCCCAATGTGTCCGGCACGTGCCCGCTCTCCTCGCGACTGTGACGGCCGCAGGCTTGCAAACAATGATGGCGAGGGTCAATCGCGGTCTGCGCCGCGCGGCCGTTTGCAAACCTGATCCCGCGTTTTTAAGCTGGCCCGGATGCACGCAACCTCAGAACGATCCCGGTCATGACCGCGTCTGGACGTTTCCCGGATTGGGCCGACCTGACCGCGGGTGCGCGCGACGAACTGTGCGCCGGTGCGGCCGCGCATGCGCATCGCCTGGAGCCGCGGCTCAACGCGTTCATCGCGATCGCGGATGCGGGGCCCGCGCCGGCCGACGGGCCGCTGCGCGGCATGCCCTATGCGGTGAAGGATATTTTCCGGATCGCGGGGCGGGAGCCGAGCGGCGGACTGGGCGCGATCACCGATCTCGGCATCGCGGGCGAATCCGACATGCTGCGCCGGCTCGACACTGCCGGCGGACATCGGGTCGGCTTCACGGCGCTGACCGAGCTCGCCTACGAGCCGTCCGGCCACAACGTTGCGCGCGGGCGCACCCGCAACCCGTGGAACCTCGACTTCATCGCCGGCGGCTCGTCCTCCGGCTCGGCGGCCGCGGTGGCGAGCGGAGCGGCCGTGGTCGCGCTCGGCTCCGATACGGCCGGCTCGGTGCGGATACCGGCGCATGCCTGCGGCGTCACGGCGTGGAAGCCGACATTCGGCATGGTCTCGACACGTGGCGCGATGGCGCTGGCGCCGAGCCTCGACACCATCGGCCTGCTGGCGCGCTCGGCGGCGGACCTGATGCCGGCGCTGCGCATCGTGGCCGACGCGGCGTTGCCGCAACATCCCGAACCCATCCGCCGCGCGGTTGTGCTGTCCGACCTCGTCGATGGCGCCGAGCCGTCGGTGCGCGCCGCCTGCCGCGCCGGGATCGATGCGATCGAGAGCCTCGGCGTTGCAATGGCGTGGCGGCACGGGGAGGCGGCGCGTGCCCGCATCGATCCGCTCGCCCTCGCCGTGCTGCAGGCGGAAGCGGCGCGCACCCACCGCGCATCGATCGAGGGGCCCGCGCTCGCGCCGGTGCCGCGCAAGCGGCTCGCCAAGGGGCTCGCGATCGATGGTGCGACGCTGGCGGACGGCCTGGGGCAGCGCGCGCGGCTGGTCGCCGAGTTCGTCGACACGCTGCTGGGGCCGGCCGAGGTCGCGCTGCTGCCCGTGATGGCGATCGGCACGCCGCCGGCGACCGCG
>Ga0126379_10003213_pt1 | contig 10540 bp, 9 predicted proteins | sample PanSoiMetPlot_24_FD_92640 | JGI IMG/M metagenome (GOLD analysis project Ga0126379, IMG submission 92640) | Tropical forest soil microbial communities from Panama - MetaG Plot_24 | ecosystem: Environmental > Terrestrial > Soil > Tropical forest > Bulk soil | place: Panama | collected 2016-02-17 | reverse complement strand
GCCACCACGTCCGGCCTCGGCGTCATCACTTCACGCACGCGTTTGTCACTAAACTCCACCACTTGTTCGATCAGATCCGCCTGATCTTTTTCGATGATGCCTTCTTCTTCCGCCACTTCCACCAGTGCCTCAATGCCCTCTTCCGTCCTTTGCTCTTCCGTTCGCTCCACCTCGTGTTCGGAAATCCGCGCCAGCGATTCCGCGCCTTCCAGGAAAATTCGGATGGGCCAAACAATAAACATCGCCGCCTTGATCATCGGCAGCAACGGCAGCAGCCACCGCCCCGTCGTCCGGTATAACAGCATGTCCGGAATAAAATGCATAGCGATGACCACTTCGAGAGTGAGAAATACCAGAAACTGCAACCCCGCTTCCCACCGATTCGGCACCAAGTACACGATGCCTCGCGTCGTCTCCAACACGATAAACGCCAGCCAGAAGTGTCCCAGTATGCGAAATGTGCGCCCGCCGCTCCGCCGGTTGATTCGCAGCTTCGGCTCGATCTCCGCCTCAAAAATATCCAGGTGTTCGTGAATCCGTCCCGTGGTCATGCGGCCCAGTTCGCGGTAGATCAGCGCAAGATAGGAGAAGATAGGCAGGCCCAGCGCCAGAACCAGCACGCCCCCAATGTAAACCCATGGCAACATCGTCAAGCGATTCCCAGTCGCCGCCGCAGCTGCAATTCTACTTGCTCCATTTCGCCGCGGTCCGTCTCATGATCGTATCCCAGCAAATGCAGGATTCCATGCAGGATCAGGATCTGAATCTCCTCGGTCAACTTCCGCCGATATCTTTTAGCGTTGCGTCGGGCCACCATCGGCGATATTGCTATATCGCCGAGTTGCGCGTCACGTACTTTTTTCAGCGCCCGCCGCAAATCGCTGGGATGCCGCCGCTCCTCCACCGGGAACGAAAGCACATCGGTCGCCCCTTTTTTATCGCGGTAAGTCTCGTTTAACCGCGCCATCTCTCGATCGTTGATCAGGCGGATGGCTACACTTCCTTGTCCTAAGCCCAGATCCGATTTTACGCGGTTTGTGAACGCGACGAGCGCCCGCATCTCCACCCGCACAGCCCTCTGGCGATTTTCTATCCCTTCCACATTACTCGCCGCTCTACCTGATGCAGGGTGGCGCCTTGTACGTTTCATGGATTCTTTAGCGGGTCAGGCCTTCAGAACTTGTGTGAGAACTCGTTTGATTCGTGAGGGCACGACTTCAGTCGTGTCGTTTGCTCTTGCCTTGCAACCCGGCTTTAGCCGCTGAGGGTTCTCTGATTCCTTCCCCGTACACCCCGGTCCTAAGATCAGTTGCGCGGCGGCTCCGGTATCCCTGTTTCCTTGGGAATCGTCGCCGGCTTCCCGTTCCCGCCGCGCTGCGGGTGCGTCGCATCGTGCTCTTCATAGGCGCGGATAATCTGCTGCACCAGGTTGTGCCGCACCACATCCTTCTCCCCGAATTGCACGTTGCTGATCCCGGGAATCCGCCCACAGATTTCCAGTGCTTCCACCAGTCCGGATTTTTTCCCCTGCGGCAAATCGATCTGCGTAATGTCGCCGGTAATCACCGCTTTGGAATTAAATCCCAGCCTGGTCAGAAACATTTTCATTTGCTCGCTGGTCGTGTTCTGTGCTTCGTCCAGAATCACGAACGAATCATTCAGCGTGCGCCCGCGCATGAACGCGAGCGGCGCAACCTCGATGATTCCCTTCTCCAGAAAGCGCTCCAGCTTGTCCGCGTCCAGCATGTCGTACAACGCGTCGTACAAGGGCCGCATGTACGGATCGATCTTCTGCTGCAGCGTCCCCGGCAGGAATCCCAGCCGCTCGCCGGCCTCCACCGCCGGCCGCGCCAGAATAATGCGGTTCATTTGCTTGGTCAGTAGCGCGCTTACCGCCATCGCCACCGCCAGATACGTTTTCCCCGTTCCGCCCGGCCCAATCCCAAACGTCATATCGTGCGATTCGATCTCTTCCATGTAACGTCGCTGGCTCGCGTTCTTCGGCGTCACCACCTTCTTCCCGAACGACCGCGTTCGCCCGTGCTCAAACATCCCTCGCGGCGATTCGTGTGGCTCATCGGTCGCCACACGCATCAGCGACTTCACTTCCGCGCTGGCCAGCGAACGCCCGTGCCTAGTCAGGTGGTTGTACTCCTCGACGATGCGCACCGCCTGGTCTACACTGTCCTGTTCGCCTTCGATCGTCAGACGCGTGTCATGCAAATGCGTGCGCACACGCAAGGCATCTTCCAACGAGCGGATATTTTCGTCAAGGGTTCCGAAGAAGGGTTCTATTTTTCCGGTGATATGTATCGTGCGTCTCATCCAAGTTGAAGGCTGTCCTGTTGCTCGAACTGGGTGGCCGATGGAATTCCTCCTCGAATGATCAAGCTGCCTTACAGCTTCGGCGCGGAGAAACCACCTTCACCGTAGCGCACACCCGTGCGGCGGTCAAGTTACTTGCGCTTTACATTGCGCTTTACATTCACCGCGAATGCTCGTCTCGGCGCTCTTCTGCCTGCCCGCTGCAGCAAGGGAGACGGGCGCATTTGCCCTTCCGCGTGTCATCCCGACCGGAGATCCGCACTTTTGCGGATCGCAATGGAGGGATCGCAGCAACCCATGCCATCAACGAAAACCATTAGCACTACGGTGACCCCAGCTCACGGCTTCTTCTTCAACGCCTCCTGAATCGCCTTTTCCGCCAACGGCCCCATCACCGCATACCCTTGCGCATTGGGATGCAATCCATCGTTCGTGCTTTCACTCTCCCTCTCATCCGCGGTCGCTAGAAAGTAATCGAGGTACACGTACCCATTGTCTGCAGCATATTTCTTGATCCACTCATTCAACGCCAGAATCTTTCCCGGTGGCCTGCGCTCCGTTTGCACGATCAGGTTACCGTCCGCGTTCGCAACATCATTCACCGGCATCACCGACGACACCACCACGCGGATTCCATGCAAACGCGCCAATTCCGCCATCGTCGCCAGGTTCCCTTCTGTCTCTTCCAGCGTCATCGGCCTGGTTTTCCCCGCAATGTCATTTGTGCCCGCTAAGATCTCCACCACCGTTGGCTGTAGAGCAATCACATCCGCGCGGAATCTCAGTACCATCTGCGGCGTGGTCTGTCCGGCAATGCCCCGTTCCACGTATGGCTTCCCCGGAAAAAAAACCGCCGGACTTCGGCAACTGCCACGTGTCCGTAATCGAATCTCCCATGAACACCACGTGTGCTTCGTCTTTCGCGGGCGCTAACGCTGCATTCGCCGCGCGGTAGTGATCCAGTTCCGCCCAGTCCCTCAACCACCGCGCATCCTGCACGCAATCGCTTGCCGGCCTCGCCCCCGTCGGCGTCTTCGTCGCCGGTTGTTGTGCCCACGCTCCGGCCGCGCTCAATTGCATGCACAGCACCAGACCTAAGATCCTTTTCGCTTTTCTCTCTCCCCATTTTCCATCTACCTGTACTTCTTCTATCACGAATGCCCCGAAGGACAGTTGCGTTCTGATTACCTGTACTCTGGTACCCGCGTACTCTAGACGCGTTCATCTCGCCACGCGAAATTGGTCCGACAACAAAGAGTTCTGTAGCGTGTTTGATTTCTGAGGGGGGAAAGACCATGTACTTTTCTGCAAGACCGGTTCTTCTCAGTTCGGCTTTCTTGCTGGCCGCTTTGCCGGCAACAGCATCTGACGAGGCCGTGGCTCCCGCAGCCGCGCCCGCACCCCGCGCCACCACGAATTGCCCCGGGATCAGCAGTGTCCCTATGACTGCCGACGCCGCCCAGTCGCTGCCGCTCCATCTCGTGCGAAACCTTTCCTGCGGCGAATCGGTCGTCATCCTCTCCGATAGCGAAGGCTACACCGCTCACGTTCGCTCCGCCGACGGCACTGCCGGCTATGTCGCTCGCATGTACCTCAACACGGGCGCCGCTCCAAGCGTGCCCGACCACCAGCCGCTCTCCGCCATTGCCGTGAACAACGTCGTCCGCTGGCAAGCCGGCGCGCCGGGCTGCGGCCAGTTCTTCAGCAAGGGTCACACTGTGGAGTCAGCCACTGCCAACGGCATCACCGTCCAGGTCTCTCTCGAAGATTCCGGCTGGAAATTGCGCGCCACTGTTGCCGTGTCAAATAAAGGTGAAGAAGTTGTCGAACTCCTTCCCGCTGGCATTACTCTCGACGAACTGCAACCCCACCTGAAATCTCTGCTCGCGCAAGATCCCGCGAAGCTCTCGCACGCAGTCAACCATCAGGTGCTCCTCACCCAGGCGAACGCGCAGCCGTCGCCCAGCGCCGTCGCTTATCACAGAAACAGCCCTCCTGTGCCCAGCACTGCCACATATCATCTTGTCACCCCGGATTACTTCAGCGAACATGCCGCACAGACCTCTGACAGCAATCACACGGCGGTCGTTCCCTCCACCTCTCAACTCCGCGCTCTCGCCCTCAAGCACACCAAACTCGCCTCCGGCCAGAAAACCATTGGCCTCATCTGGTTTGAGCGTGATGCGAATGCCCGCGAGCTTTCCCTCCGCGTTCCTGTCGGCGACCTTGTGTTTGACTTCCCGCTCACCTTCGAGCAGAAACACTAGAAGCTGTTGCACAACCCCAATTCGCCTCAATAGAAATCAGCAAGTTAGCTGGATTATGGAATACGCTCTAGCCTCTTCCTTCTAGGAATGCGGCACGACCCGGGTCCCCTCACCCCGGACCATTTTCTTGCACTTTCGTCGAAGAGATCCGCGGCTGGCGTAAACTCCGGACAAATCTTTAACCTCAACCAAGACACTCCATTTGAATCTCCAGGGATTGAAATGAAGCAACACGACACAACGCATCAGACTCGCTCCGCCGAGGACGCAACTCCCACGAGGCATGCGCGGAAAGTGAGCCTCCGGCATTTCGCAGCAACACCCGCACGAGAATGCAACCTGATCGCCCAGGCCGCTGCCAATGGTTTGTAGTTGGACCATCCTGTCCGCGACTTACACCTCAGGGCTGGCGGGTCATCGTTCCAGCAACAACGCGGTCGGTATCCACACCCACGAGCAGCAGCGTGTCTTGACTCACAACATATACCGTGAAATTGAACGCGCTTGTGGGACTCGTTTGCGCGTTGACGGTGAGCGTGTTGGCTTGTGTCCCGTCGCCGTTAAGGACCAGGCTGCCGCTGACAGGAACATCGAACACTTGCGTGGCGGTCGCAAAATCGTTCAGATCCATCAGGCCGCTGAAGCTGCCCGCTGACGTCAGCGTGACTTGGCCAACGAAGTCCTCTTCGCCGCCGGTGTTGACCCCGCTCCACCCCAAGACATAGTCCCCAGCCAGCGCCGCTGCAGAAATTGGACTGGTAGTCTGTGATGAAACAGTTCCATCGCTGACGATATTGTTGTCGGTCTCCTGAATGACTGCCTGCGTCGGCGAGGCCATGTAGAAAATGAACGAAAATGTCCCCGAGCTGGAGTCCGTCCAGGTGAGCGTTCCGCCGCCAAACTGATTCGCGTCCACGGTGTAACTGCCGGTAACCGTCCCGTTTGGTAGCAACGTAACAACCCCGTTGTTGTTTTCGTCCACGACTACACCCGTGATGTTGCTGCCGCCGTCCGCGGTGAAGCGCCCAGCGGTAGCGATGGGCCCGCTCCCACTCGACCCGCCAATCAAAAATGCAAAGCTGCCCGTGAGAGAGGCGACATTGAATGCGGTATTCTGCTGCGCGAAGGCATCTCCCATATACGCGGAGGGAAAACTCGTTCCAACAAACTTCAAGCGCGTCGCGTCCACAATATAGAACGCAAAATCCTGCCCGGCAAGATGCGCGGTGCCCCGCCCAAATCCGGTCCCGCCGACGCCTGCGTCAATTTGACAGAACGCTCCTGCAGCGAAACTTTGTTGCCCGGAAAGTGTGCCGGCAATGTTGGAATCATACAGACCGTTGCTGACATTCCCACTGCCGTCCGCGTCGAATCGCCCCACGATCGACGCAGGATTAACTGTGGTCCCGGCCACCTCCACCCCTTTGAAGTCAAACACATAGCCGCCGGCGATCGCCGCGTTAGCAAACGCTCCGGCGTTCTGGCGTTCAAACGAACCGCTGGCGGTCACGTCTACGTCAGTCTGCACGATAGAGCCCGCCGTGGCGCTAGAGAGTGTGATGCTGTAGTTTGTCGTGCCCGTGCTGTTCGTCAGTCCAACGCTGCCTCGGCCGTCCGCGTCGATGGAATACGTGCCGCCTGTGAACGGTATCGTCTCAACTCCCGTGCATACATTGACGTCCTCAAGGCCCGCGGTAATGTTGCCATTACCGTCGGCGGTAAACGTCCCGGCGCGCCCAAAGAAACTACCCTGCCCTGAGCACAGTTCCGTCCCGGTCATGGAGAAGGCATACTGTCCGGCCAGACTGGCATTGGAGAATTTTGCCCCGGGCGGAGGGGGCGGGGGTGGCCCAGGATTTGATCCGCCGCCTCCACCACATGCGATCGTTAACGACACCAAAGCGAGCGAAACGAGTAGGGCCAGCCGCTTCATCCAGGTATTCATCGCGGAACGCCCTGCTGCGCGTTCTGCGCACGCTCAGCTTGCGGCAACGCGCGGGTAGCGGTCGTCGCCAGCAGGAATCCGCGCGGCGATCGCACCGCCAGGGCTTGCGTGCCCCTTTGCGCGATGCGAGCCAGAAACACGTTGCTCGCATTTACCGAAATATTCACACCAACAAACCTCACGGAGTCGCCTACTGAGAGAGAAAAGTGGTTGCTGCGAAGATAGCTGGCGGGACCAAGATGTACGTCCACGGGGCCTCTGGCAGTTTGTACTGTGACGCGCGCCCCAATCGGCGCCCGCAACGATTCCTCGGTGTAGCTCACCACCGTTCCCTGCAGCGTGGTCTCACGCGTCGCGTCATACGCCGTCGGCCTCGTGGCCAAGGAAACGGCTGCGTGCCTTTCTTGTGCGCCAACACCGGCCGAAAAAATGATGGCTCCGGCGAACGCTATAATTCCAATGGTCGTGCGGATTTTGCCTTTCATTCTTGCTCCCGTTTGTCTCCCATTCCGTGGTTCCCGAAGGCCCGTCAACCCTCGATTGATCCGGCTTTCTCGGCCGAGTATGTGGGGCTATCTCTATCCTAATGGAATACGACAGGCCCATGGCGGGATGCTGTGACTTGAATTACCGGAGCGTAACCGATGTGTCATCACACCCAATGTCGAGGAATGCAACCCGCACTGCAGCAAAAAGTCGCGCACTGCCGCTCCCGACTGGCCGACATCTACGCCGCCGCCTCCAACGGCCGAAGTTCGCAGTAGAAGCAACGTGTTCAGGAATCACCCGGGAACCGGGCATGGGAGGGCGCTGAGAGTCATCACTTGCCGAGTGCCCTTCTTGATTTCAAAAGCGGCTTTTGCTTTTAGCTTTTTTTTGCACTCATTGAGCATTCCGCAGACACCTGCCGCGGTACCAGGCCCATGTTGATTTCTTCAAGCACCAGCGCGCCAGGGCAAAGGCCCGAGAATGACTTCGCTGCCAAACGCGCCATATGAAACATTGGACGGCCTCTCCCGCCATTTGGACGCGGGCATTTGAAAGTGATTGTAGCGCAGAGGATGCGAATCTTGCGATCACACCAAATCCGCGTCCAACCACTTTCCTCGCTGCCCGTAACTCGCTAAGATGTCCGCCATGCAAAATCCCACTCGTCGCAATTTCCTGATCGCCAGTGGTCTCACCGCTCTCGCCTCAACCCGCATTATCGGCGCCAACGACACCTTGCGCATCGGCATAATCGGCGCCGGCAGCCGCATCAACGGCTTGCTCAAAGCCGCCGACCAGGTCGGCCAATATCAGATAGTCGCCGTCAGCGACGTCTACGCCCCGCGTCGCGACGCCATTAAAGCCCGCTCCAACGGCATCGCCTCCACTCATGCGGACTATCGCGAGGTCCTCCAGCAGCAGCTCGACGCCGTCATCATCGCATCTCCCGACCACTGGCATGTGCGCATGGCTGTCGACGCCCTGGCCGCCGGCAAAGACGTCTATCTCGAAAAGCCCGTCACTCACACCATTGAGGAAGGTGCCACACTCCAACATGCGGTCCGCTCCAGTAAACAGATTTTGCAATGCGGCATGCAGCAGCGCAGTTGGAGCCACTTCCGCGATGCCGTCGATCTCATTCACGGCGGCAGCCTCGGGCGCGTCCCTCAGGTCCGAACGTACTGGTGGCAGAACTACCACTTTTTCATGACTCCTAAGCCCAGCGACACCCAAGCCCTCGATTGGAAGCAGTGGCTCGGCGGCGCTCCTGACCAGCCGTTCACCGAAGAAAAGTTCTACCGCTGGCGCTGGTTCTGGAATTTTGGCGGCGGCGCGATGACCGATCTCTTCACCCACTGGATCGATGTCGCACACTGGGCCATGAAATCCGACCAGCCGCGCCAGGCGCAGATGCTCGGCGATAAATTCATCTTCGAACAATGGGAATGTCCTGACACTGTTCAAGCCGCTCTCCGCTATCCCGGCTTCGATGTGGCCTACGAGGGCATGATGGCTTCTTCCATCGACGACGGCGGCCTCGAGTTCCGCGGCACAGAAGCAACCTTGAAGATCAACCGCAGCGGCTTCACTATCTATCACGAAGACGCACAGCCTAAAGACGTGCCGGTAGTCAAAGCAGACAGCTTCCGCGACGGCACCATCGACCACCTCCAGAATTTCTTCGATAGCATCCGAACCCGAAAGGAACCCAACGCCCCAGTCGAAACCGGAATCGCCGCAGCCCGCGCCGGCCACATTGCCAACCTGGCCTACCGCGGCCCAGGCCAAATCACCTGGCCGCCAAAGTCCTAAAAATGTTTACCGCCCAAATTGGACAAATGTGGTCATCATGGTATGAGACAGTGGGCAATTCTCGCACGCTGGCACAATCATCGTTTTTAGCCTCGTGATCGGATGGGAATCTCTGCGGACCTCCCACGCAACCGCTAGCCAGTCCCATCCCATGGCCGTCCGCATGCGCGGAAGGCCCGGGCAGAGGGACCTTCGGTTGCCCTTTCACTTCGTTTGACAAAGGTATTCCTCTCACCTCAAACTAGTTATTTGAATAATACGCTTAAGGAGCGATAGATGGCGCAAGGTCAGGCTACCAAAGTTAAAAAGAAGAAAAAGTCCGTTCTCAAGCGAGCGGCACAATCTCGTCAACGTGCGGAAGTCAACCGCGTGAACCGTACCCGCGTACGCACCGCAATCAAGCGGCTCCGCACCGCCCTAACCGCCGGTGACGCTACCGCCGCCGCGAATCTTTTGCACCCCACTATGTCCGCCATCGACCAGGCAATCACCAAGGGCGTGCTCCACGAAAACACCGCCAACCGCTACAAGTCCCGCCTCGCGCTGGCCTACAATCAGGTCAAGGCCAAGTCCGCCAAGTAACTGTTCTTTTCCGGCTTCAGGCGGGCGGCGGATTCAGTCTCCCGCCATTTTTGTTTTCGCTAGCCGATGCGGCCAAATTGTCAGGTGAGCAGCGCATTTTCGGTCGCAGCCAATTTGGGAGTTTCCTTCTCGCCGTCCACCCTCTATTCTCTCCCCAGCAAGGCAAGGAAGGTACACATGACTTCGAACATTGCCGTCTCGCGCACCTCAAAATCCCGCCTCACCGAAGAGCTGCGCGAGAATTCCACCTTCGGCACCAACTACAGCGATCACATGTTTGTCGCCGACTACCGCGACGGCCAGTGGCAGGACGCACGAATCGAGCCCTTCGGCCCCATGTCTTTCTCTCCGGCCATGACCGCTCTGCACTACGGGCAATCGCTCTTTGAAGGTTTCAAGGCGCATCGCACCGCCGATGGCGGCGTTGCCATCTTCCGTCCGATGTGCAATCACGCGCGACTCAATCGCACCGCCGCGCGTCTTTGCATGCCGGACGTGCCGGAGGATTTGTTTCGCGATGGCCTGGTCGAATTGCTGCGCACCGACCGCGAATGGGTCCCGCATCGCGAAGGCGGCTCCCTTTACATTCGCCCGGTTTATTTCGGCGCCAGCGACACCCTGATGGTCCACGCTGCCAGCCGCTACCGTTTCGTAGTCTTTACTTCGCCCGGTGGACCCTATTTCTCGCAACCCATTCGCCTCCTCACCGAAGAGACTTACGTTCGGGCATTCCCCGGCGGCACTGGCGACGCCAAATCCGCTGGCAACTACGGTGGTGGTCTGCTCGCCGCGAAGCTCGCGCAAGCCAGGGGCTATCACAATGTGATGTGGCTCGATGGCAGGGAGCGTCGCTTCATCGAAGAATCCGGCGTCATGAACATCATGTTCGCTATCAACGGCATCGCCATCACCCCGCCGCTTTCCGGCACTATTCTTCCCGGAGTCACGCGTGATTCCGTGCTCACACTCTTGCGCGAAATGAAGGTGCGCGTCGAAGAGCGCCCCATATCCGTAGACGAGGTCCTTGCCGCTCATTCCGCGGGCACCCTACAAGAAGCCTTTGGCATCGGCACCGCCGCGGTTATCGCTCCCATCGCCTGCATCGGCTATCGCGAAAAGG
>Ga0126379_10003212_pt1 | contig 10541 bp, 10 predicted proteins | sample PanSoiMetPlot_24_FD_92640 | JGI IMG/M metagenome (GOLD analysis project Ga0126379, IMG submission 92640) | Tropical forest soil microbial communities from Panama - MetaG Plot_24 | ecosystem: Environmental > Terrestrial > Soil > Tropical forest > Bulk soil | place: Panama | collected 2016-02-17 | reverse complement strand
TCGCTCAGGACTACCAATACATTGGCATCACCGATCACTCGGCGGCTAACAGGTATTCTAGCGAAGTATTTGTGGTGCGGATGCGGATGAGGGCGCCTTCCGCCCGTCAGGGAGGAATGCAGCCTTTCATGCCGTCGAAGGTCTCGCCGCATAAGATGTTGAGCCGGTGATCGAGCGGCGAGCCGAGCAAGGGCGTCGTCCGGGCAATGAAACTCTTCGTCGTCGCGCTGTCTTGCCAAGTGATATAATGGGGCTCAGTGTCCCAGACTTCGAGGAACACATAGCGGTTGGGGCGGTCGATCTGTTGCAATACCGTATAGCTCAATAGATTACCGGGATTTGCTTTGCTGGACGCTGCGCCGTATTGCACTAGCGTATTCTGACCTGCGTCCGGGTCTTGCTCCAGAACCTCTTGCAGAAAATCGACATAGGTTACGACAAAGAGCGCACCGCTGGACCCGACAGTCATGGGCAAGCTGTTGCTGACCCACGGCATACCGAACGATCTTACCAGGCTGTATTGGCGATCGTCGATCGGACTGCCGATGCAGCAGTTGAAGCCCGGTGGGGGCGGCGGTGGCTGGATCTGCACGGCGAACCGGAAATCGACGCTGTGGGGTTGCGCCAAGTGCTCCTCAAACGCTTCGCGGCTGCTCCAGACATCGATAATCTGCGAATGGTTCGGCGCCAGAACCCAATTAACAACTCGAAAGCTCCGCAATCCCCGATCAGACAAACTGGCGTCTCGATACTTGAACAGAGCCGAGTATGCGGTCTGCTGGAAATCGACGCCGTTGGCCATCGCTGGAATGACGTCGAAATGGGCGATGTCAAAGATCGGCCCGCCAGGCGTAGGCGGACTGCCCTGATTGTCGTCGGCATAGGCGGCTGACACCGCAAGCGCCAGCGAAAAGAGTGTTACAATCAGTGTTTGTCGGGGACGCACCCGCATCGTCGGCTTCCTCCCAAGAGTATCGGACCAGGCAGCGTCTTTGGAATTTGACGGCATGCCTCGTCCACGCAGTACGCGCGTGCATTGGCTCGAAATCGAGCAGAGGTTAAGCGTGTACGCTAGTGTACGTCAACCAGCGACACCCAAGAAAGTTGCGAAACTAAATCATACAGAGAAATTTTTCCCAGCCGAGCCTCCACCCCGTTGGAAGCGTCGGAGAGAAACGGTAGCAGTGTGCGTTTCGCGAGATGATCGGGGCCGACCGCGGTCTATCCACGATTGTCGCGAGATCGCGTCTCGGCCCGTCGATTAAGTGTTACCGGGAGACTTACCGCACGAGAAATCAGAACGTCATTGTTCAAAAGCGAAAACGCTTTTCCAGTCGTTCTTCACACTGATAAGCGCCCAGCCCTGCTTCGTCGCCTCATCGCATAATGACTGGGTGAGAGTGCCGATCTTGGTGGCCGGTAGCCCGAGCGCGGGGCCATAGGCGTACTCGCGCTCTTCGTGTAGTACTAGCATCGCTAACCGAGCGCCGTCGCCAGAGGGTCATGCACGGTTCTGGGAGCGCCCGGAGGTGAAATTCCTCCGGGCGACTCGACAACGACGACCAGCCCTACCTGTTCGAGATCGGTAACCCGCCGATAGTGTCGCTGCCCTATTCGGTGCAGACCAAGGACGTGCCTGCCTATTTCGAGATGAAGGTATCGGTGGCCGAATTCGAGGCGATGCTGCGGCGCCAATTCGACACCCTTTACCGCGAGGGCGAAACGATCCCGCGCGTCATGGCGATCGCGGTCCACCCCTTTGTCACCGGCCAGCCGCATCGGATCGGGGCTCTCGACGCCGCGCTCGAATACATCTGCTCGCATGCCGGCGTGTGGCGCGCCACCGGCTGGGAGATCGTGCAGCACTTCCTGGCGCAGCAATCGAAGTGAGCGCCGGCTGCCACTTATAGGCCTGCCATCCCGAGCCTGCCGAGTGCCGGCAGCTTCAACGCCGGCCTGACCGGGTCGACCCCGAGACTGAGGCCCAGCAGGTTCACCTCGAGGCCCTCGCGAGCGGCGAAGAGGATGCCGATCAGGCCGTAAAGCGATACCTGAAATCCAGACCCGCTCGGTGCCGGGGCGACGACGCGGCCGCCCGGCAGGAAATCCTTGCCGACCGCATTCGACGGGAGCTGGATCGCCAGGTCGGGGACCTGTCGGGCGATGTGCGCGAGGAAGGTATTGCTGTTGGGACCGGGCCAAGGACGGTAGCTATTGGGATAAGGGTAGCTCCCGACGGCATCGCGCACCCGTGCGATCATTCCATCAACACCCGCGCCGCGGCGGTCGAGCAGGATCTGCGGCCGGGCCCCGAACCAGTAATTGTCCGGCCCCATCCGGTCGATCCGCAACGCCGGCGCGCCGTTAGCGACACCGAACCCGAGGACCTCGTAGCGAGTGAAGCGGGGCGCGCCCGTCGGCTTCACGGCGATCCAGGTGTGGACCGAGAAGACAGCGCGCCACGACACGGCCGGGGCGGCAAATACCTGGATTACCGCCTCCTGCGTCACAGCGGGATCAGGAGAGAGCCCGGTCGGATCGCGCCGCGCCTGATGCCACGGCACACCGCTCCGCGGGTCGGGCAAGCAAAAGCTGACCAGCACGGGAGCAAGATAGAAGACGAGCAGAAGCAACGCGGCGCCCCACACGCGATAGACACCTCTTCGGGACAGTGGGATCGTACGTAGCATAGCCGGGTCGTGCGGGGCTGCCGAGCAAGGCCGATGCAATTCCGAGTCGTGACGCTCAATCTGGAACAGGATCAAAAGCGCTGGAGCGACCGGCATCCGTTGATCAGCGCTCAGATAGCCGGTTTGCGGCCGGACGTCATCGCATTCAACGAAGTGGTATAGGCTGATCTCCTTGCTCTAAGCCGGCAACCTCGAATGTGCGCTGTTTGCTCACTGAGGATAGGTTGTTATCGCGGTGGCGATCTTGATGCGCCCATCGGCGAGATCGCGCTCTTCGGCGGCGGGGTCGCGCGCTGAAACCGCGCCGTATCCACCGGCACCCGGAGTGATGATTTCCACTGTTTCCCCAGCACGCAGCCTACCACTTCCGTCGACGAACGGCTCGACACTGTCGCCGAACCGGAACGCGCCGCGTCCGCCAGGGTGACCGCCATTGAGCCCCCAAGGAGGTGTCAACAAGCGCGAGCCGTCGAGCCGCAATTGGCATTCGGCCTCGGCGCGGTACACCCGCCGCAATCCCATGCCGCCGGGGAACCGGCCCGCGCCGCCCGAGCCCTCGACCAACTCATAGCGCAACACCGTCAGAGGATATTCGATCTCGAGCGCTTCGACCGGTAGGTTCGAGGTGTTGGTCATGTGGACGTGGACACCATCCAACCCGTCTTTGCCGGCGCGCGCACCAGAGCCGCCGCCGATCGTTTCGAGATAGACCCAGAGGTGGCCATCTTGCGGGTCGATGCCGGTGAAGCTCGCCGTCGTGCACGAACCGTTGCCGGCGGCGATGCATCGCTCCGGCGCCGCCTGCGCCAACGCGCCGATCACCAAATCGGCGGCGCGTTGACAGGTGCTGGTGCGGCCATTGACGGCGGCGGGATGCGTGGCGTTCATCATAGTGCCGAGCGGGGCCGTTACGGTGATGGGGCGGGCCAGGCCGGAATTCGGCGGGATCGTCGGATCGACCACTGCCTTGACCGCGAAGTAGACGCTCGACAGCAGTGCCGTGTAGATCATGTTGATGCCGGCGCGCACCTGCGGCGGGCTGTCGAAGTGTAGCCGCATCTCGCTGCCCTCGATCGTGATTTCGACCGATACGTCGAGCGCGCGGCCAAGCTCGGGACCGTCGTAGGTGTCGGCAAAGCGATAAGTGCCGTCCGGCAATGCCGCGATCCCGGCGCGCATCTTGCGCTCGGCATAGTCCTGCAACGCCTTGCCGACCGCGAGCACTGTGTCGGTGCCGTATTTCCGGCACAGCGCCTGAACGCGCTGCACACCGAGGCGGTTCGCCGCCATCTGTGCCCGCAAGTCCGACAGCCGCTCGCGCGGCACCTGGCAGTTGAGCAGGATCAATTCCTGCACGTCCTGCTGCAATTCCCCGCCATGATATAGGCGGATGGGCGGTATCCGCAGCCCTTCCTGGTAGATGTGGGCGTGGCCGCGATCGGCGAAATCGGCGTGGTGCGCGGTATTGACAGCCCAGGCGACAATCCGGCCACCGACGAAGATCGGCTCTCCAAGCACGATATCTGGCAAGTGCGTCCCGCCGCCCGCATAGGCGTCGTTGCCAATGAAGACATCGCCCGGCCGCATTGTCTCGACGGGATTGCGCTTCAGGATCTCGGGAATGATCCCGATGAAGCTGCCGAGATGCATCGGGATGTGCTCGGCCTGGCATAAGGTCGCCCCGTGCCTGTCGAACAGCGCCGTCGAGCAGTCGCGGCGCTCCTTGATGTTTGTCGAAAAGCTGGCGCGGACCAGCGCCTCGCCCATCTCCTCGACGATCGATGACAATGCGCTGCCAATCACCTCGACCGTGATCGGGTCGATGCGGTTGGCTGGAACGGCGCTCATGGCAACTCCAACATCAAATTGAGGTACGGATCCACGGTAGCGATGGCGCCGGGCACGATCAGCGTCGTGGCATCCATCTGCTCGACGATTGCCGGCCCTTCGATGCGATTGCCGGCGAGCAGCCTCTCGCGATCGTAAAGCGGACAGGACACGAACCCGCCGGCCTCGCGCAGCCACACGTCGCGGTGACCGAACTCTGCCGCGCGCAGGTCCGGACCAGCGTCATCGGTCGGCCGAATATCGGCCTTGGGCACAATCCCGGTCGCCTCGGCGCGGAAAGTAACGAGCTGCATTGGTTCGTCCTCGGCGACGAAGCCGTAGAGCTGTTGGTGCGCGGCGGCAAAGCCGGCGGCAAGTCCGTCGATTGTCTCGGGCCCCACCGCGCCGGAGGGCAGCGGTACGGACAGCTCGTAATTCTGACCGGCATAACGCATATCAACCGACAGCGCGACGCGGCGGGCGTTCGCGTCGATTGCCCGCTCGGCAAACCACGCCTCGCACCGTCGGCGCAGTTCACCAATGATCGCCTCGACCTCACCGATTACCGCGGAGGACAACGGCATCAGCCGGGTTACCGCGAAATCGGCGCGCAAATCCGCCAGCAGCAAACCCATCGCGCAGAGGATACCGGGGTTGCGCGGCACCAGCACGCGACGGATCTCCAATTCCGCCGCGAGCCGCGCCGCGTGCAATGGTCCAGCACCACCGAACGCGACCAGCGGGTAATCGCGCGGGTCATGTCCGCGCTGCACACTGATGACGCGGATCGCCCTCGCCATATTGGCGGTCACGACAGCAATGATGCCCTCTGCAGTGGCCAGCGCATCCATGCTCAACCTTGCCGCGAGGCGATCGATTGCTGCCCTGGCGAGATCGCTGCGCACCTTCATGCGACCGCCGAGCAGGTATGTCGGGTTGAGGATCTGCAAGACGATATTGGCGTCGGTGACGGTCGGCTCGTCATTCCCGCGGCCGTAGCAGGCCGGCCCCGGATTGGCCCCCACGCTGCGCGGCCCGACCTTGAGCAACCCGCCGCTGTCGACAAACGCGATCGAGCCGCCGCCGGCGCCGACTGTATGGATGTCGAGCATTGGGACCTTGATCGGGTAGCCGTGGACGACCGCCTCCCGCGCGAGCCTGGCCTCGCCTCCTTGCAGCAGCGCCACATCGGTGGACGTGCCGCCCATATCGAAGGTGATGATGTCCTGCGCGCCGGCAAGGCGCGCCGTCACCTGTGCGCCGACCACACCGGTGCTCGGGCCCGATAATACCGTCCGCACAGGTAGTCGCGCCGCTGCCTCGAAATCGAGCACACCGCCATTCGACTGGGTCAGATGAGGCGTCGCAGTAAGCCCGAGCGTGGACAGCCGATGGGCAAGACCGCGAATATAGGAGGCCATAACCGGTCCGAGATACGCGTTGATGACGGTGGTCGACAGTCGCTCATATTCGCGGAACTCGGCGGCGACCTCGTGCGAGGCGCAAACAAAGGCTTCGGGAAATTCCTTTACAACGATGTCGCGTGCAGCGGCTTCGTGCACCGGATCGAGAAAGCTGTACAGAAAGCAGATAGCGACGGCCTCGACGTTGGCGTCCCGCAACGCACGGGCTGCGTTGCGCACCGCAGCTTCGTTGACGGGCGTTTCGATGCGCCCATCATGGCGCAGTCGTTCGGGCACCTCGAGGCGCAGCCGCCGCGATACGAGCACAGGTGGTTTGTCTGCCTGCAAATCGTAAAGTTCGGGTCTTTTTTGCCGACCTATCTCCAGAAGATCTCGGAAGCCGTCACTCGTGATCAAACCGATCAGCGCGCCTCGATGTTGGATGAGAGCATTAGTGGCCACCGTGGTTCCATGGCCGAAGTACGAGACGTCGCTTGCGCTCACGCCTGTCTGAGCGAGCGCTTCAGAGAGCCCCTCTGCGACCGCAAGCGAAGGATCGGCGGCGGTCGAGGAAACCTTCCAAACCGCGATACGCCCGCTCTTCTCGTCGAACAGGCAGATATCGGTGAAGGTGCCGCCGGAATCGACCCCAATCCGCCACGCCATATCAGAACCATTCTGTCGGCGATCCCTTGCCCATAATCATTGGACACAGCGGAACGCGCAATCTCTTGCAGATGTCATGCTGGCCCACGCTGCATCTGCTCGGGCACACCAAGGTCAAAAAGCACCGGGTTAGCGCATGAATTTGGGAGCTTCGCGCGGATCCGACCCGTGGCGAGGTCAGGACTTGCTCACACCAGCCCGCCGGAGGTTGCGCTGCCAATCGCGCGCCAGTTCATCCATTGCCTGCTTTGGAGTCTTCTGCCCGAGCAACGCTTCCGACATGGCGCTCCGCAGCGAGATTTCGAGCGCGTCCCACACCGGATGCGCGGGCGTGGGGAAGCCCGTCTCAATTGCCTCAGCTGCGACGGGTGGCCAGCCAAGTTTCGCGACCATTGTGGGATCACGCAACACCGAGCCGCGCGGCGGCGCGTTGCCGCGCTCCATGGAACGCAGCATCCATTGCTTGCTACACGCCATGCGGATGAACTCCAGCGACCAGTCCGGGTACTTCGCGTATTTCGGAACAGAAAGGAAATGGCCGTCAATCCACGTGCGGCTCTGCGCCTTACTGGTGTAGCCGGGCACAGTCGACCAGGCCCAGCGGCCGGCGGTCTTCGACAGTTGCGGATCGTTGATCAGCGTGCCATAGGGCGCGAAGGTCTGGGTCATCGCATAGCGGTCCTTCTGGCCGCCGGCGATGATTTCATCAAACTCCCAGGTCATCGCCTCGGGCGGCACGACCTTATGTTTCAGCACCAGATCGACGTAGAACTGCAGCGCGGTCACCGCCTGCGCGTCGTTGATGAACACCTCGGCGGTCTTGAAGTCGACCAGCTTTCCGCCGGCCGAGAACAGCCAGGACGCAAAGCTCGAGTAACTGCCCGGCCCTTGCCGGCCCATTAACCCGAATGCATACCGCTCGGGCGGCGTGTTCACCGCAAGCGCCGCCTTTTCGAATTCCGCGAACGTGGTGGGCGGCTGTATGATGCCGGCCTGATCAAAGAGCGGCTTCTGATAGTGTAGGATACCGGTGGTGATCCGGTAGGGAATGCCAATCAACCGCTCCTCGTAACTCGCGGCCTGCTTGCTGCCGCCGAGGAAATCATCCCAACCGAAGTCCGGGTCGCGCTTGGCGATGGTTGGCAGAAGCGGCTCAAGGTCCAACAGATGCGGCGCCATCCAACCCGCCATACCCACCGACCATTGGGCGATATCGATGCCCGATGATCCCGCGCCGAGTTCGGCCTTGAGCCGCGCCCGCCACGCATCCACCGCGAGCAGTGTAAACTCCACCTTGATCCCGGTTGCTTTCTCGAAAGCCGGCCCGACCTCCTCCACGAGGGTTCGCTTCCAGCCGCCCTGGTTCTCGCCGATATAAACGAGCTTTTCAGGCTTGTTCTGCGCCCACGCCCAACGTGGCGCGGCCGCGAGCATGCCGCCCGTCGCCGCGGATCCGAACAGTATGCTGCGTCTGTTGATTCCGGTCATTGTCGTCTCCCGTGCTCCCTGCTCGTTTGCCTCAGCCTTTAATGGCGCCGGACGAAAGCCCGGCGACAAGGTGTTTCTGTGCGACGAAGGAGAAAATTATCACCGGCAGGATGACCAGCACGCCGGATGCCGTGAGCCCGCCCCAATCCACACCGGAATCGCCCGCGTTAAACGCCGCCATCATCACCGGCAATGTCTGCGTCACATTGTTGGTCAGCACCGCCGCGAACAGAAAATCATTCCACGCCAATTGCAGGCACAAAATGCTCGCGGCGACCAGCCCTGGCCGCGCCAATGGCAGAACGATGTGCCAGAAAGCAAGATAGCGGCTGGCGCCATCGATCCAGGCGCTTTCCTCCAGCTCGGCCGGAAGATCTTCGAAGAATCCACGCATCAGCCAGACCACTAGAGGCAGCGCGAATGTGGTGTCGGCGAGCACGACGCTGAACCGCGTGGTGGCGAGCCCGAGCTTGCTGAACAGCACATACATTGGCACGAGCACCGCGATCGGCGGCAACATGCGCATCACCAGCAGTGCGAAAAATAGGAACGTGCGGCCGGTAAAGGGAAACCGCGCGAACGCGTAAGCGGCCGGAACGCCGACGAACAGCGATAGCAGCACCGCGCTTGCGGAAACAATCAATGTGTTGACGAAAGCCTGCGCGAAATCAGTGCGCGTTAAGACATCGGCATAGTTCTCGAGGGTCGGCCACCACAGATAAAGCGGCGGCGTGGCGAAGATCTCCAACCGCGTCTTCAGCGATAGCCCGAGCACCCAGATCAGCGGGAACACAAAGGCCAGTACCAGAACCGCCAGCACCGTATAAACAAGTACCGCTTCCAGCCGCCGTTTCCGCTTCGAGCCCACCACCTGCGCCATCAGGTCACCTCCCGGCGGCGGATCGTGGCGATGAAGAACAGGCACACCAGCAATGCCATCAGCAACATCAACCAGGAGGCGGCGGCACCCAGCCCGAAGTCGAACCGAACGAACGACAGCAGGTAGGTGAACATCGACAACACCATAGTGGAATTCGCCGGGCCGCCGCCGGTCATCGCATAGATGTTGTCGAAGGCGCGGAATTCGAAAATCGTGCGCAGCAGCAGCGCCACCAGAAGATACGGCCGCAGCAGCGGCAATGTGACATGCCAGAACACTTGCCGGCGGCTCGCGCCGTCAATCGCGGCGGCCTCCATCGGCTCGCCGGGCAGCGAACGCAGGCCCGCGAGCAGGATCAGCATCACGTAAGGCGTGCTTTGCCAGACCCCGACGATCCAGATCGCGGCCAGCGCAGTGTCGGGCCTGCCGAGCCAGACGATGGGCTCGCCGATCCAATCGTTGATGACGCCATGGCTCGGATCGAGCAGGAGCTTCCAGCACAGCGCACCAACGATGGGAGTGACCATCATTGGTATGATCAGCGCAGTACGGCAAATGCGGATCCCCGGCAGGTCGATGTTCAACAGCAACGCGATGCCAAGGCCGAGCACCATTTCCGCCGTCACAGCGGCCGCCGTGTAAACGAGGGTGATCGCGATGGAGCCGGTGAAGACCGGATCGCTCAGCAGGTCCTCGTAGTTCTCCAGCCCGACATAGCCGCCGCTGAACAGCCCCTGGCCCTGCGCGTAACCGGTGAAGCTGAGATAGAAGGAGAAGGCCAGCGGCATCCCGAAAATGCCGAGCATCACCAAGAACGTCGGAAGGATCGCCACGCGCGTGAAATAGCGGTCGAGCGCAATGCCCCGCGCTCGCCATGCCGCGCGCGGCGGCGCTGCCGCTGACGCTATCAGGGCGGGACGCGCGAGCTCGCTGCCGCCAGTTTCCATTCCCTCTCCTGACCCGAGGTGGACGGTGCGCACATAGTTTTATCCGCGATATGTGTTTTGCCCAATGGTGATTGCGTGGATGTCGGCATGCTGAGCCGGCGGAAGATTAGTACGTCGAGCCGGCCGTCCTAGACCCAACGGCGCTCGATGTTCCAGAATTGGTGATCACGATTCGCCGATCGCAGACCGGACTATCAGTTATCGGCGCTTCAGAACATCCTCGCATTCGACACGCCTGCCCCGGCAGCACATCACTGCCCGGAACGGAGCGTGATCCAGAGCCGCGACGGGAATTTGGCGCAACAGCAAAGAAGTTGGGAATCGCCCCGATCCGTTCGTCCACATTTTTAGGGAGCGAGTGCTATCGGCGACGATCTGCCGGTGCTATAGCCGCCGCGAAGCGGTGAGTGTTGCTCCCATAACAGGCCTTGATCGAACTCGACCTGTAGATCTGCTCCGGGACCAATGCGTCGGTTCGCACAAATTGTAAGCGCGCTCGGGGAGCAAGCCGCCGATTGTCGGCGCGTGCTGGACACATAGGGTTCAGCCGCCGGTGATGCGTCAGGAGGAGGCAAGACGAGATGCTCCGCGGAGGGCTGAGCTGCGCGAGCAGCGTGACCAGGGGCTGTAGCCATTCGAT
>Ga0126379_10003211_pt1 | contig 10541 bp, 10 predicted proteins | sample PanSoiMetPlot_24_FD_92640 | JGI IMG/M metagenome (GOLD analysis project Ga0126379, IMG submission 92640) | Tropical forest soil microbial communities from Panama - MetaG Plot_24 | ecosystem: Environmental > Terrestrial > Soil > Tropical forest > Bulk soil | place: Panama | collected 2016-02-17 | reverse complement strand
CGCTGGTTTGCCCGTCTGCACCCGCAGCGGCAAACTCCGGTGAATTCCATCCTCTTTGTTGCTGCGCTGGTGATGCTGCTCATCTTCTTCAGCATGCTGGGCGTACGCGAACAGGAGGCGGGCCAGCTTCTGTCTGCGGCATCGCTTGTGCACTACGCTATCGCATACATTGCGCTGTTCGCGTTGCCCATTGTGGGCAGTCGCACGTTGCGCAACGCTCTGCCTGCCTGGGTGAAACTCGCGGCGCTGGCTGGGCTGATCTCCAGTGTGATTGCGCTGGCGATCATGGTCTATCCCATTGTGGATGTGACCAGCCGCTGGGAATACGCTGCGAAAATCTGTGCGGTCGTGGTCGTAAGCAATCTGCTGGGCGTTATGATCTATCGGGTCGGACGAAGGCGAGCAGATTTAGCGAAGGAAGCTGTAAGCAATTAACAAAAACAAATAGTTGTTGAAAGTGGACCTCAGCCGCCCTCGGCTGAGAAGGCCAGCGCGCTTGCGCGCTGCGGGTTGGAGGATCCAATGACAATTGATGTTCGTGGTCTGGCGCCACTGATTCAAGTATTCGATATGCCGACCTCACTCAAGTTCTACTGCGACGGACTTGGCTTCGAGATCGCCCTCAACGACGGCAAACCTGCGCCTCATTTCGACTGGGTCCTGCTCCGGCTCAATGGCTCGGAACTCATGCTGAACACAGCGTTCGAGCAAGACCAGCGTCCGCCAGCTCCCGATCCCAAAACTATTGCTGCGCACCAGGACACCGCCATCTACTTTGGATGTCCCGACGTAGATGGAGCCTACGCGTACCTGCAGGAGAAAGGCATAAAGTCAGAGAAGCCAAAGATTGCTCCCTATGGCATGAAGCAGTTGTATCTCACCGATCCCGATGGCTACGTTCTCTGCTTTCAATGGCGCGCAGAGAAGCGGTAATGGAGGCATGATTCATGGATTCAGCACGTCCTGAATAATGTCCATGATGCGCTGGGTCCTGCGATCGAGGATGATCGCGATCTGGCCCAGCAACACACGGTGATAAGTGCCGTGAATCTACGACAGGCCGGGACAGGTGAATGCTGAATAAATGCGTCTTGCGGGCCAAACCAAGGCAAGAGCTTACAACTGCTTTTGCCGATGCGATGTCTTCTTAGCGACGGTTTTTGATCTCGCGGTTGTTCAGGGGTTGAATGTCGCGCGCGTTCGGCGAGGGATAATGCCGTTCAAATTCCGCGAGTTGCTCTGCAGAAAACTTGAGCCGGGGCTTCAATACATAAAAGGTAATGTTCCCGGTGCACTCAGGTGTGGTGAGGGACCCATCATAACGATAATAACCTGCATTGTCGTAACCTGCGGGCAGCAGAGCTTCTACGCTTATCTGCACACCCTTCTGCTCGCCTGTTGGTGGAGGAAAGTGCTGAAACAATATTTTCAGCAGGTCGCTGGTTTTCTGGCTTGGCTCACCCTGCTCAATCAAAACCGTGATCACGGCTACACAATCCGGCTTGCCAACTTCGCATCTGGTATGCACGAGGTGAACGACCATGGGATATCGATGATTATCGATGGCCTCCTCACTTGGCCGATGGAAATGGAACTCCCCTAACCTGAATGTGTTGTCTCCGATCCTGATCGAACTCGTTCCCTTGCTGTAATTGACCTTCAGGTTGTACGGGTTGTTTTCGTAAATTACTAATTCTGTGGGAGCCTTGTATTCAAGAAACTGAATTGCGGGCTGTTCTGACTCCGGAGTATTGGAAGGAATGTTAATCGGGGCCTGTGTTTTTTGGGAGGCATCATTGCAAAATCCACACCAGGTCTGTTGCCCAACAGGGCCGTTATCGTAGGCATATGACTTACATGCTTTATCAGACTCTGGGTGTTTTCCCGCTCTGTCCGATGTGGCGCAGGAGCTGAAAAACCCCGAAAATAGCAACAGCGTCACGGAGAGTAGTCGGGGATAACACATCTGCGCCTCCTTCATAAAGACATGTGACTCTAATTATCTTTGCGTAACTGGATGAAAAAGCAACAATCTTTTAGGCGTGCCCCAAAATGAGATGCCGAAATGGGAATAACCGGCTGTGGTGCAGGAGACTGGAGGGCAAGCCAATTTTCCGCTGCAGATTTGTCCGCCTCATGGATTCATCACGTCCTGAATAATGTCCATGATGCGCTGGGTCCTGCGGTCGAGGATGATGGCGATCTGGCCCAGCAGCACTCGGTGATAACTGCTGGGCAGACGTGGCAGACGGCGGTCCAGGTCAACCGGGAATGGACTAATGCGTTTCTGCAGGCCCGGAGGCAGAGTGCCATCGCGCTCCAGGTGTTTTTGCAGGCCAGGAGGCAGATTACCACCACGTTTAGCCAGACCCGGAGGCAGATTCGAAGATCCGCCGCGAAAATAGTCGCGAATGATCTCCCGGTCATGAACGCCAAAGGTGATGTTGATCGAGCCGCGATCATTATTATGGGGATTGCCTTTGCCGTGACCCTGGCTGTTGCCCTGTGCAAATCCAATTTGGGTCGCGAGCGCGATACAGAGCGCGCTTTGGGCCGCCGTCCTGATGAGTCTCTTGAGCATGATCGCCTCCAGCCTCAGGAGAAGCATATCGTAAAAGCGAAGTCGCTGGTTCTATAAATGATTTTTACTGTGCCCGCGATACCGTTACTGACTGATCCAGTGTAAATTCCAACAGGGTTTCGCTGGGGACGTGAACTTGCTCGCCGCGTGTGATGACTTGGACAGCAGTTCCGGCTCCGGCTCCCACACCGGCTCCAATGGCAGCGCCCTTTCCACCGCCAACGATTGCGCCAATTATTGCTCCGGCAGCAGCACCGCCGCCAACTTTCTTGGCCGTATTCGCGCCACGGGATTTGCCAGCGAGTTCGTAGTCACTGGTGGAGAGCGCCACGGTCTGGCCGTTGATCACAATGCCGGTGAGCGACAGTTTGAGTTCGGATTTGCCGCTGATGTGTCCGGCTTCCTTCACTTCTTCCAGGCGGCCGTAGACATCCGCTCCCTTCGGCGCAACCAGCAAGTCATTCACGTACAAAGGTTGTTCCAGCGTGGCCCCAAATTTGTCGCCAACATGGTTTTTGTCAGAATCAATCGGATCGATGGTCCGAACTTCCAGCCGCGTCCCCGCTGGAATCGTTATCCTGTTGGAATAAGAGCGATAGGTCGGGTCAGATTGCGTCGCGGCAGGCTGGCTGCTTCTGGAAGCGAAGCTCGAGTCATCTGTGATCCGAGAAGTGGTAGATGAGTCGAAGGTGAGAGACGCGACGTCACTCACGTAGAACGACTGCACCGACGTGCCCACGCGGAAGCTGATCTGGTTCTCCGAACCTCCAGCGTAAGTACCAATAATGGTGCTGCCGTTCTTCAACTTCAAAGTGTCAGCCCACCCGAACGTCGACAGGACGCTCAAGCATACAAACAGAAGTCCGCATTGTAATTTTCGTGACACAACAATCCTCCTCGTACCGTAGACGAAAGCTGCTCACTGGTTGGATGCAGCCAGGAGCCAAAAAGATACTCAGCAACTCACGGTGTACCATTAGAATTCCTGTGGAAAAGAACCCCGAGTCCAGCCCGGAGTTGCCGTTCTTCAAACGGAGAACTGATCTCATAAATAGCTTTGGTATCAGGGCACGACTTGAAACGGATGTCGAACGCCTGAGAAGCTCTACAATTGTGTCTGGAGATGCAAGATGGACGATCAAACCTCTCTTCGGCAGCACGTTATTAATCTCCTCACCAAGGGCGAAGCGCACACGGACGTGACCAGCGGACTTAAGGATTTTCCAGGCAAGCTTCGCGGACGCAAGCCGGAAGGCTCCCCGCACACGGCCTGGCAGTTGCTGGAACACATGCGCATCGGGCAATGGGACATCCTGCAATTCAGTGTGGATGCCAAGCATGCCTCGCCGAAGTGGCCGGATGAATATTGGCCAAAAGCAGAGGCGCCACCGAGCGATAAAGCATGGGACAAAAGCGTAAGCCAGTTTTTGGCTGACCTGGAAGAGATGTGCAAGCTGGTGCGCGATCCCAGGTGCGATCTGTTTGCGCGCATTCCGCATGGCACAGGCCAGACACTGCTGCGCGAAGCATTGTTGCTGGCCGACCACAACGCTTATCATCTGGGTCAGGTCATTCTGCTGCGGAGAACCATGGAAGGACGTTGAAGGAGGCCCAAAATGAAACCCAGAGCTGTTGCATCATTGTTCCGGATATTGTTGCTTGCCGCTTTGTGCTCGTTTGCATCCGGCCAGGCTAAAACGGCAGCTCCTGCGGCCAAGGTCCAGGGCTATTCCGCCGACGTGGCCGGGGTTCAGGATGGCGCTGCTGTTACTGGCAAGATCTATTTCATGCCGGACAAGCTGCGCATGGAGCAGAACGCCGGAGGAACAAAAACCATTCTCATCCTCGACCGCAAACAGAAGATGATGTGGATCCTCAATACTGGCGAAAAAACTTACGGCGAAATAGACCTGAGCAATCCCGGGGTATCCATCAACATGCCTTTTCCCGATGAAAGCGGCAAGCCATGCATTCCTATGAAGGCAACCTCGTGCATCGATGCCGGCCGCGAACTCATCAATGATCGGCAGTGCGATCGATGGGAAGTCACGGCGTCAGATGGCGAGAAGACCGTTAAGACTACCATTTGGATCGATCCCACGCTGGCCGCGCCCATTCGCTGGAAGAATGAAACCGGCGACCACTACGATCTTTCCAACATCAAATCCGGTCCCCAGCAGGACACTCTGTTTCAGCTACCCGAGGGGTACAAGAAGAGCAGTAGTTAATTGCGGACCCTATCTGACTTGCAGGCTACCAAGCATCTTCTCGTAGGCGGGACGAAGCTGATTGAAATCTTTTTCCGGCGCGACGAAGACCAGATAGGCCAAACCGCCGTTGGAAATCGGCACAGTCACCAGCCAATCGCGTTCAGCCAGCGGCTGATCATTGTTTTGTAGCGGAGAATTGCCGCTCAGGTATACCGAGCGCGCATCGAGTCCATTGACTCGAATTCGGCTCGGATTTCCGGTGGCTCTTAACCCCGGATTTGATTGCTGCAGGCTTTGTACAAGATCCTGCGTTGCCTGATCGAGCGACTGCGCGTTCTGGTCCTGACCTTCGCCGATCATCACGCCATAGGCAATGGCATCTCCCGAGACTCCGGCAGGCGGTGCGATGGTCACACCGCCCTGGCCAGTTACTGCTCGCCAGTTGTCCGGATAGGAGATGCTGAAGTCATTACCCTGGAAAGTCGTGAACCGATTGCTGGGCTGGATCTGTTTGAAGGAGACGTCCTGCACAGCTCCGCCGCCACCGGGGCTGGTGCCGCCGGAGGCGTCTCCCATTGTTCTGGGAACCGCGCCGCTCCGCTGGTTCTGTTGTGCCCAGGTGCCCTGCTTGGCTCCGGCTGCAATCTCCTGCGCCGTGTAAACCTTCATTCTGATCGCTTCCTGTCTGGCGCTGGCGAAGGACGGGCTGTCAGAAACATAGTTCTTCGGCGGCCAGTTCCTGATCTCATCCGAAATTGCCTGATAGCGATTCCCCGGATTCGGGTGATCGCTTAGGAACTGTGGACCGCCACCACCGCTCTCCTTTTCAAGTTTCTGAAAGAACTCTGCCAGCGCTTTGGGATTGTAGCCAGCCTTATACATAATGATGGCGCCCACCGCGTCGGCCTGTGCTTCATCCGTGCGCGAGTACTTCATCAGGATGGTTCCAGCGCCGATCTGTACGCCCAGACGCGCAAGATTTCCCGCGGTCCCACCCGGAAGCACAGCGCCCAGAATGCCGGCAAAAATCTGTGCTACTGCCTGTTTCGGCATTTGTTTGGCCGAATGCTGCATGTACACGTGGGACATCTCGTGCGCCATTACGCCCGCGAGTTGTGCTTCATTGTCCGCGGCCTGGATGGTACCCACGTTGATAAAGATCGGCCCACCGGGAAGCGCGAAGGCATTGATTTCTTTTTCAGGTATCACGTGAAACTGGTACGGCCAGGAATACTGCTGAGGAATAACACTGACCATCCTTCTTCCTAGTTGCTGAACGTACCTGGTCAATGGATCTGAATCGGGCAATACCGGAAACTGCTTGTAAACCTCGCCTACGGCCTGGTGACCGAGCTGTATCTGCTGGTCCTTGCTGGCTGCCCTGGGAGTGCCCGGATTTGGCAACTGTGGTTCTGCAGTGGCTGCCATCAGTCCTGCCGGCATTGCCATGAGGGCGGCCAGGAACAGCGCCAGGATCTTGGTTGATAATGTGCGTGCTTTCATAGCGACTCTTCTCTCCTGTGAATTGAAGGGCCCCGGGACCGCTGCTAAGTTAGAGATAAAGGTGTCCTGACAGTAAGATGCAATTGGGCGGCAGCAGAGATGCATTTTCGCATGCCGGCGCTTAAGCGCCGGCATGCGTAATCCGCTCAGGCCAGTTCGAATTTCAGTTCGCCCAGCTTTTCCAGGCTACACGCGATCTTGTCGCCGGCCTTGAGCCATACCTGTTTGTCCTTTGGTTTCCCTTGAATCACGCCTTCCGGAGTGCCGGTAAAAATAATGTCACCCGCACGCAGCGTGATGTGCCGCGAGACGTAGCTGATGATGTGCCGCGTGTTGGCGATCATGTCATTGGTATTGGAATTTTGTCGGGTCTCGCCATTCACCCGGCATTCGAGTTTCAGGTTATCCGGATCAATCTGATCTGCTGTAACCATGTATGGACCGAGCGGGGCAAACTGGTCTGGAGTCTTTCCGATCAGCCACTGACCGCCAGTTTCCAGTTGCAAATCGCGCGCGGTGAAATCGTTGCCTGTAGAGTAGCCGGCGACATAGGAAAGAGCATCAGCCTCACTCACGTCTTTCGCTTCCTTGCCCATGACGATCACCAGCTCAACTTCGTAATCAAATTTTTTGGCGACTGCCACCGGCAGTTTGATGGTTCCATTGTGGTGGTTCAGCGCGACATTGAATTTGCTGAATAGCACAGGCTCCTTCGGCACCTGCGCGCCGATCTCTTGAGCGTGCCGCCGGTAGTTCAAACCAATACAAACGATTTTCTCCGGATGCGTCACCAGCGGCCCATACTCGAGGGTTTCCTCTTTGACGAAGGCGCTTTGCGCGGCGCGAGATTTCAAAGCGGCATCCACCAGCGCGTTCAAGCTGGGGCCGTCTTCGTGTTGCAGCAAATCATCCATGGTGGCAGGCGCGTGCATCTTCAGCACTTTTGCGGCTGCCGGAACGTCGAGGATACCTTTATCGGTTTTTGCGCCCAGACGGTACTCACCGTCCTTGCGCATGGTGAGCAAGGTCAGGCCTTTGGTCAGGCCACGCTGGTTGCTGGTTGTCTCTTTAGCTTCAGCGCGGGAAGAAGTTAATTTTCCAGTTGCAGCCATGGCGGCAATGGCGCCTGCTCCCTTCAAAACGTTTCTGCGATTCTGTTGCACGGCGTGTACTCCTTTAACGCCTGTCGGTAGTGGGTCATTTTAGAAGAAACTGACCCACTAGCGCGTATCAGCGTCTAGCGATTCGCTGGCGAATCGCGGGCCTTCAGGCAGACGTTCGTCGCATAGCGATGAACCACGACCGTGGCGGAGTCTATGACGCCCCGGCAAAGGTGTCAAGAGCAGCCTTGACACTGCGCGATACACAGACTTAGACTCCGTTCCCGCGTTGGAAAACGTGAAAGAGGAGGAAGCGAGTCATGTGGTCCCGATCAGCAAAGTTTCTGGTAGGATTGGCGCTTGCGTTCTGTGCCCTGAGTGCAACGCCCCAGATGATGCCCAACCCCTACGGTCCGCCTATCAGTCTAGACACCGCGAAGAAAGCCGCCGCCGCAGCGCTCGATGAGGCGCGAAAGAATAATTGGAAAATGGCAGTGGCCGTAGTCGACCCTAACGGCGACCTGGTGTATTACGAAAAGATGGACAACACCCAGCTCGGCAGCTCCCAGGTTTCCATCAACAAAGCTCGATCGGCCACACGTTTTAAGCGTCCGACGAAAGCGTTTCAAGATGGGCTCGCCGCCGGCGGAGCAGGTCTGCGAATTCTGGGCCTGGAGGGTGCTGTGCCCGTCGAAGGCGGAGTGCCGATTGTGATTGATGGCAAGATTGTTGGCGCAATCGGCGTTTCAGGAGACACCAGCGACCACGATGGCGTCTGCGCGCAGGCTGGCGCAAACTCACTTGCCAGCCTGCCCAAGTAGCAATCAGCTTCGCAGTCGGCGGTGCCGGATGAGTGCTATTGCCGGACGTTAAGCTTGTTCCCTTACAACGCCTCTCAGGAGGGCAGGCATTGATGTCTCCAGCGCCATCCCGATTCTGGCCAGGGTTGCGATCGTCACGTCAACTTCGCCCCGCTCGATTTCTCCCAGGTGTGAACGGTTAAGTCCACTGGTGTCCGCGAGACCTTCCTGCGTAAGCCCTTTTGCCTGCCGCAGAAGCCGAATGCGCTGTCCAAGTCGACTGTTGATCTGATGCATGGTTCCCTCCGCGTAATCTGAAATTTCGGCAGCCAGTATATAACAAGGCTATTTATAACCGCCACCAAAACGGCGAAGCTACGCTGCGAACCTTTGCCAACCCTCACCCGCCCTTGACAGTACAACCCGAGTCGACAGCCGGGAACAGCTAAGTCTCTCAATCCAGGCTATCTAGATAAAAGTGCGTCAAAGTGACAGCACTTTGCTGTCGTTTTGCTGTCGAACCGACATCAATTCGACAGCACTTTATTGACTCTACCTGCTGCCTGCGTCATTCTGGAAGTGTTGAGGCGAAGTGGCAGCATTTGAAGCCACCACCTCAATGGCCGTGCTCCCAGGAGCCACCGGCCTGCAGTATTGTTCTTTGACAACTTAATAGCAGCGGAAGCGCTAAACGAATCGCCGACGCGATTAAACCCGTCATATCGGCGGGCTCGCGGTTCTCCGTCAAACGGAAGAAACGAACTGCGCCGACGAAATGCCGTAGCCGTCTGTCCTGCTCATTCGAGCAGCGTCGAAGACGAGAGGAGAAGTGTCTCCACGGCCCAGCAGTAAGCTGGACGCGCACCCCAAGTTCCACCGTTCACGATGAGCGGCGTGGGACTCAGTGCGTCCAAGATCCGTAACGCACTTCCAGGAAGCCACCGCGACGGAACGCTGCGCACGAGCATGCCTGCCCTCGCGGCATTTTTCCGCGAGGGTGTGATGGTAATCTGGCCGTTGCAAACTCGCTGAAACCCGCTGTTTATGCGGGTTGTAGCAACGTAGCAGCAGGTCGTAAAGGTTGGCCTTTGGGTTTGGACTTTGCCAATTGTTAATTGTCGAAGACCCCGGCGTGCCGTGGGCCAATTGCTTGTTAAGCCAGAGGTCGCTACCAAAATGGCCGCCGCTACCAACTCCGCTACCAACTTTCCGATGATTCTAAAGGAGTTACATCAAAAGGTAGCGAGGTAGCGACCTCCGACCCACTTTTTTCCCCAAGCCTGTTGACTGAAGAAAATACGGGCGAAGCCGACTTGCGTGCTGAGCCCGCTGCAACAGGTGCAGGAGGATCTCTGCTGGAGAAGGATGTCGAGCGGTTTGGAGCGAAGCGACAGTGCTTTAGATCCCCGACACCAAAGGGCGAAGCCGACTTGCGCGCTGAGCCCGCTGCAACAGGTGCAGGAGGATCTCTGCTGGAGAAGGATGTCGAGCGGTTTGGAGCGAAGCGACAGTTCTGATGATCTGCAACAGGATCAGATCAAAAACTCTCATCCGTGACGGAAATCTCCCTGCATTTTCAACAGGTTGAGCAGATGAGCAGACAATAGGCGATTTTTTCGAAACTTGTGAATTTGTCCTGTTTCGCTCCAGATGTCCTTCCTGTCCTTTGATGGTTGGCTTGCGCGCTCAATTCTTCTTTTGTGATGCGACCAGTTCCGGCTTGATGGCTCCTTCGTGGCATCCATAGCAGCCGATCTGGCCCTGGTTGCCGTAAAAGGTGTGAATGATGTCAGTCACCATGACCAGCATCTTGCGCGCGGTCTTCTTGGCTTCCTTGTCATCTTTCTCCCATTGATCGGGCACGTGGCAGTGAGAGCACTGCACTCCGAGAGAGTTGCTGAAGAAATTCATAATCAGTGGAAATCGGCCGGCGGGAACACCTTTCAGGCTCTGGATATTGTGAAAGACCTCTTGCGCCGGTTTATCCACATCCGCTGGCTCCACGTGAATGAATTTCTGCGCCAACTGAGGTGCGTCTGCTGGCGGCTTGCCCTGCTCAGGGTGGCCACGATGGCAGGTCCAGCAGCTCACTTTGTTTTCTCCAGGAAAATATTTCTCATTGATGAAGCCGATCATGCGAAACATTTTGCGCGTCGTCTGCTTCGGAGGCTTGTCGTTCTTCTCCCACTCATATTGCGTGTGGCAATAGAGGCAGGGAACGCCCAGCGAGCCGCTGATAGCCTGCATGGCCGGCATGAGCCTTTCAGCCGCCTTGCCTTTGAAAATGTCCATGTCTTTGAAGACAGCTTCTGCCGGTACAGGACCATGAAGACCGAGTTGCTGAGTG
>Ga0126379_10003210_pt1 | contig 10547 bp, 8 predicted proteins | sample PanSoiMetPlot_24_FD_92640 | JGI IMG/M metagenome (GOLD analysis project Ga0126379, IMG submission 92640) | Tropical forest soil microbial communities from Panama - MetaG Plot_24 | ecosystem: Environmental > Terrestrial > Soil > Tropical forest > Bulk soil | place: Panama | collected 2016-02-17 | reverse complement strand
TCAACCGGGGAACAAGATCGTTCACTTCGTTCAGGACAGACTTTGAACCTTGAACTCGATATCACGCCGATTGCGCTGCAGAACGCGTGTGCGGCGCTGTTTGTTTTACCTTCAAATTGAAGAATCGCGGGTTTAGTCTGCGAGCCGGAAACGAATCAGATAATACAGCGCTGCGATCCCATCTTTCCAAGTGATCTTTTTGCCCTCGGCATAGGTGCGGCCGTTATAGGAGATAGGGACTTCATAGAAGCGGCATTGTTTTTTGGCAAGTTTGACGGTGATCTCAGGTTCGAAGCCGAATCGCGGTGATTTTAGATCAATGCCTTTGAGTACTTCGGCTCGGAAGACCTTGTATCCTACTTCCATGTCGGACAAGTTCAGGTTAGTGATGATGTTGGAAATTAGGGTCAACAGTTGATTTCCCACATAGTGCCAGAAAAATAGTACGCGGTGCGCGCCCCCGCCATAGAACCGCGTCCCGTAAACGACGTCGGCAAGACCTGATTGGATGGGCTCGAGAAGTGTAGGATAGTCCTTGGGATCGTACTCCAAGTCGGCGTCTTGAATGATAACGACTTCTCCCGTTACGTGACTCAACGCTGCCTTGATCGCCGCGCCCTTGCCTTGGTTTTGGGGTTGGAAGAAAACCCGAATCGTATTGTCTGCAGAGACGGCGCGATCGTTTTCCTTCTGCAGGCGCGTCAGAATTTCCCGGCTCCGGTCTTTGGAACCGTCGTCGACAATAATGATTTCTTTAGGAGTGGGTACCGCGCTAATTCGGCGGACGACCTCTTCGAGTGTGCGCTCCTCGTTGTAGACGGGCACGAGAATCGAGAGCTTCACTGTTCGAATTCGCGTTTTTTAAGTTCGCGCACAAAGGCCGCAAGCTTGGGATCCGCGTTGACGGCTTCGTTGATCTTGGCTTGAAAATCAGCGGCTGCTCGCTCCAACGGGCTGGTATCGACCCGCAGGCCAAGCCATTGGTTCAGCCGGAGCAACAACGCGAGAGTCCCTCTGGGATTGGGAGAAACCGAAAGATAATGCGGCAAGGACGCCCACAGACTTGCATGAGAAATTCCACCCTTACGGCAGGCATCTCCCAACACGCCGATGATTCCGGTGGGTCCCTGATACCGTGACGGGACGAGATCCAATTCGTCCATCAGCTTCGGGTCGGTAGAGAAACCCGTTAACGGCACGGGACGCGTATAAAGCACTTCATCCAGATAGGCGCCCAACGTGACGATCATCTCGAAGCGATACTCGCTGACAAATCTGAGCATGGTTTCGATAAAAGTGCGCCAGCGTAGCTGGGGCTCGACTCCGATGCCCAGCACAAAATCTCTTTCGACTCCGATCCCCGACCCGTAATAGAAGTCATAAGAAGGCCAATGAATTTCTCTGACCTTGCTTTCCGACAGACGAACCACCGGACGCTGAACAGAGAAATCATAGAATTCCTCGGGATCGATGCTGGCAAATTTCTTGGCTAGTAGTTGATCGGCGAGGTAACGGACGGCTGTGGTGGCCGAGGCGCCAGCATCGCTCCAGCCGGCAAAGGAAAGAAGCAGCACAGGACTCTTTAGCGAAGGGCGGCTTTCAAAGGCAAGCGAATCGGTAGCCATCAGTATTAACTTATCACAATTCTGCCCAATCGCTCCAGTCCCAGGGGAGTGAAGGTGAACTAGGACTTCGTAACGCCGTTTGATATAGTCCAGAGCAGAGATGGGAAGTCGGTGGTCGGATATCCGTGGTCGGTGGTTAGTAACCAGAGGCTGGAGATCGGAAGTCATGTCTGCTGTCGGCGGTCAGCCGTCGGCGGTCTGTTCTTTATGAATAGGGTCGCATTAATAACCGGCGGGGCGCGCGGTATTGGACGCGGCGTGGCGTTGGATTTAGCGGCGCAGGGCTGGTCAGTTGCGATCTGTTATCGCACGAGTTCCCGGGAAGCAGACGAAGTTCTCGAGGCAATTCAGAGTCATGGCGTCAAAGGTCTGGCACTCCAATGCGACGTTTCCCATCCGCACGAGGCTGCGGAGATGGTCCGCCAGGTCGAACGAGAGTGGGGCCAAATCGATGCTTTGGTTAACGGTGCCGGCCCTTATCACCGCGTCTCCCTTCTCCAAGAAACCCACGAAGGCTGGCATTCCATGTTCGAGAACAACCTTCATCCAGTTTTCTATTTGAGCCAAGCAGTTATTCCGGGTATGAAAGAGCGAAAGTGGGGACGGATCATCTGTTTCAGCATGGCCAATGCGGAACAAGTCATTGCGCAACCGCAATTGGCGGCTCATTATATCACCAAGGTGGGACTGGTGATTCTGATGCGTTCCCTCGCTAAACTCGTCGCCCCTTATGGCATTACTGCCAACTGTGTCGCGCCGGGATTTATCGATTCAGGCAGCGCGCCGAACGAGGAATTAGAAAGTGCTGCCAAACGCATTCCCGCCGGTTATCTCGGCAGTGTCGGCGATACTACAGCGGTGGTCCGATTCTTGCTATCCGATGGAGCACGCTATATCAACGGAGCGAACATCCAGTTGAGCGGCGCTTGGGGAATTTAAGAAAGGATGAAAAGTGAAGAATGAAGGATGAAAAAAATCGGCGTTCGCCTCCATCTAGTGCGACGCCATCGATAAAGACAACATGGAAAGAACAAGAACGCGCCATGGAGCTGGTTAAAGAGGCCATGGATCATCAGCTGGCGGGAGAGCTGGACAAGGCGATTCGGCTCTACAAGGAATCCATTGCACTCCACCCCACAGCGGATGCCCATACCTATCTCGGTTGGACGTATAGCTTCCAGGGCAAGAGCGATGAAGCGATCGCTGAGTGCGAGATCGCCATCCAGATTGATCCGGAGTTCGGCAATCCTTACAATGACATCGGAGTTTACCTGATGCAGCAGCAGAAGCTAGACGAAGCAATTCCCTGGCTGGAGAAAGCCAAGCAGGCGAAACGCTACGAGCCGCGCCACTTTCCTTTTCTGAATCTTGGCAGGGTTTACCTGTCAAAAGGAATGATTCAAAAAGCCTTGGAGGAATTCCGCGGCGCGTTGGAACGGAATCCCGGCGATTCGGATGTGGCTGAGCTCATCGAACAACTGGAAACTAAACTACAGTAACTATCGCAAGGATTTGAAACATCCCCTTAGGGGTCTCAGCTAGCGGCTGCTTTGATAGCCGTTTCGAAGATCGCCACTGCGGCGTTTACATCTTCCCGATTGACGATCAACGGTGGGCAAAAGCGCACCGTGCTCTCACCGCAGTTTAACAACAATAGCCCTTGCTCGAAGCATGTTAGCATGACTTGATCGCGAAGCTTCGGGTCAGGCATCCGATGGGTGTCCGTTTTCGCAAACTCAACGCCGATCATCAACCCTAAACCACGGACCTCTTTAATGACGGAATGCGTGTTTTGTAGCTTTGCCAGTTTCTTCTTTAGATAGCCGCCCACTTGAGCGGCATTCTCGACCAATCCGTCCTCGATAATTTGAATAGTCGCCAACGCCGCCGCGCAGGCCACCGGGTTGCCCCCAAAAGTGCTCCCATGAGTACCGCGCGTCCAGGTGCTGATTTCGTTCCGGGCGATCATGGCGCCCAGCGGCATACCGCTGGCAATGCCTTTCGCCACGCAGAGAATATCGGGCTCGACTCCCCAATGTTCGCAGGCGAACATTTTACCGGTCCTTCCAAAGCCGGATTGAATTTCGTCCAGAACGAGAAGCATGCCATGCCGCTGACAAAGGTCTCGTAGCAGCGGCAGGAACTCGGCGGGCGGTACAATGTAACCGCCCTCGCCTTGGATCGGTTCCACAAAGACAGCGGCGATTTCTTCCGGCGGAACTTCGTAGCGAAAGAGAACTTTTTCCAAATACGGAATAGACTCCATCCCATACGGAATATGATGAACTTCGGGAACCAGCGGGGAAAAGTGCGCGCGATGCGATGCGCGACTAGCCGTGAGCGAAAGGGAGCCCATGGTGCGGCCGTGAAACGCTCCCGTGAATGCGATGACGTGGGTTCTCCTAGTCGCCAAACGGGCCAGCTTGAAAGCAGCTTCGATGGCTTCAGTTCCAGAATTGGTAAGAAAAACTCTCTTTGTGCCGGAGCCGGGTGTCAGCTGCGCGAGTTTTTCCGTGAGCCGAGCCATCGGCTCATAATAGAAATCGCTGCCGCAGATATGGAGAAATTTTCGCGCCTGCTCTTCGATCGCCTGGACCACTTTGGGATGCGAGTGGCCGGTACTAGCCACGGCGATGCCGGCCATAAAATCCAGGAAGAGATTTCCGTCCACATCCTCGACTGTCATGCCGCTGCCTTCTTTTATCACTAAAGGATACACGCGCCCGTAGGCGGGGGCGGTATAGGACTGGTCCTTTTCGATAATCGCTTTAGCTTTGGGGCCCGGAGGTTTTATCTTGATGTAAGGGGCTTTCATGCATACTCCTCAGTCTGGAGTCTAGCGTCTCGCGTCTGGAGCTTTCTGTAAAACGCTAGACTCCAAACCCTAGACCCAAAACCTATTCCGCATTATCGATCTGCGCTTTTTGCAGCTTGCCCGAATAGTCTACGTAAATCGACTTCCACTCGCTAAAGATATCGTAAACCGTGGTTCCCGCCTCTCGGTGGCCATTGCCGGTGTCTTTGACGCCGCCGAATGGCAGATGAACTTCGGCTCCGATGGTCGGGCCATTGATATACGTGATTCCGGCTTCAATATCGCGCATGGCGCGGAAGGCTCTCCCAACGTCCTGTGTATAAATCGAGCTCGAAAGCCCATAGGGCGTATCGTTCAATACGTCGATCGCTTCTTCAAAGTTTTCCACCTCGATGACTGATAGCACTGGCCCGAAAATCTCCTCCCGGGCGATGCGCATGTTCGGCGTCACATTGTCGAAAATCGTCGGCTCAAAGAAATAGCCGTCGGCGCATTTTCCTGCGGAGTAGCTCCTTCCGCCGATAACCAGGCGGGCGCCTTCTTGTTTTCCGATCTCGATGTAATGCTGAACCTTTTCTCGCGCCGCATAGTTGATGAGTGGTCCCATTTCGACGCTCTCGTCGAGCCCATCGCCGATTTTTATCTTTTTCGCCCGTTCTACCAGGAGATCCGTTAGTGCTTTTCTAACCCCCCGATGAACAATCAGACGGCTCGTCGCGGTGCAACGCTGCCCTGTGGTGCCAAAAGCGCCCCAAAGTACCCCTTCCAGGGCGAGATTCAAATCGGCGTCTTCCATGACGATCTGAGCGTTCTTACCACCCAATTCCAGGGACACGCGCCTGAGATCCCTTCCACAAACCGAAGCGACCTCGCGTCCAACAGCGGCAGAACCGGTAAAAGAAACGAGCTGCACATCCCGATGGCGCACCAACGCCGCCCCGACTTCTTCGCCGCGACCGTGCACTAGGTTCACCACACCGGCCGGCACTCCCGCCTGCGCCAAAATTTCGAACAGCTTGACCGCCGTGTGGGGTGTATCTTCGGCTGGTTTTAATACCACCGTATTGCCGCAAAGGAGAGCCGGAAAAAGCTTCCAGGTGGGAATAGCCATGGGAAAGTTCCACGGCGTGATCAAAGCGCAAACCCCGATGGGCATGCGCACCGACATGGCGAATTTGTCGGGTAGTTCAGACGGCGTGGTTTCACCGAACAGCCGCCGTCCCTCACCCGCAACGTAGAAAGCGGTGTCTATTCCCTCTTGCACATCGCCACGCGTTTCTTTCAGAACTTTTCCCATCTCTCGTGTCATGCCGCGAGCGATCTCTTCTTTGTGCTTCTTGAGCAATTCACCCACGCGGTAAAGAATCTCTCCCCTTTTCGGAGCCGGTACTAGCCGCCATGACCTGAAGGCCTTTTTCGCTGCATGCACCGCTTCATCGACGTCTTTCCCCTCAGAAGCCGGAAACAGGCCAATCAAATCGCTGCAGTTAGCCGGATTTCGATTTTCAAACGTCTTGCGCGATGTGGCCGCCAGCCACCGGCCGCCGACGTAATTTTGAAAGCTATCCGACATAGCCGAACCTCCTGCTATGGAACACTGTTTCTACTGCCCAACCCCTCGCTCTAGCCCGTGAATGTACATTTTAGTGGCGTCAAAACTGGAAAACAATGTTCGCAGTTTATAGCGAGTCACAAGGTAGCGTTTTTGCGTCGGCGAAATATCTTCTTTACAACCATTCGCGCCGCTGATATGGACAGCGTTCATCAGACCTCGGATAGCAAAAACCTGATTCGGAGGCTCTAGATTGCCATGTTGGAGATGTTTAATGCCCTGATTTCCGGCCTTATTCAGTGTTTTACTTGGTCTACTTTCAGCTTGATGTGTATAGGCATTGCGATCGGTTTTGTCGTCGGCATTCTCCCTGGGTTGGGGGGACCTACGGCGATGGCTTTGATGCTACCCTTCATTTTTAAAATGTCGGCCGTCGAAGCTTTCGCTTTCCTATTGGGAATGACCGCTGTCACGGCGACCACAGGCGACATCACCTCTGTTCTATTCGGAGTGCCCGGCGAGCCCACAACGGCATCAACGATTGTCGACGGCCACTCCATGGCACGCAACGGCGAAGCCGGCAGAGCTCTGGGCGCCGTGCTCATGAGTTCTCTGGTTGGAGCGGTATTCGGCGCGGTTGCCATAGCAGTTGCTATCCCGATTGTTCGTCCGTTAGTTCTTTCCTTCGGTTCTCCCGAATTCTTCATGCTCTCAGTACTCGGTATTACCTTTGTCGCAGCCCTTAGCGGCGAGGACATACTGAAGGGCATGATCTCCGGCGGTATTGGCTTGATGCTTGCAACCATCGGTCTCGATCCGATCTCCGGTATTCAGCGCTATACTTTCAACCAGCTCTTTCTCTGGGACGGAATTGGGCTTGTTCCGATTACAATTGGATTCTACGCGATTCCGGAAACCATTGAGCTGGCGGTCCTTGGGACGAGCATCGCAACCCAAGAAGTGGAAAAACTGGGCGGCGTCATGGAAGGCGTCAAAGATACTTTCCGTCACTGGTGGTTGGTCATACGCTGCAGCGCCCTCGGCACCTTCACCGCCATCATTCCCGGAATGGGAGCCGCCACCACACAGTGGCTCGCCTACGCCCATGCCGTGCAGAGTTCCCCAAACAAAGAACGCTTCGGCAAGGGCGCCGTGGAAGGCGTTCTAGGTCCCGGTGCAGCCAATAATTCCACGTTGGGCGGAAGTCTGATCACGACCATTGCCTTCGGCGTCCCTGCCAGCGTCATTATGGCGATCCTTTTAGGAGCATTTATCATCCAAGGAATCGTGCCTGGACCCGATATGTTGATCCCGGAACCCAAAGGGCATCTTGGGCTCACGTTTTCTTTCGTGTGGGTGATCATTATCTCCAATATCATCACAGTGGGCATCTGCTTTTTGTTCTTGGAACCTCTTGCGAGAATAACCCAAGTGCGTGGCGGCATTATCATTCCCATTATTTTGGTCCTCGTTTACTTGGGCGCGTTTGCAGAAAAAAACGCTTTCGAAGACATGCTCGTTGTTCTGTTCTTTGGCGGCCTCGGATGGATTATGGAAAAATTGGAGTGGCCGCGCCCACCGGTTCTCCTAGGGCTTGTCCTGGGTCCACTGGCTGAGAATCGGCTTTTTTTATCAAGCGATAATTACGGAGTCGCTTGGCTTGCGCGTCCCGGCGTGCTGCTTATCTTTGCCTTAACGCTGTTCGGTCTCATCTATCCGATCATAAAAAAGAGGCGGGAGGAAAAGGAAAAAGCCATTTCTGAGCCTCAAACCGAAGCTGTGGTCGGGACCCATAAAGCGGCTGGCCCGCGATTCGGTTCCAAAGCGCTCTTTACTGCCGTTATCGCGGTGTTACTTGCTTTGGCTCTCTGGCAAAGTCGAAATTTCGGTTTCCGCGCTGGCCTCTTCCCTTGGGTAATAGGTATACCCACACTTTTATTGGCGCTCGCTCAGCTCGGCAAAGATATGCTCGGTCGTGAAAAACCTAAAGGCGCTCTTGCTGCTTGGGAAGTCGCTGTCGATGTGCCGCCCGAAGTAGCTCGGCAGCGAACCATCTCGATTCTCATTTGGACCATCGGCTTCTTTCTCGCCATTTGGTTACTAGGCTTTTCTTATTCGGTGCCAGTAACAATGATCCTGTATCTCAAGTTCGCAGGCAAAGAAAAATGGCCGATGACGATTGCCGTAAGTTTCTTTACCTGGCTTTTCATCTACGGACTATTTGAACGGATGTTGAGCATTCCTTTTCCTGAAGGATTGCTCTTTACGCTGCTCAAATAGCGTCGCTTGCGCCGGAGCGCCTGCCACACGCGCTCGGGCGTAAGTGGCAAATCGTAAAACCTCACGCCAGTCGCCCGATAAACGGCATTGCCGAGAGCAGGAGACACAGGCAAGAGCGCGCCCTCCGCAGTTCCCTTCGAGCCGAACGGGCCTGGACCATTGTCGTTTTCCAGAAGCCTTGTCTCGAATTCACTGGGAAGATTGTCGAAAGTCGGAATCCGATAATCGATGAGATTAGGGTTCAGAAGTTGACCGTCTTTGTAAATCATCTCTTCCACCAGGCTGTGCCCAATGGCGTTCATCACGCCGCCTTCATCCTGCCCTTCACAGGTGATCGGGTTGATGGCTTTGCCGACATCCGCCACTGAAGTATATTTAAGAAGAATGATTTCACCGGTGTCCGGATCGACCTCTACTTCAACAGCACCCCAGGCCACTTCCCAAAAAGTTGTCGGCGAACCGAGAGCGGCTTTCTTTGTTTTTACATCCTGATAACCGCCGCGGCCTGAAATCTCTCCCGCCCGAGCGCCGAAGATTTGTCTCATGAGTTCTTGATAGCCAATGGATTGCTGTTTCGGGCCCTGCACTTTGCCGTTTTTTATCGTCAACCTCTCGGGCTTAGCATCAAGCAGTCTCCCGGCGAAACGCAGTATCTGCCGTTTCAAGTCCTGGGTCGCTCTTTGCACGCTCAGTCCCATCGCCACCATCGAGCTGCTCGCATTAGTCGCGATATCGTAGGGCGTAACGTCAGTGTCGAGCTGCGCAACGGTAATTTGTTCCAACGGCAAACCCATTTCTTCGGCAACCACTTGGCTCAAGGCCGTCCGCGCGCCCTGCCCAAGCTCAACGGTACCGGTCAATAGCACAATACTGCCGTCGGCAATCATTTTCACGGCGGCGGACGCGATTTTGTATGTTCCACCTCCATCTTTCATGCAGCAAGCCACACCTTTGCCCCGGTTGGGCTTGCCATTCTCTTGCCCCCAGCTGATGGATTTGGCGGCCAGCAACAAACCTTCTTTCAGATCGCAGTCCACAGGCGTGTCGCCGGGAGTGTATAGCTCTCCCTTCTTGAGCAAATTTTTGAGCCGAAACTGTACCGGATCAAACTTTAACTTTTCCGCAATCATATCCATCTGAGATTCGTAGGCCCAGGTAACTTGAAGCGTTCCGAAACCTCGATAGGCGCCGGCCGGTACGGTATTGGTGTAAACAGTATAGGCTTCGGTCTTTATATTTGGGATGCGGTAAGGCCCGAAGCAGCGGTAGCCCGCCTTTTGCGTCACGCGCGGGCCGGCGTCAGCGTAGGCTCCGGTCTCCATATAGATAAGACATTCCCGCGCCACTAATTTGCCTTCTTTTGTTACTCCCGTCTTGATACGCACGCGAGCCGGATGCCGCGTCACTGTCTTAAAGCTCTCTTCAATAGAGTGCGCAAGCCGCACCGGTCTTTTGATTTTCCAAGATAGCGCGGCAGCCAGCGGTTCGGTTTTCACTGAAAGCTTTCCGCCGTAACCAGCACCAACGTAGGGAACAATAATGCGGACCTTGTTTTGGGCCACATGAAAGATATCCGCCAAATGCTCCCTGAGCGTGAATGGCTCCTGAGTTGCGGCCCACAGCGTAATCCGGTCACCATCGACCTGAGCCAGTGTAACATGGGGTTCCATCGAAAAGTGCTGCACCCGTGGAAAAGTGAACGTATCGTCGAAAATGAAATCGGCCTTTTTAAAACCGGCGTTGACGTCTCCATTGGCATAACTAAAACGGTAGCAGAGGTTGGTGCCGACGAACTCTTTCGGCACCTCGTAGTGTTGACCCATAATATCGCCGCCGGCAGCGGAGGATTCGTGAACCAGCGGCGCGCCGGCGGCGAGCGCTTCATCAATGGAGGTAACGGCGGGCAGTTCTTCAAATTCGACTTCGATTAGACCCAACGCTTCCTCCGCGGTCGCCTCGTCCACCGCCGCCACCGCCGCCACTGGATCGCCGACATAGCGAACCTTGTCGACCGCGACAATCGTCTGGTCTTTGTAGGCGGCGCCAAACATACCGAAGCGCTTCTGATCGTCGCGAGTGATCACCCCGTAGACGCCGGGGAAATTTTCGGCCTTGCTGGCGTCAACCCGGACTACTTTAGCATGCGCATAAGGACTTCTGAGAATTTTTCCATGAGCCATTCCCGGCAATTCGACGTCCACGGTATACACCGCTTTGCCGGTGACTTTTTCCACTCCGTCCACCCGCGCTTTAGGTTTGCCAACAACTTTGAAAC
>Ga0126379_10003208_pt1 | contig 10550 bp, 6 predicted proteins | sample PanSoiMetPlot_24_FD_92640 | JGI IMG/M metagenome (GOLD analysis project Ga0126379, IMG submission 92640) | Tropical forest soil microbial communities from Panama - MetaG Plot_24 | ecosystem: Environmental > Terrestrial > Soil > Tropical forest > Bulk soil | place: Panama | collected 2016-02-17 | reverse complement strand
CGTTCGCACTGGGCACGGACACGGGCGGATCCATCCGCGCGCCCTCGGCCGCGAACGGGATCGTCGGTCTCAAACCAACCTTCGGCCTGACTGGCCGTGGCGGAATCATTCCGCTTGCCCTGTCGCTCGATACGGTTGGGCCGATGGCAAGGCACGTTTCGGACCTAGCCCTTGTGCTGAACGTGATGGTCGGGCCCGATCCGCGCGACCATGACGTGGTCGCTCGCGAACGCGTCGACTACACCGCAGCCTTGAGGCCCAGTGCGCTCAAAGGCGCCCGACTCGGGTTGCTGCGAGACTATATGAAGTTCGATCCGACGACGGATGCTGTGATCGAGACCGCTGTCGCGGTGCTCCGCAATCAGGGCGCTGAGGTTATCGATATTTCACTCCCTCGTTTTGTCCTCGGCCTGAACATCGAAGCATACGAAACGATACGGGATACTGAGTTTCGGTATCAAATCGAAGACTATCTGCGCTCCCTGGCGCGGACCGACTTGCCAAAGACGCACGCTGACATCATCAGACTGAGCGAGAAAATCACCGACGTGACTTCGGAAGGATGGGTTCCGAACAAAGCGCGACTTGAGGCGTACAAGCGCGAAGCAGAGGCCGGAACCCTTCAGGATCAGCCGTATCGAAGCGCGCTGACGGATGGTCGCAAGATGGTGCGCGAAAGCCTTGAATGGTTCCTCGCCAAAGAGCGGCTGGACGCGTTCATTGGCCCAACTGCCCGGCCGCCGCGATTCATCAAGGACGAGGCCACGCTGCCGCCGCCCACGCTTGGCGGGAATTGGTCTCGACTCGCGAATATGACCGGTTGGCCCGACCTCGTCGTTCCGGCTGGATTCACCAGTAACCCGGTCCTGCCCGTCGCGTTGTCATTCCTGGGCCCTGCATTCAGCGAGGCGAAGCTCCTCGGATACGGAAACGCATTCGAGCGAGCACTCGCCGTCCGGCGGTTGCCCGTCACCACTCCGCCTCTGTCGGGCGAGCATTTCGACTACTAACCAGGACCTTACGTTTGGGCGCGCCGGGCTCCGGATGGCGTCGCCGAGCCGCTCTCCCAGGTTTCCGCCGGATGCCACTTGCGGCACCGCGAACAGCGCACGAGATCCCCTACGGCCCGTCGTTCCGCGGTCATTGGACATCATCCGTGGACATTGATTCGAGTCGAGCTTTGACAGCAACGCGCCGCTCGAATCGTCAGTCACAACGGCTCGTGACCAAAATGCGCAATACCGAGGCAGGACAACCGTGTTCATGGGTGAAGGTGGCCGCCGGCCAACAACTACCATTCATCGCGTCGCCGGCGTTATTGTTCAGCGGGTCTGGCGTTTGCAACGGTACGGGCCGCACTATGACGACGTCCACCACGCCATCAAGCGCCGGTCACGTCGTACCGCGAGGCTGGTTCATTCGGTGTCTGATAACGGTTGTGCTGGCGCTCGCGCCGCTTGCTGGGTGCGGTCTGTTTCACTCGGATTTTCCTGTCGCCGTCGGCAACCGGATGGCGAACACGGTGTCAGTGTTCGCGAACGGTCAAGAGATCGGTGACGTGGGTTCGAATCTGACCGCAACCTTCGCCGTAGAACAGGCCCCCAGCGGTTCCCCGGCGAACCCAACGTCTCCCACACCGGTCAATCAAGTCACCTTCTCGGCTCGAGACACCACGACCGGCGCGCTGTCTGCTGGAGCGACTGCCATACTGGTCAAAGATGTCACGACCTATGTCGATGTCGCGCCATGTGTCGTGGTTGGCGGCGGATTGGCGCCACCCTGTGTCTCAGTGTCAGCCACGGCGAACGCCTCTACGACGACCGGGACACCGGCGCAAATATGCACCTTCTCTCTTTCAGCGTCGAATCAATCATTCAACACAACTGGTGGAACCGGGAACGTGACCGTGAACACATCGAATGGTTGCGCGTGGAGCGCGGTCAGCGACATGACCTGGGTCGTCGTGGTCAGTGGGGTCTCTGGAACTGGCACTGGCGTTGTGGTCTTCAAGGTTGCGGCCAATGCCACTGGACAGGCGCGGACCGCGACTCTGTCCATCGGCGGTCAGACTCTCACCATCAATCAGACGGCGTGAATGACCTCTGAAGTGGTTCAACGAGTACTCGAACAACCCACCAATCCAAGAAGTCCGAGGGGCAAAAACACCAAAGAGAAGTGCAGGCCATTCCCTGGTCCTTAGAGCGCATAACAAAACCGGCTCGATAAGACGCGCTTAACTGGGATGCCGTAACGTCGGCTTATGGCCGCCGTCTGGCCGACCGGTGCCAACCGGAATGACTCGCAAAAAGCACTGGCGCTGGTCGATGCGGTTCCGCCACTTCAGGGTGAACGTGGACGGCCACGGCATCGGCCAGATTGCGTGGTTGGCGACCGCGGCTACGATGCGGCGGGAATCCGACACGGGTTACGAACTCGTGGCATTCTGCCAGTGCTAGCGATGCATCGCACGGCACACGGCAGCGGCTTGGGACGGTGGCGCTGGGTCGTCGAACGGACGTTCGCTTGGCTGAATCAGTTCCGCCGTCTCCGCGTCCGTTACGATAAGCGAACCGACATCCACGAGGCCTTTCTCTCGCTGGCGTGTGCGTTTATCTGTTGGCATGCCCTTCGAAAAAGTTGGCTGTCCACTTAACCCGTGGCGCCGCCTTCCCTTTGCCCCGGCCCACTTCATCGCTAGAATCGTTGCGACGCATGCCGCTGACAGCCGGTGCCCGTCTTGGCCCCTATGAGATCACCGCCCTCATTGGCGAAGGCGGCATGGGCGAAGTCTACCGTGCGACAGACACGAACCTCGGACGGCAGGTCGCGATCAAAGTGCTGCCGGAGGCATTCGCGCAGGATGCAGACAGACTCGCCCGCTTCGAGCGCGAGGCGAAGACCCTTGCGGCATTGAACCATCCGAACATCGCGGGCATCCACGGCCTCGAACACGCTGAGGGTACTCGCGCGCTCGTCATGGAGCTGGTCGAAGGGGCGACGCTGGCTGAAGCCATCTCACGAGGGCCGATGCCGCTGGACGAGGCATTGCACATCGCGAAGCAGATTGCCGAGGCGCTCGACGCGGCGCATGAGCAGGGGATCGTTCACCGCGATCTGAAACCCGCGAACATCAAAGTCCGGGAAGACGGTACTGTGAAGGTCCTCGATTTCGGGCTTGCGAAGGCGATGGAGCCGGCATCGGGGTTGAGTCCTGCTCCTGCCAATACTCCCACCATCACCACGCCGGCCCGCATGACCGCCACGGGCGTGATTGTCGGCACGGCCGCGTATATGAGTCCCGAGCAGGCTCGGGGCAACGCGCTGGATAAGCGCACTGACATCTGGGCGTTCGGCTGCGTGCTCTACGAAATGATTGCAGGCGAGCCGCTGTTCAAGGGCGAGGATGTCACCGAGATACTGGCGTCCGTGGTCAAGGGTCATCCGGATCTCGGCCGCGTCCCTCCGCACGTTAGGCGAGTGATCGCCAGGTGCGTCACAAAAGATCGGAAAGCACGTCTGCGCGACATCGGCGACGTCTCGGAACTGCTGTACGCCGGTGCCGACTCGACGTCATCTCCCCCCGCCAGGCCAGGATCGCTCCTTGCGGCGCGGCTCGGCTGGACGATGACGGCAATTGCCATGCTGGCGCTCGCTGGCCTGGCACTGGTGCACTTTAGTGAAACGCCGGCAGACCGGGTGGTGATTCGTACGACTATTGCGCCGCCCGAGAACGCGGTGTTCGACTTCGACGTCACGCGCGGTCCCGTCGCCATTTCACCGGACGGACGCACGCTGGTCTTCGCTGCGCGTCCGGCTGAGGGACGCAGCCAGCTCTGGATCCGCCGCCTGGATTCGCTGACCGCGACGCCCCTGGACGGGACAGCGGGGGCGGCATACCCGTTCTGGTCTCCGGATGGGCGCGCCGTGGGGTTCTCTCGCGGTGGCCGGCTCTTCAAGATTGACGTTTCAGGCGGTCCGCCGATCGCGATTACACCGGACATAGGTGTCCTACGTGCGGCCACATGGGGAAGCGGCGGAACGATCATGCTCGACTATGGCCGCGGTGAGCTGTGGACGGTGGCGGCTGGCGGCGGCCAGGCCGTTCGGCAGAGAGCCCCTGCCTTGGCTGGCGGCCCGCATCGGTCGCCCTGGTTTCTTCCAGACGGTCGCCACTATCTCTACTGGGTGGATGGGAAAAACGAGATCCGCGCAGGCTCGCTCGATTCCGACGACAGCCACGTTCTGACCGAAGCTACGTCGAATGCCATTTACGCCAGCGGGCATCTGCTGTTCCTGCGCGAAGACGCGCTCCTCGCCCAACCCTTCGATCCCGCGCGTCTGATGGTCACCGGCGCGGCTGTTCCGGTTGCCGACAACGTGTCGAGGCTGGTCGGCGAAACGCAGGGCGTGTTCGCCGCAGCCGAGAACGGCACGCTCGTCTACCAGCGTGGGGGCTCTCAAGGCGCGATCGACCTTGCGTGGTTCGATCGAACAGGCCGACGCCTCTCCACGATTGCCGAGCTTGGCGACGCCCGTGGGCTGGCCGTCGCTCCAGACGGCAGGTTCGCCATCGTGGAGATTAGCGACTCCCAGCGGCGTCCGGCCCTCTGGCGTATCGACGTCGCGAACGGGCTCAAGAGCCGAGTCACGCCGAATCTGGCCGGGGTGTCCCAAGCCGTGTGGTCGCCCGACGGCCGTGAAATCGTGTACATGGAATCGCGCGAGAGCCAGCGCACACTGGTTCGAAAGCTCTCCAACGGTATCGGAGACGGAGTCGCGCTCTATGCAGGGGCCCAACGACCCCCAAGCAGCTGGTCTCGTGACGGGCGCTATCTGCTCATGTCAATGGGCGGCATCGACGTCCTACCGCTGGTGCCCGAGAAGTCAGGAGTCCCGCTGACACCGTTCACGTTCGAGAGCGGTGTAAGCTCGAACGCGCAGATCTCCCCGGACGGCCGATGGGTTCTCTATCAGGTCTTGGCCACTGGGGGGTTCGCTGTTGTCGTCGACGCATTTCCGAAGGGAGGGAAGAGACAGCAGATCGCGGAGTCTGGGACGCTGCCGCGATGGCGGGCCGATGGGAAAGAGCTGTTCTACACGGTCAATGGCATCGTGACCGCCGTGGAGGTGTCGGAAGTCGCCGGCGCCCTCCAGCTGGGTACTCCCAAAGCGATCCTGGGTCCAATCCTAACCGGGCGCGGGCCTTCGTACGATATATCAGCGGACGGCGAACGGTTCCTGGTTCTCGTGACGAGCGATCGCCGAGCCGCGCAGCCGCTGACGCTGGTCCAGAATTGGGTGGCGGGCTTGATGGCGAAATAAGCAGACTGCGGTTCGTGCGGGCCGTCGGAGATCCGTCTAGATCGTATCGTGCTGGGTTTTGTTAGACGCTCTTTAGCGCCGTTTCCCCTTCTTCGTCCGCAGCAGGTAGCGAAATGCGCCGACGGCCACTGTAGCTCTCCGATGCTCTGGTTCGACGTCGGAATCGCGTGACTGCGTACGCCAGCAGGCCAAAACCGAGGGGTTACCAATCAGAACGAATAGAATCGCACCAAGCCCGCATGCGCTCGCCTGAGACCACCGAGCGCGACGAACGGAATCGCGGCGATCAGGAATCCCGGGACATTGCAAAGAAGCAGCAGATAATGCGGCAGCTGTTGTTCGGGGCTGGGTCCCGTGAGAAAGCGCAGGGCGGCCAGCAATCCGAATGCCGAGGCGATGCCTATCAACGTTCGGTCAGCGCGAGAACCGTCGGAACGCGACAACATGACTGGCTATTTGCAGAAGTTGTGGAGATAGTCCGTCGGATCGCCCAGATTACCGTTGGAGAAATCTTTCATATATTTTGCGGTATCCGCCGATGCATGTCGCTGGACGCCGAGCGATTCGAAGTAATCGGCGAAGTAATGTGTGCTCGCAGAGCTGCTAGCGGGCCACGTGAAGCAGCCGGCCCAGGATTGTCCGTCTATTTCCTTTGAAGCGGATCTCTTGTCCAGTCGAGAACGGCGCCGTCAGCCATCAGGACATCTCTCCGGAGCTCGTACTCGGTCATAGCACCGTCTGCGACACCGATGACGTCCAGGTGGAACGTGACATAGCCGGGCGGATGTCCTGCGCCAGACCAGACGCGATCGGCGAAGCTGTCGTGAGCTTGCTCCGAGGAGGAGAGGAGTGCCACAAAATCAGAACCGGAGGACCATGCGAACCCCCGCACGCGCCTGTGTGTCGGAGGCGCCCACCGAAAGCGGACCTCATTGGAGCCGAGATCGGTAATCACGAATTGCGCAAGTTCAGTCTGGGTTTCCTCTCCGCATTGCAGCTGGAACCGCTGATCCGGCGAGAGGACCGAATGTGTCTTATTTTCATACTTGTCACAGCCGGTTCGACCCGTTTGAAATGTTGATGTCTTGCGTCCGTCGTATCCTGTTCCTGTTTGCACGACACGTCCTGTGTGGGGTTCGATTTCGTAAAGCCAGTAGCGATCGCGAGGCTGGCCGCCAAGCATAGTTCTCATGGATCCGACCAAATGGCTCACCTCGACGACGATGTGTCCGGGCGAAGCGCGTCCAATCAGTACAGTCTGATTCGTCGGCGGATCGAACCCGTCACCTGAGGGCGCGATGCAGGCGGCACTCCCGCACATGATCCAGGCCGCGAGCCCGCAAATCGCGAGCGCCAGCCGGAGAGGTGTTGTCTTTCGTATACCGTTCATGACTCAGCTAGTTGCAAAAAATATGCAAGTAGTCCCTTCCCTTGCCCGGGTGGTTGTTCAAGAAGTCATTCAAGTATTGCGAGCTGTCGTTCGTCGCGTTGTCGACGACCCCGGAAGTCGACGAGTAGTCTCCTGGCAGGTGCACAAGTACGTTCGTGGGTGTGGGTATCATCCCGCGCCAAGGCTGAAATCGATGGCCAATTGGCCACTGATCTTGAATCAAATGCAATGCATCAGACCAATTGCCATCGTGACCCCGAACGGGTTGTGAAGGGCTGGGAAGGGTCTTGTTCGGTGGTCCGACACCGAGACGTAGTCGGCGTCCACGTGAGGCAACGAAAGAAGCAATAAGTGGCGGCGGAGCATCGCGAGAGGTCTGACCTCACTCCTGGAGGTAACGCAATCTTTTTCGTTGCGGATGAGCTAGGCCAAAGGTACCATCGGCCCGGCCGATTCCCGCGCCCGACCCCGTTCCCGCCGACAGGAAGCAAGGCCGATGCTTCGACGGCTCCTCGTCGTCCTCGCGCTGCTCGCGTGTCTTGTGGGTGCACCGCTGGCGGCCAAGGAGCTTCAGACGGGTGATGCGTGAGCGCTTGTTGGACTGGCTGCGCTGCCCTCAGTGCGGGGCCAGCCTTCTGCTGAGAAGCGCGACGCTTCTCGAGTGCAGCCGATGCGCGCGACCCTTCGAGATTCGGGACGGCGTGCCGTGGTTCGCAGCCGAGGAAACGCCGACCGCCGCTGTCTTCGGATACACCTGGGGACGACATGCCGGCGCGGTCGCGCCCCCCGCGGCACGCCTGTTCTGGCACCTCGCGTCGATGCAGAAAGCGGCGGGGGCGCCGCCGTTCGACGGCGTCATTCTCGATGCGGGGTGCGGCGATGGAACGGACCTGTCGATCCTGGCCTACGAGCCACACTGCCAAGTCGTCGGCGTCGAGCTGAGCGGCGGCGGCGTGCAGACCAGCCTGGCCAGGACGCGAGGGATGGCTCGCGCCTACGTGATTCAAGGCGATCTTCTTCATCTGCCGCTCGCCTCGGGTATCTTCGACGGAGCGTATTCGTACGGCGTCGTGCATCACACGCCGGACCCGGCCCGCGCGGTCCGGGAGATCGCGCGGACGCTGAAGCCCCACGCCCCGCTGCTCTTCTATCTCTACGAAGACTTCTCCGATCGTCCGTGGTACTGGCGCGCCGCGCTGGCCGCCGTCAACGCGGGACGCCTCGTCACGACTCGTCTCCCGCCACGCGTGCTCATGGGATTGTGTCGAGCCCTCTCCCCGATTCTGTTCGTGCTGTTCACGCTGCCGGCACGACGCTTCCGATGGGCCGCGCGGTTTCCGCATCGCCACAACACGGGACCGTGGGATCTCAGCGGCGATCTGTACGACCGATTCGCGCCGCCAATCGAATACAGATACTCGAAGGCTTCCGCGGAAGCGCTGGCGGCCGGGGCCGGTCTCGAAGTGGTTCGGTGCGCTCAGGATCGCGGATGGGTTGTCTGGGCCAAAAAGACAGGATGACTTCCTACGGATTCACGATGACCCCGCCGGAGGCTGGCGGACCGTCCACGTGGCTCGGCACCTCAGGGTGAAGGCACTGTCGGCGCGCGAGAAAGGACCCCGCAGCTAGGTAGCCTGCGAAGATGGGCTGGCTCATGCCACCGGCGACAATCTCAATTGCTTGTCCGCTTTCACAGCTTTCCAAGCACCTCGACAGACCCCGTGTTCAGTTCGTATCCCACGCCGCGGATCGCACCGCTCGCGGCGAAGTAGCCCGACGCCCGCTGAGCACGGAATGTGCACAAGAACGGCGCCCCATTGCCCGTGGTGCGGGAGCACAAAGACCCAACGCCTGCCTAATCCGCAGCAACGGCTGACGGCGATCCAGCTGTACCGGTGTAACGACTGTCACCGGATGTTCAATCCGCCACCGGAGCCGGCGAAGAGACCATCGCCGCACTCAGCGGCCAGTCGCATCGACATCATTGCCGCCCGCCGTTTCCTTGGAAGATGAGTCAGGGCAGCGCCCAGGTGGGACGCTTCTCGCGACCTATCCAGCCTACTTCACCGGCACGCGCTGCGTGAGTTCCTCGAACCAGTTCAGCACGACGTTGATCTGAAACGTCGGCGCATCGCTCGATCCAGCCTCCGACGGCGGAAGCATGACGAGAAACTGCTTGCCGTCTGGCGTGATGTCGTAGGCGCGCTGGCCACGCACGACGAGGCCGTTGATCGGCAACGCCGCCGGCTTGCCGAACGCGAAGCTCGGCTGCGTCCGGACCTCGACGGCCACGAGTCGCAGCTGGCCGGCGTTCTGAAGGTAGAACAACTCCTTGCCGTCTGGCGACCACAACGGACGCCCGTCGCCATCCCCCTCGGAGATCTCGTATTTTGCGCCGGACGCTGGAAACGGCTGGACGTAGACCTTGGGCTGGCCGGACTCGTTTGACTCGTAGGCGAACCATCGCCCATCGGGCGAAAACGTCGAGTTGGTCGCATATCCCTTCAACTCGACGAGGATCCGCGGCTTGCGATCGCCGTCAAGGGAGAGCATCCGAATCAGCGTGGGGCCTCCGCCCGCAGTGATGAACGTCAGCGTCCTGCCGTCGGGCGACCATGCCTCAGGCGCACTCACACGATCCCTCTCCGCCGCCGTCAGTCGTTCGGCGACTCCGTTCCCGTCGGCCCGCTGCCAGTACAGGCTGTCGTCCCCTTCGCGGTCCGAGCGGAACGTAATGCGCTGGCCGTCACGCGACCAGGCAGGCGAACGGTTTCTGCCGGAGAACGTCAGGCGCCGCATCGACGTCGCGCCCGCCAGTTCGTATACCCAGATGTTCCAGTCTTTGTCGCCGTCGTTGATCTCGACGGCGATTTGCTTGCCGTCGGGAGAGACCCTCGGATGCTGATATGGTCGCGAAGGAAGCGGCAGCAGCTTCTTCTCCCCAACGCGGCTCATCATCGCGAGCGACACGGGCGCCAGCGCGCCCGTGATACCGCCGGGAATGTTCACCAGCGACCCGTTGTCCGAAAAGGAGAAGAACGACGCGGCGGTGTTCACGGCCGCCGCTCGAGAGATGCCCTCGAGCACGGGCACGGGGCCGCCGGTCACTCGGAGCGTCTTCGGGCTGAACGGGACGCCGAAGACCGTCGAGCCGAGCGCGTACACGAGGTGTCCCGTCGGGGCATACCGGGCATCGCTTCCGCCTTCGTGGACGACAACCCGCTCCTTCGTGCGAAGCGACTGCACCACGATCTGCGCTCTGTCCCAGCGATCGTCGCCGCCGCCTTTGGCGAGCGTGAAGAGCAGATGCTCGCCGTCCGGCAGAAGCTGCGGGCTCTGGGCGATCTCGCCTGCCTGTACCGGGACGATGATCTCCGCTTTGCCGCCGTTGGCTGACACGCGCGCGATGCCCTTACGCCCCTGGCCCAGATAGATGTCGTCCCCAGCCCACTGCGCCCCATAAGGGTTGTCGATGTCGGCGAGCGTGACCGTCGCGCCGCCGGTCACTGCGATCTTTTTGAGCTTGCCCTCGGGCACGACGCAGAAGGCGACCCAGCGGCCGTCCGGCGAGAACACCGGCGTGTTGATGTCCTGGGACGTGCCAGGCACAGGCCTCGCGGCCATGTCCGCCATCGACTTCAGGTAGAGCTGGTTGTTCGCGACGTATGCCACACTCGAGCCGTCTGGAGAGATCGCCAGGACGTGTCGGCCATTGCGGGTGAACCGCTCATCTTTGGGAAGAACGTAGGCGAATCGAGTGACGCTGTGTTCGGAGGATGCCGGACGCCATGTCCACACCGCCGCTCCCGCAATCGCGGCCGCGACGACTCCGGTGACG
>Ga0126379_10003205_pt1 | contig 10552 bp, 5 predicted proteins | sample PanSoiMetPlot_24_FD_92640 | JGI IMG/M metagenome (GOLD analysis project Ga0126379, IMG submission 92640) | Tropical forest soil microbial communities from Panama - MetaG Plot_24 | ecosystem: Environmental > Terrestrial > Soil > Tropical forest > Bulk soil | place: Panama | collected 2016-02-17 | reverse complement strand
CGTCCTGCCTCTCCAGGCCGCCGATCCGGTGCTCGAGGCCCGGCGTTCCAGGACGGACCCACGGCCGCGCGAGCGTCGCCTCTTCTCGCGCGTAGGGTTGGAAGCCTTCGGGGTCCGTGCGGAACTGGACGTCAATGTCCGGGAGGTTCTTCGGATCGGGGATGAGCCACGGCTCGGCGCCGTTCGCCAGGTAGCCGTCGGAGAGCACGATCACCGGGACCATGTACTTGATCGCGACGCGGATCGCCTCGTACGCGACGTAGAAGCAGTCCCCCGGCGTGCACGGAGCGATCACGACCACCGGCGATTCGCTGTTGCGGCCGTAGAGCGCCTGCATGAGGTCGGCCTGTTCGGTCTTCGTCGGGAGCCCGGTACTGGGCCCGCCGCGCTGGATGTCGAAGATCACGAGAGGCAGCTCGGCCGTCACGGCCAGGCCGATGGCCTCGCCCTTGAGCGCGATGCCAGGCCCACTCGACGCGGTGACGCCGATGGCACCCCCGAACGATGCGCCGATGGCCGACGTCACGGCGGCGATCTCGTCCTCGGCCTGGAACGTCCGCACGCGGAACCGCTTGTGCAGCGCCAGCTCCTCGAGGATGCTGCTCGCCGGCGTGATCGGATACGCGCCGAAGACGACGGGAACCTGCGTGCGCTGCGCCGCGGCGAGCAGGCCCCACGCGAGGGCGCGGTTGCCCGTCATGCTGCGGTACACGCCGGGCGGCATCTCGGCCGCCTCGACGCCGTAGTGCTCGGCGAACATCTCCGCCGTCTCCCCGAAGGCGTGCCCGGCCTTGAGCACGCGGGTGTTCGCCTCGACGAACGTCGGGTTCTTCCCGAAGCGCTTTTTGATCGCGTCGAGCGTCGGGTCGAGCGGGCGCGTGTAGATCCACGACACCAGGCCCAGGGCGAAGAAGTTCTTGCAGCGCTCCTTCTCCTTCGCGTTGAGCGGCAGGTCCTCGAGCGATTTCATCGTCATGCCGCTGATGTCGACCTGGTACAGGCGGTACTTCTCGCCGAGCCCCGAATCCTCGAGGGGATTCTTCGCGTAGCCGGCCTTGTCGAGATTGCGCTGGTCGAAGGCCGCCGTGTTCACGATCAGGATGCCGCCGGCCTTCAGGTCGGCCAGGTGCACTTTGAGCGCGGCTGGATTCATCGCCACCAGGGCATCCAGCTGATCGCCGGGCGTGTAGACCCGCTGGCTGCCGAACTGCAGCTGGAAGCTCGACACGCCGAACAGCGTGCCCGCGGGCGCCCGGATCTCCGCCGGAAAGTTCGGAAGCGTCGAGATGTCGTTGCCGGCCCAGGCGGCCTCGGTGGTGAACTGCTCACCCGTGACCTGCATGCCGTCGCCGGAATCGCCCGCGAACCGGATCACGGCTCGGGTCAACGTGCGGCGCGGCTTCTGCGCGACCCCTGCGGGCGTCATCGTTTCGCTCATCGCTGTTCTGTCCTCTGCTCGCTCGTTAGCCGGCGTCCACTTCACTGGGGCGCTTCAAAGCATCCCCGGGGCGCAGGTTGAGGACGGCCTCCGGAAAGAGGGTGGCCATCCACTTGAGGATGTGGTTGACGGTCACGACACCGACGGGCCGGCGATCCGAATCCACCAGGGGAATGGTGCGGTGTCCCGCCACGCTCATCTGGTTGACGGCATAGGCGACGCGGTCGCCCACCGACAGGGTGTCGGGCGCCGGCGTCATGACCTGGCCGAGCATCGTGTGCTCTGGGTCGAGACTGCGAGCCACCACGCGGGTGAGCACGTCGCGCTCCGTGAAGATGCCGGCGAGCCGCCCCTGCCCGTCGACGATCAGGACGGAGGCGCGCCGACCGCGCATCATGCGTCCGACCGCCTCCGCCACGCTGATCGTCTCGCTCGCCGTGATCGGCTCGTCCGGACCGAGGATCCGGATCGTATCGCCGAGGAGCGCCTCCCTGAGGTCGCTGAACTCGCTCTCCAGTTCCGCGTGGTATTCCTCGTCGAGATCGCTCATGGTCTCCTCCAACCGCAGTCCGCCCGATGGGTGGCGGCGTCGCGGATCGCAAACGGAGTGACCCCGCTTGCCCCTGGTGTGGGAAAGCCCCAACGAAGGAGTGACACTCCGTGGAGATGCTACCCAAACCGTTGAAGAGAAGCAAGAATGTGTTCTGCCGCCGGTCTGTCCAGCAGACAACGAGCTCATTTTCCTCCGCCCTGGAGCGATGATCCACCCGATCGGGACCTCCATTCGTGACCTCACTCCCCGGCACCGTCCGCGGCCTTCTGGAGCTGCTCGATGAAGCGTGCGACCGCCGGCGGGAGCCGATGCCCCTTGCGGCGAATGATGCCGATCGGCCGGACCAACCCATCGAGGGACATCGGCAGCGTCACCAGCGTGCGCATGCCGACTTCCTTGAGCACGGTCGGTCGGGGCAGGATCGAGATACCGGCATTGATGCCAATCGCCTGCTTGATCGTCTCGACGTTGTCGAACTCCATCACGACCTCGACCTTCACGTTCTGCTGCTTCAGCGCCCGGTCCACGGCACGCCGGATGGGAAGGTCGCTGTCGAAGGCCACGAACCTCTCCGCCGAGAGGTCCGCCGGGCCGATGGACCGCCGCCGGGCGAGTCGATGCGCCGGGTGAACCACCAGCACCATCGGCTCGTCGCGCAAGGGCACCACCTCTAGCGCCCGAGTGGCCGCGGGATAGGACAGGATGCCGACGTCGGCCTCGTCGTTCAGGACGGCCTCCACGACCTTGTGGGGATGAAGGCACTCGAGCAGCACGCGGGCCTGCGGATAGGCCGCCATGAACGGCTGCATGTGACGGCTCATGTCGTGGAGCCCCACCGAGTAGATGGCGGCGACGCGGACGGTTCCCTCCACCCGCTGCCGCGACGACTGGATCTCTGCGCGCGCCTTGTCGAATCCCAGGATCAGCGTCCGGCAGGCCTCGTAAAACGCCTGCCCCTCCTGCGTGGCCACGAGAGGGCGCCGCGAGCGGTCGAGCAGCGCGGCCCCGAGCTCGCCCTCGAGCTGCTGGATGGACTGGCTCGCCGCCGACTGGGAGACGCTGTTCGCCGTCGCCCCGCGCGAAAAGCTTCGCAAGCGCACGATATCGCAGTACAGCCGCAGCGTTTCGAGGTTCACGTGCCCAGCCTATTTTATTAGCCGTCCTAATGCAATGTTTTTGTGACTTTCCGCTTGGCTAATGGTGTTGTCTCGGTGTACTCTCGCTTCCCAAGTTCGATACTATTTTTCCGCGCCCCGTCGTCCCCGGACGACGAGCGGCGCGGTTCCAACCACTCGGCCAGCAGGTGAGGAGAGCGCGATGTCGACGATGATGCCCGGGCTTCCAGAGGCGCAGGGTCTGTACGATCCATCCCACGAGCACGACGCGTGCGGCGTCGGGTTCGTCGTCGACATCAAGGGACGCAAATCCCACGCGATCGTCACCGACGCCCTCACCGTGCTGAAGAACCTCCTGCATCGCGGCGCCTGCGGCTGCGAGCCGAATACGGGCGACGGAGCCGGCATCCTCATCCAGATGCCGCACGCCTTCATCTCCCGGGAGTTCGGACGCCTCGGCATCGCGCTGCCCGCGCCGGGCCACTACGGCGCCGGGCTTGTGTTCCTGCCGAGAGACCCGGCGCAGGCGGCGACGTGTCGCGGCATCCTCGAGCAGATCGCGTGTGAGGAGGGGCAGGCCGTCCTGGGATGGCGCGACGTGCCGACCGACGATCGGCCGGTGGGCCCCACCGCGCGCTCGGTCGAGCCCGTGATGAAGCAGGTGCTGATCGCTCGCGGGCCGGGCGTGCCCGACCGCGCGGCTTTCGAGCGGAAGCTCTATGTCATCAGAAAGCGCGTGGAGCACTCGGTGCGGGGAAGCGCCCTGGGGGAACGCAAGTACTTCTACATTCCGAGCCTCTCCGCCAACACCCTCATCTACAAGGGCATGCTGTCGGCGGATCAGATCGAGTCGATGTTCCCCGACGTCTCCGATCCGCTCGTGGAGTCGGCCCTGGCCCTCGTCCATCAGCGCTTCTCGACCAACACGTTTCCGTCGTGGCCGCTCGCGCACCCGTACCGCTACATCGCGCACAACGGCGAGATCAACACGCTGCGCGGGAACATCAACTGGATGCACGCGCGCGAGGCGCTCTGCCGCTCGCAGGTCCTGGGCGACGATTTGCAGCGCGTCCTGCCCGTCGTCATCGAAGGTGGCAGCGACACCGCCGTCTTCGACAACGTGCTCGAGTTCCTGGTGATGTCCGGACGGCCGCTGCCGCTCGCCGTGCTGATGATGATTCCCGAGGCGTGGAGCGGCCACGAGTCCTTGAGCGAGGAGCGCAAGGCGTTCTACGAATACCACGGCTGCTTGATGGAGCCGTGGGACGGTCCGGCGTCGATCGCCTTCACCGACGGCACCGTCATCGGGGCGGTGCTCGATCGCAATGGGCTCCGGCCGTCGCGCTACTACGTGACCAAGGACGGGCTGGTCATCATGGCCTCCGAGGTCGGGGTGCTCGACATCCCGGCCGAACGGGTCCTGATCAAGGAGCGGCTGCACCCCGGGCGCATCTTTCTCGTCGACACCGCGCAGGGGCGCATCATCGACGACGCAGAACTGAAGCACACGTACGCGGCTCAGCACCCGTATGGGGAGTGGCTCAAGACCTACCTGAAGCCGCTCGAGGCCCTGCCGGAGCCGCCGGACGTGCCCGAGCCGGACCACGACACGGTGCTGCAGCGGCAGCTCGCGTTCGGCTACACGCACGAGGATCTCAGGATCCTGCTGGCGCCGATGGCGCGGAACGGCGAGGAGCCGGTCGGATCGATGGGCACCGACACGTCGCTCGCCGTCCTCTCGGATCGGCCTCGACTGCTCTACGACTATTTCAAGCAGCTGTTCGCGCAGGTGACGAATCCCCCGCTCGACGGCATCCGCGAGGAGCTGGTGACGCAGATCGCGACGACGATCGGCCCGGAGGGCAATCTCCTCGAGCCGGCGCCGCAGGCCTGTCGCCAGATCAAGCTCAAGACGCCCATCCTCAACAACGAGGAGCTGGCGCGGATCCGCCACGTCAACCTGCCCGGGTTCCGCGCCACCACTGTGTCGATGCTCTTTCCCGTCGCCGAGGGCGCCGTCGGGCTGGCGCGGGCCATGGCCGAGATGTGCCGGCGGGCGAGCCAGGCCGTCGCCGAGGGATACACGTACGTCATCCTGTCGGATCGGGGCGTCGACGCCGAGCGCGCGCCGATTCCCGCCCTGCTGGCGACGTCGGGAGTGCACCATCACCTGATCCGCGAGGGCCACCGCGTGAAGATCGGCCTGATCATCGAGACGGGAGAGGCGCGGGAGGTGCACCACATGGCGCTGCTCCTCGGCTACGGCGCCGGCGCCATCAATCCCTACCTCGCGTTCGAGACGCTCGACGACATGATCGGACAAAGCCTCCTGCCTGGCCTCGACCATCCGACCGCGATCAAGAATTATCTGAAGGCGCTGAACAAGGGCGTCCTGAAGGTGATCTCCAAGATGGGGATCTCGACGATCCAGTCGTATCGCGGCGCCCAGATCTTCGAGGCCATCGGGCTCGACAAGGAGTTCGTCGACCGCTATTTCACCTGGACGGCCTCGCGCATCGGCGGGATCGGGATCGATCTGGTGGCGCGCGAGGTGCTCCAGCGCCACCGCCGCGCGTATCCCGATCGGCCCGTGGGGGCGCCGGAACTCGACTGGGGCGGCGAATACCAGTGGCGGCGGGACGGCGAGTATCACCTGTTCAACCCCGAGACGGTGTTCAAGCTCCAGCACGCCTCGCGGAGCCGGCAGTACAAGATCTTCAAGGAGTACACCGGGCTGGTCGATGACCAGAGCAAGCACCGGGCGACGCTCCGCGGCCTCTTCGACTTCAAGTGGGCCCGAGCCCCCATCCCGCTCGACGAGGTGGAGCCCGTCGAGTCGATCTTCAAGCGCTTCGCGACGGGCGCCATGTCCTATGGCTCGATCAGCCTCGAGGCGCACGAGACCCTCGCCATCGCGATGAACCGCATCGGCGGCAAGTCCAACACCGGCGAGGGCGGTGAGGATCCCGCGCGCTACAAGAAGGACGCAAACGGCGACTGGCGGCGCAGCGCGATCAAGCAGGTGGCCTCCGGCCGCTTCGGGGTCACCAGCGAGTACCTGGTGAACGCGGACGATCTGCAGATCAAGATGGCCCAGGGCGCCAAGCCCGGCGAGGGCGGGCAATTGCCCGGGCACAAGGTCTACCCCTGGATCGCGAAGGTCCGGCACTCGACGCCAGGCGTGGGCTTGATCTCCCCACCCCCGCACCACGACATCTACTCGATCGAGGATCTGGCGCAGCTGATCCACGACCTGAAGAACGCCAACCCGCGGGCGCGCATCAGCGTCAAGCTCGTGTCAGAGGTGGGCGTCGGCACCGTCGCCGCCGGGGTGGCGAAGGCGCACTCCGACGTGGTGTTGATCTCTGGCCACGACGGCGGCACCGGCGCGTCTCCGCTCACCTCGATCAAGCACGGGGGAACGCCGTGGGAGCTGGGCCTCGCCGAGACCCAGCAGGTGCTCGTGATGAACAAGCTGCGCGACCGCATCATCGTGCAGGCCGACGGGCAGATGAAGACGGGGCGGGACGTGGTGGTGGCCGCGCTGCTCGGCGCAGAGGAGTACGGGTTCTCGACGGCGCCGCTCGTCGTGATGGGCTGCATCATGATGCGCGTCTGCCATCTGAACACGTGCCCGGTCGGCATCGCCACGCAGGATCCGCGGCTGCGCGAGAAATTCGCCGGGCGGCCGGAGTTCGTCGAGAACTTCTTCCGCTTCATCGCGGAGGAGGTGCGCGAGTACATGGCACGGCTCGGCTTCCGCTCCATGGACGAGATGATCGGGCGCGTCGACCGGCTCGACGTCCGGCCGGCCGTCGATCACTGGAAGGCGCGGGGCCTCGATTTCGGGGCGATCCTCTACCAGCCGCAGGTCGGCCCCGAGGTTGCGATCCACAAGGTCGTCGAGCAGGATCACGGCCTCGATCGGGCGCTCGACGTCACGACGCTCCTTCCCATGTGCAAGCCGGCGCTCGACCACGCGGAGCCCGTGGACATCCGCTTGCCCATCCGCAACGTGAACCGGACGGTCGGATCGATCCTCGGATCCGAGATCACGCGGCGCTACGGTCCGGACGGGCTGCCGGACGACACCATCCGGATCAACTTCACGGGCTCGGCCGGCCAGAGCTTCGGCGCTTTCGTTCCCCGCGGAGTCACGCTGACGCTCGAGGGCGACGCGAACGACTACATCGGCAAGGGGCTGTCCGGCGGAAAGATCATCGTGTACCCGCCGCGCGAAGCCACCTTCGTCGCCGAGAAGAACATCCTGGTGGGCAACGTGGCGCTCTACGGCGCGACCAGCGGCGAGGCCTATTACCGCGGCATGGCCGGCGAGCGCTTCGCGGTTCGCAACAGCGGGACGCTGACCGTCGTGGAGGGCGTGGGAGACCACGGCTGCGAGTACATGACCGGCGGTCGCGTCGTCGTGATCGGAGAGACGGGTCGGAACTTCGCCGCCGGCATGTCGGGGGGGCTCGCCTACGTCCTCGACGAGGACGGGGACTTCAAGGCGCGGTGCAATCTCGGCATGGTCGACCTCGAGCCGCTCGTGGACACGCAGGACGTCGAGATGGTCAAGGACCTCCTGTCGCGCCACATCCGCTACACCCAGAGCCCCGTGGCGGCCCGCCTGCTCGTCGACTGGTCGCGCAGCCAGGGCAAGTTCGTCAAGGTCATCCCGAAGGACTTCAAGCGAGTGCTGGCGGCGATCAAGAAGGCGCACGAGACTGGCATCCCGGAGGACGACGCGATCATGGCGAGCGCGCACGGCTAGCGCCATGGGGAAGGTCACCGGCTTCATCGAGTTCAAGCGGGACAAGCAACCCTATCGCCCCGTCCAGGAGCGGATCGGCGACTGGCGGCAGGTCATGCTGCCGTGGCCCGTCGACAAGCTGCAGAAGCAGGGGGCCCGTTGCATGGACTGCGGCATCCCCTTCTGCCATCAGGGATGTCCGCTCGGCAATCTCATCCCGGACTGGAACGACCTGGTCTATCGCGACAAGTGGCGCGACGCGATCGAGCGCCTGCACGCGACGAACAACTTCCCGGAGTTCACGGGGACGCTCTGCCCCGCGCCCTGCGAGGGGTCTTGCGTGCTCGGCATCAACGACGATCCGGTGACGATCAAGGCCGTCGAGCTCTCCATCATCGATCACGCGTTCGCGGAGGACTGGATCGCCCCGGAGCCGCCCGAGGTGAGAACCGGAAAGACGATTGGCGTGATCGGCTCGGGGCCGGCCGGCCTGGCCGCCGCGCAGCAACTCAACCGGGCCGGTCACTGGGTGACGGTGCTCGAGCGCGCGGACCGCGCGGGCGGACTCCTGCGCTACGGCATCCCGGAGTTCAAGATGGAAAAGCGCGTCCTCGACCGGCGCCTGATGCAGATGACGTCGGAGGGCGTTCAGTTCCGGACCGGCTGTCACGTCGGCGTCGGCGTGCCCGTCGACGATGTCCGCCGCGAGTTCGACGCGCTCCTCCTCGCGGGCGGCGCGTGCGCGCCCCGCGACCTCCCGATTCCGGGGCGGGAGCTCTCGGGCATCCACCTCGCGATGGAGTACCTCCCCTTGCAGAACCGCCGCTGCGAGGGCGAGTGCATCCCCGACGAGGATTTCATCAGCGCGGAGGGCAAGCGCGTGGTGATCATCGGCGGCGGCGACACCGGGGCGGACTGCCTCGGCACGGCGCATCGACAACGGGCCCGATCCATCCACCAGTTCGAGATCCTCGCCCGGCCACCCGACCGGCGCGCCTCCGACAACCCGTGGCCCCAGTGGCCGAACATCTACCGCGTCTCCTCCGCGCACGAGGAGGGGGGGGAGCGCGTCTATGCGGTGTCCACCAGGCGGTTCGTCGGCGATGAGCGCGGACATCTCGCCGCGCTCGAGGTGGTCAAGGTCGAAATGGTCCGCGACGGGAGCCGGGTCTCGTTCAACGAGATCCCCGGGTCCGAGTTCACGTTGCCGTGTGACCTCGCCCTGCTCGCCATGGGATTCGTCGGACCCGAGCGCCCCGGGCTCCTGAGCACGCTCGGCGTGAAGCTGACCGACCGGGGCAATGTCTGGCGGGACGAGAACTGGATGACCAGCGTTCCCGGCGTGTTCACCGCCGGCGACATGCAGCGCGGTCAGTCGCTGATCGTCTGGGCCATCGCCGAGGGCCGGAGCGCCGCCCGCGGCATCGACCACTACCTGATGGGCCGCTCGAATCTGCCGGCCCCGCTGCCGTAGCCCGTCGGCGGCGCCGCGCCGTGATGAGTCCCGCCGAGCGCGCTCGCCTGATCCAGCAGTACGCGGATGGGCCCTCGCACCTCCGCGCCGCGCTCGCGCGCGTCCCGACGGAGGCCCTCACGTGGCGTCCCGCTCCGGCTGAATGGTCGCCGCACGAGGTCGTGTGTCACTGCGCCGATGCGGAGACCAACGGCGCAGCGAGGATCCGCTACCTCCTCGCCGAGAAGCAACCGACCCTGGCGGGCTACGATCAGGACGCGTGGGCGCGGACCCTCGACTATCACGCCCAGCCGCTCGAGCCGGCTCTTGCGACCGTCGACGCCATCCGGGCGCACACCGCAGCGCTGATCCACCGCCTTCCCGATGCCGCGTGGGAGCGCGAGGGACGGCACACGGAATCCGGCCGGTACACGGCTGAGGATTGGCTCCGGATCTACGCCGATCATCTCGAGATCCACGCCCGGCAGATCGATGCGGCGGTCGCGGCGTGGTCCGCCCGGTGACGAGATACGCCGTCGTCGCCGCGGCGACGAGCGAGCTCAGGCTCTGACGAGGCGCCTGCCGTCAGGCTTTGGCGGGGGCCTGCCAGAGCACCCGTCCGATGAAGAACGGTCCCAGGCTCTGAAGGTATTCGGAGGTCTGCGTCGTCTTCCGCATCGCCTGCACCAGGTGGGACAGCGGGTGCAGTTCCCGGCCGACGAGACCGATCACGAAGTCGTTGTCATGCGTGTCGAGCCCGTGGCAGGCCAGTCGAATGTCGTGGGCGTGATCGGCGTCGCCGTAGGCGCGGCCGAGCGTCCCGTGCTCCCTCAAGATGGCGCCCTGCTCCGCCGGTGCCAGGCGGGCGAAGGCGCCGGCGCGGCGGAGCGGATACCAGATCGCCCAGGGCCAGGCCGGATTGAGCACGGTGCGCCGCGGACGCTCGAGGAGCCAGTCCGCGAGATCGGCCTCGAACCCGGATGCATACGTCCGGCCGAGCATCGTGAACTCCGGACGCCGCGTCAACGCGGCGAACGGCTCCGCGCCCAGGACGATCCGCAGGCCCGTGGCAAGGAACGACGGATCCTCGGCGAACGCGAGCACCGCGACGCCGCGGGGATCGTTGACGTCGGCGTAGAGCACGGCGTCGATACGGCTCGATTCGAGGGCGGCGACCAGGGGCTTGTCCGCGCCGGCGCCAGTGAAGACCTGCAACTGCATGAACAGCCGCCGGTCGCTG
>Ga0126379_10003203_pt1 | contig 10555 bp, 8 predicted proteins | sample PanSoiMetPlot_24_FD_92640 | JGI IMG/M metagenome (GOLD analysis project Ga0126379, IMG submission 92640) | Tropical forest soil microbial communities from Panama - MetaG Plot_24 | ecosystem: Environmental > Terrestrial > Soil > Tropical forest > Bulk soil | place: Panama | collected 2016-02-17 | reverse complement strand
TCTGTGAAACATTTGCCTGCAACCTGAGGGCGCCATGAAAATCAAGCAGATCTGCGCGGAGATTATAATTTCCCGCCAAATCCACGGCCGCTCCGGGGACAGCGAACGACAGTGATTTGAACGTCATCACCTCATTATTCAGCTGGAATACACCGCTCATCCGGTGTACGACTTCGTCGATTTGTTGATTCTTCGGTTGTCCCTGACCACGTCGACTCAACGTGTCGATCTTGTCCTGGATCGATGAACGCAAGAACTTGCCCTGCGATACTTCGAAATTGCCATCCAACAACAGCTTTTCTTTTATCTTTTTGGAGGACAGCGGCGGAATATCGATTTTCGTTCGTAGGGAGATTACCCCTTCCATAAAAGAAGGTCCCTTCATCGCGAGGCGCAACAGATCCTGGAGGTTGCCTTTGGGCATGGATACCGTAAGGCTGATTCCGCGAGCAACGTCACCTTCGTGTTTGATAATACCCCCGCTCGTCGTGAAGCTTGTTCTGCCCAGAGTACCGGACACTGGTCTGAGCACCGTGTTTCCATTGGTTCCATCGACGAGGACGTCGAAGTGCGTCGACAGCGGCACTCGATTACCCGCCACTTTTAAGCGAAAATCCGGCACAGTGGCTTGACCCTGAACAGCAATCGAATCGAGCTGGCCTTCGAACTTGCCGTCCGAATGGAGAATCCCCGCGATTCCGTCAAAAACACCGAGATCGGCGTTGTCGAATGTATATGCTCCATCCAGCGGCGTGTCTCCTGGTTCACCGGCTACCCACGGTCCAAAGTGACCTCGGCTGACGATCTCACCTGGAGGTTTCGCGTTTGTCAATTCCGCCTCGTATTTCATGGCAACGTCCACGCCAACGGATGCCAGTTGAACGCGGTGCAGACCCCAACGGAGCGGCACCTTGTTTTGCTCCGCAGGCAGAATCGTGAGATTAGAATTTCTGACGAGCACCTTCTCAATGATTACGCCGGTTTTCGACGAACTATCTTGCAGGTCAGTGTTTACGTCCGCCCTGTCCCTGGACCCCAGTGTGGGCCTCTGACCCTTCGGAGGAATGTTGATTTCCATTCCATCAAGTGTGACAAGTCGCACGATTTTAGGCGTCTCGAAAAGGGTGCCTAAATCGACCTCGAAACTGAACTCCTTCATCGCAAACATCGGCGGCACATCTTTGCGTCCTTTATGCCGCAGCAATAATCCTTCGCCTTCGACGCGCGCCACAGCGCCACGACCACGGTTCAGGAGCAGACGGAGTGGAGACGTTTGAGGCATCTGTACCCGAAGAGCTGTCAGTTCTACCTCGCTGTCAAAACGCTGGCGAAGATACAGGATTGCCTGCTCACGGATGTAGGGCTCGAACCGCTTTGCTAATCTGGATGCCACGACGAGCATCAGAACAAAGCCAAGCAGAACAGAGGCTACTAGACCTATGACCAGATACTTTTTTCTCTTGCTCATGACGCCTCACAGATCGGCGATATCAGCTATTTTGTATCGAGCAAAGCAAAAATGCGGGCACGGAACTGACCAAACGAAAATCGTAACCCTGAGTTCACGTAAAGCAAACAAACGGAACTGCTCCTTAGTGCGGATGCGTGTTATGCGCAAACACGATAGGACGGTAAATCTTCCCGCAGCCGCGGCGGAATTGTCCGGCGGTGGTCTTCTGTTTAACGCGCAAGTTTGTTCCGGATTCCTCGTTAGAGACGTACCGCCTCTTTCATATCCTTGCATGAAAATTGTGCACGCCGTTGGGTTTCGGATGTGTTCTCGCCAAGCATCTACGTTTTGATACCGAGGCGACATGTAGTTAGCTGCCAAACGTGCCGGTAATGCTCGAAGGAAAGAGAAACGCTAGACAGGAGTCGAAAGACCAGGCTGAGGAATTATGAAGAAACGTTCTGATGTATTGAGGACGAAGGGTGTCGTTCCTACCGATTCGAAACCGCCAGCAAAATGGCATGTGCGTTACATCGGGTTTGAAGGTATTGATGCCGGGCGGCGTCTCACGTTTCGGGTCAAACCAAGCGGCTGTGAATCCGTGGATGTGACTTTCGATGTTCCTGACGCACCCTTCATAAATACTTCTGGGATCTCGATTCAAGACGCCGCTCCGATGGCGTATGAAAAACTAGTGGAAATGCTCGCAACCGAAAGCAGGCTGGACCCAGAAAAATTGTGTCTGACGGACGCAGACATCGCGAACTACTTAGACCGCCATCTCAGTTCGCAGAAGCGTCCATATTTAGCGAGGGATGAAAAGCACGAATCCGATCTCGCAGCTTGAATCAAGGAAAGGCTGGCGATAGACGTTCCCAAACCCACAGTCGATTCGAATTGTTTTGTAACCTTTTCAAGGCCCACGAGTTCGTACACTAAGACACTTCAAAGAGATATCGCACGAAGCGAGGCAAACCGCCACGCGCAAATTCGGTAATTACGAGTGCAAGTAGAAGGGGTGCGCGATATGGACATACAGGTTTCCTTGGAAACGTTCTGTAAAGATCTGCGATACGCGGTGCGCGGACTCCTCAGGAGCCCTGGCTTCACAGCCGTAGCCGTGTTGACGCTTGCACTCGGCATCGGCGCGAATACGGCCATATTTACAGTTGTGAACACCTTTCTGATACGGCCGCTGCCGTATCCCGAACCCGACCGGCTCGTCTCATTATTCGAACGGAATGTCGTCGGTGATGAACAACAGATGAGTGTGGCGCCGGGAAATTTTCTGGACTGGCAAAAGGCGGCCACAAGTTTCGAGCGCATGGCGGCAACCGGAATTCGAATCATTACGCTGACGAGCGACAATGCCGGCACTGTCCCCGAGCGCGTTGGCGTTTGCGCCTGTTCGGCAACACTCTTCCAAACACTCGGAGTGAAACCGCGCATCGGCCGTGTATTTACTTCCGAAGAAGACCGCTTCGGGGCGCCGAGGCTCGTCGTGATCAGTTACGCGCTCTGGCAGAGGCGACTGGGCGGAGCGGCCGACGCGGTTGGAAAGTCCATTCGTCTGGATGGCGAGGATCATCAAGTCATCGGAGTCATGCCTCGCGACTTCTTATACCCGCATCGAATCGTTGAAGTCTGGCGGCCGCTGCTCGCCGGACTTCCGCCACAGCAACAGATACGTCATGACCTGCACAACTTAAGCGTGGTTGCGCGCTTGCGTCCAGGAGTATCGGTGGAACAGGCATACGCGGAACTTGATGGAATCGCGGCCCGATATAAAAAAGATCATCCGGATGAAGCGACGGGAAAAGGCGGGAACGTCATCCCACTGCACAGGCAGCTTGTTCAGAACGTGCGCAGTTCGCTCATCGTACTGCTTGCCGCTGTGGGGTGCGTGCTGCTCATCGCTTGCGTGAACATCGCGAGCCTTCTCCTGACTCGCACGGCGTCACGAACCCGGGAGATCAGCATTCGCTCCGCGCTCGGCGCCGGACGCGGACGCATTGTGCGTCAGCTCGTCACGGAAAGCGTAATCCTGGCTTTGGCCGGTGGAGTCCTTGGAGCCCTTCTTGCAATTTCGATTACCAGTGTCCTTGTAGAAAATGCGCCGGCGGCGGTCGTTCTAGTTCCCGCTGGAACCGTGCCGATCGATTACCGCGTATTCCTGTTTGCGTTTGGAATTGCGACCCTATCCGGGATTGGAGTGGGATTGTTCCCCGCGATTCGCGTCTCACGAGCAGATTTGGCGAACGACTTGAAGAGCAGCGGAAGATCGACTACTGCGGCACGTTCGCAGGCGCGGATGCGGAACGGACTAGTCGCTGTGGAAATCGCACTCTCCGTAATGCTGCTGATCGCCTCCGGCTTATTACTTCGAAGCTTCCTACTGCTGTATCAGGTTCGAACGGGCGTTCGTTTGGATCACACGCTGACGATGAATGTGAATGCGCCTTTCGCGAGTTATCGCGAACCTGCACAGCGCGTGGCGCTGCTCAATGAAATCAATCAACGGCTGCGAAACGTTCCCGGAGTGAAATCCGTCGGGCTTACCTCCTGCCCTCCGGTATCCGGAGCCTGCAATATTCTCTTTTATTACGTCGATGGGCGGCCGTTTGTGCTTGGGAAAGTTCTGACGGCAATGGAGCGGAGCGTCGACCTTTCATACTTCACCTCGGCGGGCATTCCTCTTCTTCGCGGCCGCACGTTCACCGAGCGAGATGGAATCGGTCCGGATGTGAACGACCCCAAGCTGGGCAGCATCCTGATCAGCGAATCCATGGCCAAGACGGTTTTCCCCGGCGAAGATCCCATCGGAAAACAGATTTTCTTTGATTTCGAAGTTCAACGTGGCCGGATTCAGGCCGTGCCAGTACCGCGTTACCAGATCATTGGAGTCGTGGGAGACGTCTTGGCCGCCCTGGATGCGCAACCCTCTCCGACTCTATACCGGCCGTTGCTCGACGTTGCAAACGCCGGCGCCACAGTCTTTATGCACACTGCAGTCGATCCAAAGTCGGTCATTCGACCGGCGCAAGATGAAATCCACCGCATTGGATCGACGCTCGCGATAAATCGCGTCCAGACCATGGACGAGCTGCTTAGCGCGTCGGTCGCCGGCCGCCAATTCAACATGACGCTTTTTGCCTCGTTTGCTGCAATGGCACTGTTGCTGGCCGCAATCGGCCTGTATGGACTCGTTTCGCACACCGTATCACAGCGCAAAGGGGAAATCGGAATCCGGATGGCCCTCGGCGCAACCCGTGCCGGCGTCAACAAGATGGTCATGCTTCAGGGATTGAAACCAGCAATCGCAGGCGTTTTCATTGGCGTGGTGGCGGGTGCATTTGCAGTGCGGATTCTTCAGAGCCAGCTCTTCGGCGTTACACCCGCCGATCCTGCAACATTTGTGATTGTTCCGATTGTGCTGCTGATCGTCGCGACACTCGCGTGTGTGCTGCCCGCCGTCCGCGCCACGCGGCTCGATCCGACAGTGGCTCTACGCGCGGAATAACTGGGAAAGCACCTCGAAATCGTTTTTCTTCAATCCAAGCAACCTTATTTCATTTGATTCGGACATGATTACTGTCAGACTGAAGTTAACCACCCTTGAATGCACCCTCCCATCGGCCGGCAACAGCCGGGCGTATCCAACCGTGGCCAGAAAGCAGGTGACATGGTTCGGTTGGACCAGAAACTACTTTTTGAAGCCCGCTCACTCTGCAATGGAGAAAATGGTAATCGTTTGCAGGAATTGATATCTGCTTACGAAAAGGCCGTGAATCTGCATAACCGCAATTGCCCGAGACATGAGGTGTACCAAATGCAGAGTGAGTCGCGCCTGAGGCGATACGTCCGTAATTCTCAGGGAGCAGATATCCACGGTAAAACTCTCATTGCTAAGAATCTCGCCAGGAACGCGGCGATTAAGTCGACTGAACTCACAGAAAAATACGACCAACTGGAGAAATTGCTTGCGCAATGGGATCGCGGGAACAGATCGCACGTTCGAGTTCCTCGTGGGTCTAATTAAAACTCAATTGTTTTCACTGAAGATTCTACAAGCGTGCTCGGTTTCCCACCCGCCAAGAACGAAATGTTTCCGAGCTGAGAATTAGAAGCTAAAATAAGCGCTCGGCGTCAGCCAGTTCTGCTTGGAGGTTGGAATGGATTTTCGCCAGAATTCCGCATCAGCCACCGACCAGGTCGATGCCGTCGCGCGTACTCCTGTTGCAGCCACGGCAGAAATCGTACTCTTCATTCTTGGTCTTGCTGCCGTGGTATTTATCGTCTTCATTGTCTGGCTAACAACGCAAGTCTGATAACTATCCCTTCAACTGCTCTCCATGCTTCGAGGCTTCGAATAGGCACCTTCTGACACTGTACAAACGTTTGACACTTGGCGATAAACGCTAGTGCCACGTCTCGCCGTGTTGCTCCTTCGAGGGTGGCGGGGCCGAGTGGCAGGACAAGGATGGTTCACGCTCGGCCCACCCAACTCGCTCGGATCGCTTGAAAACCGTCCCCGTGAAATCAAACTTTCGGTGAAGACTGCGTAGTCGCCGGGACGATTAAAAGAACGGTCGTGCCATCGTCTAGGTATTTATCTTGCAATGTCGCCCGCACGAGCCGAATCGCGGAAGTGTGCCTGAACTGAACCATCGCTGGCCTTCCGATAGTGCGGCTTGCAATTTCGTGGAAATATGCCCGACAAAAAGAAAGAAACCTGTATCATTCGCTCATGAGTAGCAAACGCGCGCGTTTCTTCAGAGGGGCGGCAGTAGCCTTAACGATCACAATTGCGACATTCGTTGCCCAGGCAAGTCAGGGACAGGACTCACCGCCAACCAACGCATCGGACATTGCCGATGGCATGAGACTGTATCAGCAAAAAGGCAATTGCCAGGCATGTCACGGCTGGGCGGGTGATGGTCGCAAGACCGACAGCCAAATGCCCGACGGCGCGAACCTGCGCGATACGAAACTCAACCGCGCCGGCTTAGTCACCACGATTAAATGCGGCCGGCTCAACTCGCAGATGCCTGCCTTCGACAAATTCGCCTACAGCGACGGTCGCTGTTACGGTAAGAAGCAAGCCGATTTGAAATCGTATCCGATCCGGATGCCCGACCCGGCCGCCACGCTGCAGCAGCGCGAGATTGATCTCATTGTCGACTTCCTGATGGCGAAGGTCGTAGGCAAAGGTCCCATGGATCACGCCAAGTGCGTTGAATTCTGGGGCGCCGATCTCGATACCTGCAAAGAATTCCCGAAATGATCGACTCGGGATCAGTTCAGAGCGAAGACGAATAGATAGCTCGAATCCTGCAGGTTGTCGTACTTCACGGGATGCAAATGCCGGCCGCCGGCTTGCACCGCTAGATATTGTTTTGGCCCGATTGCGTACGTCACTGGTGCGCCCTTCAACGCCGTCCCCACGTTGAAGCGCCACAGTTCTTCGAGAGTCTCGTCGTTATACGCGACTATCCATCCATCTTGTAATGTCGTGAATAGCACACCGCCTGCGGTGTCGGTGGCACCCGACCGAATTTCGATATCAGTTACGGCTTTGGCGACGACCTTGTGGTTAATCGTGTCGAATGCCGTCACCGAACCGTAATAGAGGTCACTGTTGTACGTGCGCTTCTCACTGTTCTTCTGATCGATGCCGCCGTTCGGCGAGAGGAAGGCTACCGCGGCTCCGTTTTGAGAGAAGCATCCTTCGATGCCTACTCCGTAGGCGATATGCTTGACCGGGTTATACGCGGTCGGTTGATGCGCGATACCGCCGTGCCATGTTGGACAGGTGCGTTTCTCCGGATCGCCGCGCAGCGCACGCGCCACAGGATTGTAGATTTGCACGTCAAGTTTCGGATTGTATTCGACTGGTTTGCCGGTTTCCGGATCGAGGCCCTTGGTCCAATTCAAATCGTTGACGTACTGAGCCGCCTTGATGAATTTTCCATTCGTGCGATCCAGAGAATAGAAGAAGCCGTTCCGGCCGAAGTGACTAACGACTTTTCTGTTCTGGCCCCCGATTACGGTGTCGTACAGCATGTGGACACCGACCTCGTCGTAATCCCAAGAGTCGTTCGGCGTGTACTGGAAATACCAAGCGAGTTTGCCTGTGTCGATGTTCAGAGCCACCGCCGAGTTCGTGTACAGGTTGTCACCCGGACGCGATTGAGGATCGTATTGCGGAACGGGGTTGCCTGTACCCCAGATGGTGAGCCGCGTCGCAGGATCATATGAACCGGTCTGCCAGATGCCACCTCCACCGGTCTTCCACGCGTTGTTTTTATCCTTCCATGTCTCACTTCCCGGATCTCCGGGTTTGGGTACCACGTACCATCGCCACAGTTCTTTGCCGGTTCTCGCTTCGAGCGCAGCGACCCAGCCACGCGTACCCGCGTCTCCGGCTCCATTTGCAATGATGACCTTGTCTTCCGCAGTGATCGGCGCCGTCACGAATTTTTCTTTGTTGCCGAACTCGTTGGCCGTGGCCACCATCTTGTCCCAAACGATTTCGCCAGTGTCCCGTTTGATCGCAATGACGCGGCCATCTGGAAGGTTAGCGAGGACGAGGTCTTCCCATAATGCAACTCCGCGGGTGCGAGGCGCGTTGCCCTGATGTTTCACGCCGGGATCGGTAACCCAAACGAACTGACCCTTGTTCGGATCACGCGCGTCTATCTTGTAAATCGTGCCCCAGCCATCGGACGTGTACATGAAACCGTTATCGACGAGCGGATTCACCTCGTTTTCCGGCCCGTTCTGCCCGACATCCTGCATGCCACCGAGCGCCAGGGCCCAGACCATCCGAAGATTTTTTACGTTCTCACGGGTGATCTGAGACAGCTTCGAGTATCGCGTCGATCCGTAATCGCCGTTCATCATCAGCCAGTTTTGCGGTTCATTCTGCGCGTTGATTAACCGGTCTTTGTTGACCGTCATCGTGTACTGGGCGGCGATAGCCGACGCAGCAAGTACGATCGCCACACAGGCGAGAACCGCGAGTCTCAAAGATTTCAGCGCTCGATATCGCATGATGATCTCCTTCTTGGTGGTGCCGCCACGTTACACGAACCGGCCATGCCGCGCCCAGTATTTTTTTGTTGGCGTCGAGGACTCGGTACAATCTGTTCATGGAATTCTTCGACAAGATCGCGGAAGAGCGGATTCAGCAAGCTCAGGAAGATGGTGTGTTTGATAATCTGCCCGGCAAAGGAAAGCCGTTGAAGCTCGAAGACGACAGTTTCGTCCCGGAAGACTTGCGGCTAACGTACAAAATCCTCAAGAATTCCAACTGCCTTCCGGTCGAGGTGGAGTTGCGGAAGCAGATCTTCAACCTCCGCCAACTTTTGAACGTCGCCATCAACGAGGAAACCAGACGCGAGCTTCGCCGTGAACTGAATCTCCTCGCACTGAAATTTAACTTAAAGCACCGCACGCGGAACTTTATCTGACCGGCACGCCTTCAATTCTCCGTCGGCTTCTGTACCGAATCGACGACAAGGACATCGACCGGCCCCTTCGCGGATTCCAACCTCAATCCAAGCTGCTCTTGAATTGCAGTGAACAGTGAGGGCACGGGATCGGCCGACGTCGAAGGGGTCGGTGCTCCGCCTGGTCCGATGGGCCCGGCGCCGCCGGGCGGTTGGAGAGGTCCTGCAGGTCCGAACCCGCCAGGGAGATTCTCTGGAAGGAAATTCAGTTTGAAATCAAAGAGACCCTTGAGCTCTGTCTTATCGATGATCGGACGTCCGGCCTGTTGTTGCAGCATTCCGAGCAGATTGGTTATCGGCGCGCCCGATGCGGCCATCGTCAGGCCCGATGTGGGGTTCATCATCATCACCATCGCGCCTCGTGGCACTGCGGAGAGATTGAACGCAGCCCCCGGTTGGCCCGGTGGAGGAGGTGGCGGCAGCGCAGGCGGTGGAACAGCCGGGGCTGGACCACAGGGCAACGGTGGACCACCGGCCAGGAAAGGCGGGGCCGTTTGGTCTTCGGACTTTTTCATTTTCGGGCCGTCCTTCGCGACAACGAGGTTGTAGATCGGCAGCTCCCGCGTTTCCATGTGTGACTTCAACTGGAATCGTTCCTGCAGCAACGACTGGATCATCAACTGCAGCTGCTCTCGAGTTAAGATCCCGCCACTGCAGTCGGCCTTCGCGTCGATGTCGTACCGATCCGAATCCATCCAGTTTGGTCCTCCGATGATCTGAAGCTGCCCGCCCAACGGCGCGTTATTCGCCTTCGAATAACCCTGCTGAAGCAGCATCCGAAGCGACGCACCCGTCAACGTGTATCGATCTCCGCGAGGTCCGCCACCGCGTATTCCAAGATTCGGCGCGCTCGGTTTTATCGATATCACTTCGAACGACAGCTTCTGAGAAGGCGGCGTTTGACACAACAGCGGAATTACTGCAAACGTAAGGGCGAATGTGAGCAGCGCGGCCTTGCCGGTTTTTTTCATCGAGTGGATCCTCCTACGAGTTGATATAGACACCGAAACATTATTTTTGGATGAAGTAAATCGCACATTAAACCTGCGTGATCTCTCGATGTCTCAGTCCATCAGACAAACGTCACGGTACTGAATTTTGCACTATCGTTTTGTTTCGGCAAGGTATATAGGGTTACCAACTCCACTCGCGATGCGGGTCGGAGTGTGCCATGAGAGTTCTTTGACAAAGAAGACACAAGGAGACACGAAGATGGACACGCGTAGTCCCAAATTTCTGTTCAGAATTGTACTGAGCCTGATACTTGGCGCAGGATGCGTGACGAGTTGGACCAGTGTAACGAGCTACTCTTCAGCTCGGCGCGCGATACAAGATGACGCGAGCCGACCTTCCGCCGCGGAAGCGGCGCGGTTTCTTCAACAATCCACGTGGGGCCCGACGCCTCATTTGATCTCGCATGTTCAGGACGTCGGATTCGAACAATTCTTGGAGGAGCAGTTGGCTGCTCCGCTCTCAAGTTATCCGACACTGCCGTTGGTTCCGGGAACGATTCCGACGGATTGTCCTGCGATCTGCCAGAGAGACAACTACACGCTCTATCCGGTCCAGACACGTTTTTACACGAATGCACTTT
>Ga0126379_10003201_pt1 | contig 10558 bp, 8 predicted proteins | sample PanSoiMetPlot_24_FD_92640 | JGI IMG/M metagenome (GOLD analysis project Ga0126379, IMG submission 92640) | Tropical forest soil microbial communities from Panama - MetaG Plot_24 | ecosystem: Environmental > Terrestrial > Soil > Tropical forest > Bulk soil | place: Panama | collected 2016-02-17 | reverse complement strand
ACTCTCGATGAAGGCGCGCAACGTCAGCTGATCGATACGATTCAGGAAGAGGCCGAAAGGCTCAACCGGTTTATCTCTGATCTTCTCGACATGACGCGCCTCGAAGCCGGCGCAATCGAACCCCGCGCCGAGTTCATTGATCTTGCCGATATCGTCGGCAGTGCCGTGCGGCGCGCCGGCCCGATCCTCGCCGAACACAAACTTGAGATCACGCTGCCGCCGGATTTGCCGATGGTGAAACTTGATCCGGTGCTCTTCGAGCAGGTCCTCTTCAATCTCTTGGATAACGCCGCGAAATATGCGCCGCCCGGAACGACCATCGCCTTGCGGGCCGAACGCTCAAACGCGTCGGTGCTGCTCCGTATCCTCGATGAAGGCGAGGGGATTCCGCGCGAGGATTTGGAGCGTATCTTCGACAAATTCTATCGCGTGCGTGCGGGTGACCGGCAACGCGCAGGCACCGGGCTTGGTCTTGCCATCTGCCGGGGCTTCGTTGAGGCGATGGGCGGTACGATTCAAGCGAAAAACCGCACCGACCGCAGCGGCGCTGTCTTTGTCGTCGAACTGCCGGCGCCTGCGCATGACACGAGTCCGCAGGAGAAGGCCGCGTGACCGCGGGCTCGCTTCCGGCGAACGTGCTCATTGTCGATGATGAGCCCCCCATCCGGCGTTTTCTCCGCACCAGCCTTGGCGCGCATGACTATCAGATCTTGGAAGCGGAGGACGGAACCTCGGCTCTTGCCGCGCTTGCCCGCAATCGCGTCGATGTGCTGGTGCTCGATCTTGGTCTTCCCGATATCGACGGAACGGAGGTGATTAAGCGCCTTCGCGAGACGGGCTCGACCGTGCCGATCATCGTGCTTTCAAGCCGCACCGACGAAGCCGGCAAGGTCAAGGCCCTCGACCTCGGCGCCGATGATTACGTGACCAAACCCTTCGGCGTCGACGAGTTGCTCGCCCGGCTGCGGGCCGCTCTTAGGCACCGGCTGCAGCAGCAGGGTGAGAAGCCGATCTTCAAGACCGGCGACCTTCAGGTCGATCTCGTGCGCCGCATCGTTACAATGCGCGGTGAAGAAGTGAAGCTCTCGCCGCGTGAATACGATCTATTGCGGCTGCTTGTTGCGCATGCCGGCAAGGTACTCACGCACAAATTCATCTTGAACGAGCTCTGGAGCAGCGAATCCGACGTGCAGTATCTCCGCATTTATGTCCGCGCGCTCCGCCAGAAGATCGAAAGCGATCCCACGCAGCCGCAATACATCCTGACCGAACAGGGCGTCGGCTACCGCCTGCGCGTCAGTGACTAAGCCTGAAAATGCCGGCCTTTTGGCCTTAGTCGACGGCAGACCTCGTTAACGCTATCCTGTCATCGTCTCCGCTGTCCTTTCGAGGGGAACTGCGATAGCGGGTCCGAGTGATTGTCATCGGGCGCGGAGGCTTCCATGGCTTGGCAATTGAGATGCGAGACGGCCGCCCTGTTAGTCGTCGAATCTGCGGCCGCGATTTGGACTCGTCTGATCGGTTCTAACAGGACAGGAGAAGAGTCATGAGCGGAGGCCATGCCGGGGATCAGGTTCCCCCAAACAACGTGACGCCGATAAACCCCGCCGCCGCGGACTTACTGCCGGCCAATGCGACGCCGCCAAATCACAAGGACGCCGCGGCTGAGGCCGCCCCGGCAAGCGGGACGATGGCGGCACTTGCGGAGGCGGTGAAAGCTGCGGAGAAGACATCCGAGCTGAAGAAAGACCTGAGCAAACAGGTAAGAGAGGCCCGTGAATTGCTTTTCTATGCGAGCGACGAAGGGATTGAGATCGAAAAATCGCTCATCGAAACAATCGTCTCTGCCAGCGAAAAAAACGACGACCTGAACCAACAAGAAATCGTCGCGGTGATCACGTCGATAACGACGCTGTCGAAAGAACTCCGAGTTCGAGCCAACAGGTCAATTCGTCCCTTCTTATATTGCGTCGTGGGTCTTGGGATTTTCTTGATCGTCATCTCGACGTTTTCATTTCTTGCCGGCAGCTACTCGAAGGCGCTGTCGGACGAAATCACCCGCGCCAATCAGTTCGCGCTCGATCTGAATGCCGGGAACGTGACCCAACTCGCCGATGTGGAGATGAGGAAAAATCCGATCACCGATACCAAGACGCTGATCTCGTTCCAGCAATTCGCCGCCAGCATCAGGAGTATCAACGAAACCTCCAATTTGCTGGGATGGCTTGTCCTGACGCCGAGATTGTCCGACGAAGAATTGATGGTCGAGGACGTGCCCGCGTCCCCCGCGCCCGGAGCGGCCGGCACACCTGCGGCGAAGCAAAGGCCGCCCTTGGAGCTGAGGATTCCTGCCACCTATGGCCAGATCAAAGACAAGACGGAGCAATTCCAGACGGTGAGGGCCCACGCCCGGGGGTTGCAGGACAGGGTGACCGGATTCTACGGTGCATTGACCAACGCCATCTTGCCCTCGCTTTACGCAATACTCGGCGTTTGTTGCTTTCTCCTCAAAACATTCTCCGACCAGGTAAGGGCTCATACCTTCAGGCTGTCGGCCGATGCCGAGGGGGCCCGCTTCATCATCGCGGCGATCGGAGGCGGAGTCGTCGGCTTGTTCGGCAACTTCACCTCGGGTTCGGGCGACTCACTGTCGCTGCTCGCGGTCGCCTTCCTGATCGGCTACGCGACGGATGTGTTCTTCACGTTCCTGGATGGACTCGAGCAAGCCTTCATGAAGTCGAAATCGAGCGCGCAGGAGCAAAAGGGCGACGGCGCCGCCAAAGGGCACCCTGAAGCCGGTTGAAGTCCGACTGGCACATTCGCGCCCAGATTCCGCGCGCGCAGGCAGGTGCGCAACATAAGAAGCTTACATCCGCCTTACGGGCCCGGCCGCGGGCCCGATTGTTACGGGATTGTCAGCCAACGATCATCTCATTCATCAGTGTACAGAGAGGTGTCAGGTTCGGAAATTTGACATGAGCAGGACACATACTCTCACCCCTCCACGATGAACTGTGTCAAAACGAGCGAACGCAGAGCGCTGTGATGCGTAAGAGGCACACTGCGGATCCGCAAGCTCATCGGAAACTTACGCCCGGATGAAATCAGCGACAGATATTTCAGAGAGATGAAATTCACCGAAACATTGGCGACAGATATTTCGACCGTGTGAAATCGCCGTCAGCATCTCGCTCGTTGTGTCCCCGCGTTTAATCGACAAAGTTTTGCGATAGGTCGCGACTATCCAGCGAAGCAGCATCACATAAGCGCAACATTCGAGGTTGCCGCGATGAATTTTTCTGCGACCTTCATCAGACGTCCGGTGATGGCCACGCTTCTGATGGCCGCGTTTCTGATCGCTGGCCTGTTCGGCTATTTTTCTCTCCCCGTCAGCGAGCTGCCCAACGTCGATTTGCCGACCATCAGTGTGAACGCCACGCTCGCAGGCGCCAATGCCCAGACCATGGCGTCGTCGGTCGCCACGCCGCTCGAGAAGCAATTCTCGCTGATTGCCGGCGTCGACACGCTGACCTCGGTCAACGTTGCGGGAAGCACCAGCATCAACATCCAGTTCCGGCTTGACCGGAATATCGATGCCGCGTTCCAGGACGTTCAGGCCGCACTCTCGGCCGCGGCGCGCCAATTGCCGCCCTCGATGACGACACCGCCTTCGATCCGCAAATCCAATCCGGCGGACGACGGAATTTTCTATCTCTCGGTGAGCTCCGAGACCCTGCCGCTTTATGTCGTCGACCAGTACGCGGAGAATTTGCTGGTCGGAAAATTGTCCTCGTTGAACGGCGTTGCGCAAGCAGTGATTTACGGCCAGGCAAGGCCGGCCGTGCGCGTCCAGGTCGACCCAACCGAGCTGGCCGCGCGCGGTATCGGCATCGACGAGGTTGCCGCCGCCATCCGCAACACCAATGTCAATCTGCCGACCGGCCAGCTCGATGGCGTGACGCGCGGCTCCGTCATTTATGCCGACGGGCAGCTCAACAAGGCCGCGGATTACCGGAAGCAGATCATCGCCTACCGCAACGGCGCTCCCGTCGCCCTGGCCGATGTCGCCAAGGTCATCGACGGCGTGGAGAACCCGAGACTGTTCGGCTCGTGGAAACGCGTTCCGTCAGTGACGCTCGAGATCCATCGCCAGCCGGGCGCGAACACCATCAAGGTTGTGGACGAGATCAAGGCGGTGCTGCCGGAATTGCTCTCCCAGCTTCCACCCTCGATCAAGGTCCAGACCTATATGGACCGGAGCATGACCATCAGGAGCTCGGTGCGCGATGTTGAGTTGACACTGACTTTCGCGGCCGCCCTCGTCGTCGTGGTGATCTTCCTCTTCTTGCGCACGGCTTCGGCGACCTTCATCCCCTCCATCGCCCTTCCCATCTCCGTCATCGGCACCTTCGCGGGTATGTCCGCTCTGGGCTACAGCCTCGACAATCTGTCGCTGATGGCCCTCACTCTGTGCGTTGGCTTCGTCGTCGACGACGCCATCGTGATGCTCGAAAACATCATGCGCCACGTCGAGATGGGCAAGGCTCCCTACGAAGCGGCGCTCAAGGGCTCGAAAGAAGTCGCCTTCACAATTCCCTCCATGACGGTCTCGCTCGCCGCCGTGTTCATCCCCGTCGTCTTCATGGGCGGCATCATCGGCAAGCTGCTGCACGAATTTGCCGTCACCATCGTTCTCGCCGTGCTCATCTCCGGTGTCGTCTCCATGACGCTGACACCGATGCTTTGCAGCCGCATGATCAAGTCCGCCAAGGACGAGCACGCAAAGCGCCACAACTGGTTCTATCGCGGGAGCGAGCGCGCTTTTCTCGCCATACAGGGTGGGTATGAAACGAGCCTCAAGTGGGGCATGCGGCACCGCCTGTTCATCGCCTTCCTGTTCTTCTTGAGTCTGGCTGCGACGGTTGAGCTCTTCCGCATCATGCCGCAGGACTTCCTGACCGCGGAGGATTCGGGCCGGATCAACGCCTTTACCGACGGCGCCAACGGAATCTCTTTTGCGGAAATGCGGCGCCACCAGCAGGAAGCCGAGGACATTCTTTCGCAAGATCCCAACATCGAAGGTTTCCAGAGTACCGTCGGCTCGGGCGGCATACGCGGCGGGGCAAACGCGGGGTCGTTCGGTATCCAGCTCAAGCCGCGCGGCGACCGGACGCTGACGACCGATCAGGTCATTGCCGAGTTGCGGCAGAAGTTCCAGCGCGTTCCCGGCATCAACGTGGTGATGCAGAATCGTCCGCCCATCCGCATCGGCGGCTTCGCCACCCGCTCGCTGTACCAGTACACGATGCAGGACATCGATCTGAAGGAGCTCTATTCAAGCTCTCAGAAGCTCCTGGAGGCGCTGCAAAAGGATCCGCTCCTGATCGACGTCAATTCGGATCTGGATCTCTCGACGCCGTCCGCAAATATCGAGATTGATCGCGAGCGGGCGGCCTCGCTCGGCATTACCGCCAATCAGATCGAGACCGCGTTGGGCGCGGCTTTCGGCGGTCAGGACATAACCCCGATCTACACCTCCGCCGACCAATATTGGGTCGTGCTCGAGCTTCTGCCGGAATATCAGCAGGATATCGATTCGCTCAGCCGGCTTTACCTTACGACCTCGCGTACGGAGTCGATCACAGGCAATACCGGCTCTTTGGTGCCGCTGCTTTCGGTCGTCAATGTCGCGCGTGGGATCCAGCCCCTGTCGGTCAACCATCTTGGCCAGCTTGCGGCCGTCACGCTGTCCTTCAACCTGCCCCCCGACGTGGCGCTCGGCGATGCGGTGAACGAGATTGAGCAGGTCACGCGCGATATCGGGCTGCCGGCTTCGGTTCACGGTAGCTTCCAGGGCACGGCAAAAGCATTCCAGGACACCATGAGCGGCATGGCCTTCCTGCTCATCGGCGGCATTCTGACGGTCTACATCGTGCTCGGAATGCTCTATGAAAGCTTCATCCATCCCTTGACGATCTTGTCAGGCCTGCCGTCGGCCTGCGCGGGCGCGCTGCTGACGCTGTGGCTGTTTCACTATCCGCTCACGCTTTATGCGTTCGTCGGGATCATCATGCTTGTCGGCTTGGTGAAAAAGAACGCCATCATGATGATCGATTTTGCGCTCGCGCGCGAGCGGGGCGAGGGGATCGATCCGGAAATCGCGATCGTGCAGGCAGCCCTGATCCGCTTCCGGCCGATCATGATGACATCGATGGCGGCGCTCTTCGGAACGCTGCCGATCGCGATCGGATTGGGCGCCAGCGGCGAAGGCCGCAAGCCGCTCGGCATCGCGGTGGTGGGAGGGCTCCTCGTGTCCCAAGCACTGACCCTCTACATCACCCCGGTGCTCTATGTTTATCTGGACAAATTCAGCGCCTGGATCGGCGGGCGGCGCCACGCTGTTCCAATTCAGGCCGAGTAGACACGGAACTTTCGCGCCAATTCGATCGAGGTTGTCAGCAACCTGTTAACCCTGGCGACAGCTAGTGAGCGGATCGCTGCCCGCTCGCGAGTAATTTTGTGATCGCGCGGGCTTCGGCTTGCGCAATGGTCGGGGTGCGCCCTTTAAACACCCAGGGGGGCGTTACCTCGGCCTTCTATTATGGAAAGTGCGCCAATCAATTGAGTGCGGCGGCTTCCGCCGGCGGCTCGGTTCCTGAGGAGCGCTCCGAGCGCGTAAATAGAGTCCCATACTTCAAGATATTCCGTTCGATGGCATCCGCTCGCTTTTGCCACTGCTCCGCGATCATCAGGTAGGACTGGCGCGTTATCCGCTCCGGAGTTGCTGCCGCGAGACGGGATGCCTCCGCGGCGAATTCGCGATAGCGCTTGGCGCGTTCGGCCGGGGGCAAATTAAAAAGCTCGCTCATGCCGCGAACTCTATCCCACAAACGGTTTTCAATTCTTTACTTGTGCGGGATCGGGCAGAGGAATTCCGCGATCAAGTGATATCTATCACAGACGCCGAAATGTCGACGGCATAGAAACCAACGTGACTATGCCGCAGCGAGCATGCGGAAATCCTTGCGCGTGCTTCGCCTGCGCCGAATTCAAAGGTGTGACATGAAGCCCGTATATCGCCTACTCGCAGGCGCGGCTGCCATAGCTGTTGCGGCCGCGATCGTTTCCATGGGCAGCGCCAAAGCCGATTCCGAGCAAAGGGATGCGCTGCTTGGAAGTTGGAGGCTCGTCCCCGAAAAATCGACTTTCGCGCTGGGTTCATCGCCTTTCCACAGGTTGACGCTGAAATTCTCGGCGACCGGCGGAGGCGTCAAGGAGGATGCCCAAGGAACCGACTCTGATGGCCGGTCCATCAACGCCGAATACACGATCATTGCCGACGGCAAATATTATCCCGTGACCGGTGATGCCGATTTTGATTCCAGCTCCTACACACGCGTGAATGATCGCACGACGGTCTATGTGCGGCGGAAATTCGGAATGAGCGTCGTTGCCGGCAGCCGCATGCTGTCGCGTGACGGCAAAACGCTCTCCTTCCGCGAGGAGACCGTTGACAGCGACGGACGAGAAACCGGCAGCGCCCTGCTTGTCTTCGAAAAAGTCAGCAGCGCTCCCGGCACCTAGCGCAAGCCTCGCTTCGCGACGCAGCGCATACGATACCGCGAGCCGCGACACTTAAACTGGAACAACCTCCCGCTGGCCGGGAGGTCGCGAGCGCACTTCGCGCGAACGGGTGGGTGACCGGTTCGAACGCAGAAGGTGCAAGAACATCGGCGGTTTTTGCACCCACCCCGAACCGCCTCGCGCAAGCGCTGCGGCGGTTCGACCTCCCCGCGAGCGGGAGGTGAGTCGAGTCTTAAGCTTCCAGATATTCAGCGTTGAACGAACTATCGCGGCTTCCGATTTATGCGCGTGCAATCATATTGGCGCGGCGGCAACCCGGCGCTCGTGCCCGGCGCATTGGACGCAACTCCTACGGGGTTGGTGTCCTGATCGGTGCCGTTCTCGTCGATCAATGAAACCGACTCTTCGAACAGGAAGGCGGAAAAATCGTTCGGATCGGAGACCGCTTCGGTGATGTAGAGTCGATGGTTGACCATATAAACTGAGCCGCGCAGAGAGCGCCCGTCCGCGAGCGCGACGTCGAGCTGCCGGCCGGGGATGCCCGGCTCGTCATAGAACACATGCAAATCGAATTTGACCTGCCCGCGCTTGAGCAAAGCGTCGGCGGCGTTGGCCACGAGCTGCGGCTCCTGCTCGGGACCGTTCATGACGTGCACGACCGTGACGCTCAAGCGTTGTTTGCCGCTGTCGACATAGAACTCCCGCGCGGGGGCGCTGCGGGCGCCGTCGCGATAGGTGAGGTCGCGGAACTTCGGCTCGCTGGGAAAATCGACCGCGACCCGATACTCGCAATTGACATAGATATGGTCGCCGATGATCTCGCCCCGCTCGGCAGCGCCCATGAGGAACGGTGCGAACGCGCACGAAAGAAGTGCCGCATAAACCGGACGATGATTGATCATTGACGAACGTCTCCTTGGTGCCCGCATTCCGCGGCGCTTCGTGGGGCTGGACAATAGCACCCACCCGCTTCGCCGCGCACGCGCAATTTGCTATAATCTCGCCATCGCTAATCGCACTGTGTGAGGATCCGATGAGATATGCAGGATGCTTCACGAGCGTTCTTTTGAGCGCCGCCTGTCTCACGTCGAGCGTGAGCCTCTCGGCACCGGCTCAGAGCGCGCCGCCCAATTTCTCGCACGCGGACATCGGCTGGTACGCCTACACTCGGCAGTTCATCCCGCCGGCATCCGGTCCCGGCCCGGTGATGCAGGATCCCGAGCGCCCCTACGTCTCGAACGACGAATTTCGCGTCAGCGGCAAACAGCCGACCGAGCAGCTCGCCGATCTTTCCAATCCGATCCTCCAGCCCTGGGCGCGCGAAGTCATTCGCAAGCGCAACGCATTGGTGCTCGCCGGTAAGCCCGCCAACCCGCCGCACGCGAGCTGCTGGCCGGTGGGAGTGCCCGGTTTCATCTTAAGGCCGATGACCGAGCCGATGTATTTCATTCAGACGCCAAAAGAGGTGGTGATGATCCTGGCCAGCAAGCAGGAGGTTCGCCACATCTATATGACGGACAAGCATACGCCGAACGTAAAACCGTCCTGGTACGGAGAATCGATCGGTCATTACGAAGGCGATACGCTGGTCGTCGACACCATCGCAATCAACGACACGACCTGGGTGGACGGTTTCGGCACGCCGCACTCAAAGGACCTGCACGTGGTCGAGCGCTTCCGCTTGATCGAAAACGGCCAGGTGCTTGAAGCGAACCTCCATGTCGAGGACCCGGGCGCGTTCACGACGCCCTGGAACGCGAGCCAGCGCTTCCGCCAATACGAGGCCGCGGTGCGCAAAATGAAGATCGAAACCGCCGCGCAGCTGGCGAGCCAGCCGGAAGGCCCGATGCACGAGCAGGTCTGCGCCGACAATCCAAGCTCATTCTTTGCGAGCCAGGACGCCAAGCCGCTCCCGCAAGACAACATCCCCGACTTTTGACGCTGTATTCCCCTTCCATTTCGGGAGGGGATTGGGGGGGTACCGACGCCCCGGCCCGTTTTACTTTGAACCGCCGTATTCCTCGTCGCTGACTTTCTCATGCCAATGGACGTGCGTGCCGTCCAACGCCTCCTGAATGGCGATATGAGTCATCGCGGTTGTTGGCGTTGCGCCATGCCAATGCTTCGTGTTGGGTGGACACCAGACGATGTCCCCGCTCTTGATTTCGGCTTTGGCTTCGCCCGAGCACTGCGTCCAGCCAACACCCGACGTGACGACGAGCGTTTGACCCAAGGGATGCGTGTGCCAGGCAGTGCGTGCGCCGGGCTCGAAGGTGACTCTTCCGCTCCGCACGCGCGCGGGGGCGGGCGCCTCGATTATGGGATCGATGCGCACGGAGCCGGTGAAATATTGCTCCGCGCCTTTGGTCGACGGCTGCGAGCCGTTGCGTTTGATTTCCATTGTTCGCCTCCTTGCCCGTTGATGTCCAACCGAGCCTAAACCGTTGCGCTCTTTAGAGGCGTGACCGCTCGGCGATACATGTGCCAGAGGGCATAAACCGAGACGCCGATGATGGAGGCTAGAGGCCAAGGCATCACGCCTAAGGCGGCGGATACAAGCAAGGCGGCCCAAAGAAGCCAGCAGATCAGGGCGAACAATCTGGTCATAGGGGTACGGTAGCCCCGCCGTTGGCGACCTGCAAACTGGATCACTTCCGCTCGAAAACGATCTTGGAAATATATTGAATCGTCACCGGCTTGCCGTTCTCGGTCGCCGGTCTGTATTTCCAGCGCCTCTTGACCAAGTTGCAGGCGGCTTCGTCGAGCCGGCCGTTTCCGCTCGTGAGCACCACCGAACAGGTGCTGACCGAGCCCTGCTCATTGATGACATAGGTTACCGTCACCGCCCCGCTTTCGTGGAACCTCAGCGCATCCGACGGATAATCGTTCGCCGTGACGTCATGCGAAGTGGTGGCGATGGCGGGTGTCGACGTCACGGCCGGAGTCGTTGCTATCGCGACCGAAGCTCCGGATT
>Ga0126379_10003200_pt1 | contig 10560 bp, 6 predicted proteins | sample PanSoiMetPlot_24_FD_92640 | JGI IMG/M metagenome (GOLD analysis project Ga0126379, IMG submission 92640) | Tropical forest soil microbial communities from Panama - MetaG Plot_24 | ecosystem: Environmental > Terrestrial > Soil > Tropical forest > Bulk soil | place: Panama | collected 2016-02-17 | reverse complement strand
GCCAGAACTGGAGCCTGGGACCGGGATTGAACCGGTGACCTCGTCCTTACCAAGGACGCGCTCTACCAACTGAGCTACCCAGGCCAAGTCCATTCCTACCCAGCCCAATACAACCCCGCTACGGCGCACTTCGCCTTACCGGCTGGCTCGCCGAATTTTAGTCCGCCTGTGAACAACTCTGGTGGTTGCCCTGCGGTTTACTGCGAACTGACTCTCGCTTCGCGCCGTGCGCGTATTGCGAGAGCCTGGTGGACGGGGAAGGATTCGAACCTTCGTAGCCCGCAAGGAGCGGCAGATTTACAGTCTGCTGGTTTTAGCCACTCACCCACCCGTCCCTGTCTTCGTTATCCAGAGTCAGCCAACCACTCTGAATACCGGCGGGACGCTGAATCCGTGAATTCGTGTCCCAAAATCTTTCGCTTCAACAGCTTCGGTAAAAATTAGCGGAAACACAAAACGGACTCGTGTCCAGAGACACCAGCCCGTTCATTTTTCACTTCCGGAAATGCTCCCGCCTCACTCCCCTGCCGAACTCATGGTGGAGCTGGCGGAGGGAATTGAACCCCCGACCCTCTGATTACAAATCAGATGCTCTACCAGCTGAGCTACGCCAGCGTCGCTCAAACCGTGTAAGAATAGCAGACTCGGAAACCGAATTGCAAGGTGCTCTGGCCAGACCACTGGCGGTCAGCAGAGCAGTGTTGTGGAAATTCTTTCAACCCTCTTCGATCGCGCAGGCATAAGCCTTTTTGTTTGCAGTAACTTACAGGGGGTGCGTATCCGCGCTTCGAGCCAGAGCCATCCCTGTGAAAATCTTTAGTTTTTTCCGTCGCCTGCACCTGGATGGACCGGCTCTCCCGACCGAAGTCGCTCTACGGTAAGATGCAAAGTTGTCGGACGAGTTACGGACCCTCAAATGTGGTTTGCGCAAAACAAAAAAGTTGCCTTCGGCCTCACCACCGTCGCCATTCTCACCGTCGCTCTCATTTTGGTTTTTCATAACTCCCGGGAAAATCAAGATTCGGTTCGAACGCGGCTACTGCGCTTTGTCCCCGACCATGCGACTTCGGTCGTTTTTGTGGACCTCGATCAACTCCGCGCTTCTCCGTTTCTCCGAACATTCTATTCCTGGGCTCCGCATCCGGCCGAAGATTCCGACTACATGCAATTCCTGTCAGATACCGGCTTCAATTACGAGCGTGATCTTTCGCAAGTCTTCATCGCAATCTCGAATCGGGCCGGCAGTTCACGGACGCTCGTGCTCGCCGACGGAAAATTCGACCGCAAAAAGATCGAAGCGTTTCTCAATCGAAATTCGCAGCCTGCAAAGCAAGGGAATCTAGCGGTTTTTCTGGCCCCCGCCAAGGCTGGTAAGAGGCCTGCGTCGTTTGCTTTTCTGTCAGATCATTCTGTCGCCATCGCCAACTCGGAAGATCTGCAGCAGTTGCTTTCCGCCCACATCGCCGAACCGGGGCGGACCGAGTGGCAAACGCGTTTTGACCGCCTGGCCGGTTCGCCAATTTTCGCCGTGATTCGACAGGATCCAACCATCCAAAACGCGGTTGCCTACCAGTCCCCGGAGCTCGCCGCGTTCATTGCTCAACTTCCCTGGGTCACGGTCGCGGCCAGACCCGAGGCGGACTCTCTGCAAGTGGTCGCCGAAGGAGAAACGATCACGGATACCGCGTCCAGCCAATTGCGCGATTTTTTGCAGGGCATCCGGTTGCTGGCGGAAGGTGGCTTGAACGATCCGAAGCTTCGCCAACAGCTCAATCCCGACCAGCGTGCCGCTTACCTTGGTGTTTTGAAAAGGACGGAGATCGAGAAGATTTCAAGAGGCGAAGTGAAATCCGTGCGCATCGTGCTCCCCATTACCGAGGAGTTGCTTAAAATAGCGAAACTTCCCGCGGCTCTTGCGCCTTCGTCGGCAGCAGACCCGCCTCCGGTGGCCGAAGGGCAAAAACACGCTGCAAACCGCGCTAAAAGCAGCCGCAAGGAATAGACACACAGCGCTTCGATCTCGCGGAAGCTAGAGCTCAGTCACCGGCAGGATTGGACTTCATATATCGCCATGGATTGACCGGCGCGTTGTTCATGCGGACTTCATAGTGCACGTGCGGCCCGGTCGAGCGGCCGCTGATCCCGCAGTACCCGACGACCTGACCTCGCTTGACGCGCGTGCCGGCGATGGTGGCGAACGAAGAAAGGTGCGCATACCAGGTCGTGATTCCGAAGCCATGGTCCACAACCACGACACGCCCATAGCCGACGTGATTCTCGGCGCTGATCACGACGCCATCCGCCGTCGCGTGCACGGGAGCGCCGTAGTCGGACGCCACATCCACGCCCGTATGGAATGCCCCTTCACCACTGAATGGGTCGAGCCGCTCGCCAAAGCTGTCAGTGATGTGCCCTAACACCGGCCAAATCGCAGGGGTATAGGTCGAATCCGCAAAACTGAACGACGGCATCAGGCGCAGTCCCCCGGACGAAATCGCGATCGCCGCCGCATTCTTCTTCAAGAATGTGTACTGCTCGACAGAACGATCAAACGCATCCTGCGCGTTGACCGGATTATCCGAAACATCGAACGCCGCGGGATGATACCGCAGCACCCCGTAGGTCATCGCCACTTCGGTTGCCAAGGACTGCAAAGAATCCAGGCGCTGATTGGTATCGTTAACCGTCGTTTGCAACTGGTGATATTGAACTTTGAGGGATTCCTGTTCATGGCGGAGCGCGTTGTAATTGCCGACTTTCCAAAGCATGCGCGAATAAGACCCGATCGCCGCAGTCACGGTGATCGTCCCGATGAGAGCTAACGCCGCTAACCCATGCAGCGCGTAAGCAGGGACTACCAGCTTCCGCAGCTTGCCGGGCGTCGAGGCAATAAAGAAAGTATAGCTCTTACCTTTGATCACGAGCGGCCCCTCAGGCCTGTTCTTACAGCGAAAATGCGGACTGGCCGATACGGTCAACCGCAAAGAACTATCAATGCAATTTACTGTTCAAATCTGAACCGTGAGCTATGGTTCGCGACCAGGTCTATCCTAATTTTTGTAGCAGTGTGGGGTCAACCCTGTATTTTCGGTTTTTGGGACAGGCCGTCAAACCCTGTTCAACTGACCTCCGGGACAGGGGCCAGGTCGAGCGGGAAGAAACTTTCCTTTGGTTCGTCCTCATCGGGCCGCAGCACGTCATCGGCAGCAATTGCGGCGCAGGCTCTATACTGACAGGACGCAGTTCTTACGCCATACGGTAAATTCATGAGGGCCGAGCACGAGAGCAAATCACCCCTAACCCGCGAAGACGATTTGCTAGCTCGCATTCGTAACCAGCTGTCGCTATCGCGGCGCAGTTCGTCAGCGCTGCGACTTGCAATCGGCGATGACGCTGCTATTTTCCGCCCGCGGCATGGCTACGAATTGATCTTGACCTGCGACTGGTTTCTGCAAGGCACGCATTTTCAACTCGACCGGCACCCTCCAGATTCAGTTGGCTGGAAATCCCTTGCGCGAGCGGTGAGCGATCTGGCCGCCATGGGCGCCGAGCCGCGCTGTTTTCTTTTAAGCTTGGCGTTGCCGGCTGCTCAAACTGGAAAGTGGCTTAATGCTTTCTTAAAAGGTTTGCGGACAGCATCCCGCAGGTTGAACTGCCCGGCAGCAGGGGGTGACACCACCCGTCGTGATCAGGTCCTCATCAACGTGACTGTTGTCGGTGAGTGTCGGCAAGGCCGAGCTGTGCTTCGAACCGGAGCCAGTCCCGGCGATGCCATCTTCGTTTCCGGCCGGCTTGGCGAAGCCGATTATGGCCTACGGCTCATGCTAAGCAGCAAGCATCGGCCCGACGCTCGCGATCCTCGCCTTCGCAAGCATCTCTACCCGCAAGCGCGCCTCGCGTTAGGTGCATGGCTTGCAAAACAGCGCCTGGCAAGCGCTATGATGGACCTCTCCGACGGTCTTTCCACCGATCTCCCGAGATTGTGTCAAGCAAGCGGCGTTGGTGCACGCATCGAGGCTAACCGACTTCCCGTCCCTAAGCTTTTGCGTCTTGAAGCGAAAAAATACGATTCCCTCGAACTCGCCTGCGACGGCGGCGACGACTACGAGCTGCTGTTCACCGTCTCACCCCGAAATGTCGCCAATATTCCCCGACAAATTACATCGGTGCCGGTGACAAAGATCGGGCAAATAACGGAGCAGCGGAAAATATTGCTCGTGCTTGGCGACGGGACCACCTGCGATTTACGCCAGCTCGGTTGGGATCCGTTCCGAACCCGATCGGGGTAAGTGAACCAGCCTTTTTCCTAAGCCGGTCGCACCTCCCGGCCGACGAGGTCTGATTTCCACAGAGAGAGCAGGCCGCGCGGCTATGGATGCACCTCGCCCGCGACGTTTCCCGCCGCGGTCTTGGCCGGGGGAGAAGTGGCGGGAGGCGTGGCTGGCTTCGCTCGTGGCGCGCCAGGTTCATCTTCTGTGGGCGCCGTGTCCGGCGTATCCACGCGAATCTGGTGCTCCAGGGCTTGCTGTTCAAGGGGCACAACATTCTGAAAATCGAGCACGGGCATTCCCACAAGCCCGTTCTGCATGAATTCCAGCCAAACCGGCAGTGCCGCCTTCGCTCCGGTTTCTTTTTTCCCGAGCGAAATTTGCTTGTCGTCGAATCCGACCCAGACGCCCGCCGTAATCTGCGGCGTAAATCCGACAAACCAGGCATCCGTGTAGTCCTGCGTCGTTCCGGTTTTCCCAGCGGCCGGGCGTTTCAGTGTTTTCGCCGCAATGCCCGTTCCGAACTGGATGACCTCTTCCAACATCGCCGTCATCGTCCGCGCCACTTCCGGCGAAATCACTTCATGAATCGAAGGCCGCGCCTCTTCGAGTAGCGCTCCGTCATAACTCGTTACCCGCCGGATCATGTGCGGATCAATGCGAATCCCGTCGTCCGGAAAGACCGTGAAGGCGGAAACGTGTTCGATCAACTTCATGTCCGCCGAACCGAGAGCCAGCGGCAAGTAGGGCGGCAGTACGGTGGTAATCCCGAATCGCTTCGCTGTTTCCACCACCGAACCGATGCCGACCTTCTCCGCCAGCTTGACGGCAGGAACGTTGCGCGAACCCGCCAGCGCGCGTCGCAGCGTGATCGTACCTTCAAACTTCTCATCGTAGTTCCGTGGCGAATAGGGCTGGCCCCCGCTGATCGTGGTGAAAGGAGCATCCAGAATCGTGTCGAACGGAGTCGAACCCTTTTCCAGCGCGTCCGCATAGACGTAGATCTTGAACGAGCTGCCCACCTGCCGGTACGCCTGTGTGGCGCGGTTGAACTTGGAATCTTCAAAGCTGTAGCCGCCGACCAGAGCTTTGATCTCACCGGTCGGATTATCGTTCGCTACCATCGCTGCTTGCGGCGCAGGCTGCTGCTCCAATTGCACGCGAGCGGTGGACTCGCGCAGTTCCTGAATTGAAAACTGCGCCAGGTCGCCAACCTTCAGCAACTCCGAAGGCTTCTTTCTTCCCGTCCACGCGAAGTCGCTCGCCGAAATTACCGCACGATATGTCCCGACTTTGATCGTCGCGAAGCGGTCGTCAACCGCCAACACCAGGCCGGTGACATAGCTTCCCTTCTCGACTGGCCGGCGCCAGTCGTCGTCTTCATACGACTCGAGCGTACCCAGGTTGTCTTTCAAAATGTTGGGCAGCTCGCCGCGCCAGCCGTGCCGCCGGTCGTAGCTATGCAGTCCATCGCGAACCGCCTGGTTCGCCGCCTTTTGCATGGCGATATTCAGCGTCGTGTACACGCGCAAGCCGCGCTCGTGTACCGCTTCCGTGCCGTAGGTCGATTCCAGATATTTGCGAATCTCTTCGAAAAAGTATGGCGCCAGGTCGTTGCGCGGATATTGCACGTGCAATCCGAGCGAAGTCTTCCGTGCCGCAGCCTCCTCGGTTCCGTTGATCTTTCCCTCTTCCTGCATGCGGTGCAGCACCAGGTTGCGCCGCTGCAGCGCCAGCTCCGGGTTCAGCAACGGGGAAAATTTCGGTCCGTTTACCATTCCCGCCAGCAGCGCCGCTTCCTGCAGCTTCAGGTCGCTCACCGGCTTGCCAAAATAAAACTGCGCTGCCGCCGCAAATCCATAGTTCCCATGCGCGAGGTACACCTGGTTCGCATACATGGTAAAAATTTGTGGCTTGGTGTACCGCCGTTCAATCTGCAGCGAAAGCAGCATCTCCTGCATCTTGCGACGGAAGCTGCGGTCGCTACGGTCCAGAAACAGATTTCCCGCCAGCTGCATGGTGATCGTACTGGCGCCTTCCGCCTTCCGGCCCTTCAGTAAGTTGCGGTACGCGGCGCCCGCGATACGAGGAAAATCGATACCCCAATGATCTTCAAAGTGTTGGTCTTCAATCGAAGTCACGGCATTGAAAAGCAACTTCGGACACTGCTCATAGGTCATCAGAATGCGCCGCTGCAGAGCGAAGCTACCCACCATCTGCCCGTCGTCAGCGTAGATTTCCGTAACGACGTTTGGCCGGTAGGTCTCGAGCGCGCGGATTTCTGGCAAATCGCTGGCGTACACAAACAGCAATCCGCAAGCGGCGCCCAGCGCAATTGAGCAAAGCAGCAGGAAGGCCAGCGCCACGCGGTCAATCAGCTTCCACCCGCGCAGCCGCAATGTAATCGGTGGCAGACTCAGCATCTAAAGCAAATCTTACCGCAGGTCAGGGCCCGGGCTTGTGGTTCATGCGCGATGAGTAAGAGGTTCGGCTAGGAGATCCCGTTCATCTCTTCGTCTACATCTTGAGCTTTACTCTGAACGTGACGCCCGCCGCGCAGAGCCCGTCGCAAATGCTACCCGCCGTTTGATCTCGACGATAGTGGGCTTCCTCGTCGTTTTGGTTTTGCCTTCCTTTTCGCTTCTATCTCCGGAGGCGACCCACTCCATCATCTGTTTTCTCAGAACCGCTTCCTTAATATCGTCTTCTGCCTCGGCACGGAGCTTGGAGTCGGCTGGGCCCTGTGCCGCCGGAGACCACAAGGAGCGCCGAGCAAAGAAGCGTCACCTGGACGGAATTCTGTGAAGGATCCTGGATTCGAAAAAGAACACCGGCAGCGACGCTTAAGTTCCTGGACTGGGCGCGGCACGGGTCCACGGGTGCGGCGCGTGCGCTTCTTGAAATGCAAACACGGTCATAGCCAGGGATAGCAGCACCAGCGCGCTATCGCGCAATACCGTCATGCCCGTCAGCGGCTCCGGTATCCCGAAGCAGCCGCAGTTGATGTCCATGTGCAGCAGGTAAGCTCGCGTCACCAGCGCAAGGAATCCCAGCAAGATCGCGCTTATGATCGTCGCGCAAATCCGCAGCTGCCAGCCGATCAGCAGCAGAAGACCGAGCACCATCTCGACAAACGGCAAGGTATGCGCCACAAACGAAGATCCCGCCGCGCCCAGCACCTTGTATGACTCCACTTGGAAGGCAAAGGTGGAGAGGTTGGCTGAGACGGAAAACTTCAGCACGAACCACGGCCACAAGTTGTGGTTGGGGTAAGTCAGCTTGGCATAGCCGGCGTAGACGAAAATCCCGCCAATTACCAAGCGGCCAAGCCAAATCGTTGCACGGCGAAAGTTAAGGGGGCTGGATTGCATCATCGCCAGTTTGTCGCGCTACTTCTGCGAGAGCAGCTGATCCAGGAAAGAATGCAGCACGTCGTAATTCACTACGCCCACGACCGGATAGGTCTGACCTTTGTGGTGAATGATAGTCGTCGGCGTCTGGTTGACGTTGTAACCCTTGCCGAGCGTCACGTCCTTATCAATCACCGGGTCGAGCGAAGTTCCTTTTGCCACTGCCCGGATCTTGCCCATGTCCGCGGCGGAAAGCGCGCCGGCCAGGATACCATCCACATCGCCGCTCTGCTCCCACTTCTCCTGGTTCTCGAACAGCGCTTTTTCGGCTTGCTCCGACTTCCCCAGCTGCGACGCCGCTCGCACATAGCGCGCGGCGATTCTCGAATAAGCGTGCATCGGCAGCGGAAAGTCGCGATGAATTAGGTAAACCTTGTTGGTGTTGACGTAATTGTCCAGCAGCAGTTGGTTGGTCGTCCTATACAATTGCTTGCACGCGGGACACTGAAAATCGCTGAATACTTCCATCGTGATCGGTGCGTTCTTCGAACCATAGGCTCGCCGCGGATCGACGTCGCTTACACTGGAGGCCTGCGGTGCCGGGGGCAGGAGATCAGAAGTCGTGGCCGGTTGACTGTAGGCGGTCAAGGTCTCCGCGGTAGCAGGTTTGGACGCAGCTTCCACCTTTACCGGAACGCTGGCCGCACCATCCCCGCCGACCCGCGTAGATTCTTGTTTGCTACCCAGCCCAAAGAGCAGGACTACAGCCACAACCACAAGCGCGATCGCAACAGCTGCCAGATGGCGGCCCTTCACAGGATTCTCCTTTTACCTAAGAGCTTGCCCGATTCTAGCCCATTCGTGGGAATTGTGGGAAAGGAGAGCGGGCCGGCTTGGAAAAAGTAAGGAGCCGACCCGCGGCGCCTTCTCTACGCCGCAGAGTAGGATGCGAAAAGCAAGCGGGAGTTTGTTCGTCACGGCCGGTAAGGATTAGGAACGGGTTCGACAATCGCGACCTCTGTAACTGTAAGAAAAATAAAAACTTATATAGCCAGTCAACAATGTTGACAAACATACACTCAACCTTTATACTCTCTCGTGCATCGAAATGGGCATCGCGGAATCGCGGCCTCTAAGCTGCCCTTCCGCCGAGGGTCTGTTCGCGCAGCAGAATTTGGGCTTGAAACAAGAGAGGAACCACAGCATGAGCAAGATTATCGGAATTGACCTGGGCACCACCAACTCGGTTGTCGCCGTCATGCAGGGCGGCGAGCCGGTGGTCATCCCCAACCAGGAAGGAGCGCGCACCACCCCCTCGGTCGTGGCCATCACCAAGTCCGGCGAACGTTTGGTCGGCCAGGTCGCCAAGCGCCAAGCCGTGACCAACCCGGAGAACACGGTTTACTCCATTAAGCGCTTCATGGGCCGTCGCTTTGACGAAGTCGGCCAGGAAACCAAGCGCGTTCCCTACAAAGTAGTAAAGGGCGATCACGATGACGCCCGCGTCGAAATTTCCGGGAAGGTCTATAGCCCGCCGGAAATTTCCGCGATGATTCTCACCAAGCTGAAGAACGCCGCCGAAGACTTCCTCGGGGAAAAGGTCGCCAAGGCGGTCATCACAGTTCCGGCGTACTTCAATGACGCACAGCGCCAGGCCACCAAGCAAGCCGGCGAAATCGCGGGACTTGAAGTCGTGCGCATCATCAACGAGCCGACGGCCGCGGCTTTGGCCTACGGTCTTGAAAAGAAAAACGACGAAACCATCGCCGTTTACGACTTGGGCGGCGGCACCTTCGACATCTCGGTACTCGAAGTCGGCAGTGGCGTGGTCGAAGTGAAGTCGACCAACGGCGATACCCACCTCGGCGGTGACGACGTCGATCAGCGCATCGTGGACTGGCTGATCGACGAATTCAGGAAGGCCAACAGCATCGACTTGAGCAAGGACCGCATGGCTTTGCAGCGTTTAAAGGAAGCCGCGGAAAAGGCCAAGATCGAGCTGTCGCAGATGATGGAGACAGAAATCAACCTGCCGTTCATCACCGCCGGTCCGAGCGGCCCGATTCACATGCAGGAAAAGCTGACCCGCACTCGCCTGGAGCAGTTGATGGCGGACCTTCTGGACCGATCCATGAAGCCGGTGCAGCAGGCTCTAGAAGACGCCAAGCTCTCGCCAAACGACATTCAGGAAGTCGTCCTGGTTGGCGGCTCCACGCGTATTCCGAAAGTGCAGCAATTGGTTCGCAATTTCTTCGCGGGCAAGGAACCGCATAAGGGCGTCAACCCGGACGAAGTCGTTGCCGTCGGCGCGGCCATTCAGGGCGCGGTGCTAGCAGGCGAAGTAAAGGACATTCTCCTGCTGGACGTCACGCCTCTCTCGCTCGGCGTGGAAACGCTGGGTGGGGTCATGACCGTCCAGATCCCGCGCAACACCACGATTCCTACACGCAAAGTCGAAACGTATTCGACTGCTTCGGACAACCAGTCCGGCGTGGAAATCCACGTGATGCAGGGCGAACGCAAGTTCGCCAAGGACAACCGTTCGCTCGGCACGTTCAAGCTGGACGGCATTCCTCCTGCTCCGCGCGGTGTTCCGCAAATTGAAGTCACCTTCGACATCGACGCGAACGGCATCCTCAACGTCTCGGCCAAGGACAAGGCTACCGGTAAGGAGCAGAAGATCACCATTCAGTCCTCGACCGGCTTGACCAAGGAAGAAGCCGAGAAGATGCGCGTTGAAGCCGAATCCCATGCGGAAGAAGATCGCCGCCGCATGGAAGAAGTCGACGCGCGCAACCGTCTTGACGGCTTGGTCTATCAAGCTGAAAAGACCATTCGCGAAAACCGCGACAAGCTGCCGGAAGCCGACGTGAAGTCGGCCGAAGAAGCGCTCGAAAGTGCCAAGAAAGCGATGAGCGAAGGCGGCGGTACCGCGGCTCTTC
>Ga0126379_10003199_pt1 | contig 10560 bp, 10 predicted proteins | sample PanSoiMetPlot_24_FD_92640 | JGI IMG/M metagenome (GOLD analysis project Ga0126379, IMG submission 92640) | Tropical forest soil microbial communities from Panama - MetaG Plot_24 | ecosystem: Environmental > Terrestrial > Soil > Tropical forest > Bulk soil | place: Panama | collected 2016-02-17 | reverse complement strand
TCGTATGCTCATTCGCCACGTAGGCCGTCTTGTCGTCAGGCATGACCGTCAACCAGCCCGCGCCCTTCCCGCCCAGAGTGACACCACCCCGCAGCGTCAAGTCCGGTAGCGTGTACACATAGAGGGCGTTGTTCAGCCTGCTGTTGACCAACAGCGTCTTCTGGTCCGCGGTGACGGCGATGCCGTGAGAGCCGGCGGGCGGACCGAACGGGTTCTGCTTGTCGGGGGCTATGTCGGGAAGCTTGATCTGGTTGGTTCTGACGCGCGTTGCAAAATCCACGACCGCAAAGCCGTTAAAGCCACCCAGTTGGGCGTATATCTTATCGGTAGAGCCGTCGGCATTCTTCGTTATGGCCATCGGCGAGGGGGATGGACTCATCGGCAGCGTCCAGGCGACCTCCTTGGTCTGCGTGTCGATCACGAACATCGAATTCGCCGGCGGTTTGGCGCCTCTGCTGGCTCCGGCGAGCACGTACTTGCCGTCCGGGGTGACGTTGAGGTCGTGGATGCCACCCTTGAGCGAGATAGTCTTGACATTCTCAAGCGCGACCGTGTCGATAATGTCAACGCCGCCGGTCGCGTTAGCCTTGACCTGCGGAAACTCCGATAAGTCGTTCCACGTAAGGGCGATCGCCACATAAACCCATCGCCCATCGGGCGTTACATCGATAAGGTTGGGATTCCCGCTCAGGGGGATGCGTTTGGTCGCCTGCAAGGTCTTCCCGTCGAAAACCGTGACCGTGTTGTCCGCTTGTTCGCTGACGTAGATTCGGCTACCGTCCGGGGCTACCACAACCCCATGGGGCGCTTCGATCCCCTTGATCTCTCCTACTACCTTATTCGTGGCGGGGTCGATGATGTGGATGTTATCTCCGGCGGAGTTCGTTTGGATGATCCGCAGCTTCGATTCCTGCGCGGCCAGCAAGGAACAGGATACCGTACACAGAACGATCCCGGCAATAGCCGCGAGACCGCCACGACATACTTGTTTGTTCGTCATTTTCGTCATCCCTCTATTCAACGACAAATTATCCTCCTGAGACATTTGTCAGGAGACACGTCCGTTCATCAGGAGACAGGTCCGTGACGCGCCGCTATTTCAGCGTCGCTCCAAGCACAAATGCCTTCAACGTCAACCACTCGGGGTTGTCCTTCGAGTTGAACTGCTGGCCGCCACCATGATGGGGATCGCCTCCAGCGTCTTCGGCGAGCGGATGGGTGAGCAGTTTGCTTCCCTCGTATCCGGGCACAACCACCTTCTGGACCAACTGGAAGTTCCGGCGCGACTGCTCTTCGTTCCAGGTCGTGCTCCCGGGTGAGAGCGGCACCAAGTGTAACGGTGCGTTGTTTACCGCATGGCAAACGACGCATCGCGCGTGGCCGGGACGCTTGGCAAGGAGGATGGGCTCTACCTTGGCCTTGAAGAACTCGTAATCCAGCGACGGCGATGCGGTGGAGGAAGCTGCCGGTTGGCTTTCCGCCTGCCTCAACGAGGCGGCCGCCGCCAAGGACAGACACGCCACGACGACCACATAAGACGAGGCCCTCTTCATTCGGAACCTCCGATAAAGTAAGCTGATTGCGAAATGAGAATTCTATGCTGGAGCGAAAGCTTGTCAAGCTGCCACTGCAGCGGGGAGATGAGAGTCTGATGAGAGTCTGTTGACCCGAAGTTGACCTCGGCACGCCTGATGGGGCGCTTATCATTTGCGCGATTGCTTGAAGTACCGCAAATCCGGAGGCGCTTGGTTCTTCTTCGTGGGCATCAAAAAACCTTCCCCGCTGATAAAATAGTCCTCGGTGCCGACGCGCACATGAGGGTTGCCTTCGGCATAAATGTACTCGCGCCAAATCGGTTGTGGATTTGGGTCGCGACGGTAGTTTTTTGTCACCTTCCACGGGCGCGTCAGCGCGCCACTAATTCGTACTCTTCGGCAGCATCCGTTCGGCCGCAGGCGGCAGGTATCGTTCTGTGTAAACCGATTCCGGATCGGGCGTGTTCGGCAGCCCGTAGGCCGCAACCACGGAATCGATCGTCTTCTTCAGCTTTTCCGGCGTCACGGAGCTCAGCCCCGCGCTCGCCACGTGGGCCGTGTTGGTGAGGCCGAGCGCGAGGTCGAGACGGATTTTCTCGATGTCAACTTTCATCATCGGATCGCGCGCCTTGAGGAGGTCGAGCGCCTTTTGCGGGGCCGCGATGGTGTCCTTGGTGCCCTGGTTGAGCGCCTTGACAACGGCGCGCGTAGTTTCGGGATTCTCGTCGGCGAATTTCTTGCGTGTCACAAGTGCGAGGCCATACATGTCTGCGCCAAAGTCGGAATATTTGAGCACGAACAAATCGTCCATGGCGAAGCCCATTTCCAGGATCGCCGGAATGTTCGAGTTGGTGAAGCCGCCGGTGCCATCGACGTCGCCGCGCTTGAACATCGTCCCGAACAATTGCGGCTGCACCGCAACCCAATTGACCTTCACGTTCTCGGCATGGGCCGCTTTGAACAGGATCGATGCGGTGTCATGAACGGCGGTTCCGGGGCCGCCCGCGATCTTCTTGCCGTCGAGATCGGCCGGTATGCGAATGCCGGCGGCCTTGCGGGTGATGAAGGCCAGCGGGGTTTGGTCAAAGCTCACATAGACGGCGGTCAGGGGTGTCGAGGGATTCTTGGCGTTGAACAGGATCATCGACGGCATGTCGACCCAACCGAACTGATAGGCGCCGCTGGCGACCGTGACAGCCACATTGGTGGCGCCGTTACCCTTGTCGATCGCGTCGACGGTGACACCCGCCGTTTTGAAATATCCTTGGTCCTGCGCGATAAAGAACGGCGCATGGGTGCCCTGTATGATCCAATCCATGGAGATCTTGACGTTCTTGACCTCCGCCTGCGCGGGTGCGATCGCCGCTACGAGCGTGACGACCGCTGCGATTGTGCCGATGTGTTTCATAGGGAGCCCTCTGTCCGATTGCCAAATATGCTTGCGCCACGCAAATGAAAACAGTGTGCGAGTCCATGCCGTGCAGGCCCTTCGCGGCACACCACGATACGTGGAATTAAACCACATCATCGGAACACGGTGAATGGGTTTGAGCAGTCACGTTGGTCATGGTAGCGTCGCCCTTGAGTGCGGGTCTCGATGAAGTCGATCCACCCGTCACCCGCGGGCTTGACCCGCGGGTCCATCTTCTTCACGGAGGATGGATTGCCGGGTCAATCCCCGGATCAAGTCCGGGGACGGCAATGACGTTGGGCAAATGTCCATGGGACGGGCTTCCGGGAAATGCCAGCCGAGCCCTTGCGCAGGTTGGTCTGCGGTCGGGGCAGGCAACCGATGAACTTCGTCGAGCTTGATCGCGTATCGCTGCGCTATGGCGAGGACGGCACCCTCGCGCTTCAGGGCGCTACGCTCGGGGTGGCGGCCGGAGAATTCGTTGCAGTGGTGGGGCCGTCCGGATGCGGTAAATCCACCCTCATGAGGGTGGTGACCGGCTTGTGGCCGCCGACCGCCGGAACCATCATCGTGAGCGGCCGGAAGGTCGCGGGGCCGCTGTCGATCGTCGGCATGGCGTTTCAGAATCCGACCTTGCTGCCGTGGCGCAAGACGCTCGACAATGTCATGCTTCCGCTGGAAATCGTGAAACCGCATTGCGAGCGGCTGCGAAGCCAACGAGCCGCTTATGTAGCGAAGGCACGCGATCTCCTGGCGCTCGTCGGGCTGAAAGGATTCGAAGACCGCTTTCCCTGGGAGCTTTCCGGCGGCATGCAGCAGCGGGCGTCGCTGTGCCGCGCGTTGATCCACGATCCCTCTCTTCTGATGCTCGATGAGCCGTTCGCGGCGCTCGATATGTTCACGCGCGAGGAACTTTGGCTTGCCTTGCAGGACGTCTGGCTGGCGCGTCGTCCGACCGTCATCCTCGTCACCCATGACCTGCGCGAGGCGGTGTTTCTCGCCGACCGGGTGCTGGTGATGAGCGCGCGACCCGGACGCATCATCGCCGAGCGCACGATCGCGTTGGAGCGGCCGCGCCGGCTCGACATGACTTACGAGCCATATTCAGTGGCCATCATCCATGAGCTGCGCGAGTACATCAGTACGGCACGATCGAGCAATATGTGAGACGGAGGCGGCTTAAGTGGAAGCGCGCGACGCCATCGACAATCCAAAACTCCGCCGGCGGTCGCGGCTGAGGCGAAAGGCGGCGCGGCGCGCTCTTCCCTGGATCGTCATCATCGCCATCTTCGTCATGTGGGAGATCGTGGTCCGGGCGTTCGACATCGAGCAGTTCGTCCTGCCGGCACCGACCGCCATCTTTGCCGCCGGCTGGGAATGGCGGGCGGACATGCTCGACAACGCCTGGCAAACCTTCATGACGACTGCGATAGGGTTCCTCTTCGCCGTGATATTCGGATTGGTGGGCGGGGTTCTCTTCGGTTCATCAACGCTGGTTTATGAAGGACTTTATCCGGCGCTCGTCGGTTTCAACTCAATCCCCAAGGTGGCGGTCATTCCGATCCTCGTGATCTGGTTCGGTATCGGCACCGTGCCAGCCATCGTCACGGCGTTCCTGATTTCGTTTTTCCCCATCCTGGTGAACGTCGCGGCGGGCATTGCAACGGTCGAACCGGAGCTTAAGGATGTGTTGCGGGCGCTCGGCGCCAAGCAATGGCAGATCGTTCAGAAGGTCGGACTGCCGCGCTCGATGCCGTACTTCTTTGCCTCGCTGAAGGTGGCCATCACTTTTGCATTTGTCGGCTCGATCGTCGCCGAGACCGTGGCGGCGAACAAAGGCATCGGCAATCTGATGCTGGTGGCGTCTTCGCGTTTCGAGGTGCCGTTGGCCTTCGCCGGGCTCCTGATGACGAGTATCATGGGCATCGGCATGTATCTGGTGGCTGAGTTCATCGAGCGCCGGACCATCGGATGGGCGACGCGCGGAGTTGATGCCGTGGGAGCACCGCGCGGGTGATTCGTGATTGGATCGACTCGGCCACGCATTTGCCCGAGCGCCCGGGCGTTCCGAATCAACCCGATAGGAGTTCGACTCCAAGTGCCCGTGCGGGCCCTCGCCATGGCTCTGTCAAAGGTCAGGAGTTTGCAACTCGCTCTGTGAACGATTGCAATGTGAAGTGCATCAGGGGTGCGAAGCGAAAGATCGAGCCGTCGTATCAAGCTGGATGCGGCAGAAACATCGATCGTGCTGATTTCGACGCGCCGGGTGTAGAGGGCGCACCAACTGTCGAAGTTTGAAAATGCTGTTCGCGCTTCCTCAGCGCGCAGATCGCGAGTCCGCACCCGCCTTGCAATGACGGACGAAAACTCCGCGGCGGAAAAGTCGCTGACGATCAGGTCATCATCAAGACTGCGGAGTGTCTTTTCCGCCCTGTCATTGAGAAGGTCTACGATAAATAATGGAACAATCACGTTGACGTCGAGATAGACGCTCACCGTCCCCACTCGTCGCGCATCCGGCGTACAAGCGTCGCGGCATCCTCGCCGGGCACGCGCCGCCCGACGCGCCGCGCCGTGAGCCAATCGATCGCTTCGCCCGTTATCGGTTTTATCGGCGCCGAAATCGGCCTCAGCTAAACGACCGGGCGGCCATGTCGCGTGATCACGACGCCCTCGCCTTTCAGGGCGCGATCGATCAACTCGGATAGTCGGTTCTTAGCTTCGACAACGCTATGCTGACTCATGCCGGTAAAATAGCCATTCAATAACCATTTTGTAAGCTGCCGTCTGATCGACTTAAGTTCTGGTCGGCCTAAAGTTTAAGTTGTCGGTTCGGTCTTTCAATTTCGGCTGCCGGTTTAACCTGTTAATTTAGCCCGTCAGTTCAGCCTTGCTAAAATAGGACCATTATGGTATTAATTATAAACGACACAACGGTCAGTGTGTGGATGTCGGTGTGATTGCCATTGAAGGACGGGGAGGTTTGTTTTGTTGGCCGGAGTTTCGGACAGGAAATTCCCTATTTCAAGCAAATGAATTCTCTTTTCGGGCAAAAAATTCCCTGTTTTCGTGGGGAACAAGGAATGGGCTGCAAGCCGTTGAATCCACTTGAGGACCGGCTCCCAAGCCCGCGCAAAGAGGTTAAAATCGGGCGAAATTTCCAAAAATTCCCTGTTAAAATCCCTGTTCTCAGGGAATTGAACCCACCTGGAGGCTCCCATGGCATCGGCGGTGTCTCCGCTCGCGCCCTCGAATTTTCCGGACATGCCGCAAATTGCCGGCGTCCGCATGGCGACCGCTGCCGCCGGCATCCGGTACAAGGGACGCACCGATGTCCTGCTCGCCCTGCTCGACAAGGGTACGACGGTCGCGGGCGTGTTCACCAAATCGAAATGCCCATCGGCGGCGGTCGATTGGTGCCGCGACAAGATCAAGGCCGGCAAGGCCCGCGTGCTCGTGGTCAACTCCGGCAACGCCAATGCCTTCACGGGCCGCACCGGCCGAGAGGCCACCCGATACACCGCCGCGAGCGCCGGCAAGTCCGCCAAGTGCAAGCCCGGCGAGGTGCTTCTCGCCTCCACGGGCGTGATCGGCGAGCCGCTCGACGCCCGTGCGTTTGACCGTGTGATGGACGATCTCGTGGCGGCTGCAAAGCCCGGCAAATTCGAAGCGGCCGCCAGGGCGATCATGACCACCGACACCTTTCCGAAGGGCGCGACCGCGACCGCGAAGCTCGGCGACGCAACGGTCACGATCTGCGGCATCGCCAAGGGCGCCGGCATGATCGCGCCCGACATGGCAACCTTGCTGTCGTTCGTGTTTACCGATGCGCCGATCGCGGCGCCGGCTTTTCAGGCACTGCTGGCGAAGGGCGTCCTCGACAGCTTCAACGCCGTGACGATCGACGGCGACACCTCGACCTCGGACACGCTGCTCGCCTTCGCGACCGGAGCGGCGGCGGCCTATGGAGCGCCGGCGATTTCGCGCGCCGCCGATCCGCGCGTCAAAGGCTTCTCCGCGGCGCTCGATACGGTGCTCAAGTCGCTGGCCGAGCAGGTGGCGCGCGACGGCGAGGGCGCCCGCAAGCTTGTCGAGGTGATCGTCGAGGGCGCGGCCTCCGCCAAGTCGGCGCGGCGCATCGCCATGTCGATCGCCAATTCGCCGCTGGTGAAGACCGCCATCGCCGGCGAAGACGCCAATTGGGGGCGCGTCGTCATGGCGGTCGGCAAGGCCGGGGAGCCGGCGGACCGCGACCGTTTGTCGATCTGGTTCAACGGCATTCGGGTCGCCCACAAGGGCATGCGCGATCCGGACTATGACGAGGCAGAAGTGTCGGCCGAAATGAAGAAACAGATTATCGAGTTGAAGGTGGGGCTTGGCATCGGCCGCGGTAGGGACCGCGTCCTCACCTGCGATCTCACCAAGGAATATGTCGCCATCAACGGCGACTACCGGTCATGAGCGCTAAAGCCTTACCACTGTCATTGCCCGCCTTGACCGGGCAATCCAGTAACCCCGGTGATGCCCCGGTATACTGGATTCCCGCTTTCGCGGGAATGACACAGGAGAATGGGCGAGCGCCGTACCGGTTCCGTTTCACCGAAACCCCCTCCAAGCATTTTCCCGAAGGCTCTGCGGCGTGAAGCTCGTCCTGGTTGCCGCCTGCGCGCTGATCGATGCCGACGGGCGCGTTTTGCTTGCGCAACGCCCCGCTGGGCGCGCGATGGCGGGGTTGTGGGAGTTCCCGGGCGGCAAAGTGGAAGCGGGCGAGCGGCCGGAACAGACGCTCACCCGCGAGCTCGGGGAGGAATTGGGGATCACGGTCACAGAGGCGTGCCTCGCTCCACTCACCTTCGCGAGCCACGCATATCCGGACTTTCATCTTCTCATGCCGCTCTATGTGTGCCGGCGCTGGGAGGGCATCGTGACTCCGCGCGAGGGACAAAAGCTTGCCTGGGTCAGGCCCAATCGCCTGCGGGATTATGAGATGCCGCCCGCCGACGTGCCGCTGATATCTCATCTCGCAGCGCTGTTATGATTGCATCCGTCATCGTTCCGGCTTCTCTCCGGCCGAGATCTCCGTGGTCCCTAGCGCGTCGGCAAGCCGCGCCTTGGCAGAGCCTGGCCGCAGCGGCTGCTGTTGGCTCTCGTGCGGCGACCATCCCGACAGCCAGATGATATCGAAACTCGCCCGCACCTTGCCGTCCGGATCGGCAAAGCGCGCCGCATAGACCTCCATGGCGCGCATCAAGGTCGCGCGCCGCAACGGCACACGGCGGCGTTCGACCAGCGGGTTCGCGGCGCCCATGCGGCGCAGATCGTGCAGCAGCGCGAACGGCGTCGCATAGCGCACCATGACGCGATCGACATCGGTCACCGGCAGCGCGAAGCCGGCGCGCTGCAACAGCGCGCCCATGTCGCGCAGGTCCGGAAACGGCGCCACGCGGGGCGACACGCCGCCGTCAAGCTCACTCTCCGCAATCGCGAAGCTGTGGCGCAGCTCGGCGAGCGTATCGCCGCCGAGCAGCGCCGCAAGAAACAGCCCATCCGGCTTCAAGGCGCGGCGGATTTGCACCAGCACGCCCGGAAGATCGTTAACCGTCTGCAAGGACAGGGCGGACACCACAAGATCCAGCGTGTTGTCGGCAAACGGCAAGGCTTCCTCGTCGGCGACGATGCGCAACGCTACGGCTGCGGTGTGATCGCCCGAAAGGTACTGCGCCGCGTCGATCATCGGATCGAGCGCGATCATGGTGCCGATGGCGCCGTTGCGCAGGAGCGCCGCCCGCACCGCAGCGGTCGGCGTGCCGAGATCGACCGCAAGGTCGAACCGCCGCACCACCGCCCCGAGCCGGTCGGCAAAATCCTCCGCCACCCGGTCGAGCAGAAATGTCTCGGCGCCGAGCCGCAACCCCCGCCGGCGGCGCGCCCGCAGCAGCGATCGATCGAATATGAGCGGAGGAGGCATGGAACTCTCCGGGTTTATATCAAGGCGATGCAATCGCGATTCATCCACTTTGCCCGGCGGCCAGAGTAATCGCATTTGGCGCGACACAGCTCCTCCCTCTCCCCGCTTGCAGGGAGAGGGTCGGGGTGAGGGGACCTTTCCACCGGCTCGAACTCGCGGAGAGGCCCCTCACCCCAGCCTCTCCCGCTTGCGGGGAGAGGAGGAGACTGCGGCCAGGCCCGACTCCATTTCCAATCCAGGTCAGTTTCGATCCAGGTCTGGCTCCAACGCCGATGGGGCGTTAAACCTGCGCACATGTCGGACACCGAATCTTCCGCCCCTCAGGCCGACCGGGGGTCCATCTTCGCCCGCATGGCGCAATTCGGCCGCGCCACCTTAAGCATTGCGCTCGACGCGGCATTGCCGCCCTTGTGCGCCTCCTGCCGTACCCCGCTCGGCAATCCCGGGGGGCTGTGTCCGGGGTGTTGGTCGCGCATATCTTTCATTGCGCCACCCTATTGCGAGCGCCTCGGCATTCCCTTCGCCTATGATCCGGGCCCCGGAATTCTGTCCATGGAGGCCATGGCCGATCCACCCGCTTATGGACGGGCGCGCGCTGCCGTGCGTTATGACGACGTCGCCCGCGATCTCGTCCATCGGCTTAAATATGGCGACCGGCTCGACCTCGCCACCTCGATGGGCCGGTGGATGGCGCGCGCCGGTCGCGAGCTGCTTGAGGACGCGGATGCACTGGTGCCGGTCCCCCTGCACTGGCGCAGGCTGTGGGGGCGGCGGTTCAATCAGGCTGCGGTGCTCGCCAAGGCAGCGGCTTCAAACAGCGGACTCCCGGTTCTTACCGGCGCTCTCAGGCGCATGCGCGCGACACCCCAGCAGATCGGCTTGTCGCGCAGCGCTCGGGCCGCCAATGTCCAGGGCGCATTCGCCGTAACGCAGGATGGCAAGGCCGCGATTTACGGTAAACGGCTCATCCTCGTCGACGACGTGCTGACCTCCGGCGCGACCGTCGATGCCTGTGCCAGAACCTTGCTGCGCGCCGGCGCCCGCAATGTGGACGTGCTCGTCTTTGCCAGGGTTGTGGCGGCGGCGCGCGTCCCCATATAAGTGGAAAGCCGCAGTAGCGGTCCGGATAAGGTTAACAAGAATGCCGCCGGTTGTGGTCTATACAACTCCTTATTGTTGTTTTTGCATTTCCGCGAAGGCTCTGCTCCAGCGCAAAGGCGTCGAATTCACCGAAATCAACGTGGCGGGCGCCCCGGACAAACGCGCCGAAATGGTGGAGCGCGCCAACGGCCTCACCACGGTGCCGCAAATCTTCATCGGATCGGACCATGTGGGCGGGTGCGACGAACTTCATGCGCTTGACGGAGTCGGCAAGCTCGATTCGCTATTGGCCGGTTGAAAATGAGGGCTCCCATGACCACAGCCGACGGCGCTGCAACCTTTCGGGTCGCCCTCATCCAGATGCGCTCCGGGCGCACGCCGTCCACCAATCTCGATGCGGCGACGAAACTGATCGGCGAAGCGAAGGCGGGCGGCGCCGACTATGTGCAGACGCCCGAGATGACCAACATCCTGGAGGCCAGGCGCGATGCCCTGATGGCGGCGATCGTGCCGGAACATGAAGACCCCTCGCTCGCGGCGTTTCG
>Ga0126379_10003198_pt1 | contig 10561 bp, 6 predicted proteins | sample PanSoiMetPlot_24_FD_92640 | JGI IMG/M metagenome (GOLD analysis project Ga0126379, IMG submission 92640) | Tropical forest soil microbial communities from Panama - MetaG Plot_24 | ecosystem: Environmental > Terrestrial > Soil > Tropical forest > Bulk soil | place: Panama | collected 2016-02-17 | reverse complement strand
GGTCGCGACCGCGGCGGCCGGCGGCACCTACAATGTCAACGCCGACACATTTGTCGGTGCCATTGCCGGCGCCTTGAAGGCGAAACGATTACTGTTGTTGACCGATGTACCGGGCGTGCTCGACAACTCCAAGTCCCTCATCAAAGAGCTCTCCATGAACGACGCGCGGCGCCTGATCGCCGACGGCACCATTTCGGGCGGCATGATCCCGAAGGTTGAGACATGCCTCTATGCCCTCGACGCCGGCGTCGAGGCCGTCGTCATCATGGACGGCAAGGTGGAGCATGCGGTCCTGCTCGAGTTGTTGACAGATCACGGCGCTGGAACGTTGATTCATCGGTAGGCCGGGCAAACTCGCCTGTTCAAATTGCGAGGCTTGCGTAACGGTCTTGCGCGATTTTGCCTACGCGATCGATCCTGATGGCTGGACTGCGTGGGCAAAGTCGCGCGAGGCCAGCGCATGATGTCATCAGCTGCGGCAGGCGACTTTGCCTACCCTGTCAGTCTGACGAACGCCATTCCAGGGAGCCTGAATTTCGGCTACTGTCGGGCGTCTTCCGCGAGGCCGAATGAATATGCAGAAGCGCACGCACTTGCACCACGTTCGCCCCTCCCCGACTCGACGCGCCGTTGCGGCGGGCGCATTCGCCGTTCTGCTCGCCGGTGCGAGCATGGCCGCCGCGGCGGAGGTGCAGGTCGACCTTCAGCTCGTTCTCGCGGTCGACGCATCCGGCAGCGTGAACATGCGCCGCTTCGAGCTGCAGAAGCAGGGCTATGCGTCGGCGTTCCGCAATCCGCGCGTGCTCAGCGCCATTCGCTCCGGCATATCGCAGGCGATCGCGGTCACCATGCACCAGTGGACCGGGCCGCGCCTGCAGGTCCATGTGGTGCCCTGGATGGTGGTAAAGGACGAGGCCTCCGCCGAGGCGCTGGCCTCTGCCATAGAGAATACGCCCCGCAAGCTGTTCGGCGGCGGCACCTCGATCAGCGGCGCCATCGACTATTCGCGGCTGATCCTGGCGCAGAGCCCCTTCACCGCGACGCGCCGCACCATCGACGTATCCGGCGACGGCGCCAACAATATCGGCCGGCCGGCGCGTGTGGCCCGCGACGAGGCGGTGCGCGACGGCATCACAATCAACGGGCTGCCGATCCTCTCGGTCGAGCCCGATCTCGATACCTACTATTTCGAGAACGTCATCGGCGGACCCGGCGCTGTCATGGTTCCGGCGGATAGCTATGAAAGCTTTGCCGAAGCTATTCTGAAGAAGCTGATCATCGAGATCGCTTCCGACGATCCGGAGATGCTCAGGGCGCCTTTGCCGTGACATCTCCGCAATCAATCAAAACCAAGGGAGACGCCATCATGTCTGATCTCAATGGAGGCAAGATCACTGTTCGCCTTGCGCGCTTCGGCCTCCTGGCGCTGTTCGCGGCTTCGGCCGGCGCGGTCTATTCCCAGGCCGTCGCTCCAACAAATTCCCTGCCCAATCCGTACGTCGGGGCGCCGTTCGGGAAATTGCCGGAGGGCCGCAATTGGGGTTCAACAGCAGGCATCGGCGTCGATGTGGATGGCAAGAGCATCTGGGTCGCGGAGCGCTGCGGCGCCTTTGCGCCGCCGTCGCAGGTGAGGCCCGGTGTCCAGATGGGCTGCGACGGTTCGAGCCTCGATCCGGTGCTCAAGTTCGACGAGACCGGCAAGCTGGTTAAAAGTTTCGGCGCCGGCCTCATCTTGTTTCCGCACGGCCTCGCGGTCGACCCCGAAGGGAATGTCTGGGTAACAGACGGGCTCGGCAAGGAAGGCAAGGGCCATCAGGTCTTCAAGTTCAGCCCGGACGGCAAGGTGCTCATGACACTTGGCAAGCCCGGCATCGCGGGCAGCGGAACGGATGAGTTCAATGCGCCGTCCGCGGTGCTGGTCGCCCCGAACGGTGACATCTTCGTCGCCGACGGCCACGGCGGGAACACCAATGCCCGCATTGTGAAATTCGACAAGACCGGCAAGTTTATCAGGACCTGGGGCAAGAAGGGCAGCGTGCCCGGAGAGATCGACGGCCCGCACACGCTGGCGATGGATTCGCGCGGCCGGCTGTTCCTTGGCGACCGCGGCAACAACCGCATCCAGATTTTCGATCAGGACGGCAATTTCATCGACCAGTGGGCGCAGTTCAGCCGGCCGAGCGGCGTCTATATCGACAAGAACGATGTGATCTACGTGGCGGATTCGGAATCGGGCTCGGTCAACAAGACGCGCACCGACTGGAAGCGCGGCATCAGGGTCGGCAGCGTCAAGGACGGAAAGGTGACGGCGTTCATTCCGGATCCCGACGAGAATGCGACCACCACCAGCGCCGCCGAAGGCGTCACGGCTGACGCCCAAGGCAACATTTACGGCGCCGAGGTCGGGCCTAAGAGGGTGATGAAGTACGTCAAGAAGTGACGTTCGTGCCGCGGCGACGGCCGGTTTTGGTCACGCCGCCGCGGCAACGACGGCCGGTTACGCCGCCGCGAGCGCCGCAACATCCTCGAGCCCGCGCTGGCGTGATTCGACCCCCCAAGCCCACACCACGACGATCTGGACCACGACCAGACCGATCATCAAGCCGAGTACGCCCGGCATCCCGTATCCGGTGGCGAGCCACAAGACGATAAAGGGCGATACGATCGTGGCGGCACGGCCGAGGGTGTTGCAGATGCCGTTGGCACGCAACCGCACTTCGGTCGGAAACAGCTCGGGCGTGTAGACGCCGAATAGGATCGCGACCTGAATGTAGATGACGAGGACCAGCAGGAATCCGATTGTCAGTATGATCGGCGGTGCCGTCGCGGCCGTGAAGGTCGCATAGATGGCGCCGAGCACCACCGTCGCGATGGACGCAGCGATGATGCTTTTGCGCCGACCGATGAAATCGGCGCAAAAAGCGCCCACCGCGCAACCCGCCGGCGATGCGATCACCAGCACCAAGGTATATTCGAACGAGCGCGTGATGGTGAGGCCTTGCTGCACGAAGAATTGCGGCAGCCACGTGACAAAGCCGAAGATCAACGTATTGATGGTGATCAGTACCCAGCTGCCGACGATCATGCGCAACAGCAGCGGCGGGCGGGCCAGCGCCGCGAAATCCGCCGGCGGAGCCGGGGCCACGGGAACGACCGCGGGCAATACCGTTGCGGCCCTCTTTTCGATTGCCGCAATAATAGCTTCAGCCTCCTCGGTACGCCCTTGGGACTCCAGCCAGCGCGGCGATTCCGGCAAGTTCTTGCGCAGCCACCACACGATCAACGCCCCGATGCCGGCGATGATGAACATCGGCCGCCAACCCCAAGTCGGGATGATCAGATAGCCGAGCAACGCCGTGACCGGCAGCCCCGACACGACCAGAAAGGACATGAACGCCAGCCACCGCCCGCGCGACTGGGGCGGAACGAATTCCGTCAGCGTCGAATAGCCGACCACGATTTCGGCGGCGAGCCCCAGCCCCATTATGAAGCGAAGCCAGTTCAGGGTCGTCATGTCGGGCGCAAACGCCGCCGCCAGCGAGGCGAGGCCGAAGATCACCAGATTGACCTGATAGGTAAAGCGCCTCCCGTACCGATCGCCGAGGAAACCGGTAACGAGCGCTCCGATCGTCATGCCCAGGAACGTCTTGGAGATGAAGTCGGCATTTAACCTGGGCGTCGAAAATCCGGATTGCAGCACGGCCGGCAGCACGTTGGTGCCGACATAAAGGTCATAGCCGTCGAAAAACATGCCGGCGCCGACCAGCCAGAAGATGGCAAAGTGGAATGAGCCGATGGGCAGGCGGTCAAGTCGTGCTCCGGCATTCACGGATGTCCTCATGTGACGTCCTCCTATTTGTCGTGCGATGCAATTTTTCGACTTGTATCCGGTAGCGCAACCTGCCGGAAGGGATGAAGAGATGCTGAGAGTGTTTTGCGTGCGCTCGATGCACGGCGGTCACGCGGGGTCGAGGCAATTCGCCGAGGACGTCACGGCATCGGTATTTCCTGCACCTTCTTCGGCACGTCATAGCCTTTTTGCACCGCAGGGCGATTGGCGATCGTCACGTACCAGCGCTTGACACTGGGGAATTGGTTGAGATCGATAGTCTGCCATTCAAATCGCGAAACCCATGGCCAGATTGCAACGTCGGCCACCGAATAGTCGCCGGCAACGAATTCGTGGTCAGCCAGCCGACGGTCCAGGACCCCGTAGAGGCGTCGGGCTTCCTCGAGATAACGCTCCTCGGCATATGGCGCCTTGCCTTTGTTGTACTTCACGAAGTGGTGGACCTGTCCGAATATCGGGCCGGGACCGCCCATCTGCCACATCAGCCACTCGATGACGCGATAGCGCTTGAGCTTGTCTGCCGGCAACAGCCTGCCTGCCTTCTCCGCGAGATAGAGCAGGATTGCGCCGGATTCCATCAGGCTGAAATTATTGTCGCGATCGACGATCGCCGGAATGCGATTGTTCGGGCTGATCTTGAGAAACTCCGGCTTGAATTGCTCGTCCTTGCCGAGGTCAACTGCATGGGCTTCATAGGGTAGGCCGAGTTCCTCAAGCGCAATGGAAGCCTTGCGGCCGTTGGGCGTGGTCCAGGTGTAGAGATCGATCACGATCGAAGGTCCTCATCGATTGATTCGCACGCAGTTATAGCCGTGGTGGCTGGATCCTCTTTCTGTAATAAAATACCGACAATCGAAGTGAGTGAAGCCGCGGAGCAAATACCAGTTCGGTCACGTCCGGTGCTCAAGCACCATTCGAGATCATTTTCGAAGTCCTTCCGGACATCGAGACCGTCGCGCGATCACGTTGCCTCGCTGCTTGAGATGTGCCGCTGGCGAACTGAGACAGCCGCAACATTAACTGCTTCACTTTCGTTGGCTTGGCTAGCCAAAGATGGGTCAGGTCTTCGAAAAGCATTTCATTTAACGTTGTTGCTGCCCTAACGTCCGAAAGGGAGGCGACTAAAGGGACACTGAAAGAGTGCTACCGCGTACCTTTGCCCGATTGTCGTGCATCATCCCATTGGGTATGGTGTGAGTGTCTTGGCTTTCCTCCCGAGACGGTTCTCGACTAGGCGGCCCCACCAAAATCTCCAAGCTGGTGCGGGCCGCTCTTTTTTGTAGCTGCATCATTTGATGCCGGCCGACTTGGAACTCCTGTCAAATTCAGGCGCCTTCGATTTCGTCACGCAGCAGTTCCAATTCAAGCCATCGCTGTTCCGCCGCCGCGAGTTCCGACTGCATTGCCGTCATTGCGGATGAAACCTGATCGAAAGTAGCGCGGTCCCGCGCATAGAGCGTGGTGTCGGCCATCAATTTCTGCAAGCGCGCAATCTCGGTCTCGAGCGTTGCGATCTTGCCCGGCAACGTTTCCAGCGCATGCTTTTCGTTGAAGTTCAGCTTGCGTTTGGTTGGTTCGGCGACCGCTCGTGGGAGTTTGGACTTATCCGATGCGGCCGCTTTGACAACTGGCCTGGCGTCTATCTTGCGCAGATCATCGCCACGCTGCGCCAGCATATCCGTGTACCCGCCGGCGTATTCCAACCATTTGCCGTTTCCCTCCGGTGCAATCACGTCATCGACGACACGATCGAGAAAATCGCGATCATGGCTGATAAGGAGCACGGTACCGGCATAATCGCCGATCAACTCTTCCAGCACGTCGAGCGTTTCAAGATCGAGATCATTGGTCGGCTCGTCGAGCACCAGAATGTTGGACGGTTTCGCCAGCGCCCGTGCAAGCATCAGACGGCCGCGCTCGCCGCCCGAAAGGACGCGCAACGGCGAGCGCGCCTGCTCGGGCGCGAACAGGAAGTCGCGCATGTAGCTCACGACGTGTTTCGCCTGTCCCCCTATCACGACGGTATCGCCGCGACCGCCTGTGAGAGCTTCGCTCACTGTCCAGTCCGGGTTGAGGCTTTCGCGGTGCTGATCGAGGGTTGCCATTTGCAGATTGGCGCCAAGCCGCACCGTGCCGCTATCGGGCGCGAGCGTGCCGGTGAGAAGATTGACGAGCGTCGTTTTGCCGCTGCCATTGGGGCCGACGATACCGACTCGGTCACCGCGCATGATACGGGTGGAAAAGTCGGTCACGATGGGTGTCGTGCCATAACTTTTTGAGACTCCCTTCGCCTCGATCACCAGTGCTCCCGACCGTTCCGCCTCGGCGGCCAAAATGGCGACCGCACCGGCTGCACGTCGAGCGTCGCGCCGGCTCTGGCGCAGGGCCCTCAGGCCGGCGACGCGGCGCATGTTGCGTTTGCGCCGTGCGGTGACGCCGTAGCGCATCCAATGCTCTTCAGCCTCGATCTTGCGGTCGAGCTTGCGGCGGTCGCGCTCTTCTTCGGCCAGCACGTCGTCGCGCCAGCTCTCGAACTCCGCAAAGCCACGCTCGATGCGACGCGCCTTTCCGCGGTCGAGCCATATGGTGACGCGGGAAAGATTGGCGAGAAAGCGCCGGTCGTGACTGATGATGACAAGCGCCCCCTGCCGTGCGCTGAGTTCGCTCTCAAGCCATTCGATGGCAGGAAGATCCAGATGATTGGTCGGCTCGTCCAGCAGCAGGATATCGGGCGACGGCGCAAGCACCCGTACCAGAGCCGCGCGCCGCGCTTCGCCGCCCGAGAGAGCGGCCGGACTTTCATCGCCGCGCAGTCCGAGTTGCTCCATGAGATAGCGGGCCGCATGGCGATCATCGTTGGGACCGAGACCCGCCTCCACATAATCCATCACGGTGGCAAATCCGGAAGGATCCGGCTCTTGCGGCAGGTACCGGATGGTCGCATCGGGCTTGAGGAAGGTTGTCCCGCGATCGGGCTCGACCAACCCGGCCCCGATCTTGAGCAGCGTGGATTTGCCCGACCCGTTGCGGCCGACGAGGCACAGGCGCTCACCCGCCGAGACCATGAGATCGACGCCCTCAAGCAGCGGCGTGCCGCCAAAGGTCAGCGTAATGCCGCTGAGCTGGAGCAGTGGTGCGGCCATCTCAATTCCGGATCGAAGTTGCTTTCATGGCGCTGATTATACCGCGCCGTTTCAAAGAAGAAGGGCCGCCCTTGCGGGCGGCCCTTCCATTGTCGAACCGCGGTCCGGCGAACGGACCGTGACGCGTGGTGTCACGCGGCCTGGACCTCGGTAAAGGCAAGGATCCAGCTCACGGTTGCCGGTGAACGCGGCGATTGACAATGAGACACTGGATCACCTCCTTTCGGTTGTTGACGACGAATCAAAGGTTAAACGGAAAAACTTAATAATGTAAGCCATTGACATTGGCAACTGGCACGTCATGTGATTCGCAATTCGCTCCTGCGTAGAGATTGCGTGTTTTTAGATGGTTTGGTTGTATGCCCCGACCTCCTTGTGAGTGCGGAGCACGCCATCAAGCGCCTTGAACATGTCGCGCATGCGGGCGTCCGACACCGGGCTTTCCACCACCACCACGAGTTCCGGCTTGTTGGAGGAGGCGCGGACCAGGCCCCAGGTGCCATCCTGGACGGTGACGCGCACGCCGTTGACGGTGACGAGATCGCGGATCGGCTGTCCCGCCACCGTTGCGCCCTTGGCCTGCGCCGCCTCGAAATGCTTCGTCACCTCATCGACGATTCCGTATTTTGCCTCGTCGGCGCAGTGCGGCGACATGGTGGGCGATTGCCAAGTTTTGGGCAGTGCATCCTTGAGTTCCGACATCTTCTTGTCCGGATTGCGGTCGAGCATATCGCAGATCGCAATCGCCGCGATGAGGCCATCGTCGTAGCCGCGACCGTACGGCTTGTTGAAGAAGAAGTGGCCGGACTTTTCGAACCCGGCGAGCGCGCCCGCTTCGTGGGTGCGCCGCTTCATGTAGGAATGGCCCGTCTTCCAATAGTCGGCCTTGACGCCGTTTTGCTGCAACACCGGATCGGTGACGAACAGGCCGGTCGATTTGACGTCGGCGACGAACGTCGCCCCCGGGTGCAGCGTCGACATGTCGCGCGCCAGCATGACGCCCACCTTGTCGGCGAAAATCTCATCGCCCTTGTCATCGACCACGCCGCAGCGGTCGCCGTCGCCATCAAAGCCAAGGCCGACATCGGCGTGGTTCGCAAGCACCGCATCCCGCATCGCGTGCAGCATCGCCATGTCTTCGGTATTGGGATTGTAGTGCGGGAAGGTGTGGTCAAGCGTGCAATCGAGGGGAACCACTTCGCAGCCGATCGCTTCCAGCACACGCGGCGAAAACGCGCCCGCGGTGCCGTTGCCGCATGCCGCCACCACCTTGAGGCGGCGCTTGAGCTTCGGCCGGTTGGTGAGATCCGCAATGTAGCGGGCCGGAAAGTTCTCGATGAATCGATAGGAACCGCCGCCGCATAGATCGAACTTTGCGCCGAGCACGATCTCCTTGAGACGCGTCATTTCGTCCGGTCCGAAAGTGAGCGGCCGGTTGACGCCCATTTTCATCCCGGTCCAGCCGTTGTCGTTGTGGGAAGCCGTCACCATGGCGACGCACGGCACATCGAGGTCGAATTGGGCAAAATACGCCATCGGGGTGACGGCAAGCCCGATGTCGTGGACCTTGCACCCCGCCGCCATCAGACCGGAGATCAGCGCGTATTTGATCGACGCCGAGTAGCCGCGAAAATCATGACCCGTGACGATTTCCGGCCGCACCTCCATCTGGCGGATGAGCGTGCCGAGCCCTATGCCCAGCGCCTGCACCCCCATCAGATTGATTTCCTTCTCGAACAGCCATCGCGCATCGTATTCGCGGAATCCCGTCGCCTTGACCATGGGCTCGGATTCATAAGCGTGTGTATTGGGAGAGAGGGCGGGCTTCGGGATGGGGAACATCGGGACCTCAGGCAGAACATTGCTGGCGCTTAGCACAGCTATTTTTAGGGTCACCAAGTAGCTATCCGCCAAGCGATTGCAATCAAGACGAAGGATATGGGGATGACGAGGTAGGGGGCTACCGGCCCTTCTAACGAAGAGTGTAAAGGTCAGAAAACGAAATAACAATTTGTTCCGGAAGGGGTAGAGCATGACGGATTTCTCTTTAAGAAATCAACGTCAACCCCTAAGCAGGGTTGTAGGGACAATTCTGATCTTCTGTAAAGCCCCATAGGGGACAAAGGCGGCGGCCGTGGGAAACAAAGAAGAATTTTAGTGGCTTGTCGGGCCAATGCACCCCGTTACCGCCCACCTGGCTTGGCGCGCCGCGTTGCGGGCGCCGAAAGCGGATCGTCGGGCCAGGGATGGCGCGGATAGCGGCCGCGCATCTCGGATTTTACCGCCGCGTAGCTGCCGCGCCAGAAATTAGGCAGGTCGCGGGTCACCTGCACGGGGCGGTGGGCGGGCGACAGCAATTCGATCACCAGCGGCACGCGGCCTCCCGCGATTGCTGGATGGCGGTTGAGCCCGAACAGCTCCTGCACGCGGATTGCAAGCTTCGGACCCTCCTCGGCTTCATAGTCGATCGGCACCCGCGATCCGGACGGCGCATCGAAATGGGTCGGCGCCTCGGCCTCCAGGCGTCGACGCAGATTGTAGAGCAATAAATTGTGAAGCGCCGGCTCGAAATCCGATGCCGTGAGCGCATCGAGCGCCGTCTTGTCGGTCAAAAGCGGCGTCAGCCAGACCTCGGCCGTCGCGGCAAGAGCTGTGTCGGATATGTCGGGCCATTCCGCCCCTTCCGCGCGCCGAAGGAACAGGACCCGGTCGCGCCATTGCCGCAACGCCTTCGTCCATGGCAACCGGTCGAGCCCGGCCTTGCCGATTGCGGCAGCGAGCAGCTTTGCGGTCGCTTCGTTCGGCTCAACGGGAAGCGGTTGTTCGTTCAGCATGATGGCCCCGATCCAGCGCGACCGGCGAGCCCGCAAACTCAGCGTTCTCGGATCGCAGGCAACTTCTTCGGTGGCTTCAATCCGATCGGCGAAGCGCGCTTCGATGTCGGCAAGGTCGATCGCCGCTGCCAGTGTAATCCGGCTTTGCGCTGCGCTGCCGATCAGCTCGGCGACTGCCAAAAAAGCTTCCCGCGCCAGCGGCGATGCGGGATCGACATAGGCACCGCGGCCATTGGCCAGGAGAAACGCCCCTACCGCGCTGCCACGGTTCTTCGCAATGCGTTCCGGATAAGCAAGGGCGAGGATGCCGCCGAGCGGCGGCTCTTCACCTCTCCCCGCTTGCGGGGAGAGAGCCTGCCCCCGACTTGATCGGGGGGCATCCTCACGCTTCCCTCCCATAGGCGTTAATTTATGCCGTGGCGGTGCGGCAAACTCCTCCCCTCCCCCCTGTGGGGAGGGGTCGGGGGTGGGGGTCGATGAGCGTTGCACTGCCGTGCCACTACCTCCCGACCCCCCACCCCGACCCTCCCCCACAAGGGGGGAGGGGGAAGAAAGTTCAGCCATCTCTGCCCATCGCCTTGCCATGCGCCGCGCCTCTTCGGCGCGCGCGGAGCGGTCCCGACGCAGCGCATCGATGCGATGCCGCAGATCGACGTCGTTGCCGCCGAGGCCGCGTTCCGTCAGGACGGCGGCAATCTCGGCCGCCATACCACCCGCCCCCTCCCGGCTCGCAT
>Ga0126379_10003197_pt1 | contig 10563 bp, 16 predicted proteins | sample PanSoiMetPlot_24_FD_92640 | JGI IMG/M metagenome (GOLD analysis project Ga0126379, IMG submission 92640) | Tropical forest soil microbial communities from Panama - MetaG Plot_24 | ecosystem: Environmental > Terrestrial > Soil > Tropical forest > Bulk soil | place: Panama | collected 2016-02-17 | reverse complement strand
GTCATCCACTCCCTCCCGGGGCGCTAACCCCGTTCGGTACCTCGCATTCATCACCCTACAGGGGGCGGGGCACGATGGCAACCCCCTAGGCCAGATTTCGCCAGATTTCTTCACAGAAGCCTCTGCTGAATTACCGAACGCTTCCACGTAGTATCCTTACGCCACAACTCCCGGTGCTTCCAGCACGTAAAGTACCCGTCTGCCCGACTCTTAGTACAGTACACACAGTGTGTCATGCCGGTAGGTATACCAGCGAAAGCATCAATATCTCGCTGCCACCTTATCTGTCCGTCTCTACTCGCCTTGAATGCCACGAAGCTGGGGTGCCACACTGGTACCATATGCATGTTGAAGGTGGGTACGTACACCCACTCGCCCATGATGTTCTTCATCTCACCATGAGGCAGGAGTGAGTGCAGTGCAATGTTCCCGCATACCAGCATCCGCATGTCATCCTTATGGAAACACATTAGCTGGTTGTACAGGTTCCTTCTGCACGCAGCGATGTGCTCTGGCTTGGGCGTGCCGTGAGGGAAGCAGCACACCACATTCATATAGATGCCGTTAGTTGGGTCCAGTCCTGCTCTCTTCAGGGCTCGCCTCAGATACGTTCCTGCCGGACCCTGGAACGCCTGGCCCTTCCTGTCCTCGATCCTGCCAGGGGCCTCTCCCAATACGATGAAGTGCTCCCCTCGACTTGCAGATGGGACATTGAAGGGGATCGGAGTCCGGCATGTCTGGCTCAGTTCGCAATCGGTACACTGAATAACCGATATCCTCGTCTCCGTGATGTTCAACTTCTGCCACTCCTGGCTTGGGATACAGCTTCATTCGCCCTCCTATAGATCGTCCTGCTTCACTAGGAACTCTCGCTCGCCTCTCAGCAATGCCTCCTGAATATGGCGCATAAGCTGAGGCAGGTCTGTGTTATCCCACTGCTTATACACCTTATCGGCATACAGAACCTGGGTGTTCTTGGTAGGGGTCACAACAGGCACGGGAATCTGCGCCCGGTTAAGCGGGAACTTGTGGGTCTTGGACGGGACCTCAGCATCGTCCCACACCAGCAGTACATCCTGCCCGTCTACCTTCATGAAGTTCTGCTTGAATGCTGACTTCGGGTAGCGGTACGGCCTCGGCTTAAACTTCCTCCGTGCCATCCTGATCCTCCTTCGACTCCTTTGGCTCCATCTGCCTAATCATCGTCTGGATATCGTTAGCAAGGTTAGCGTAGTCGAGTAGAAGTTGGGCATGGTCCCGACACCCAAATATTAACACAGTGCCATAACCAATCTTACTATTTCCCACTCGAAGCGGATAGGCAGTAGTTCCTCTATTTGTTTCTCTATCACAATTATCACAACTCATTCCTGCCTCCTATTGCTCTGCAACATCTTGATGATCTTATCCACCCTACCCTTGCCCATGCCAGGGATCAATAGTAGGGCTTCTTTCGGGACAGTAAGCGTGAAAGGTACGCCCACGGTGTCGAAGATGAGTGCTGCTTGCTTGGGTCCGATTCCTGGGAGTCCTTGGAGAAACCAGATGGCATAGTCCCTGTTAGAGAGATTACCCCAAGCATCGCCCTTGGCCGCTCCCCTGACGTAGAGTGAAGAGTGGTCATCCTTGTTGCACCACATACACAACTGGTCAAGGTAACTGATTGTGTCTGTGAGACTGTCAGTGTGTAGGACAGTAATGCCTCGCATTTGCACGGAAGCCAGATAGTTACGGTGTTGGGTTCTCGACCACCCATTACGTTTATCATTCCGTTCTCGAATGAGCTTTCCATCACTAGTCCAGTGCTCTCGTCCCTCTAGTAGTAGCACCTTCACATCCAACTGCTGCATCTGACTGATCTGTAGATTCAGTCTCCCATCATGCACAGATGCCAGGAAGTCATTAGGGAATTCCTTACGCTGCACTCCAACTAACCCTAGCTTGGAGTGGAACAGGATGTCTGCCCCATAAGACTCAGGGATGCTGTTCGTTTCTCCTATAGCTCGGAGGCTGGCCGGCTCGGTAGGTGATACGAACATCCTCTAGCTCCATAACCTCGTTAATATCGGTGATTTCTTCTACATAGATACGATTGATGGGCTTAGGCATAAGCGCATGGACATAGAAATCTACCCCAGGATAGTTCTCGGCTAGCTTCTGTACCATATCCCGGGACTGGGGCATGATCTGCTCATTGATATCGTTACCCAAATCCACGGTGAGGATACGCTGAGCCTGCGCCCGGTACCCCAACACTTCTATCTTAGGGTCTATCGTGCTGACAATATCAGCAAACCTACGGAGCATAGGACTGAGTGAGTCCTGCATGACCCTGATCGCTTCTTCACTCCCATAGAAGTGGCTACTCATAACCTCCGGGTTAATCATCATCTCCGGCTTATGATGATGTAGAACATTCCATGTCTCGATCCTGCGCTCCAACTCCTCAAAGTCTAGCCGGACTACCCCGCATTCGATCACAGTCCCGCTCAGTTCCACGGTAGCCCAGCAACCATTGTAGGTGCTGTCGTTATCCATGGTTACTGCATAGAACCCACAAGTACAGTGCGGATGGGGAACGTTAGAGATTCTGTTGCCTGGTAGTAGCTTATGGAGTTCGCTGTGGTATCCGGCTGTGACAGTATTACACCGGGCGGTATCGAACACATCTAGTGTTTGGCTAGTTGTCACACTTCGCAAAGTATGGGTTGTCCAGTTAACATTCACCTTCTTTCTGGCAAGGATTGGGACTGGCGAGTTGATAGTTGGTAGGTTGGATGGCACGGGTGCGAAATTGTCTGTGAATAGTAAGCTTGTTTGCAGACCTCTTGTCTTTCCCATCTGTCTCCCCGTTGGATTATAGCCAAATGTCGGAGGTAGAAATTGAAACAGTCCTATCGCCTTAGCCCGTTGCCTCTGCTTCTGCTTTCGTACCTGCCTCGTATTATGAATCTTACGAGTGGAGGGTTTGCCCCCGTTCCAATGCAGGTGCATGTGGGCGTAGTGAATCCCTGCCTGAATCTGCTGGAATGCCTGACTGACCTTAGGCGGGGACTGGTTCCTTGACCGGCTTTGGGGTGGCGGGGGGCCGTTCCGGAACCTCTCTCGGTTCCTCGCTAGGTCCTGCTGGCTCTGTGACTGGCGACTGAATGGGGATTTCGATGATTCGCTGCGGTTGTCCAATGTTACCCATCTCCTGCTCCTTTTAGATTTCCCATCCTGCGGTCTTAACCAGGTAATCCATGAAGTAATCTTCCATCGGCTCAGGGCGTACAATCCCGTTCTGCATCCGCCTGCCCCACATGCGCCGATTCCCGTACCGTTCCTTAGCAGTAACTACCTGCTGCTTGCGTATCTCTCCACCTTCATCCCGGCAGTCCACTCGCAACACGCTATGCCAACGGAACGGGTCTTCTTTTTGACCCATCGGCTTCGTGCCCACATGCTTGAACATCTCCCGGGTCCGCCTCGCAATGGCGTCTTCCTGCGCCCGCATCTTGTCGGTAGGTTCTGTTAGCTTAACTTCCCCACTCACCAGCATAAGGTGGGCTCGGGATGTCAGCAGCCACCTGTTCGTGAAACGTCGATATCTCGCATTGATGATGCCCCAGTCCCACCCTTTGATGGGGTAGTCGCTCCCGCCTTCTTCTTTCCACAAATCACCAAGGTCGTCAATATTCAGACCCTTCTCCTTGGCTACACCTTGTGCGTACTCATCGGCTGCTGCTGCCCATGCGCCATCAAGCAGGTCAACACTCACCCAGTCACCCTGCTTCACGATCTCATGGTAGTGCTTCGCTGCATCGATATAATCCTGGAAGTCCGTAACGTCCGTCCACTCGATATTCGTAAGCCCCTCAAACTCTGTGTTGCAGATCAGCGCCTCGTATGCGGTGTCAGATGAGATACCGTAGAAGCGTGCGGGTGACCCTAGCTCCTGGTGCCACTTGGCGATGTTGAAGAATTGGTGCGTCTTCCCGACTCCGGGTGGACCATAAAGGAAGTTACGTTCTCGGATCAGCGTGCCGTTGGGTGCTGTAGGTGGGGTAGGCAACTAGTCTCTCCCTGTCACGTCTCGCAAATACTTGGTCGGCTTCTTCACTGTGTACTTGTCCTTCAGCCTGTTCCACTCTTTCTTATCTGCCGCTGACATGGCTGAGTAGTCGATGCTCGGGGATGACGAGTGGACCACTGGGACAATGAACCTGTCTGTGATGATTTTCCTAACCTTGTCGCCAGCTATCTGTAGAAGTTCTTCTTTAGATCGAGCGAGACGCTCAGATGCCTCGTCAATAATACCCTTCGCTGCCAAGTAATCCTTCGCACATTGGTCAACTCGTCCTGCCAAGTCTCCATCCGCTTCCAGAATCCCCACCTTGGCCTCCGGTTCCGGGCGGACATAGAGATACCTACACGGGAAGTGGGTAGGTGAATCACAAGGTCTACCTGTAACCTCGATATCCTCTCCTTGCACCAGTTCGTAAACTTGGAGTGCTTTCGCTGCCAGGTCACCCAACGAGATAGGTGGCTCAGTGACAAGTTCGTAGTGGATTCTGCCTTCATCTGCACACAACTCCCTGTCTCCCATGTCGTTAACTGGTGGGGTACCTTTGTTGTAGGCCACCCACATCGCCGGTAGGTATAGACCTAATGTCCCGTGGTGTTCTCGCTGTCCCTCACCCCACATCATACTCGACAACTGCCACGGGTACTCACTAATAGTATTCCCTACGCTGGTCGCTACTGCTTTAGTCCACAGTGTGTGGGTCAGTGCCTTGATTTCTGTGATGAGAGTCCGGTTTTCCATACTTGGATGAGTGTATAGGTTATCTCGCCCCCTAAAAACTATTCCTTCACTCAATCCCTTATGTCCTAGCCAGAACTGTGACCCGTAGTTCGTAATCCCGTCCGGGTGGTACCTAATAACCAGGTCCTCCCTGATCCTAAGCTCACCCTCCATCTGCTTACTCAGGAATACAATCTGCTCTTCATCCTCCATCCGCTTTATGACTACGGGTTCCAGTGTGTTTCCCTCATCGAACGCCCGCTGCAAGGCGTCGGGGACGGGCAACATCTCCATGCCCTGCCCGGCCGCCGTCAACTCCCACAGGCACGGGTGACCGATGGCGCTAGCTCGGATAACAAGCTGCCTACCGTGCTGTGTATTTTCCCAATAGACCGGCGGCCGGTTATCAGACACTAATCCTCCACTTCGCCAAGATTAACTAGGACTGGGCCCGGACATGGACCACATCTTGTATGGCACACGAACCCATTAGGCTCTTTCCTAGCTGCCTCCACTGCATAATCAGGTACATTTGCAATATTCCGCCACGGACATTCTCGGCACTGCGTTCTCATGACTACTTCCAGAACGTCACAGTAATATCGTCAGGCAGATACCCGACCCGAATCTGGAACTCCTTCACCCCGAAGTACCCAGCCCACACTTGTGCCGTCTGAATACTCACCTTCTGGGCGTTCAGCGCCACCATCCGCTTCGCCACCAGACACATCTTGGAGACATACCTAAATTGGACTGGCTCCGGTAGGAAGTTCATCGCTCCACTACACACTACGTAATCGTATGTGTCAGGGAATGCGGGGACAGTGAGGAAGTCATCCATAATGAAGCGGGGGTGAGCTAACCCCTTTGCTCCTAGTCTTCTACCACCGGGTGCGGTAATTCGGGTGTCTAACCACTTATCCTTAGCCATCCCAATCATAGCTGGCACACAATCAATACCAACATAGTTGACAGGCATAGGGACAAAAGTGTCCAGTTCTCCGATAAGATCGCCTGTGCCGCACCCAACATCAAGCAGGGAGACAGAATCCGCAATAACATAATCAGTGTCCTGAGCTACAGTCCGAGCGATAATATCCAACCGCTTACTCTTCCCTGCCTCATCCCGCCACCCGAACCCGAGTGCAGTATCCCCGTGCTCTTTGAAACTCCGTTCATAGATGTCTCGGAGTCTGTCAACCTCGGGCAGCATTACCGCCATCCTCCTCCATGCACCTTGACCTTATCCCGCAGGTCCAGCAGCTTATTGATATCCGCTTCAGCCTCCTGCACGGCGAAGTGGCTACCCTCAAGGTAAGCGATGCCACCTTCCCCATCTCGCCAGTACACAGTACCGTTGGCCCGCCGGTTCCAACCCTTGACCACCTGCCTCGTCTTACCGTTCTTAGCCATCTGCCTCTCCTATCTAAAGGTTCCTAGTTCAACTTCCGCTTACCGGCTTCTCTCGTCATACCCTTAACGATCTGCCCCAGCTTCTTCATGACACCAGCATCATGTCGGACTGCCCGCTTGTGGTGCTTGGCCTTCATCCGCCTAACACTATCACCTGCCATCATGGTACCCTCATAATCAGTCTCACCATCGTCATGCTGATCCCCATGGCCAACGCCGAGAACCCCCACAACAACGTCCAGTAGATGATTTTACCTAGCACTCTAACCATCGTTCCCCTCCTTGCACCGTTCATGGCTAAGGCCGACGAGTGACCACACCAGGTCATGGGCTGCCCGTTCCTGTCGTTCATTCCAGGCATCAATGGCGGACTGACGGCACGCAGGCGATTCGCATGTCGAATCGCCACAGAGGGGCGGGTCACCCATCGTTCTCCCCCTCGTTGGCGGCGAGGGTGGCATCGGCCGCCTCGTCGGGGGTCGTGCAGTGGCGGCAGGCGTCTACGTAGAGGGCCAATGCGAGGGCGGAGAGCTTGGCGAGCCGCTCGTTCTGGGGGAAGTCCAGGGGTAGCGTCTCGATCTCGATGGCGAGCCTGTGGGCGGCGGCGAGCCGGGCTTCGACTTCGTGCAGCCGGTGGGCGTCACGCACATGCTGGACGAGAGCGGCATGTGCCGACTCGGTGATGTGGGTGGTGATGGGGCCGCCGCCGACCCCGATCCATGAGTCGTAGGCGCCGTCGGGTCGGGCGTGGATCAGGTCGCCGTCCTCGTCCACGGTCCAGGTCGGCTGGTCGGTCATATCAATCTCTCTTTCCCATCTCTATTACAACGGACGAACCCCCCGATCCATTAGACCAGGGGGTTCGTCAAGTTACGGAACGTTTCGGGTTTCGGGGCTAGCCGGTGCGCTACTTCACTCTACCCCACCGGACTAGCCCCTCACACCTACTTTCTGGTGAACAGTGTCTCAGCTACCCGTGCGGGCAGCCGGTCGGGCGGTCGTGGCCTTTGTGGCCCCGTTCGCCTGCTTGGCCTGCTTCTCGGCCTGGCGCTTGGCATACGCAGCCTTGCGCTCAGCCGACTTCCGCTGGGCCTCGGCCTTGATCTGCTCAACCTTGGCTGGATCGTAGACGATCCACGCATCGCACAGAGTGGTCGTCTTGTCCGGGTTCTTCTTGGACGGAGCCTCATGCGAGTTCCGGGTGTGAATCTCCACACCGTAGTCCTTGCGAAGATCGCTGACCTTGGTGGGGGAGACGTCTTCGTAGTGGAAGACCTCTCCGGGCTTCGCCATGATCTGCTTCATGGCGTCCTGCCAGAAACCGCTCCGGGTAGCCGGGGGAATCTTGGCTGCGGAATCGAGAACCTCGACAAGCTTCGGCATTGTAATCTCTCCTAGCGTTGGTGCTGGCTAGTGTTACCTAGTCTTCAGTATCCCGCTGATCCGGTGGTGCTTGCAAGTGGGTCACCGGGGTACCGCCGACGTAGATGATTTGAATAGGTACGTTATGCTGAGTTGCTACGGGTAGCAACTCGCTTACCCGTCTCACAACCTCACCAACACTATAGTGGGTACTCGCCACTTTGCCAACCACTAACACATAATTCTTTGGGCTGGCTGCCAATGCGTCCGTGACCAGGTTCCTTAGGTCGTGATCCTCAACCTGCATCCACGCCCGGGCTACGTAGAGGTAGTTCTTCGGGATGCGGTAGCCGGTCCCTGTCCTACCCCTCGGTAGCTTACCGAACCATGCCTTAGCCCAGCGGTAGACCTGCTGCTGCCAGACCCCTAGCTCCCTGGCTAGCTCGCTGGTCGTGTAGTAGGTGTCCCGATCCTGGAACATGGACACGTAACCATCGCCCCGCCACGGGGGTTCCGGCTTCCGGCTGGGAGGGGGAGGCTTGGGTCCACTAGCGACACTGGTAGTTTCACCAAGCTCATCCCCCAGATCACCTGGGCGCACAGGGATAGCAGTGGGCGGCAGAGTGGGGTCACGTTCTGGATCGCCCATACGTTATCTCCCTAAGCTCTAGTCTCTCCTGCTATTCCCTTACTTAAGTCCCCACAACCCGCTCGCCTCATCCATCACAGCCTTAGTCAGCACTGCGCTGCCCCTAACCTCATCGTTCTTCAGCGCCTTCTTGCTGAATTCAGTGTGGGACGTGGAGGTGTTGATGGCTGCGGTGATCGCCTCGACGGTCTCCGGAGCGGTGTCGGGCGGCAGGACTTGGGCCACGGCCTCGGGCTCAACCGTCCCCGTGCTGCTAGTAGATTCACTAACAGTGCCGGAACTGGACCCTGAGCTATCCACAGCACTACTACCCAGGAACGCCACGGGCAGCGGCTTCACCCGCACATCCCGCATCTTCTGGCCCCGCATCTGAATGCCCATACCCCGGAACTGCCAGGTCGTACCCTCCCAACCCTTACTATTGCGAGGGTTGGTGAACTTCGTCTCGGCCTGGTATCGCTTCCACCCACTGAAATCGTAGTCGATCGGCTTGTCCTCGTTATCGATCTTATCGTAGTCCCATTCGTCCTTACGACCACCGAGAAGCGCCTGGAATTCTCCGAGCTTGGACGAACCCTTGAACCGGGTCAGCTTACCGGCATCCTCATCATCCTCCTCATGGATGACGTTCTCACCGGTCTCATCGGCCCACCAACCGCTACCCACACTCAGAGTGACAGTAACGTTCGGGACATCCTTATCGAAATCCTCCTGGGTCACGTCATCAACCCGCACGTTCCAGTAAAGCTGCGCCCGGTCAGCCCCATCGTAATCGGGGACATCTCGGCCGGCTTGCTTGGCCTGATCCGCTGCGGATGACCAGAGCGAATCCCGCACCGTACCGATGAAATCGGTCAGGAACGTTGCGGAATTGTCCTCTTCCCACGGATCATAAGTATCAGTAGGCATTATCAGCTACCACCATTCTTGCACTCAGGGTCATTAGGGACAACAACAGGAGCGGCATCCCGTGTGCTGGTGTAAATACCATTCACACCCATGCACTTGAACGCCACGTTCTCGAACCCATCGGGGAAGTTCGTAACCTTAGCCGGGCCATCGTTCTTTGCACCGACCGGACTATCACCAAGTCCCCGGGTATTGTTATAGCTACTACAACCTGCCATCAATGCCAGGGCAGCAAGTCCTAGCATAAGCTTAGTCTTCATGTCTCCCTCTCAGTCTTTCACCAAATGTCGCTTGTTGATCCGGAAGCTCAGTGCCTCTACCCACCAATCAGGGAACAGATGCCGACTCTTCCAGAGATTCTCTGTAAACGCTGCGTCTAGAATGTAAGTCACAGCATGGTCGGTTCTACTCCTAACACCTCTGCCTGTCATTTGGATCAGGGTGCGGATGGTTTGCATCCGATACCATACCCGCCCGTTCTTGCTGTACATTCGTGCGCTGATCCGCTTATCCTTGATGTTCGGGAACGGTATCTTGGCAACAACTTGGACCCGACACAAATCATCTGGCAGATCAATACCACGATCCATGCTAGCAGCAAGTAGCACAGCATTGGGAGTGGCCGAATATCTGCGGAGTGCGTCGTCTTTCTCATTACTACTATCATACGTTATGATGGGGCGCCTGCCAAACCACTGGCCCTCTTTAAGTCCGAGCTTCAGGTACCGAGCAAGTTCATACGAGACAGTATGAACAAGAATACGGTCACTGGGGTGGCGATCCAGAACAGCGGCAACACCTTTGAGCATGTCCGGCCAAGCCTGTTCCTTATTCTTGTAGGACATGTCCGCCACATCCACAACATGAATCGGTCGATTCTCCACAGGGAAGGTTGATGGTACCTTGACCAGTTGATACGGACGCTCCAAGCCGATGTCCTCGGCCAGCCATGTGTCGGAAAGTATCGTTGCCGACATAAGGACAGCCTTCTTAATAGGGGTCCATAGAAGTCCGGTTCCCCACTTGTCAACCCGGATCGGCCGAAATATAACCGGGCTGCCTCGTTCGATTTGCGTGTTGGTACTGCTGGGATACCCGTCATACACCCACCCTCCATTGGGCAGATCCTCTTTAACTGCCCACAGCTTGTCGTATAGTTCTGATACTCCATTCCAGTGTCGTATATCATGAATAGATAGGTTGCCGTGATCCCAAGGATTAGGGATATGCTTACGGTAAGCTTCTACCCGATCGAAGCATTCCTTCGCCCAGTCCACCCACGATGACTCGACCGTCTTCCGACTAGGGTAGGGCAGGTTTAGCTTGTCCATCCTGTCTCGAGTGATGACTAGCTCCGAGTGGTTGAGCAACTCGTCTTCCAGCTTGTCTGCCTCATCAATGATGGTCAGGCCTCGGGAGTGAAAGGGTGCCCCACTTCTAGCTG
>Ga0126379_10003196_pt1 | contig 10563 bp, 7 predicted proteins | sample PanSoiMetPlot_24_FD_92640 | JGI IMG/M metagenome (GOLD analysis project Ga0126379, IMG submission 92640) | Tropical forest soil microbial communities from Panama - MetaG Plot_24 | ecosystem: Environmental > Terrestrial > Soil > Tropical forest > Bulk soil | place: Panama | collected 2016-02-17 | reverse complement strand
TTTTGTCTTATTGATCTCCGCCGCTGGCCGCGGGAGCGGCTGGCCCTGCCTTAGGCAAAAAGATGTTGGGGATATCGTGCTCGCGCAGCATGGCGTTGAAGCGCTGCACCTCCTCCATCACCTGTGCGAACTGCTGTTGATATTGCTGCGCCTGCTGATGCAATTCCTGCGCTACGGCTTGCGCTTGCGTGGTGGGTGGAAAGTCTGACTGACCAACCTCACTCGCCAGGTAATTCAGTTTCTGAATCAGCATGGGAGAATAGCGGACGTTATCCTGCCCGCGCCCTGTAGCATTCAGTTGCAGGATTTTGCCTTCCACGCCGACAAGTTTGCCGCCGAGATCTGATGCAGCAGTGTGCACCGGGCGCGCCGTTTCTGCATTGCCCAGGCCGCGATCCAGGCTGACAAGCTGCGAGCGCAGCGTCTCAACCTGGTTCACAGTTTGGGAAACGGTCTCCACATCATCGCGCAGGGCCGTGAGCAACTTCATCTGCTCGGCAATATCGGCTTCTGAGCCGGTGGAGTGCGGGTCTTTGAGCACGGTGAGCTTCTGCGTGAACTCCTGATCGTTGACGGTGAGCTTCACGGTATAGGCGCCGGGAACGACGAGCAGGGAGATGCGTCCCGCGCCAGTCGCAGAACGCCAGCCCTGTGGTCCGGGAACAACGTCTGGAGCATAGAGATGCGCGGTGCGCAGGCGAATTTGCGTGGTGGGCTCGCTGTGCAGGTCCCACCAGACGCGGTTGATGCCCGCTTCAGCATGGCAGGAGATAGGGCGCGGCCCGGTCTGGTCCTGCTCGGCCGGTTCTACCGGTGGCGGACCTGCTAAACCCGTCGCTGCGCTGGCCTCCCCTCGCTGCGGATTGCAATCGATGGAGCGCACAGTTTTGCCGGCGGCATCGCTGATGACGAGTCGTACCTTGTCCTTCGCGGCCGGCTTCGATTTCAAATAGAAGTTGATATCGGCGCCGTAAGGTACGTTCTGCCCCGCCGCAGGATCGTATGTGACCGAGACCGGCTGGATGGTGTTGCGGAAGCGATAGGCATCGCGCGGCGCGAATAGGTATGCATTGGCCGCGCTGACCTGCGGCGTGAGCTGCTCCAGCGGCGTGATGTCATCGAGAATCCAGAAGCCGCGACCATAGGTGGCGACCACCAGGTCATGGAAGCGCTCTTGTACTGTCATCCAGTAGGCTGGAGCGTGCGGCAAACCGCTTTGCAGCGGCTGCCAGTTTTTGCCATCGTCGAAAGAGACATAGAGCGCGTTCTCAGTGCCGAGATACAACAGGCCTTTGCGCGCTGGGTCTTCGCGGATGCAGTGGGCATAGCTCAGCATCGAATGCGGGACGCCGTTGGTGATTTGCGTCCAGGTTTTGCCGTAATCATTGGTCTTGTAGACAAACGGATCGCGGTTGTCCATCTGGTGGAAGTCCACGGTGACGTAGGCGGTGGCGGCATCGTAGCGGGAGGCCTCGATATTCGAGAACGTGCCCCACTCCGGCAGGTTGGGAATATTTTTGGTGACGTTGGTCCAGTTCTTGCCGCCGTCGCGGGTCAATTGCAACAAGCCATCATTGGTTCCTGCCCAGATCACGCCGGCTTCTTTGGGGGATTCGGCAATGGCGAACACCACGCCGGCATATTCCACGCCGATGTTATCCGGGGTGAGACCGCCGGAGCTGCCCATTCGAGTCTTGTCGTTGCGCGTGAGGTCAGGGCTGATGATCTGCCAGCTATTGCCGCCATCGGTGGTTACGTGCACGAACTGACTGCCCACGTACACCTTATTATGGTCGTGCGGCGAGATGGTGATGGGGAACTCCCAGTTGAAGCGATACTTGACCTCAGCGGCAGTTGCGCCGGAGACGGTTTCCGGCCACACCTCGACGTCGCGATACTGGTGGTTGCGCTCGTCAAAGCGAGCGACGTAGCCGCCCACGCTGCCGGAGCCGGTACCGGTGGACCAGATGATGTTGTTGTCCACGGGATCGGGAGTGGCAAAGCCGCTCTCGCCGCCGGCGATGGAGTGCCACAGGCTGCGCGAAATCTGTCCGCCGCCGAAGCCTCCGCCACCGGGTCCGCCGAATTGCAGGCTGTTGCTGGGGCCGCGCCACGAAGGACCGTCTTGCCGGTTGCCATAGACGTTGTAGGGAATCTGATCGTCTACCGTGGCGTGGTAGATCTGGGCGATCGGCAACTGAATGTGGTTCCACGTCCTGCCGCGATTTACGGAGATGGAGACGCCGCCATCGTTCACCACGGCCATGCGGTCGCCATTCGTTGGATCGATCCACATTTCGTGATTGTCGCCCCCGGGGCCTTGCGGAAGGGCAGTCAGGGTGCGGCCACCGTCAAGGCTGCGGCTGAATGCGGCGGTGAAAAAATAAATTTCGTTTTCGTTGTCAGGAGAAATCTCTTCGCGACAGTAGTAGGCGGTGCGACCGCGGAGCTGGCGGTCGGCGTTGATCATTTGCCAGCTATCACCGCCATCGTCGGAGCGCCAGAGAGAACCGTGCTGCGTGCGCTTGCCGTCAATCATGGCATCGTCGCCAGTCTCGATCATGGCGTAAACGCGATGAGAATCTTTAGGCGCCACGCGCACGGCGATGCGGCCCACCGGCGGATGCGGCAGCCCATGTTCTTCCAGGCGCTTCCAGGTCACGCCGCCATCGGTTGATTTGAACAGACCGCTGCCGGGACCGCCGCTGTTGCGCCCGTAGGTATGGATTTCGATCTGCCACATGCCGGCGAAGAGAATGTGCGGGTTGTTGGGATCCATCGCCATGTCGCCGCAGCCGGTGTTTTCGTCCACGAACAGGGTGCGTTGCCAGGTCTTGCCGCCGTCAGTAGTGCGAAAGACGCCGCGCTCCGGCTGCGGCCCATAGGCATGGCCCATGGCGCAGGCCACGACGACGTCTGGATTGTGGGGATCAATGACGATGTTGGCAATGCGGCCGGTCTTCTCCAGTCCCATTCTGGTCCAGGTCTTGCCTGCGTCCGCCGACCTGTAGATTCCATTGCCCACTGAGATGTGGCTCCGCACAAACGACTCCCCGGTCCCCGCCCACAGGATGTTGAGATCGCTGGGAGCCAAGGCCAGCGAGCCGATGGAAGAAACATCCTGGCTATCGAAGATTGGGTCCCAGTGGATGCCGCCGTCAGTGGTCTTGAAGATCCCGCCGGAGGCCGCGCCAACATAGTAGATCCAGGGATTGCCGGCAATACCGACAACCGCAGTAGCGCGGTTGCCAACAGGTCCGATGTAACGATATTTCAGTTGCTGATAGGACTCGGGCGGCGCCTGTGCCCAGAGCGCAATTGAAAAGCAGAGTGACAGTAGTGCGAGTATGCGCGCGATCGGCTTTGGCATGATGTTCTCCCTTCGCTTCGCTCACCCCCGACTAAAGTCACGCGCTAGCCTTACGCTCGCGCTGGGGGCTGACACAGCGCCCCAGCGGCAAGCCGCTTGGACGCTCCCAAAACGGCGAATAGTAGCACAGTCAGGGAAGCAGCAATTAGTAATTAGTAGTTAGTAATTAGCTGCAAGAGGCTTTTGGCCTTTGGCTCTTGGCCAAATCAAAACCAACAGCAACAGCAAAACCAAAATCCACCACGGAGACCCACCACGGCGGGCTTGCAGCACTGAGACACGGAGACAGAATCCACGAGAAAAGAAGACAGCGTAACTGCAGTTAATTAAATTTAATATTCCGTCCTGGCGATTTTGCCGATAATCGTGATATGCTGCAGAGCAGCCGAACAAGAAGTCCTTCTTTACGACTTGGCCTACCTGAAAGGCCAGCGCCGCTTCAGAAAAACCGCCGGATCTTTTACAAGCTCGCAAAACTCTGTCTCAGACTGGGGTGTCTTATGGCTCCGCTCGGTTGCCCAGACAGAAGGAGAAGCGAGGAACGCCAGCACGCGAGCGGCACGGTCATGTTGTTTGCCAGCGAACCGGCAGCTATGGCCACGGGCAAGATGGTCAACATCAGCACCTGCGGGTTCCGCGTGCAGCACGCCTATTCGGGACTAAGACCTGCCCAAGTCCTACGAATCCACTATGATAGACGGCAAACTGAAGCACGTGTCATATGGGTGCAGCACCGCAATCGATGCGTCGAATGCGGGTTGATTCAGCAGGAAGCCTACCTGATCCGCCGGTTGCGCGCGGGTGAAGGCGAGTTGTTTTCGGAACTCATCTCTCCTTATATGCGGACGCTGCGCTTCACGGTGAGTTCCATCCTCTATAACCAGGCCGACGTAGAAGAAGTGTTGCAGGAATCGCTGCTGAAAGTCATTGCCCACCTCGACCAGTTCCATTTGGGGCAGAACCTCAGGGCGTGGTTGCTGCAAATTACCACCAATGAAGCTTGCAAACGCCTGCGCAAGAATCGCCGGCAGTGGCACGGCGCCATGGCGCTGGAAGAAGAACAGCACGAGGGTGGAAGACGACTCACGCGGTTCATGGTCCGGCAAGAAACCCCGATGCAGGCGCTGGAGCGCAAAGAGTTCATCTGTGAGGTCTGCGCGGCGGTGGAGAGCCTGAGCGAAATCTATCGCCACGTGTTCGTTCTGCGGGACCTCCACCAGTTGGAGATGGCTGAAGTGGCTTCCCTGCTTGGGATCAACGTGGACACCGCCAATACCCGTCTGCACAGGGCACGTTTGCAGGTGAGGGCGCGTTTGCAGGTGAGGGCGCGTTTGAACAGCCACAAGGCACTTGCCAGCGCAGCGTAGTAGCAAAAAGGAATGCGGAGCCTGGGAAGCTTCGCATTCCTTCCAGTTGGTGCGCTTCCAATTAGTTAGACGCCACCGGCGCAATGAGGGTGGCGGCCGATTTGGACGTAGAAACGGTGCCACTGCTGAAGTTTGAAGTCCAGAAAGCGCCCGTGCCATCGAGCACTATCCCGAAGGGGCCTCTTCCGGTGTTAAACTTCGAAACCGCGCCGGTTGAAGCGTTCAGTTTGGTGACCGTATTGGCGCCGTTGTTGGCCACCCAGACATTGGCTGCGTCGGCCGTCATCCCAGCGGCGCCGTCGCCTACGGCAATGCTGCTGGTGGTAAGTCCATCAGGACTCAGCTTGGTCAAAGTCCCGTCAAAGAAGTTCGACACGTAAATGCTGCCAAAGGCGGCGAGCACTCCGAAAGGACCGCGACCCGTGGCAAAGGTACCCAGGGTAGAGCCATCGCTGGCGGCCAGTTTAGTAACGGTATCACTAAGGTTGTTGGCGACCCAGACAGTTGCCGTAGCGCTGTCATAGGCAACGCCCAGGGGACGCCGTCCCACGGCGACTGTGGTTGCCACAACACCAGCAGAGGTTAGCTTGACTACCGTATTGTTTTCCCGGCAGGCGACCCACATATTAGAGCCATCCCAGGCCAAGCCCCCGGGACCGCCAGGAACACTGAAGGTGGCTGAGATGTTGCCGTTGGCCGTGTTTACCTTTACCACCGTGTTGTCCCGCAAGTTGGCAATCCAAAGGCTTTTGCCATCAGATGCCAGCGCCACCGGACCGCCACCGACTGTATAAGTAGCGGACAAGGCTCCATTGCTGGTTGCGATCTGCGACACGGAATTGTGAAATTGATTGGCAATCCACACAGATCCCTTGCCGTCGTACCACACAGCCTCCGGACCACCCTGGTTCCCGCCGGGATCAGAGGCTACCTGGGTGGTAGCGGCGGATGCTGTAGCGGTTTGCGCCATTGCTACATTGGCCAGGGGGATCAGCAGCGCGCCCAAAATCATCTTTGTCAATAAGCTCCTTATCATTTTGGTCTCCTTCGAGCTCAAGCTGGCTCATTTTCTTTGGAGTGAATCGCATCGGGTCTGTTTGCCGTCCGATCTGGCAACTCCTGCGGCCCAACATTCTCTGGTTTCTCGCGCTCTATTTGGCGTTGGCAGTCGCACCCGTACTCGTGCCTTTGACGCCGCCGCCGAGCGTGGCTGCCGCCGCACCCGGACCGTACACTTTCACTGTAGTTGGGTGTGCCGGTCTTCCGTATGGAAGATCGGTCTCATTTTGGATCATGGTCGCGATCCACTCGACGCGCGCCTGTCCCTGACAAGCTGACCAGCGCATAAATGGTTCATTTCCCAGACGCAACATACCGATATGGTTGGATTTATCGGCATCTTCGGCCGGGTCAGCATAAGTAAACCCAAGTTTCTTGCGCAGGAACTCGATATCCTCCGGCTTGCCGGTCAGCAGATACCAGCCCTTCCCGACACCTATTTCCTTCGCATACTTCTTGAGCTCTTGAGGTGTGTCCTGCTCAGGCTTCAGAGTTATCGAGTAGAAAAAGATGTCCTTGCCCACCCGGCCGTTCAACATCTTCTGCACTCGAGCCAGATTCATCATGATGGGTGGACAGACTTTTTCGCAATGGGTGTACATAAAGTTAATCACCACCATCTTGTCCTTCACCAGGTCATCGTAGAAACGCACTTTCTTACCAGTTTGGGTGATGAGCTCGACATTGGGCAGGTGCCCCATGCGAATGAGCTCACGCGCCGGGATGTCTTGAAAGTGCCGTTCCGGCGTGCTTTGATTCTTGATATCGTCCGCGACCAGGCTGCCGCCGAAGCCGAGCGCCACCGAAGTTATTCCGGCAGACGCCAGCCACTTTCTTCTCGTCATCTTTGCCATAATCTTTGCTCCTTTTTTCGCGTTTTGTTTTGCATGGCGGCCGAAACATGGCCGGGTCACGGGTTCTGGTTGTTGTCAATCACATTCGGCTGCACTTGCCACAGCAACAACATCGCGTGGTCCTCATGGATGGTATTGTGGCAGTGCGTTGGATAGTCGCCCACAAAGTCGCGGAAGCGCATGGTGACGAGATCATCCTCGTTGAACTGCAGCCGGATCACATCTTTGCGCGAGACTTCTACCGCCGGAGGGGCTGCCCCGTTTCGATTCCGTATCTGGAACTCCTCCAGGTGAATGTGGATGGGATGTTGCCAGCCTCCGGAGCTGTTGATAATGTGCCAATCCTCTCCTGTGTTTTGCTCCACTGTGAACCGGATCACGCCGCAATCGGCAAATTGGCCGTTGATGGCCCATTGACCGTTGTCGCGCTCGAACTTGAAAAAGCGCGTAATGCGCGGTGTGGGTGTGGGAGGCAACTGGTAAAAAGTGGGGTTGGTTGCGGGATCCACGCTTCCGTCTGCGACCACGGCGCCAAGCCTGAACTGGACACAAGTAGTGCCCTGGCCGGCGGGCAGGATGTTGTTCGTGGGTGCGCGCCCATTGGTCTGTTGCAGGCGGTTCTCGAGATTGAGCGTGGTTGCGCCGAACGTCTGGGCGATCTGCTTGAAGTCGATAATGATGTCATAGCGTTCGGCGACGCCAATGCGGAAGCTCGTTACCTGCACCGGGTGCGTGAGCAAATTGCCATCATTGGCAATCACCCAGAACGGAATCTGCTGGTTCAGGTTGGCGGGATTGGTCAGGAACAACTGATAAAAACGTGAGGGCCCGCCATCCAGCACGCGGAAGCGATAGCGCCGCTGATTGACGTTCAGGAAGGGCTGCACCTTCCCGTTGGCCAACTGGACGTCGCCCACCAAACCGTCAAACCCAAAGGTGTCGAAACAGACCTTACCGGTACCCGGATCGATGAGTTTGTCATTCAGGATGACGTTGATGTCGAACTGCGGGAAGCTGGGCAAGTGGAAGCCAGTGCCTTCATCGCCGGTGTCAAACTGGTTGAAGATGTTGAGGAAGCCTTCCAGCCCCTTGTAAGTGTTCTCTGCGGTGTGGTCGATGCGGTGATCGTGATACCACAGCGAACTCAGAGACTCGCGAATGTCACCGTTGGGTGGAAAATCAGAGGCAAATCCCGCCTGCTGCGCAGTCCAGTAGTAATCAAAGTATTGACCTTTGAAGAACCAACGGCACGGGCCTCCATCACTTTCCGGCGCGGAGTGGAAGTTGTGAAGGTGGCTGGAGAGCTCGTTCACGCCAAAGCCATCCGTCGCCGGGGAAAGTTCGTTAAACCGCCGTACCACCCAGGGTGTCTGATAGCGGACCACAATAGTGGGATTAGGGAATTGCGCGACATCACTGGGATCCGAGCCGCCCAGATTCCAGCCCCAGATGGTTTGTGGCGGTATGGTGGCATCTGACGTGATCCTGAAGTTCGTGTTCTGCCGGGCCCGCTCGACGAAGAATTGCTGGGGAGGATACTGGTCAAAGAACTGAAAACAATCGGTACCCGAACGCAATACGCCGTTGAACTGGCCGCGTCCTTCAAATGGCAGGCCCGTGGCCGGGTTGGTGGCATTGTTCGGGCATTTCTGTGGAGGCGCGCCGAACTGAAGGCCCGGGTCGGTGAGCGGACGCTGGGGCAGGACCGGGATGATGGGAAGAGGATCAAGAAAAGGTTGTATCGGCGGACTGCATCCAAGGCGGCAGATGCCTGGGTTGCAACCACCATCAAAGGCCCATGCGCTCAAGCCGTTCTTGCGCACCAGATAACCGGCGCTGGTCAAAAGACCCATTTTGAACAAATCGCGCCGATTCAATTTTGCTTTTATGAGTTCTTGTCGGTTCTTCTGCGCATTTAAGATGTCTCGCAAGTTTGCCATCTGCGTTTCTCCTTCGCCAATGAACCCCGAAAAGTTCCGGCGTGGTTATGTAGTTCGAACAGGCTCGTCTCTGCGCGAATCGAGCGCGCACAGACCTGCTTTCTTGTTTATTGGGGATAGGCACAACCGGAAGGAACAACTAAGGTTCGCACCCGAGGAACAACTAAGGTTCGTACCCAAAAAACAAGGCCCAACCGTTTTCCATAGATCAGATATCCAGCTCAGGGCAAAAACTTTCAGTAAAAACTAAAGTTTTCTGTGGAAATCGCTGCGCATGAGAATTCCATTTCGGGAATACGGAAAGGCAACAGGCACGGAGAAGATAGGCCATAGGGATTTGGGTAATTGGGTAAGTTGGTAAGTGGGTAATTGAAAGTCAAAATCAAATCCCACAGCCAAGGCAAAAGTATTGGCCGCGAATCCACGGCACGCCGGGACAGGTGAAGGCGAAGAGCGCGAATCAATTCGCGCCGTTTGCTTCGGCGATTTGGAGATATCGAGTAGGCGTGGTGCCAAGCTGCTTTCTGAACATGGAGATAAAAGCGCTGGTGCTGGTGTAGCCGGCTTCGAGGGCGGCAGCGGTTACTTTGTCGCCGCGGGCAATTGATTGCATGGCATGCAGCAGGCGAAGCTGCTGGCGCCACTTGCCGAAGCTCATCCGGGTTTCATCGAGAAAAAGGCGCTGCACTGTCCTTTTACTTGCGCCGCAGGCCTTGCACAAACTCTCGAGCGTTCGCTGGTCTCCGGGATTTGTAAACAGCGCGGTTGCCACGCGCATGGCCCGCGCGTCAGCAGGATGTGGAAGCTGAAGCGGCACGCTTTCGACCGCCTTGAGCTGATCGAGAAGGATTTCGACAACCCGTCTTTCAATTGCTGCCTTGCGCTTTAACTTTCCAAATCTGCAGGCATGCAGGACCAGCTCTCTTAACAAAGGCGAGACATTCATGACAACACATTTGCCGGGAAGCGAGCGGCAGAGCTTCGGCAATAAATACAAAGTCCGCATGGAAACCTGTCCCGACATGGCCACCGAATGCGGCGTGTTTGCAGGTATCCATACAGCCCGCTGGGGCGGCACGACCCAGACGCCCTCCTTTGTGCGCAAGGTCATCACGCCGGTGGATGCGAAAAGCAGTTGGTGTTCGGGATGGGAGTGTTCTTCGAGGACCTGGCCATCCGCGAAGTCGGCGGACACGCTGGCGATCTCCGCCAGGAGCCGGCCATTCCGGGCAACAAGAATGCTGTGGCATCTGTGCGACATTTCTTGTCACTTTAGCGGGAACAGTTCTCCTTGGCAAGCGCCATTGCCCGGACTAAAACTACGTTCTTCGCGGAGGGAAATATGCTGGCTCAGGGAAAGATGGTTGGGTTTATTCCGACAACAGATTACAAGCAGGCGCGCACCTTTTATGAAGGCAGGCTGGGATTTGAATTTGTGAGCCTCGACCAATATGCGCTGGTGATGAAAGTTGGCGGGCACATGGTGCGGATCGCCAAGGTGCCGAATTTCAAGCCGCTGCAAGGGACGATTCTCGGGTGGGAGGTGAAAGACATAGAAGCGGTGGTCAAGTGGCTGAAAGAGAGAGACGTGGCAACAGAGAAGTATCCTTTTGTCCAGGATCAGAAGCTTGGAATATGGACTACACCCAACGGCGACAAGGTGGCGTGGTTCAAGGATCCGGATGGGAACATTCTTTCAATTAGTGAACACAAAGGATAGGGAACTGAGCAAGTTGGTAATTGGGTAATTTGGTAAGTTGGTAATTGAAAATCAAGAGCAAGAGCAAGGAGCAAAACTCCATTTACCACCCACGGCACGCCGGGGCAGGCAGAGGACCCACCACGGCGGGCTTTCAGCGCAGAGAGCGCCGGCCAAGGAATGCCAAAACCGGCGAAATGAAAACGCAAGGTCTCTCCGCCCACGGCACGCCGGGATCTTCGACGTGTCCGGCAAGCCGGACACGCCTCGAGAT
>Ga0126379_10003194_pt1 | contig 10566 bp, 11 predicted proteins | sample PanSoiMetPlot_24_FD_92640 | JGI IMG/M metagenome (GOLD analysis project Ga0126379, IMG submission 92640) | Tropical forest soil microbial communities from Panama - MetaG Plot_24 | ecosystem: Environmental > Terrestrial > Soil > Tropical forest > Bulk soil | place: Panama | collected 2016-02-17 | reverse complement strand
TCCTACTCGGCAAGCGCGGCGGTCAACAACTGATTTTTGATAGCTGGAGCCGGCGACCTAACAGAGAGAGGAGCCGAGGGGACCGTGTGTCACATGTTGGCTCGGCGACAAAGTTTCATAAAACGTGGCCAGCCGTCCGGCGCTGACTCTGATGTTAAAGGGACTCCGATCCATTTGGGCCAGGGAATCCGTTCTCCTCACCTCTCGCTCGTGGCTGCACGCGCCCAATGCCACTTCTGCCCAAACCTCCGGCGACGTGGAGAGAGACAGCCGCGTCAGCAAAGATTTGACGACATCGGCTTCCAGGCCGTAGAGGATGTCGCTGAAGGCTTCGATCGCCTTGGAGACGCCGATGGCAATGATCAGCGCAGTGGTGGCGGCTGCGGAGCGGGAGGCGATCGCCATGCCGAAGATCACGAGCAGCGCTGCCAGCATGGTCACCTGGCGCGCAGCGGGGTAGTCGGCAAACTCGCCTTCACCGCGGGCGTCCGTTGCCAGCACGGCACTCAACTGCTGAAGCCTCGCGAGCAAGAAGATGGGCCCGGGAACGCAACCGTGAAGCCGTACTGACCCGACCATTTCCACGCTTGCGAATTTCGCCAGAACCACCAGGATGCCCCACTAAGAGCCTGAGTAGGCAACGTTTCCCAGAAACGTCCAGGCGAAATGGCGTTGCAGGGATGGACCACCGGGGAGAGGCAACACCGAGATCTTTTTTCAGAGCGCGGGTGTTGTTCTGCCCCATCACCGGACTAGAAGCCAGCGAATCTCGCGCAGCGCGCTTGTTTTCACTGGCTCTCTGGAAAAAACGACCTCGACGCCGTGGCTGACTTGGGGTGCACGCTCACGGCGGAGGTCTCCCCCGACATGTCCTGCTATTCGCTCGGCACTACGACGAAATCGTCGAGATAGATGGAGTCGTCGGGATTGGTGAACCCCAACCAGAACATCGTGCCGTCATTCGGCGCAACGAGGCCGTCAACGACAATCTGTTGGTATGGAGTGTTCGGATCAGTCATCATGTCAAGGACGAGCTCGTCCTCGTTCCACCACAGTTGCACGCGAGTCGACGTCTGCCCGTTCCGGAGCCAGAAACTCAGGGTGTAGGACTCGCCAGCGATGGTCGCCAAACCCTGGCCAAGTAGAACGACAGAGTCGCGCGGATCGAACCTCAGTCCGAAATCACCGCTGTGAGCAACTTCCCCGCCCTCAAAAGTCGCTGTCCAGGACGTGGTCACAGCCCAATCGGCGAAACACCCCGTCTCGAATCCGCAATTTGTGCTCAGGTTGTTGGGCACCTCCGAGCATTCACTCGGGCTCTGCGCCATGGCAGCAAAACTAGAACAGAGCAAAGCTCCGCCTACGATGACAGTGAATTTATTCACGGTTCTCCCCTCAGCTGGTTAATTGGAACGTCTGGACAATCGGTCGTAACAATTTGCAAGCAACAGCATTTTGAAACACCTGCGTTTGATACATCATTACTGGTACCTTTTTGTCCGCGATTAAGTCAAACAAAGTATTCGTTGCACTGCGTAGGCCGGCCGCTGAGCGAGCGAGTGGGGAGAGTATTTCCTTCTCGGTTGCTTGACGAATGCAGCTCGGGCGGCCAGCCGAAAACTCCGCGGGTGTGTTTCACGTCGGGTGTACTACAGGATTCAATTAGAAGCGCGTCGCGTGTAATTGGCGAGCAGCGCCATCGCCACCGTCGCAGCCGCCAGCGGAAATGCAGGTGGCCACCATCACCGCGCCAAAGTCCATCCCCGCCCCCGCCAGCACTGCCGGTTGGACAAACACGATGTAAGCCAGGGCGAGGAAAGTGACTATCCGGGCTCGCAGCTCCGCCTGCGCAGTCGTGCCGTGCTCCTGGAGCTTGAACAATTTCTCGAGCATGAAGACCGCGTATTGTGGACGCATCTCGCGCCGCAGGGACGGTGCACGTGTTGCGTTGAGGAATCGGTCACACGCGCGACGTTCGGACTTGCCACAGCAAAGAAGCTGTGGCACGGAGATTGAACCTGCCCGCTTTGCGAGCTTGATGCGAAGGCGCGCGACGCGAAATTGATGCGCCCGATACTGGCGGCGGCCGAGGCCTGAGTTCTGCAATCGCAAACATTGCGGCTCGCCGTCGCGCGTCCGGGGCTCAACGGCTCACGAGCCTCGCATCGACAAACAGTAAAGGAGGTCAAGAAAATGAGGTCATTCTTTTTTAGAGGTTCGCTGTTCTTCTTCGTCATTGCGGCTGGCTGTGGGCCAATGACAGTTCCAGTACAATCCGATTCGAAGCCTCAGAGAAACAGGCTGCCGAGTGCTTTGTTGTCTTTTCAGACAGCCATCGCCGTCGGTGAGGCCGGAACTATTCTCCGCACCATGGATGGCGGTGCAACCTGGACGATGCAGGACAGCGGGACAAGCGCTTCGCTCGGTGGGGTGGCCTTTGCGGACCCCACCGTCGGCGCTGTCGTAGGACAAACCATTCTACAGACGACCGACGGAGGCGCGACCTGGAGGCGGCACTACAACTGGATTACGGCCAACGGGGTATCCTTCGTGGACGCCAACGCGGGCTGGGCCGTGGACGGAGGGGGAGGAATTCTGCACACGACTGACGGTGGCGTCTTCTGGACGCGGCAATTCACCGCGCCCGTTTCACTGAGGGCCGTTTCCTTCGTGGATCGGAACACGGGGTGGGCTGCGGGTGTTAAGTTTTTGCCGCATCAGTCCGGATACATTCTGAAAACGACCGACGGCGGCGCTACCTGGACATCCCAACTCATGGGGTCGCCATCCGAGTGTCATTTCCCGCAGCCTTGCCGCTACGCGCGTATCTATGGGGTCTCCTTCGTCGACGCCAACACCGGGTGGGTCGTTGGTGAGTGGGAAAATTGCCCCGGTAGCGGCTGCACTATTGGGAATCTGCTCAGCCGCACTGACGACGGCGGTGTCACCTGGACCGGACAAGCAACGCCGAGCGGCTACGGCTTCGGGCTGAGGGCTCTAGCGTACGTCGACGCAAACACGGCATGGGCAGTGGGCGGCGACGGAGCCATCTTGCACACGACGGACGGCGGCGCCACCACCTGGACGCTCCAGTCCTTTGAGACCACCACGTTGCTCAACAGCGTATCCTTCGTTGACGCCAACACCGGTTGGGCCGTGGGCTGGGCGGGAACCATTCTGGGCACCACCGACGGCGGCAGCACCTGGTCGCCGCAATCCAGCGGGACGGGTGTAAATCTGAACGGCGTCGCGTTCGTCGGCGTCTCAGCGCAGTGACAATGCGCATCGCTCCATGGCTAGTGAAGAACTTGGGCGGCATCCCCGAGCCCTCGGCTTGACGAGGCAAGCGGGCGCGTCGCTCTCTCTCGACCTTGCCCAAGCGCTTGGAACAGAGGCGCCCCTCCTTCGTCGACGCAACCACGGGGTGGGCGGTCGGACGTATGGGAACCATCCTCAATACGAGCGATGGCGGTGCCACTTGGACGTCCACAGTCATGGGGTCGGGTCCGCAGTGCCACTTCCCCTCGATTTGCTACTACGCGTACCTCTACGGGGTGTCTTTCGTGGACGCCAACACGGGCTGGGTCGCCGGCGGATGGCAGGTATGCGGCGGCAGCTGCGGGGGCACCTCCGACTTGCTCAGTCGCACGGATGACGGCGGGGCCACCTGGACGCGGCAAACAACCCCGATCGCGTATGGTCTGCACGCTGTTGCGTTCGTGGATGCGAACACGGGATGGGCCGTGGGCGGGCTCGGAAGCATTGTGCATACGACTGACGGCGGCGCCACCTGGACAAGCCAAGACAGTCAGACGGGAAATACGCTCTGGGCGTTGTCTTTCGTGAACGCCTCTCGGGGGACCGCAGTCGGCGATGCTGGAGCCATTGTGTACACAGAAGACGGAGGCAACACCTGGGCGCCCCAGCAGAGCGGAACGGCCAATACTCTACGGGCGGTTTCCTTCGTCGACGCTAACACCGGGATTGCCGTCGGCGAACACGGGACCATTCTTCGCACCAACACAGGCGGCGAGTAAGCCCGCTCGCCGCCTGATCCGGCGCGAGCCTTTCGAGAGCGCTTCGAATTGGAGCCCCGGGGCGAAGCGCTCTCGTCGCGAGCGACGACGATCTCACGGTTCAAGCTGGATTTATCTGTCTTCCGCGAAATGCCCGCGAGGTGCGCAAGGAGTTGCCTTTGTTCTAACGAAATGACGCAGGCGGTCTAGTTTGTCCGGCGTATCACACTGCAGCGACTGCTGGTTGTTTTCCCCTTCAACGCCCCTCTTCGCTGAAGTAGATACCGCGCCCCTTAGTCCCAACCCGAAGGCGGCGGCCAGCCGAATGCCGAGGGGGAAACAGTCTGTGCGAGGGGAGCAGCGGGACTAACCACCCATCCCCAACAACCGGAGGAAGTCACATGAAACAACGAGGCCATCGACGTCAGTGGTGGGCCGGCGCAGCCTGCGGCGCTCTGATACTGAGCGCGGCTGGGTGCTCGAGCAGCCAGATGGGAAAAATCGCGGAGCAGATCGGCGCCACCGCGCAAGGAGTGATCACCGCCGGGACCGCGCCGGATGCCACCGGACAAGGCGAGCTCGGCTTCGTGATGGCGGAATATCGCTTGCCGGCATCGATCGATCCAAACATTCTCACAGATCGTTTCACGGACGTCAGGGCACGAACCTGGCGGCCGCAGTTCATCGACGATGATGAGACCAGGCTTCCGCTGGTCATTTTTCTACACGGCAATCACGCAACTTGCGGAACCTTCACCTGCGCGGCGAGTGAGTGCGGCGTCTTCCTTGATTTGCCCAATGGTCCGCGCATCGATGACCGCATCGACTACACCTTGACTGGAACCTGCCCGTTGACGGGCGAGGGCAATCCTCCGGCTCGATCGGACTACATAGAGGCGCCAAGCTACTTAGGATACGCATATCTTGCGGAGCAGCTGGCTTCGCGCGGCTTCCTCGTAGTCTCGATCAACGCGAACCGCGGCATCACCGCCGGCCCAATCCAAGCCAACACCAACCGCGGCCTAAACCTCGCGCGCGCCCGGCTGGTACTCACGCACTTGGAGATGCTCAGCCGCTGGAATCAAGGGCTCGATCCGACGCCGGACTCGCTGGGCTTTAGTCTGAGAAACCGGATCGACTTCGGCAAGGTCGCGCTGGTTGGCCATTCGCGCGGAGGCGAGGGCGTTCGCGCCGCTTACAACCTCTACACCGGTCGAAACGCCGACTTCGCTCCCTACAGTGGAATCAACTGGCGAGGGCTCATTCCCGACACGGTGAACATCCAAGGCATTTTCGAAATCGCGCCGGTGGACCGGCAGACCGGCCGCACCTTCTTTGCGGAGGGAACCACTTGGAGCACGATGGTGGGCAGCTGCGACGGCGACGTGATCAACCAGCAAGGCATCTGGCCTTACGACCGGATGATGAAGAGCTTCAGCGAGCAGCCCGCGCGGCAGAAGGCTTTCTATTACGTCATCGGCGCCAACCACAATTACTGGAACACCCAGTGGCAGTTCAGCGATTCGTCCGGCTGCTTCAATCCGGCGGAGCAGATTTTCGTCACCGACCCGGCAACCGGCGTCCTTCCCGGGGTGACCGGCTCGGCCGCTCAGAGGACCACCGGCTCCGCGAGCGTGCTGGCGCTCGTCCGCGGAGTGCTCCGCTCGTCCGAGGGCGATGACGACGAGGAGAGCTCGCAGTTCCTCAGAAACTTTGATCCGCAGTACGGCCTGCCATCCGTGGTTACCGACGTGACGCGCATTCAACGCGGATTCAATCCCTCGCCGAGCACGCAAGTCACCCAGGCGCTCGAGGACTTCGACCAGCCGACCGGAACCAGTCAATTCGGCGTGCCGAATGACACCAGCAACCTGACCGTGGAGCATGTTCCCGTCATCGAGCACGGTATCCCCTTTTCTGCGCGCGACGAAACCGGCAGCGTGGTGGCCCTGCCGCCGTTCGTTCGGGCCGGAAAGGTTACCTGGCAGAGCGCGGGTGCGAACGTCTTCTTTCAGATCAATTTCGCCGCGCCAGGTGGTGGAATTGATCTCTCCCAGAACCACACGCTCGATTTTCGCGTCGACCGCGAGAGTCCGAAGCGAACCGCGCTCAATGTCACTGGCCAAACAAATTTCCACGTCCAGCTCGTCGCGGCGGACGGAAGCTTGTCTGACCCGGTATCTGTGGCCGACTTCATCGAAGTTGTCGGCCCGTTCGGTACGCCGGACGCGGACCTAACTTTCATCAACCCGGCTTTCCCCGACGGGTATCACATCAATCTTTCGACGGCGCGCATTCCGATCGGCAACTTCCATTTCCGTCAGTTGAGCCAAACGCGCGGCATTCGGCTCACGTTCGATGACACCGCCAGCGGTCAGATCTACATCACGGACTTCCGCGCTTCTCGTCAGGGGGTCCGCTCCTTGGGCGACGAGTCCGACAACGGAAGAGGCGATGCGAGCGGCGCGATTGCCAGTGTCTCAATCAATGAGTTGACCCGGCAAGTGATCGAGCAGGGGAATGCGATTGAAGACGTTCGTTACATCGGCGAGAGCAACGGCGGCAGCGGCACGATGCGATTCACCGTCTCGACTCAGACGCCGGTGACGGTCGGCGACGAATTGCTCACCATGGGCATCGGCCCGGTAGACTGCGATGGCTCGTACATCGAGGGTTCGACTCATCGCATGGCGTTCGATTGCCCGGCGGACGCGATCAGCTCGCTCCGCGGCGGCGAGCCGATCAGCTTTGGTAACAACGCGCGCCGGCTCTGGCAGCTCGGCGCGTTCTCGAATGACATGGTGAGGTAAGACTCGCTCGTCTTCGCGCGAAGTCATCGAGCCCCCGCGTCGCGGCGAACGACGCGGGGGTTTTCATGTCTCAGATAAACACGCGGGTTTGTCTCAGCGCTCAGCCGCTCCAGATCGCATTAGCGCTTGAACGACAGTTGCTCAGTGAAAGCTGGCTCCGCGCCGTGCGATGGAAAGGAGAGTTTCAGATCGACCACCGTTCCTTCCGTAGGCGAGTTTCCCCAGCGGACCGAGCCTGAGGCCTCGCTGGCGTCGATTGCGCCCGCCGGGAATCGCCGCAGCGTGCCGCGGCACGCAGTTGCATCGCGCACCAGCATCGCTCGCTCCAGCGCCCAATTCGGGGGCAGCTGCACGTTGGCAGCGGTCGAGCTTTGCACCTCCAGCGGCGGCGAGTCGAGCGTCACTTGTATGCAGAGATTCCGTGCGTCGTCGCGCTTGGTCAAAATGACGCGATCGATGCCGCCCGGCAGGAACACCACGTCGTAGTGGATGCCTTGATTCGCTCCCGCGTCACGGGGACCGTCGACTGACGCCTCGCTCTTCGCAGGCGGCTTTGGATCGCCCGGCCTCGAGGCAAACAAAGCATTTCCCGTATTCGGCATCGCGTCGATATGCCACACGCAGCTGATGCATGAAAGAATCGACAGAGCAATCGCCGCCATTTGCAGCGAGAGAACAGCGGCTCGCACCCCTTATTCGCCGCGCAGTGTTGGAGTCCAGCGTGAACCGATCGCCACGCACCGGAGCTTGGTGTCGATGTCCGGGAACCACGCCGGTCCGAACGCGTCCTCGCTGGCTTCTAACGACGAAAAGCTGAATGGTCTAAGGATGTTGGCCTCCACTGCGCCCAAGCACGATGGCCTCCCGAAAAAAGCCGTTGACATCTAGAACGCCGCTCTGTAGCTTAACGGCGTTAAGTGAACGCTGTTCTTGAACAGAACGGTGTTCTGAATCGGAGGCAGTCAGGTGGGGTCGAGCGAACGGCGAGAGCGAGAACGGCTGAAGGTCCGCGGCAAGATTCTCGACGCCGCGCGAAAGCTGTTCATCCAACAGGGGTACGACGCCGTGACGATGCGAAAGATCGCCAAGCGGATCGAGTACTCGCCGACGGCGATCTACGTCCACTTCAAGGACAAGGAAACGCTGCTGCGCGAGCTGTGCGCAGAAGATTTTCAAATGCTGGCGACCGCGTTTCAGCAGGTTGCGATGATCGAGGATCCGGTCGAGAGGCTGCGCCAGACGGGCCGGGCCTACGTCGACTTCGCGGTCCGATATCCGAACCACTACCGGCTGATGTTCATGACGCCGCGACCGCCGGATTTCCAAGAAGACGAGTCGGGAAAGGGCGACGTTCAGCGCGACGCCTATGCCTTCGTGGTCGCCGTAGTCAAAGACGCGATGGCCAAGGGCGCCTTCCTCAACGAGTGGAAGGACCCCGACCTCTTGGCACAAGTCCTCTGGGCGGGAGTGCACGGCGTGGTGACGCTTCACCTGGTGCTCGCCAAAGACAAATGGCTCGACTGGCGTCCGCTCGACGCGACAGCTCAAGGAATGCTCGACGCCCTTTACCGAGGAGTTCTTCGACAGGAGCAGCCCAATGGTTGATCTGGCACGAAAAAATCTGCTTCACGACAAGCTTCGATTTGTAATCACCATCTCAGGCGTCGCGTTCGCGGTCACTCTGGTGCTGGTTCAGATTGGCTTGTTCTTGGGTCTGCTCGATAACGCCACCATCACCATCGAGAAGCTCCCCGCAGATCTCTGGGTCACCTCGAAAAACACTCCGAACGTGGATTTCGCCCATACGTTCCCGGACTCTCGACTTCAGCGTGTTCGCTCGGTGCCCGGCGTGGAAATGGCAGACAACCTGATCGTCCAATTCATGAATGTCTCGCTTCCCACCGGCGCAGAAGAGAGCAGCCAGGTTTACGCGCTGGAGAACTTCGAGCGCTGGAATTTTCCCTGGCATGTCGTCGAGGGAAACGTCGCGGACCTCAAGCGCGGCGCCTACGTCTTCTTGGACCAATCCGCGGTCAAGCGCTTCGGAGCCTTCCACGTGGGAGACTACCGAGAGTTCACTGGGCACCGACTGAAGATCATCGGCATCAGCAAAGACGCGCGCTCCTTCACCACCACGCCGATTTCATTCATGGACTACGACCAAGCACAGCGCATCGCGACCAACCTTCAACCCAACCGGACGAGCTACATCTTGGTGAAGCTCGCGCCGGGGGCAAATCTCGAAGCCGTGCGGGCTGAGATTAAGCGCCGGCTTCCGTTCAACGACGTCTTCACCCGCCAAGAATGGTCGAGTCGCTCTCGAAATTATTGGATCATCAGCACCGGCCTCGGTCTGAACATGTTCATCACTGTCTTCTTGGGCTGCCTGGTCGGCGTCGTGGTGGTCGCACAAACGCTGTACACGTCAACGATGGAGCACCTCAAAGAGTTCGGCACGGTGAAAGCGATCGGCGGAGGGAATTCCGACATCTACGGAATTCTGATGCGCCAGGCCACCATCTCGGCGTTGGTCGGCTTCGTCTTCGGGGCGATCCCCTCCTATTTGGTGGGCAAGTTGGTCCTCAAGGCGGACCTCAAGCTGATCATCCCGCCGGCGCTCTGGACTGGGGTATTCGTCGGCACGATCGCGATGTGCCTCGCCGCCTCGCTCCTCTCTTTCCGCAAGGTCGCGACGATCGACCCCGCGCTGGTCTTCCGAACCTAAGAGGTGACGCAATGTCTGTTTTGGAAGCAAAGCAAATTCGCAAATCCTTCAACGAAGGAAAAGAAGTGGTCAATGTTCTCAACGGCGTATCGCTGTCGTTGATGCCCGGTGAGGTCACCGCCCTCGAGGGACCATCCGGCTCCGGAAAGACAACTTTGCTCTCGATCCTCGGCTGCATCCTGACGCCCAGCTCGGGTGAGTTGGTCGTCGATGGCGAGCCGGTGAATTCAAAGAAACCCAATCTTCTCCCCGCGATCCGGCGACGATCGATTGGCTTTGTCTTCCAACAGTTCAATTTGTTTCCTGCGCTGACCGCGGTCGAAAATATTGAATACGCGCTGAACATCAAGGGCGTTCGAGGGCCCGAAGCGCGACGGCAAGCGGAAGCTGCGCTCGAGAAGGTAGAGCTGGCGCCCCGGAGCTCCTTCCTGCCCAGAGATCTCTCCGGCGGGCAGAAGCAGCGGGTAGCAATTGCCCGCGCGCTCGCGGGCAATCCCAAGGTCCTGCTCGCCGACGAGCCGACCGCCAATCTCGACTCGCAAATGGGGTTGCAGATTCTGGAGCTGTTCAGGAAATTGGCGAAAGAAGAGAACCGCGCGCTCCTGATCGTGACACACGATCCAAAAGTGAGAACTATTTCTGACCGCGTCGTTCGCATTCAAGACGGTCGATTGCTCAATTAACCGAGGTGCTCCGATGATTCGAAGCTTGAACTTGAAGACGGTGGCGTTGGTTGTTTTGGGAATTTTGCTAACGGCATTTGCCGTGCTTCAAATCCGAGGAGTGACCTTCAGCGCGGGTGCCGCTCCGACGCGGGTGAAGCCTGCGAGCGCGGTAGAGGCCCGTATTAGGGCGGAAGGGCGGCTCGCGGCTTATCCCGGTGCCCAGGTGGTAGTAGGAACGGATTTCGCCGGCACCCTCATCCAACTCAAGGTGAAGGAGAAGGATGTCGTGCGCCGCGGCCAGCTCTTGGCGGAGATTCGCGCCGACGAGCAACGCGCCGAGCTCGCCGAGG
>Ga0126379_10003193_pt1 | contig 10567 bp, 17 predicted proteins | sample PanSoiMetPlot_24_FD_92640 | JGI IMG/M metagenome (GOLD analysis project Ga0126379, IMG submission 92640) | Tropical forest soil microbial communities from Panama - MetaG Plot_24 | ecosystem: Environmental > Terrestrial > Soil > Tropical forest > Bulk soil | place: Panama | collected 2016-02-17 | reverse complement strand
GAGGCCGGCGCCGAGGGCAACTGGTGGGTTGTCAACGAATGCCTGCCGAGCGGCCGCACCTTCCCAGCCGGCATGGTGGTGACCACCGGCTATGGCGACGGCGAATACCCGGTTGAGGTCACGCTCGACAAGAACGGCCGGGTGATGAGCGTCACGGTTAAGTTCAGTTAGCGCTGTCGACAAACACTTGACAACAAGGAGGGCCTTCTATACGTGCTGCCTTGCCCTTCCCCGCGTATCCCCGGGACAGGGCACTACTCAATCCCAAACACCTAAGGGAGGCCCAACCCCGGCCTCCCGCTTTTCCCGCGAAGGAGACACCACATGGCGACTACCATCACTCTGAAATACGACGGCATGTTCCGGGTCTGCCGGCTGAAGGCACTGGACACCGTCATGCTGTGGCTCACCCACCACCCGCTCGACTCCACCTTCTTCGTCAGGACCAAGCAGGCGGTGAAGCTCGCCGACACCGGCGAGGCTGAGATCACCGATGGCGGCACGCTCCGCCTGTGGCTGATCGACGGCTGCCCCGGCTGCTGGGTATTGTCGGTGCGGTCCCGCGCGATCGAGACGTCGGTGCATCTCGACGCCGACATGGTCGACGCGTTCAAGGACGCGCTGCGGAGGGAGGCCGCCGATGCCACTGAGGAAGGGTTCGAGCCGGGCAACGGTGTCGGCCAACATCTCGGAGCTAGTGCATAGCGGCCGGCCACAACGCCAGGCGGTGGCAATCGCGCTGTCAGAGGCTCGGCGGTCAAAACGCAAAGGTAGACGCCATAAGCGAGGGTAACTAAAATTCGGGGCGTTGTAGCGATCTGACCCACTACAGCGCCCCTAACCCTATCGAGAGGTTACCTCGACATGGCTCTTATCGATTCTAATCCCGGTATGCCCGGCTATCTAGCCCATCCAAGAGAATACCGCTCTTGGTCGCAAATGAAGACAAGATGCCGCAATCCGAATAACCCCTCCTACAAGTCTTATGGGGAGAAAGGCATCACCTTTTGCGAGCGGTGGATGTGGTTCGAAAACTTCTTTGCTGATATGGGCGAGCGGCCGCACGGCACTTCATTAGATCGCATCGATCCGTACGGAAACTATGAGCCGGATAATTGTCGGTGGGCGACTCAACAAGAGCAATTGAATAACCAGAGGTACCCACGAGAACGCTACAAACCTCGAAGCGACATTGGGAAAAAGCGTGCGCCGTACAAGTCAAGAGAAACCAAGAGTCACCAGCCCTCATGTTTGCCCAGAGAATTTTCCAAAAATCCAAAAAAACAAAGGCTTGACAGGAGACTTTATAAGTATAAAGTCGTGGATCTGCGCACCCCCCGAGAAAAATCTAAGCCGCTACGGGTTCTGTCGCTGGGAGCCGGCGTGCAATCGACCGCCCTGGCGCTGTTGGCCCAGGAGGGTCGCCTCGAGGCGCCCGACATTGCCCTGTTCGCCGACACCGGCTGGGAGCCGGCCGCGGTCTACGACCACCTAGCCAAGCTCGAGCGGGCGCTGCCGTTCCCCGTGCAGCGGGTCTACAGCCACGCCGGCAAGATCCAGGACAGCATCGCCACCGGACGGTTCGAGCCAATTCCGTGGTTCACCGCGGACGGTGCGATCGGCCGGCGGCAATGCACCAAGGTCTACAAATTGTATCCGATCCGGCGCCGGGTGCGGGAACTGCTAGACGGCAAGACGCCGGCTGGCGGCTGTCACATGCTGATCGGCATCAGCACCGACGAGGCGCACCGCATGAAGCCGTCGACGGTCGACTACATCACCAACACATGGCCGCTGATCGAGATGCGCTGGAGCCGAGCCGACTGCCGCGCCTATCTCGAGCGTCGCGGCTGGGCCAGCGTGCCGCGCAGCGCGTGCTGCGGCTGCCCCTATTTGTCGGACGCCGACTGGATCGCCCGCGCGCATGCTCCCGAGTGGCCTGAGACGGTGCGGCTGTCGCACGCCCTGGCGGCCACCGGGCAGTACATGCACCGTTACCTCAAACCACTTGATCAGATCGATTTTTCCACCCCGGCCGAAAAGGGCCAAGCGGACCTGTTCGGCGACGACTGCGAAGGCCTCTGTGGGGTCTAGCCGCGCTCGCGATACGCCTTCAGCGAGTTGACCGCGATCAGTTTGCGCACGAGCTCGATGTGGCCGCTGAGCACGATCTCCTGGAACTCCAGCGCAGTTTTCTTGTTGCCTCTGCGGTCGCGGTGGCCGACCACCCAGATCGCCAGCAGATCGGCCAGTGCGGCGCTCTGTACGGCGGGCGGCTTGCCGGCCAGCAACGGGCCGATCGTCCGCACCAGTTCGGTCACCTCCCGCGCGTAGTCATCGAATTTAGTCATACCCGATCGTCCCGTCTGGCCAGATGATGGTGACCGGCAGCCACACCTTGCGGGCGTAGCGCACCGTGGCCCAGGTGCCCGAGCGGAGTTCTTCCTGGTCACCGTAAGGCGCGGCGTATAACTCGGCCACCGCGTTGACGATCTCGCGGTTGCGCGCGAGATAATCCTCTGACCGATGGCCAGTTGGACGGTGCGGCACCACCCGATAACCGTAGACGTAGGCCAGTTGGGCGGCCTCCCGGTCGGCGCCGATGGCATCGCCGTGGTGGAACTCACCCTCGCGGTCGCGCAGCAATCCCGCCAATGTCGCCTGCTGCGGTTTGGTCATGCCGTGACGGGTGCCAGTGAAGCCGATGTTCGTCACGTCAGCCTGCCCCGGTGCGCCTTGATCCAGCACGCCTCGCACCAGGCCTGCGGGCGCTTGCCCGGCGTCAGCGCGAATAGCCCGGCGGCCCGGTCAGCTTCCTGGCCGGGCGCCACCGCGAACACCTGATCGGACCCACAGTCGCACGTTAGACCAAGCTTTACCGCCACTGCGGGCGGTGTCTTGGTGCTGCCGATCGCGAGCCGTCGCATTGCCATGCCTGCCTATCCTTGCCACGCCCTGCCCAGACCCGCGTTGCCGGGCCTGCCGTGCCGGGCCGAGCCTTGCCTTGCCGAGCCAAGCCTTGCCAGGCCTGCCGAGCCGGACCCCGCCCCGCCTTGCCGTGCCAAACCATGCCGGGCCTGCCCTGCCGCGCGCCGTCTGGCCGAGCCGTACCCCGCCAAGCCCGTCCGAGCCCCGCCTGCCGTGCCATGCCGCGCCCTGTCGTGCCCGGCCCAACCCGGCCGAGCCCCGCCGAGCCTGCCATGCCGCGCCATGCCCAGACCGGCCACGCCTAGCCCTGCCTGCCGAGCCACGCCTGTCCTTCCCAGGCTACGCCGCGTCTCGCCGTGCCACGCCTGCCAAGCCATGCCGCGGCCTGCCGAGCCTTGCCAAGCCACACCCCGCCTGCCTCGCCACGCCCAGCCACTCCCCGCCGCGCCGTACCTCGTCGGGCCTTGCCCCGCCTGCCCGGCCTTGCCTCGTCTCGCCGGACCACGCCCAGCCCATCCGGGCCTCACCACGCCTGCCAAGCCTAGCCGTGCCTTGCCAGACCATGCCAAGCCCAGCGTTGCCCTGCCTGCCTAGCCCCGCCGGGCCATGCCTTGCCGTACCAAGCCGCGCCACGCCTGCCCTGCCTTGCCTGGACAAGCCATGCCATGCCCACACGAGCCGTGCCCCGCCGAGCCTGCCCAGCCCTGCCGTGCCGAGCCTGTCCGTGCCTAGCCACGCCTAAATCGTCAGTCCGCCGCGGCAATCTCGACCGCCGGCTTGCGGCGACGACGCGACACCTTGTCTCGCGCCGCCCACACCTCGCTCAACTCCTGCAAGTGCTGATATTTCCGCTGCACGCGCTCCAACTCCGCCAGCGCATCGCGCAGCATCACCTCGCGCAGATCGATCCGCGCCAGCACCTCGTTGATCGGCCGATAGCCTCCCTCCTTCCGATCGATCGACAGCGAGACGAACTTCCGGGCGCCCTCACTGTCCACGATATGCACCGAGATCAGCGTCCGAACCTGCCAGATGCGATATCGCTCCCCAGCAACCGAATCGTCCCATTCGAGCTTCGCGTGCAAGTGTGAGTCGACATTGGTCCGCGCCCACTCGACTGCCTCGGCCGGATTGATCTTGCCCTCGTCGTTCTGCAACGCGAGCAATTCATCCCCGATGTGATCCGTCTTCTCGCTCATCCTTCCACCACCTCGAACCGGCCCCAGCCCAGACCGTTGCTGTTCGGGCTGTCCGGCCGGCCCTCGCCGATGCCGACCTGCAAGCCGGCGCGCATCATCAAGTTAAATACGTCGGTGGCGCTGAACTGGTCCTCGTCCCAGGTCACCCGCACCGAGGCCCGCCATTCGTCCCACGCTGGCCGCCAGCGGATGTCAGCGACACCGCTCTCGTTGCGCACCGGATCCTGTTGGATGTGCGGCTCACCAATGATGCGCACCAAGGGCGTGCCGCTATTCCGATCGACGCCGTCGGCCTCGATAAAGATGCTCATCTTCGCGTGGGTCATTTTGAAGCCGACCAGCCGGCACGCGGCGATGCAAGCGTTGCGGAACGCTGGCGCCGGAATGCCCGGCCAGCCTTCTTTACTGACGTGCTTCGCCGCTTCGTACATCGCCTCAAAATCTTTCGGCGTCCGGGTGCGCCGGCTGCGGCCCTGCTGGCCGGCGCGCTGGGTTTCCTCCATCTGCTTGCGCTGCTTTTCGGAAAACGCGTGCTGGACATATTGCGATATGCCCTGGATCGCGATGGTCGCGGTGCGGAGCCTGGGCCGGGTGATCCGCACCTGCTCGGGGACTGCTGGAGCCAACGCGGTGAGACGCGCTATCTCGTCAGGGGAAACCGGCGGCACCTTCAACCGCTTGGTGCCGCCGTTTGACTTCGTTTGACTCACTGACATGGTGTTCTCCTCCGCGGGTTCAGTTGCAATCAGTGTCAGAGAATGAAGTGCCACGATAATGATACGTAGAGCAGTTCCGCCTCTGGCCTTGCGGGCCGCGGATCGTCGTATCGGTCCAGGAACTGCCGGGGCTATGATACGATTCCGCTGACCAGCCATTCGGCCCGGTGTGCTCTGTGAATGAACTGCCGGGCGCATGGTACGACTGCCATTGCGCCGCAGCCGGCAGTGCCGCAAACGACAGCAGGGTGGTGATTGCGAGTGTCTTCATGGGTTGCCTCCTTCTATGATTGCCTCGGCGGCCTTGCGGATCTCCTTAAGGCACCGCTCGACGCGGACCTGGTCGGTCCACTCCTCCCGCAGATCGGCGAGGTCGCTAGGCAGTTGATCGAGGGCCGCCAGGATGCCGCGCGCACGCGCCTGGATGATGCGCAGCTTCCAGGCCAGGTCGGGCACGCTCACCACACCACCTTGATGGTGTCGGCCTTGACGCCGGTGAGTTCGGAGAGCCGCTTGACCAGCATCTGATTGGGTCGCGCGGTGCCGCCCAGCAGATTGTAGTAACCCTGGCGGCTGATCCCGATTTCCTTGGCCCGCTCGGTGTGGGTCTCGCCCGGCACCTTCAGCAAAATCTCCTTGGCGGTGGGCAAGGGCTGGATGGTTTTCTTCAGCCGCACCGCCATAGTCATGAGCGCGGCAAGATCGGGCCGCTCCGGCGGGCCTAACTGCGCGGCGGCCATGCCGGAGATCAGCTCGTCCAGCAACTTGACGGCCCGGTCATACTCTTTTCTGGTCATCGCGTTGTCACTCTTGCATTGACGACAAAACCCGTCCACATATAGACGACAGTTCAGGCGAGGACAATATGGGAGTGAAGGAATTCACCGTCGGATGCTCGAAGACCATAAACATGGGCAACTTTTCGAGCATCAAGGTCGAAGCCGCCATCACCATGGCAGTGAACGAGGGCGAGACCTATGCACAGCTACGGAAGGATGCTCAGGCCCTGGTCAAAGAACAGCTTGAGGAAACCTACCGGACAAACCTGAAGAAGAAGGAGCCCGCGAAAGATGAGTAATCTCATGTTGCCCCAGACCTACTCTGAGTTAGAGCGCTGGGCGCAGAAGGCGGCCAAAACCGAGATGATCCCCAAGTCTTACAGGGGCAAGCCGGACGACATCACCATTGCCATCCAGTACGGATCTGAGATCGGGCTGGGTCACATGGAGTCTCTGAAATCGATAGCGGTGATCAATGGAAACCCCGCGGTTTATGGCGATGGTCTGTTGTCGATCTGCCAGCGCCACCCGGACTTCGAGGATCTGATCGAGGAGCCCGAGATCAACGACAAGGGGGAAGTACTGGCGTTCACCGCGATTGCGATGCGCCGCGGCCGCAAGCCCAAGATCTTCCGGTTCAGCCAGGAGGACGCCCAGCGTGCGGCCCTCTGGGGCAAGCCTGGCCCGTGGACGCAGTATCCGCAGCGCATGTTGCAGATGCGCGCCCGAGGGTTTGCGCTGCGCGACCAGTTCGCCGACGCGCTCAAGGGCCTGATCAGCCGCGAGGAGGCCGCCGACTATCCGACGGTGGACGGCTCCGGTCAGGAGACGCTGGGGCGGGCGCAGTTGCTGGAAGCGGAGGATCTGCTGGTGAAGGCCGGCATGGATTCGAACAGCTTGCTGAACACGATGTTCACCGGCATCGACCGGCTCGAGGACATCCCGATCAAGGACTGGCCGCGCGTCAGGAACGCGCTCTCGATGCGCGCCGCCCGGCGCAACCCACCGCCGCAGGACGGAGGAGAAGAAAAGACGTGACCGAGAAGTTCATCGAGTTAACCGAGGCCGACGAAGCCGACGGCGATCGCAAGGTGCTGGTTAACCTGCGCGCCGTCAGCCACATCGGAACCCACCCTACCGACAAGGAGGTCTCGGCCGTCTATTTCAACCTGGATGAGTACCTGCTGGTCAGGGAGAACTACGACCAGATCATCGCCATTCTCGGCTGGGGGCCAGCACAGACATGAAGATCATTGACACCGACCAGCGCAGCGACCGCTGGCACAGCCTGCGCATGGGCCGGCCCACGGCGTCGCAGTTCGATCGTATCGTGCTGCCCAACGGCAAGGCCTCCGGCAAAGCCCGCGGCTATCTCTATGAGTTGCTGTGGCAGCGCCTGACCGGGCAATCCACCGACAAGGATCTCTCGCGGGTGCCGGCGGTGCAGTGGGGCATCCAGCACGAGGATGAGGCCGCCCAGCAGTTCGAGGCGATCGAGGGCAAGCGGCTCAAGCGCATCGGGTTCTGTTTGTCCGATGACGGCCGGATCGGCTGCAGCCCCGACCGCGTCATCGACGGGACCAATGAGGGCGTCGAGATCAAGTGCCCGGAGGGGCCGACCCATATCGGCAACCTGCTGGCGCCCCTCGAGCTCAACGTCGCCGGGGGTGACCCGCTCGAGCGCTACTTCGCCCAGGTGCAGGGTCAGATCTTCATCTGCGGGTTCGACCGCGTGCATCTCTTCTCGTACCGGCCGGAAGCGCCGCCCACGATCATTACGGCCGAGCCGGACGCCGTGTTCATCAGCAAGATGGCAGCGCTGCTGCACCAGTTCTGCGACTCGCTCGACGCTTGTGAGAAATTCCTGCGTGCCTTGCCGGGCGGGTTCAGACGGCTGCCCAACGACCCGCTGCCGGGGTTCCCTCAGGAGGAGGAGTGACCGTCCGTTTGCAGAGGTGGCCAATGCCAGATGACATAGTGGCTGAGTTGGACGAGTGGCTAAGGCTGTGGGCTGATCAGGGTTATTACGACTGGCAACCCATGATCCAGCGCGCCCGCGACGAGGTCGTGAAGCTACGTAATGCGCTGCATGGCGCCGAGCTTGCCTTCGTCACAGTTTGTGCAGAGCGCGAGGAAATGGCGATGCCGGTGATTGATACGCGATGCGTCGTCGTGGCGCCATCACCAGTCTGCCCATGGTGTAAAGCGCCGATGCTAGCGGTGCGCAGCGGTGGCGTGATGATGTGGATGTGCGACGCCGTGAGCGATCACCCAAGTGCCTGACCGTCCGTTTGCAGAGGTGGCCAATGACAGATGACATAGTGGCGGAACTGGATCGGTGGCTGGCAGAAGGCCGCCGCTATAACCCCGCATTTGCGACGGCAGAAATGCAACTGATCCAGCGCGCCCGCGATGAGATCGTGGCGCTGCGTGAATGGAAAAACGAACATCCATATAGCGAAGTTGATATGGAGATGGGCTGTAACGCCGCAGCGGCGGCGCGCATCCTTGAATACCAGAACATTGCCCGCGCCAATACGCTAGAGGAAGCGGCGCTGGTGTGTGACGGACTGGCAAATACACGGTTTTATGACCGGCCCTACACAGCATATTACGAGGAATGCGCCGCCGCGATCCGTGCACTGCGCTGACCGTCCGTTTGCAGAGGTGGCCAATGACAATACCATTGAGGATTTGACTGATGCCTACCCACGCCCGGCGAGCCACACGAGGGGCAATACAACAGTGGCAGTATATACTCCAAGAACAGCTATCCGCAGTAGATCAAGCCCTAGAAGAGCTTGGCAGGACAACGCAAAAGCTCCAACAACTGCGAGCAGAAGTATCAGTCTTGCTGCGAGAACTCGCGCCGCAAAGTTCAGGCTCCCCAAAACGGACGCCTTCCAGGCGGCCCGATGGACCCACTCCTGGGGAAGAGACGCCGCGCCTGCTGGACTAGGCGGCGGTGTCTGGATCGTCGTCGTCGGCGTCGTGGGCGATGGCGAGCCTGGCTGGGGCTGCAGCTGCGGCGCGTCGGGCACCACTCTTTCCGCCACCACTGACATGCGTCGTCTTGAAGGCACCGGCATACTTTCGGACGGCGCTTCCTGCGTTGTCTGACTCATTGGCCGCCACCAGCTTAATGTTGCGCGTAAGATACATCCCCACCGTGGTCACCATAGCGAGGCGTTCCTTGAACGCGAACTGGTCGGGGTGCTCCTCCATCTCGCGCAGCAGGAGATCGATCTGCGCCTCGACCCGGTAGTGGATCTTGAATGGGTCGGAATTACTGTCGGTCATCTGGCACCAACCTCGGTAGCAGCGCGCCCGCCCTGGCGAGGCGGTCGGCCGCGTTTGGGTTCATTCGTGACGCCATGAAGGCAACCTGCCGCAGCGTCGGGTCAAGCATCAGGTGCGCGCCGGCCCTCGGCAGACCGTGCAGGCCCATCAAATGGAGGATGGCCGACTGAGCGTAGGACGGGATGCGGCCCTCCTTCGGAATATCCCGGTAGGGATAGTCCTCCGCCTTGGTCGGTGCGGTGGGCTTCGGCTGGCTCGGCGTGAACGGGCCTTGCGCTGACACCTCTGCCGGGGTGGGCCGCGACGATGGCGGGCCGGGAGGCCGTGACGGTGGGATGAACGAGCCCGGCCCGGTAGGCCCCTTAAATGCCCTTTGCTGATCTTCCAGATAGGCTTGGAGCTTGGGGATATCGGGGTGGCTGCTCAGTCCCAGCCGGGCCGGCGAGCCGGCGTAGCGCCGTTCCATGACCTTGAGGAAGACGCTGGGATCGGAGATGTGCGGCACTGTGCTACCGGCGGACGTCGCCTCGTCGCCGATTGACCAGAGGGTGTAGGCCCGCTTGGCCAGCCCCAGGTCGACCTTGAGTTGCTGGTTCGGTACTTTGGCGTCGGCTTCAATCAGATCGATCGCCCGCTGCAACCGGTCCGCCATCTGGAAGCCCTGCGGGTACTGGGGATCGTTCGCTGCCCTGATCCGCAGTCGCTGCGCCTCCTTGCCGATGGAGCCGATGTAGTCGGCGAGATCGCTGCCGGTCATGCGGGTGCCGGTGCCGATCGGGTCGAGCACGAACTCCTTGAACTCGGGGCTGCCGTCGTTGAGATCGTGCAACCGCCGCACGCTGGCATTGGGCCGGCTGATGCTGCCACGGGTGTCGTAGACCATCTGAGAGCGCACTCGGTTAAGCTCTGCGCCCACCTCGTTCTGTACCGTGGCGGAGGTGTCCTTGTTCAACGCCAGGGGCGGTTCCTTGCCGCGGCCGATCAGCGCGCGGGCTTCCTGCCACACGCGCTCGGTGGTCGCGCGGGGGATGTCTTGTTGCGCGATCTCGGCCGCCGCCTGCGCCGTCTCGTGCAGCGACCGCGCCACGCCGACATTGGCCTCATGGGCGACGTCAGCGGTCTTCTCGGCCAGCGCCCGGCCTTTCTGCGCCTGCTCGGCAGCATCCGCGATGGCTTGATGCGTCGCCTGCTCCTGCGCGGTCTGACCTTTCCACGCCTCCAGCGCCTGTACTGCCTGCTTGCGCAACTCATCGAGGCGCATGTTGTGGGTGAAGTCGGCCGCGCGCTGCTCGGCCTTCCGCACCAGCGGCTGGACGGCACGCCCGACCCAGTGACCAGCGCCCTGCAGGCCCTCACCCAACAGGGTACTCAGCATCGCGTTGCGTGCGGTCTGCGCCAGCACGCCCTCGTCGGCGTTTGGATCAGTCGGCTGCAGCACGCCGGGCAGGGCGCTGCGCCGGAACACGTCCCACCCGGTTTTCAGCGCCTGACCGACGCGCGGCCCGGCCTGGGCCAGCCTTGTCCCGATGCCAAGCTCAGGCTGCGCCAGATAGGGCGCTATGCCGCCGGCAAACTCGCCGACCTGTCCTCCTGTGGTTTCCTGGGCGGCTTGGTGCAGCCAATCGGAGCCGGGCAGATCGCGCAT
>Ga0126379_10003191_pt1 | contig 10568 bp, 12 predicted proteins | sample PanSoiMetPlot_24_FD_92640 | JGI IMG/M metagenome (GOLD analysis project Ga0126379, IMG submission 92640) | Tropical forest soil microbial communities from Panama - MetaG Plot_24 | ecosystem: Environmental > Terrestrial > Soil > Tropical forest > Bulk soil | place: Panama | collected 2016-02-17 | reverse complement strand
CTTAAGGAAGCTTAAAGCCCAGCAAACATGCCACGCTCCGATTACGAAACAAGATGTACGCCCCATTCGGCAGCCTGCTGGCCAGATAGCTAAAATTTGAAACAATGTAGCAGGGCATTAACAACCAATTACTCTGGAGTATTACTAAAAGACTAATCGTGTGATTGACAGGATCGACGAGAATTTTCGATTCAAACTTTACCGATTGCAGTGAAACTCCCTTATTTTCTCTGCGATATAGTGCTCGGCTCTAGGGAAACGATAGCGGCGCCAAAGCCGCAAGCGTCTGAACAGAGAGGGCAAGGCAATGATGTTTCTTACCCGCGCAGCCTTTTGGCTGATGATCCTTATCCTGTTGATTCCGACCGACGATAAGCAGCGGGCCGAGGTGTACGGCACGGCCGAGGCGGCGGTGAAGGATGTGTCGAGCTTCTGCGACCGCAATCCAGAAACCTGCGCCAAGGGCCGGGACGTCATCGATGTGTTCATGCAGAAGGCCGAGTTCGGCGCGCATATGCTGATGGACTTCATCAACGAGCGCACCGGGGCTTCGACCGACCAGCCTGCCACGTCTTGGCCGAATGCCGGCGGCGAGGGCGAAAGCACTGCAGCGCCGGCGAGCTGGGAGAATGGCGCGTCGCAGGACACGCTGATTCCCGCCGACCGCGAGGCGGACTGGTCTGGCCCTGACGGCTCGGGCACGTAAGCCCCACCTGCATAACAAGAGTTTGGCGGCCCCCCCGCCTGCCTGGGGCGCGCATCCGGGACGGTCCTGCCCTTTCCCTCCCGGTTTGCGCGCCCTCCTCTTTTGGTCCAATCGGCCCAATCCCGGTCGCAGCCGCATCCATTCCTGCCTATATTTGAGTCATGGATACGCTCCACGACACGCGGCAAATGCCGGGCCTCGACGAGATCCTCGCCGATTTCGCCTTTCTCGACGATTGGGAGGACCGTTACCGCTACGTCATCGAGCTCGGCCGCAAGCTTGAGCCCCTGGCCGAGGCAGAGCGCTCGGCCGCCAACAAGGTGCAGGGCTGCGTGAGTCAGGTTTGGCTGTCGACAAAGGTCGAGCCTGACGGCACCAGCCCGCGCCTGAGCTTCGTCGGCGATAGCGACGCCCACATCGTGCGCGGGCTGATTGCCATTCTCTTCGCGCTCTATTCGGGCAAGACAGCTCAGGAGATCATCAGCATCGATGCTCCGCACACACTCGGCCTGCTGCACCTCAGGGAGCACCTCACGCCGCAGCGCTCTAACGGCCTGATGGCCATGGTGAAGCGCATCAGGAGCGACGCAGAGTCCGCTCTCGCGCAACGCACTCTCCATTAGTCCTTTCCCGATTTATCCTGGTGCCAGGCATCGAGCGTTGGGCGGTAATCTTCAGTGCCCCAATGACGCAATCCGGTCTTGCGCTGGGCCGCCGCGTCGGACGCGATCAGCCCGTAATGTTTGGCAAGCCGCGTCAGGGCGATTTGCAGAACGACCTTCCCGGCGCGCGCCGGCCAGCCATTTGCCTTCTCGGCCTCCTCGAGACCTTTCAACTCGCAGCAAAATCGACCAGGATTCCTGAGACCTTCGGCCCCACCGCCGGCAATCACCTCGTCGCGAAGCGCGGCCGAGTTCGACGGCGCCCCGCGCCGCGCGCGGTCCTGCGGCGCGAACGCAGACCAAGTTCGAGGTGACCCGCGGGTTCATATGCGCGAACCAGTAATCCGCGCGCAGACGCTCACCAGCTTCGTATGGGGCTCGGAGTAGAGGATTGCCATTTCGGTCCTTGCGGCTCTTGAGCCAGCCATGCGGACTCTCGCCCGCGTTCAGGTGCAGCGGTTAGAGGTAGGAACCGAGAGAAGGCGCGCATCGCTGCCGCGATCAGCACCCGGCATATGCTGTTCCCCTTCTAGATCACCTCGACGGAGTCAGGCCCAGCAGCTTGTCAATGGTGATGGGCAGATCGCGCACGCGCACGCCGGTTGCATGATAGGCCGCGTTGGCGATCGCGGCGGCGGTGCCGACGATCCCGATCTCGCCAACCCCCTTCACGCCGAGTGGGTTGAGATGGGGCTCCCGCTCCTCGACGAAAATTACCTCGATGTCGTGAATGTCGGCGTTCACCGGCACATGGTACTCGGCGAAATTGTGATTGATGATGCGGCCGTAACGGTGATCGACAACGGACTCCTCATGCAGCGCCATCCCGATGCCACCCACCACCGCCCCCATGATCTGGCTCCGTGCCGTCTTCGGATTGAGGATGCGGCCGGCGGCCACCGCGCTCACGACGCGCACTACGCGAAGCATGCCGAGCTCCTCGTCGAGGCGTACTTCGGCGAATACGGCAGAATGGGTGTAATGGGAATACCGCTTAAAGACCGCAAGGTCGGGCTTTGAGGTAACCTCCGACTTGATGGGATCGTTGAACCCGTGGAGCACGTCAGTCAGCGCCATGGCGCGGGAGGGATCGCCCCTCACCCGCATCTCGCCCTCGACAAATGTAATGTCCGCCAGCTCTGCGCCTTCTAGCGGCGCATTCTTGATCTTGCTGGCGCGCTTGAGCAGTTCCTGCCGTATTCCGTTGCAAGCCTCCACCACGGCGGAGCCCGCCGATGCAGCGGTCCAGGAGCCGCCTTCGACGGGAGCGAGTGGCAAGTCTGAATCGCCGATCTTGACCGTGACCTTGTCGATTGGCAGCCCGAGCATCTCAGCACCGATTTGGGTGAGGATGGTGTAGGTGCCGGTCCCGATATCTGCCGTGGCGCAGCCGATCTCCAGCGTGCCGTCAGGGGCAAGCACGGCCCTTGCACTGGTCGGCACACGAAACGCTTCCCAGATTCCGCTCGCCATGCCGTAGCCGACGAGCTCGCGGCCCTCGCGCGTCGAGCGCGCCTCGGGCTTGCGCTTAGACCAACCAAACCGCTCGGCGCCGCGGTAGTAGCAGTCTTTCAGCGCCTTGCTGGTGAAGGGCTTGTCCTCGTTCTGGTCCAATTCGGAATAATTCTTGAGACGGAGCTCAAGCGGATCGATGCCGGCCGCGTAGCTGAGCTCGTCCATGGCGCTCTCGATGCAGTAGAGAGATGACGCGCCGCCCGGGGCGCGCATGTCGCAAGGGGTGAATAGGTCGATCTGCGTAAGCTTGGCGGTCGCAGCGGCATCGCGGCAATGGTAGAGCGCGCCGGTCCAGATCGCCGTCGGTTCCTGATAGTCCTCGAAGCGGGAGGTGTTGGCGATCGCGTCGTGCCTGATAGCCGACAGGCTTCCGTCTTCCTCGGCGCCCAAGCTCAGTGTTTGGATGGTCTCAGGGCGGTAGCCGAGCGTGAACATCTGCTGCCGGGTGAGTGCAACCCTGACCGGCCGCTTGAGCCCGATCGCCGCCAGCACCGCCAAGTTCAACTGATAGTTCGGCCTGAGGCCGACACCAAAGGCTCCGCCGACATAGGGCGACAACAGGTGGACCTTGTCCTTGGCGAGGCCGAACACGCTGCACACATAGCGATGGCAATTCGGCGCGCCTTGCGTCTTGTCGTAGATGGTGAGGCGCCCATCGTCTTCCCACACCGCCGTGGTACCGAAGCATTCCATCGGATTGTGATGCTCGATCGGCGTGCGATAGGTGTGCTCGACTTTGACAGGCGATTGCGTGAAAGCCTTGTCGACGTTGCCACGTGGGCCTGGATCCCACCCTGGGAATCGCTTCTTGGGCGGCTCGTATGCCTTGCCGATTTGCGTGTCGATATCGGTGATCGCCTCCTCAGACTCGTACTCGATTTCGACGAGCGTTGCTGCGAAGCGCGCGACTTCGAACTCCTCCGCCACGACGAGCGCAATGGGCTGCCCTGCGAACAGTATCTGGTCGTCGTAAAGCGGCCGGAACGGTGAGCCTGGCGGAGCCGTCTCATCGGCATATTTCCCGGACGAGGAAGTCATGGTTGGCCTATTGTCGTGCGTGAACACTTCGATCACGCCTGGCACTGCAAGCGCGGCGGTCCGATCGACTTTCTTGATGCGGCCCTTGGCGATCTTGCTGTTGACAACGAAGCCGTGGGCGAGATTTGGCACGTTGAACTCGGCGGCATATTTCGCGGCGCCGGTCACCTTGGCAGGTCCGTCCACCCGCGATACTGGCTTGCCGATGCTTTTCGTGCTCATCGCAGTCATGACGCGCGCCTACACGATCGACTTTACGGACTGAGACTGCGGGGTTCCGGCGGCAGCCTGCTCGAGCGTGCGGATGATCGCTCGCCGCGCGAGCTCGATCTTAAAGCTGTTATGGGCAAAGCCTGAGGCGCCGCGCAATATGATGTCGGCAACCTCGCCGAAGACTCTTCGGTCGGGTCGCTGGCCGTTGAGGCGCTGTTCAGCCTCAGGGACGCGCCAAGGCTTGTGGGCGACGCCGCCCAGCGCCACCCGTCCGCTCTTGATGGCCCCACCCTCAAGCTCGAGGCCGGCCGCAACCGACACGAGAGCGAAGGCATAGGACAGGCGGTCCCTGATCTTGAGATAGCTGTAGTTGCGGTTGAAACCTTCACGCGGCAGCTCGACCGCAACGATGATTTCGTCATGAGCGAGGTTGGTGTCGCGCTCGGGCGTGTCTCCGGGAAGGCGGTGAAACTCGGCGAACGGAATGGCGCGGTCGCCTTTCGGGCCTGTCACATGAACCGTCGCTTCGAGCACGGCGAGCGCCACGCACATGTCGGAGGGATGCACGGCGATGCAGGATTCGCTCCATCCCAGAATGGCGTTCATGCGGTTGAAGCCGTCAGTCGCTCCGCAGCCAGTGCCCGGCTCGCGCTTATTGCAGGGCATTGCGGGGTCGTAGAAGTAAAGGCAACGGGTCCGCTGCAGCAGATTGCCGCCGGTCGAGGCCATGTTGCGGAGCTGAGCTGACGCCCCGGCAAGAATGGCGCTCGACAGCAAGGGATAGCGCGTCTTGATGCGCTCGTCGTAAGCGAGGTCGCTATTGGGCACGAGTGCGCCGATGCGCCAGCCGCCGGCTTTCGTCTCCTCAATCTCCGTAAGGGGCAGGCCAGTAATGTCGATCAGCCTAGTCGGACGTGCCACATTCTCCTTGATCAGATCGATGAGATTGGTACCGCCGGCGATGAATCGCGCATTCGGGTGTCCGCCGATCTGCTTAATGGCATCGCCGACGTCGCGCGCCTTGACGTAATCGAAATTGATCATGGCGCGGACTCCGGCGCCGCGCCTCGCATGACTTCCTCGATGGCGGCAACGATGTTCGGATAGCAGCCGCAGCGGCAGATATTGCCGCTCATCAACTCACGAATTTCGTCGGCGGTTTTGGCGTGGCCCTCGGCTATAAGCCCGACGCCAGAGCAGATTTGCCCCGGCGTGCAATAGCCGCATTGGAAGCCGTCATGCGAGATGAAGGCCTGCTGCAGTGGATGCAGCTTGCCATTCGTGGCCAGGCCCTCGACGGTCGTAATCTCGGCGCCGTCCTGCATCACGGCAAGCGTCAGGCACGAGACGATGCGCCGCCCGTTGACGAGCACGGTGCAGGCGCCGCACTGGCCGTGATCGCAGCCCTTCTTGGTTCCAGTGAGATCGAGATAATCGCGCAGCGCGTCGAGAAGCGTGGCCCAGGGCCTCAAGGACACATGCCGCTCGACGCCGTTTATGCGAAGCGTGACGTCAAGCTTCGGCTGCAGCTTAAGCTCGCGCGAGTCTTGCCCTTGATTGCCCAGCGACATCCCGACCTATCCTTGGCGAGGGCCGACACGCAAAACCACGCGAGCCGCCTGTCAGTTCCGGCTCAAGTCGTGCGGCGCAGAGTTGTAGAGTGAGCGCTGGCGGGCAAGTCCCAGCCGCCATGCTTTAACAGCGTTACAGCTGGCGTGCGTTAGCTGCCTTCCTCCATCGGCAGGTCTTCAACGTTGAGGGGCAGCCCTTCTTGTGCAGATCAAGCAGGAAGCGTTCCAGGCTTTCTACAAATTCGTAGTTTTGGCCAAATGACGCCACCCTGAGCCAAGCGAAGATAACTCGCCCTTGACTCATCATTGGCGGCCTGCCTCGAGCGACTTTCGGAATCAGCCGCACGCGTATAGCTGTCGGCGGATATGGTCGGCCAGCCTCTGGAGCATGGCCTTCCCGCTATTGTACGGAAGGCGATTCTACTCCCAAGCTAGGCCAAGCGAAAGCCAGCGCTCAGCCGCCCACCCGCCTGTCCTCACGCCTTTGCGCCCACCGCGCGTATGCTCAGGCCTCGGATAGAGGAGGCAAGCAGGTTGCGGCAAAAACTGCGGCACCGGATCAGGGCAAGGCGGGCACGCGAGCGCGTGAGTAGCTTGGGCACCATGGCCGCAGCGGGAGCCGCCGCCTATTTGAGGTCGCGCGACCTGCCGAAGCTGATCGCGCCGTGGCCGCACGAGCTCGAGGACGACAGCCAAGAAGGAACTTTCCGCGTGCTCGCCAAGCTCCGCCGCGCGCTTGGAGCCGAGCGCAGGCGGGGTCTCGCCGGTCACTGGAGCTATGACCGCAACCGGCATCTCGGCCTGTTGAGCGCCTACAAGGGAGAGCTCGCAAGCCTTCGCGCAAGCCGGCGAAAAGCTTAGGCCCCTGGTAGGCGGGCGATCGGGAAGCCCCTAACGCCGGCGTTGCCCAAGACCCATGCGCTTGGCGAGGTCGGAACGCGCCGCAGCGTAGTTCGGGGCCACCATCGGGTAGTCGTGCGGCAGGCCCCATTTGTCGCGATATTCCTCGGGCGACAAATCGTAATGGGTCCTGAGGTGGCGCTTCAGCGATTTGAACTTCTTACCGTCCTCGAGGCAGATGATGTATTCCGGCGTGACGGACTTCTTCACCGGAATTGCTGGCTTCAGCTCCTCGCGTATTGGCGCGCCCGAAGCGCTTGATGCTTTGCTCAACGCGTCAAACACATTGTGAATGACGCCAGGGAGGTCGGTGGCAACGACCGTGTTGTTACTGACATAAGCGGATACGATCTCTGCCGTGAGTTCGACGAGTTCGTTCTTCTCTAGATTGGCTTCCATGAAGTGGCTCCTTGATCATGACTAATCCCCGGTCCTACAAAGTACGCGAAGAACTACCCTCGTGCTCGTGCGTCTCTCGGGCCCATCTGATCTTTGACACATTGGATTACGCCGATTTTGTGACGGGAGGTTACAAAGTTTCGCAACAAGAGAATGCGATGCACTTTGGATAGCTTACTTAATTTGCCGTCTATAGCAGCTTTTCGCGGAAGTGCAATGCGCCGTTTATTGTGAAAAATGTAGGGCACGGAAAATGTGATGAACGTGGGAAACTGTGGACTGGCCAAAGCAAGTCTCCCGCTGCTTAGATTTAACTAGCAATGAGACCCATGAAAATTAGAAGATTCTTTCGCCTACAACCGGTGCGGGTAAATTGCAACCTAACCGGGAAAATCAACCCTCCGTGACCGGTTTTCGAGCCCTTCGGAAGGTCATCCGAGATGCTTATATTTCTGGGCTAGTAAATGCGACCAACCCCGAAAGTGTTCCGGCAATGAAAGAAGTCGACAAAATCCAGAAAAACGCCCCGGGCAAGATGGCAACGTCCAAGGTAGAGCTACGCAAGAAGCTTACGCCCGAGCAATTCCATGTTACGCAGGAGCACGGCACCGAGAGGGCCTTCAGTCATCGTTATTACAAGGATAACCGCGACGGCATGTACCGCTGCGTCGTTTGTGGCGCGCCGCTGTTCAGCTCTGGCAAAGTTCGATTCTGGGACGGGCTGGCCGAGCTTCACTGCTGCAGCAGCAGAAGGCACGGTGACAACGCATGAAGACAATTCCTACGGCATGCGGCGCACTGAAGTGCGGTGCGCCAATTGTGGCGCGCATCTCGGCCATGTCTTTCCTGACGGGCCTGGTCCCACGGGCTTACGCTACTGCATCAACGGCTGCGCGCTCGACCTCGACTCTGAGAGCAAGAGCGGCAAGAGCGGCGCATAAGCTCAAAGCATGAATGAGCGACAGTCCCGCGCGCGAGCCCCTCGCGCCGCGAGCAGACCTTTGACGACCGTGCACCACGGGGTCGCACGCGTCGACGACTACGCCTGGCTGCGCGCAGCGAATTGGCAGGCCGTGATGCGCGATCCCAGCCTACTCGATCCCTCGATCAGGGCTCATCTCGAGGCCGAGAACGCCTATGCCAAGGCGATCATGGCCGACACCGAAGATTTACAAGCCCGCCTCTTCGCCGAGATGAAGGGACGCATTAAGGAAGATGATGCAAGCGTCCCCGCCCCGACGGATCATTCGCTTATTACACGCGCTATGTGACCGGCGGCCAGCACCCGCTGTTCTGCCGGCTGCCGCGAGACGGCGGAGACGAACGCGTGCTGGTGGACGGCAACGCACTTGCCAAGCCACACGCTTATTTCCGGATTGCAGGGGTCGCCCACAGCCCCGATCACAGGCTGATTGCTTACGCGGTCGATACCAAAGGCTCTGAGTTCTATACGGTCAACGTGATCGAAGCCGACACCGGAGTGCTCCTCGATTCACGTATCGCCGACAACAACGGTTCGCTCGAATGGGCGGCCGACAGCCGCGCGCTTGTCTACGTCTGGCTTGACGAGGAGCACCGTCCGCGGCGTGTGCTGCGGCATTTGGTGGGCGCCGACAGAGCCGACGAAGTTATCCATGAGCAGGATGACTCCGGTTACTTTCTCGGCCTCAGCGCAACACAGGATCGGCGTTTCCTCCTGCTCAGCGTGCACGATCACGAGACCGCCGAAGTGAGCCTGATCGATGCCGCCAACCCATCGGCGCCGCCCAGCCTTGTAGCCGGGCGGGAGCCGGAGCACGATTACTCCGTCGATCACCGCGATGGCCGGCTCATCATCCTCACCAATTCACATGGTGCAGAGGATTACCGTATCGTCGAGGCTCCGGTTGACAAACCCGGTCACGAGAACTGGCACGAGATCGAACCGCACCGGCCGGGCAGGCTTATTCTCGATGTTGTCGCCTTCAAAGATTTCCTGGTGCGGCTCGAGCGCGAGGACGGCCTGCCGCGCATCGTGGTGCGGCGCTTCGACAACGGCGAGGAGCATGCCATAGCCTTCGATGAGGAGGCTTATGCGCTCGGCATCTCAGCCGGCTACGAACACGACACGTCAACCTTGCGCTTCACCTATTCCTCGATGACCACGCCTGCGCAAGTCTTTGACTACGACATGAGCGCGCGCACGCGCTTGCTCCGCAAGACGCAGGAAGTTCCGAGCGGCCACGATCCCTCTGTCTACGTGACGCGGCGAGTGATGGCGCCGGCCAAGGATGGCGAGACTGTCCCCGTTTCGCTGCTCTATCGCGAGGATACGAAGCTCGACGGCTCGGCCCCTCTCCTGTTTTACGGCTATGGCGCCTATGGCATGTCCATGCCGGCAGGATTCTCCACGAAAGCGCTGTCTCTCGTCGATCGCGCCTTCGTCTATGCCATCGCCCACGTCCGCGGCGGCAAGGATAAGGGCTATCTCTGGTACAAGGAGGGCAAACGGGAGAAAAAGGTCAACACCTTCACCGACTTCATCGCCGCTGGGGAATTTCTCGCCCGCGAAGGCTTCACCGCCCGTGGTCGCATCATCGCGCATTGCGGAAGTGCGGGCGGGATGCTGATGGGAGCGGTGGCCAATATTGCGCCTGAGCTGTTTCTCGGCGTCATTGCCGAGGTGCCCTTCGTCGATGTGCTGACGACCATGCTCGATGCGAGCCTACCGCTGACCCCCCGAATGGCCTGAGTGGGGCAACCCAATCGAAAGCGAGGCCGAATACCGCACCATCGCCGCCTATTCGCCGTACGACAATGTGCAGGCGCAGACGTATCCGCATATTCTCGCGCTCGCCGGTCTCACCGACCCGCGGGTCACCTATTGGCAGCCGGCGAAATGGATTGCCAAGCTGCGCGAGCTCGCAACGGGTGACGGGCTCATTCTGCTGCGCACCAACATGCAGGCTGGTCACGCCGGTGCTTCCGGCCGCTTCGAGCGGTTGAAGGAAGTCGCGCTCGCCTACGCCTTCGCGTTGAAGATCGCTCAGGCTTGACCCACCAACGAAGCTGTGCCACGGGGGCGGCTTCTACCAAGCTAATGGCGCCATGCTGCTCACCCGCGACAAGTCACAGCTTCTGATCATCGACGTCCAGGAGAAACTCATCCAGTCGATCTCTGGAAAAGACCGCGTGATCGATCGCTGCGTCCGGCTGGTGCGCGCGGCAAGAACGCTCGGCGTGCCGATAACCATGTCCGAGCAATATCCGCAAGGGCTTGGGCCAACGGCGGACCCGATCCGCGAAGCTTTCGCCAACGCAGGGCTTGTCGTGGACAAGGTCGAATTCTCCTGCTTGAGGAGCGAGCCGTTGCGCGATTGGCTGCATGAGCTCCGCCGTCAAGGGCGGCCTCAGGTCGTGATCGGCGGCATCGAGGCTCATGTCTGCGTCACTCAGACTGCAATCGACCTCGAAGAGCAAGGCTTCGAGTCGTTCGTGGTCGCCGATGCGGTCGGCTCGCGCGCGAAAGCAAGCCGAAAGCTTGCGCTGACGCGATTGCTCAAGGCCGGCGTCGACGTCGTCGAT
>Ga0126379_10003190_pt1 | contig 10568 bp, 10 predicted proteins | sample PanSoiMetPlot_24_FD_92640 | JGI IMG/M metagenome (GOLD analysis project Ga0126379, IMG submission 92640) | Tropical forest soil microbial communities from Panama - MetaG Plot_24 | ecosystem: Environmental > Terrestrial > Soil > Tropical forest > Bulk soil | place: Panama | collected 2016-02-17 | reverse complement strand
TTGGCTCAAAACCGCCTACGATCAGCGCGCGAATTGGGGGGTTTTGCTTAAGGTTGACCCTGTCTTCGACAATTTGCGTTCCGATCCACGCTTTCAGGACTTAATGCGCCGCACGAATTTCCCTGCGTGACTATCACCCCTTTTTAGAGGGCCGGCTTTCCACTGCGCTGACTTTTCCGCGGCGATCGTGTTTTCGGGTCGCAGCAAGGTCACGTGCAATTTCAGCAGTTTCGCATCACCCACCGGCTGAATCTGCCCTGAAATGACCTGCGGCTCTGCCAGATCGGCAAAAGCTTGCTCGCCACGCTTGACCAGGTTTCCCCTCTCGTCAGAGATCTGCCAAGCGATTCGATAGTTGTGCAGCGGGTAGTAAGGCAGGTTCTCGACGGACTTGGGGATGACGGTGACGGTAAATCGCGACGGCGCAGCCGACGTGGGCGCAGCCCAACGGACGTCGATCGCCGCGAGTGCATTGAGTTCCTTCCATACATAATAGGAGGGTTTTCGCTGCCGATACTCGTCCACGAGACCGTGCTCCACGAAACCGCCGTCCCACCCGGGGCGGAGAGTGCGCCTGGATTTGTAGTCCTGATAACACCAGAGAATTGCGCCGGCAATCCAGTCTCGGCGCGCCAGCTCCGGCATTTGTTTGCGAATGATGTCGACTCTCATGGGATCCGCGTCTTCAGGATTCTTGGCAAAAATACCCGCCAGGCCAAATTCCGAAATGATCACCATTTTGTCGGGGAACATCTGCCCCACGCGGTCCAGCGATTCCGATAACTCGCTCTCCGGCCCGTGCCAGCTGCCGAAGTATTGGTTCATCATGAGGAAATCAGCATCGTCGGCAGCCGAATCTTCCGCTCGTTTCAGTTGTGGGAGCTTATCATCGGCGTAGGTGACAAAACGGCTGGGATCGAGTTCCCGGATGTAGTCCCGCAACACACGAAAATAGGCGATTCCGCCTGGCGTCCCGGTGTCGCTTTCGTTGCACACACTCCAGGCGAAAATGCTGGGATGGTTCCCCGACTCGTCAATCATCTCCCGCAGTTGTTGCTTGGCGCGGGCAATCACTTGCGGATTCTTCATCTGACCTTCGCTGAACTGCCATACCGGAATCTCTGGAATCAGCAAAATTCCATGGCGGTCCGCATAATCAAGGATGAAAGGGTTCTGTGGGTAATGTACCGGACGCGTCAGGGCGACTTGCAACGACTTCATATCGTCGTAGTCGTAGCGCATCGTGCCCGTCGTCTCGGCAAGCCCTTCTGAAACAGAGTCTTCATGACGAGCAACGCCGGTGAGGCGAACTCGCTCCCCATTCACCAGCAGGTGACGATCGCGAATCTCAATGATGCGAATGCCAAAAGTGTCGCTCTGCTGATCCAGCACATGACCTTGTTCGTCTTCCACCTCTACCGTCATACGGTACAAGTTCGGATGGTCAATTCCCCACAATTCCGGATGGCGCACCGTCGTCGCGATTGTTATCGGCACGACGCCAGGAGCAACATCGACCCTGCGCGATTCGTGGGCAGCGCTTTTGCCGTCCGGACCGAAAGCCGTTACGGAGACGAGGAACCGCTTCTGCTGCGAGAAATGGTTCTCGAGAACGATCAGGTCACTGATAGCCGCCTGACGCTCTTTCATTTGAGCGCGGATTTGTTGCCGATTTACTTCCACCGGCCCGCTCACCGTCAACCAGACATCGCGGACGATGCCGCCGTAGTCCCACCAGTCGTACCAGGCGTCGGGATCGCCTCGCTGGGCTAGCCCCGGAATCGTGGTTGCGTCAATGCGATTGTCCACTTCAACCGCCAGGTAGTTATTCGCCCGCAGCTGACGTGTAACGTCGAACGAGTAGGCGGTGTAGCCACCCTCGTGCGTTCCCAGCTCGATTCCATTGAGCCATACGCGAGCCGCGTAGAAGGTCGCGCCGAAGTGCAACTTTACATGCAGATCAGGCGACTGCAGTGGCATTGCAAACGTCTTGCAGTACCATGCTTTCCCGATATAGCCGTCCTGCCGACCCAGATTCCATGTGTGCGGGAGATTGATGAAAACCGTGTCGGTTGGTGGATGATTCTGCCAGTCGGAACGTTGGCCGATGGAATCCGGATCCGTCCGGAACCTCCAATCACGATCCAGATCAATGCGATCTGAGGCGACCAGACCGGTTCGCGTGCCGAGAAGAACGATAGCGCACGACACCATCAGACGGAGAGACCTGCTCTTGTATGAGGACGACATGACTCAAGCAACACAACTTGAATGCAATCACCGACGAACTGTACCCGACTATCTTACGGTCCCCATCCCTATTCCGAATCCTCCAAAAGTTGGAGGGCTGGAGAATTCCGCTGGAAAATGCTGCTGCCTGCGGCTCCGACTCTCCCCTGCAATGCGGGAGCCTGCGCAAGCAACAGTCTTGCCGCACAGGCTCACCGCGCAACGGAGATTCGTCTCGAACCTGTCATCGTCCATGGACCTTACTTCGATTACTGGAATCGGTTCCAAAAAAGTGTGCGCAGGATTGCGCTTGTTGAATCCATGGTCCACCGTCGCAACTGCAGAAGTTGTTCAGTCTGTGATCTTGATCACAAAATGCCTGTTTGCCTGGGCATTCCTTCTGCGCAACGAACACCGAAGCGCTTCACGAACTGCATGAAATGCCGCGGGCCAATGGCCGCGTGGAGAATTTCCAAGAGCTTCTGTGACTTAAGTCATAGCCGAAACCCCTGCCTAATGAGAGACTGGCGGCGCTTTTAGTGTCTCCATGAGTTGCTCGCTGAGCGGTGCTACGAATGCTAACTGGTTCAAAGCATCCGCGAGCATGCCACGATAGCCGGTATCTGCCGGATCACGTGAATGACACAAAACGGAAGCCGCTACCCACAAACAGGGGCTAAGTGAAGAAAATACTGAAGGGGATCGCCATTGTGGTGGCAGTCCTGGCGTCGGCCGGGGGCGTATTGGCCAGCTTCGTCGCAATCCGCGGTATCCCTTCGTACTCTCGCCCAGCTATCCAGTTCCATGCGGAATCTACACCGCAGTCGGTGGCGCACGGCCGCAAACTCGTGCACCTCTTGTGTATGAATTGCCATTTCGACCCTGCGACCCGCGCTCTCACCGGGAAGCGCATGCGTGACGTCCCTGCAAAGTTCGGGACGATTTTCGCTCCCAATATCACACAGGACGCCGTGAACGGTATCGGATCGTGGAGTGATGGAGAACTGGCATTCCTTTTTCGAACCGGCATCCGGCGAGATGGAAGATACGAGCCGCCCTACATGATCAAGCTGCCGAACGCATCCGACGATGACATCGCAGCCATCATCGCGTTCTTGCGTTCCGATGATGTCATGGTCAAGCCATCAGCTGTCGCCAGCCACCCGCCACAGCCAACTTTTCTTGTGAAGATGCTCTGCTATTTTGCCTTCCGGCCTTTGCCCTATCCCTCAAAGCCCATCAGCGCACCCTCAAAAACAAATCGCGTCGCGTATGGACGCTACCTCGCGAATGATTTACTCGACTGTTACGGCTGCCATTCGGCAGACTTCCGGACCAACGACCCGCTACAGCCCGAGCGCTCGGCCCACTTCTACGGTGGGGGGAACCAATTTCGCGGTCCCGATGGCTCCTCCATAGAATCGCCCAACATCACAGCGGACGGGGAAACGGGGATTGGCTCGTGGAGCGAGAAGCAGTTTGTCAATGCTTTGGGGCATGGTTTCCGACCAGACAAATCGCCGGTCCGCTATCCCATGCCCCGCTACGTCGAGATGGACAACCACGAGAGTGCAGCGATCTTCGCATATCTGAGAACTGTGCCGATTCTCGTGGGGCCGTACCGACATCAGGTGGGAACAATGATCTCTAAGGGATCGGTCGGACAAGAGCTTTACGAAAAGTACGGATGTGACGGATGCCATGGTAGGGCGGGAGACGGCCCTATTGATCTTCGCCGCGCAACGAGAAAATTTAGTACGGATGAAGAACTTACGGCCTTCTTGAAGCGGCCCTCGGGCAGCGATCCTGGAAATCAGATGCCAGCATTCGAAGGGATCGTCGGGGAGGAAGAATACGCCTCATTAATTGCGCATATTCGATCGCTCCAAATCGACAAATGAATTGCGTCCATAATGGGATTCAATCAGCACCTTGTTCTGGTGAGGTAGTCAGAAAGTGCTGCTACCCGCTCGGTACCAGCACGATTTTACCGATCACGCCGCCCCTTCCCAGCAATGCGTGGGCCTTCCGCGCTGGGCAGAGAGGCGACGGTTGAGCGATCAGCGGCCTGATCTTCTTCTGATGCAGCAGGTCGAACAGTGCCAGCAGATCCTGGCGGAACCATGGGGGTCTCAGCCGGCGCGCGCCAGTACGTCAGGCAAGCTAAGGCCCGCGGCCAGCACTCTCACTGGGACCTCGCCCGGGCCACGCTCCGGGCATTCGCCTTCGCTCACCTGGAGAGCCTCAGGTCCGCCGCAGTGGGTGGCGATGATTCGCGCGTGTCTCACCAAATGTTGCCCGCCATTCGGAGGATCACCTACGCCAAGTCGGGTTCTCCTGGACAACACTTTTCCAATCCAAAACTTGTACCGTCACCTGATCACCCGATTCGTAGGCAACCGGGCCCTCGGGAAGCGCAATCAAGGCATTGGCGATCGCAGGGTTACGTACAAGAGCCGAACATTGATTGGCCAGAGGCTCGACCAAAAATCCAGAACTTGAGATCTTGAGTCTCCCGAATAGAAAATACCGCGACCCGGCTTTGGACTTTGCACGTCCAACCAGCGTCGCGTTTACCGCCGCCAGCTCAATTTCTTCTTGGCCGGCCATTCCGAGAACCAGGGGACGGACGAACTGTTGCCAGCAAACAAACGCTGCCGCGGGGTTGCCGGGAAGCACGCAGACAGGAAGGCCTTGCCAACGGCCGAAAGCAAAGGGCTTGCCTGGCCGCATACCCACACTACGGAACTCGAATTCCGTTCCCAGCTCTTCCAACGTGTTCTTGATCAGGTCGCGCTCTCCGACGGATGCTCCGCCCGTCGTGACCAGAAGATCGGCCTCGCGGCGGTCATCCTGTAATGCCGAGCGCAGTGGCTCTGTATTGTCCGTTACGGTCCCGCAGTATCTGGCGTCGGCCCCACATTCGGAAAGCAAAGCGGCAAACACGTAGGCGTTACTGTTTCTGACCTGCCCACATTCGGGGTTTTCGCCTACATCCACAAGTTCGCTCCCTGAACACAGAAGCCGCACTCTGGGGCGCCGATACACAGCCATTTCGGCCCTGCCTGCAAATGCCAGCAGACCCAGTAAACCAGGGGCAACTACGCTGCCGCGCTTGAGGAGGACCTCACCGCGTCGCACATCTTCGGCGGCCGGAAAAATGCAGTCGCCGGCCGGAACAGGCCGACGAAGAAAGATCAGCCCATCTCTGGCCGTAACCTGTTCGCAAGGAACAACGGCATCCGCGTTGATGGGAATTGCGGATCCGGTGCTGATTCCCAATACGGTGCCGGCTGCAAGTGCCGTTTGACGGTCTCCGGTGAAAACCTTGCCCACCAGCGGCAGCCCGAGAGGCGAATCAGCAGAGGCGGTTAATGTATCGATGGAGCGCACTGCAAAACCATCCATCGCGGAGCGAGCATACGGAACAAGGTCTTCTTCCGCGACAACATCGTCGGCCGCTACACGCCCGGCCGCTTCGGACAAAGAAATCCACTCGCTGTTACGCGGTTCGACGGCACGAACGAGAATGCTTCTCGCTACATCGAATAAGACCGGCTCGGTATCAACACAAGCAAGGTTGGTAGTCATAATTCTCCGGTGTTAAAAGGGAAAACGAACCGACGAAACCCAGTTGTGCTCGTAAGTGTGGAATTGGGTGGCAGCGATCTGCACCCCTCCGCCTACCGCCATACCGACCCGTTTCCAGAGATGAAACTTGCCCGCAACCAGTCCTGGCGACAGGAAGACCTGTTTCTTTCCATCATTTTTGCCATTGGCCCACATGGTTGAGTTGACTTCGAACTCCGGCCACAAATATTTCAACATGTGATATTGCGCCGTTACATTGAGAGCGATCGGCGTGCCAAGCACATTCCTGTTGCCTGTCGGTACCGTCACTCCAACTGTGCCCTGCAGATCGAAGTTCCCCCAGCCTTTGCCCAAGGCCAGGGAGGGTGACACCGAAGCGTCGGTCGAGCCGTTGGTATGGCTCGCGGTGGGCACCGTTGCGGCCAGCACCGCGGTGACGACGTAGTTACCGTTCTCCGGATCAGCGGAAGCAGCCCGATATTTGAACAGGAATGTCATATCGCCGATTCCGTCATGCAATGCCGGGTTCGTGTGGGTGATATATGGCGGAGCGCTTACGTAGAGCTCAATACGATCCAGGGGTATCAATTCAAGTCCCCTGCCGCTGCCGTAATTGGTGTTCGTGAAACCCTTGTTGGATTGCCAACCCATGTCATAGCGGAACTGCTGCGTCAATCGCGGGGTGACGGTAAACATCGGGGCCGCCCAATGGGGCTGCTCCGATTCGGCACGCGATGATCTCTGAAACCAATGGTCCACGAAACCATCGGAGCCTGACCCGGCGGGAGCTGATTGAGTCCAGGCGACAGACCAGCCCGCGAAAATAAAGATGAGGATGATTGAAGTTTTCAACGTGCACTCCATGAAAGCAAAGTTGAAAAATCGCGCTCAGTGAATGGGCCTGCTTAACGCGCCGCGTGCATCTCTTCACGAACCTCCGCGTGTTGTCCTGAGTCAGGGCGGGCGGGCGGAATTACTTCTGCGCGCGTGTACTTGAGAACCCATACAACGCCCAATCCAGACACGGCCAGGAACACGAACACGATGAAGCCGATTGCATATCCGCGCTGGCCCAGGTCGTGGACCGCGAAACCGAGCATAGGGAGAATAACACCACCGCCGAGAGCGCCCAATCCGCCCACCCAACCAACCGCTCCACCGACCGCTTGAGGAACCTCTTGCGGCACGAGCTTGAACACCGCCGCGTTGCACACACCCATGCCAATGGCCAGCAGGATTTCGCCTGGCAGCGCCAGTTCCAACTGGGTGGAACTGGTCATGATGATCGCTCCGTTGGCCATGATCAGCAGGGCCAGAATCGCAGTGTTCTCCCCTCCTTCGCGCAAGCGGTCGGAAAGCATTCCTCCGCCAATTCGAATTGCGGAGGTCAAAACGGAATAAAGCGCTGTCAGCAACCCGGCTTTCACTGCGCTCACGCCGAAATAAGATCGCCAGTAAGTTGGCAGCCACGCGGTCAATGCGATGAAGCCGCCGAACGTCGTGAAATAGACCCACACCAGCGCCCAGGTCTTCCAGGCACGCGCTGAAACCTTCAGGCTCTGGACCAGGCTGCCCGCAGGAAACAAGGATTGGCCGTTCGCCAGAGCGCGGCGCCGCGCCTCTGCTGGATCGATCCCCTGATTCAGGAACTGGAAAAAGCAGGCATTGCGGCCAAGAAACGCGTACAACAGGGTGCCAGCGAGCAAGAAGACAAACCAGGCGGCATACGACTTAGCCAGCCCGAGACTGGCAAGCGCGACCGGCAGCAGAAACGAAAACAGTCCAGGAGCGAGATTGCCTGCTCCGCCGTAAATGGCCAGAGCCCGACCTTGTTTGCGTTGAGGAAACCAGTAAGAGACCTGACTGATCCCGACCGAGAAGGTGGCGATACCGCAACCCGAGAGAATGCCAAGCAGCAGAAGAAGCGGATAAAGATTGCGCGAGAGGTGGTCGGGATAGAGGGTAGCGATCACCGCTAGCAGTCCGGCCATTCCCACCAACGACAGCGTGAGCAAAACCAAGAAAGGTTTTCGGCCACCGGTCGTATCAACCCACGCCGAGAAAGGAATGCGCAGCAACGACCCTGAAAGAGCTGGTGCCGAAACCAGGAAGCCCACCATGATCGGTGACAGATGCATCACTTCCTGGAATCTGCTGGCCGTCGGGCCAAACAGTGCCACCGCGGCAAACCCGGCCCCGAATCCCACAGTAGCTGCGAAAAGGCTGCCATTGGGAGTTCCTTTGAATTGGTTCACAGCGCGACTCCTTTCTGGGCAATTCTCAAATTCTTTGCCGTCCAACCACGTTCGCGATCAAGGACGCTGAAGTCAGGCATGGTAGTGGAGGCTCTCCGCAAGGTAAGGATCTCGAACCGGTACCAGCGACGCCTTGCGGAGTCCCGACAAGAGTCCCAGCAGAAGCACGCCGGCCAAACCCGCTGCCATTCCAATTTCCCAGATCCCGACATGGGGCTGTCCGCCCGAGAACGGCGGCATGATCATCAAGTAGAGATCGAGCCAGCGTCCCGCCAAGATAACAATGCTGACCCTTACCAACACAGCGGGCCGTTGCTTGTTCAGTCGCGGCAACAACGCAAAGAACGGAACCACCCAGTTCAAGAACAAGCTCAATACAAACAGAGGTTGCCAGAAGCCGTGCAACCGCCGGATGTAATAGATGGTCTCGTCGGGCACATTTGCATACCAGATCAGCATGTACTGACTGAACCAGAGATAGGCCCAGAAGGTGCTGAATCCGAACAGCAGTTTGCCAAGGTCATGCAGGTGCTGCTGCGTGATTACGCTTCGCATGGAGCTCGACCCCTGTAACCAGACAAGCAGGAGGACCAGAGCGGCGAGACCGCTGACAAACAGGCCAGCAAAGTTGTAAAAACCAAAAATTGTGCTCGACCATTCGGGCTCAAGCGACATAATCCAATCGAAGCTCGCCAGGCAAAACGTGATTCCGAAGAAGACCAGAAAGGCAGCTGCTAATCGACGGCTGCAATGCGTATGTCGCAACTCTCCGTCGGAATCTTGCGACCGGGATGTCCGCAGCAGTGCCCAGACGAAGCCGATCCAGCCCAGCAGGTAGAAAATGGCGCGAGCGCGAAAGAACGGCAGGCTCAACCACACACGCTTGAATCCGATTGCTCCGCCGTCGCTCGCGAGACCATTCGTCCAGGAGTAAAGCGAGGGCTTGAGAGCAAGGACGGCAATGATTCCCAAAGCTGCAAGCGGGAGCAGAGTAGCCATGGCTTCGGGAACACGGCGGAGCGCGGTGCTCCAGTGAGCGCCACTGACGTATTGCAGAGTGATCCATACTGCGCCCGCCAACGCCAGGCCGAGCAAGTAGTAGCTGACGAGCAGAAGATTCAACCAAATTCTCTGGGGGGCGAAGTAAAATCCGGCAAGAAACGTGAATCCGCCGATGGCGGCTAAGGTCTGAGCCCGCCGGAGGAGATGGGGCTTTGCTTCAAATGTAAAATCGCGCGCGTTCATGGCTGGCCTCCGGCACCTGCGGACCGGGTTCGAGCGTCGGCTTTGACCGCAGTCGCGGGTGGGACTGATGCTGGCGACGCTGGTGCAGCGGCAGCCTGCATCGCGCGCACATACAAGATCACGTTCCAGCGGTCGTCCCGCGAAATCTGGCTGGCGTAGGAAGGCATATTGTTCTGTCCGTACGTGAGAATGTGAAAGAGCTGGCCATCCTTCATGTTCTGGGCGTGCTCAGCCAGCAACGAGGGAGGTGGCGGATAACCCCGCTGCGCGACAGGACCGTTTCCCGCGCCACCCGCCCCATGACAGACCGCGCAGAAGTTTGCAAACACGATGGCGCCGCGGTCACGGGCCCCCTGGTTGCCTGCGGAGAGCGGGCTTCGCAGTTCCTCTCCAGCGCGCATTGCGTCCTGCTGGGTGGCTGCATACTGAAGTGGCATCAACTCGCGGGAAATTGTTCCCTGCTCGGGCCGTTGCAGGGTTGCTCCATTGGTGAAGTTGGGATTGGGTGTGAATGCGTTGTAACGCTGCGCATGGGCCATCTGCGGCAGAAACTCGAAATTTGGGCGAGCGGCGTCAGGGGTTAACAGCCAACTGAGACTCACCGATAGCAGCAGCGCTACCAACAGAAACGAGTTGAAGATCATGCGGCCCATCACTCACCCTCCGCGGTGATCTGCTCTTCGACGTGAACCGCATGCAGCATCTGGAACATCTTCTGGACTTCAGCGGGCTCGAACCGCGAATCGGTCTCCTCCAGCACGAGGGCAAAGCGATCGTCCGTGACGCCGGGCACAGGCAGCACCGTTCTCTTTCCCGGGAACAAACGGCAGACAAAAAAGAATGAGAGGACCGCGCCAACAGCCGCAAATAACACCATGACTTCAAACGTCACCGGAACAAACGCCGGCAAGGAATTGAATGGCTTGCCGCCAACGTTAACCGGCCAATCGATGGCTGTGGTCCAAAACTCAAACCAAACCTTCAGGCCGGCGCCCAGCACCCCCAGAGCAAAGACGATCCAGGGCAGGCGCGAAGGCGCCAGGCCCATGGCGTCTTCGAGACCATGAACTGCATACGGCGCGTACACATCGACGATCTTGAATCCGCGCTTGCGCGAAGCCCGAACCGCATTCAGCGTATCCCGCTCGTTTTCAAACACTCCCACGAACAGTCGCTTACTCATGAATCGCCTCCGCGTGCGATTTCCCGTACTTGAGCACACCCTTTACTTCCGCCACCGCGATCACG
>Ga0126379_10003188_pt1 | contig 10569 bp, 12 predicted proteins | sample PanSoiMetPlot_24_FD_92640 | JGI IMG/M metagenome (GOLD analysis project Ga0126379, IMG submission 92640) | Tropical forest soil microbial communities from Panama - MetaG Plot_24 | ecosystem: Environmental > Terrestrial > Soil > Tropical forest > Bulk soil | place: Panama | collected 2016-02-17 | reverse complement strand
CTGACGGAAACGAGTAAAAGCAGTGAATAAAGAACAGGGTACCGTGAAGTGGTTCAATGCCAGCAAGGGCTTTGGGTTCATCCAGCGCCAGAGCGGTGAGGACGTTTTCGTCCATTTCTCCGCCATTCTGGCTGATGGCTACAAGACTCTGAATGACGGCCAGGCGGTTGAATTCGAAGTGACCAAGGGTCCGAAAGGACTGCAGGCCACCAACGTACAGCCCCTCTAATCTTCATAAGGACCAAAAACGGGCGGCGCGCTTCGGTGCGCCGCCCTTTTTGTATTGACAGGCAAAGATGCAAAACGATTCGTTCGTTCCTACCGTAATGCCGGCTCCGCCACTTCCGCGGCCGCTCTAGACGAGCGATCCTTCAAGAATCCGCGTGCTGCGAGCAGTTCCGCGTTCAACAATGCCGCTCCCGCCGCGCCTCGCACCAGGTTGTGGGAGAGCAGCGTCAGTTTTACGTCGTGCAGCGGGCATTCGCGGATGCGGCCCACGACGGCTGCCATTCCCTGTCCAGCATCCACGTCGCGACGGGGCTGCGGGCGGTTTTCGTCGTCTACCACCACTACAGGGTGACGCAACGCCGTCGGAAGCGAGGCTAGTTCCTCGTCTACTTCAAACGTTTGCAATGCCTCGCGGACTTCGGCCAGGGATGCAATCTTTTTCAGCCCCAAAGACACGCATTCGAGGTGTCCGTCCAGCACCGCCACACGATTGCAGTGAGCGCTGATACCCAGTCCCGCCTCGACAAACCTCGTCCCGTCCCATTTGCCGAGCAACTTTTGCGGTTCTGCCTCCATCTTCTCTTCCTCGCCGCTGATGAACGGCACGACGTTGCCCTGAATATCCATCGACGCCACGCCGGGATATCCCGCTCCTGAAATGGCCTGCAGCGTCACGACAAAAATCCTTTCCAGCCCAAACGCGTCCGCCAGCGGCTTCAGCACCAACACCAGCCCAGCCGTCGAGCAGTTGGGGTTGGTCACGATAAAACCAGTGTCGTAGCCGCGATTCTTCTGCTGCACCGGAATCGCGTCCAAATGCGAGGCATTCACCTCCGGGATCAGCAGCGGCACATCCGCATCCGTCCGGTGATTCCTCGAGTTGCTGACCACCGGATAGCCAGCGCGCGCGAAATCCTCCTCCACGGGCCCAGCGACGGAAGAATCCAGCGCCGAAAAAACAAAATCACATTTCAGCGTCGGTTCAGCTCCTTTAACCAGCAGGTTGCGCGCCGTGGTGGGAATGGTTGTTTCCAAGTGCCAGCGAACCGCCTCGGCATAAGTCTTTCCCGAGGATCGTTCCGACGCGGCAACTTCAGTCAGCTCGAACCAGGGGTGTTCCGAGAGCAGTTTCACCAATCGTTGCCCCACAATGCCGGTCGCGCCGAGAACTCCCGCCCGCCACTTCTTCTTGACAGTCTTAGCGCACTTTTGCTCGCCCGGCTCCATTTCTCGATTCCTCCCATCTTGAACTTGTAAACTCATGCGGCGCCTCCCGGTGATAACCCGGGAAGCTCGTCAGAAAATTCGCCCGGAGGTCCAATCCGCGTCCCGCGCGCCTGTGGATTGAACGTATTCCGCACCCACACCACCATTTCACTTTCCGCGGCCAGGGGCAGCACCTTGGGGTGCAGCACTTTCGCGCCGCTTGCCGCTAGCGCGTGTGCCTCGTCATAACTCAATTCATGCAGAAGGCGCGCTTCCGCCGATTCCTGCGGGTTTGCGGTGTAAATGCCATCCACGTCCGTCCAGATCACGAGTTCATCGGCATGCACCACGTGCGCCACGATCGCCCCGGAAAAATCAGAGCTATTGCGTCCCAGCGTAGTAATTCGCCCGTCGGGCGTCGCCCCGATAAAGCCAGTCACCACCGGCACGGCCCCTTCCTTTAGAAGTGGAAGAAGAATTCTTCGCCCGCGCAGTTTGGTTTGTTCCAGATGCGGCTGGGCCTGGCGGAAGGTATCGCAGGTCAACACGAAGTCCGATGAACTCACCGGAACGGAAGCAACTTCCAGTTTTTGCAGCGCGGCTGCAAACAGCCGGGCGCTGAATCTTTCTCCAAACGAAGTCAGCCGGTCGGAAAACTCAGCGCTTGCCGCGCCTTTATCCCTGCCCACAACTTCATGCAGCAGGTCGCACGCCAGGAGTTGCAATTCGTGGCGCACATGGCGGTCCCTCTCTTCATCCAGCCGCAAATCCTGAAGAACTTCCAGGTGCAACTCGAGGACAATTTCCGCTTCACGTCTCGCATGAGCCAGCTTGCCTGCGGCCAACGCCTTTTCGATGGACAGCAGGTGGTCGGTCACGCCTTTCATCGCGGAAACCACCACTGCCACTCTCGATACTTCGGCTGCCTCTCGCACCAGCCTCGCCGCTTGGAACATGCGTTCTGAGCCCAGCAGCGAACTGCCGCCAAACTTGAATGCCACTATTCTGCTGCGACTCTTGGCCTCCCCGCCGCCACAAAGTGCCTCGCTTCGCCGTGCGGCGGGGTGTTGTTCTGCTGCTTCTTCCGCTACATTTCCCTGGTTCATGACCTGCGCTCCTGGTTTCCATTCCCGTTTCCGGCGGCTGGAGCGTCTCTAGAGGGGGCTAAAAATAAGAAACCCACCGCCAGATTCGCTTCCGGCGGTGGGTTGGGAACTTTCTTTAGCTTGCTAGCTGTCTCTCCCATCGCCCGAAGCGGTAATAGTCTTCTTCATTGTCGTAGTCGAGGTGGTCGACTTGGTAATTCGCTTCTTGGCGATGGACATCATCACAACAACAGCCTACCATGCCTTTTCCCAGAAAAAAAGTCCGTCTTTCGCTTGCGGTTTAGGCCTCCCACTCACAACCACGGGTCAGGCGAAGCGTTTGCTTGAGGATTTACGGATTTAGGGGGCGTCTGTCCCGCGTGACATCACATATGCGCCGCGGAAGATTTCAGCAGGATATTCAGGTCGTCGGGATGGATGGCGCAAAGCTGGGCATCCTCTCTTTCGATTTCTCCGCTGCGGATAAGGGTCACTAGCGATTCTTCGAGCGTGAAGGAGCCGCGTTTCTTGGTAAGCGGAATCTCCTGGTGGAGATACTGCAAATTGTTTCGGCGAATGTGATGCCGCGCGCCATATCCCACCATCAATAGCTCCGCGGCGGGCATGCGTCTTCCAGTTTTCGTTGGCAGCAGAATCTGTGTCAACACCGCGGCTAGCGCCATCGCCAATTCCTGGCGGATGGCGTTTTGCCTCTCCACGGGGAACGAATCCGTGATCCGCGCCACGGTGGAAGCCACGTCGGTTGTGTGCAGAGTCGAGAGAACCAAATGTCCCGTTTCCGCAGCCACGACAGCGATGCGCATGGTCTCCGCATCTCGCATTTCGCCAACCACGATGACGTCCGGCGCTTGCCGCAGCGCTGCGCGCAAAGCCGTCGGGAAGTCGGACGCATCTGTTCCGATTTCCACCTGCTCAACCACGCTCCGCAGGTGCTTGTGCTCGTACTCGATGGGATCTTCGATGGTCACGATGTGGCGCGCTTCCCGCGCGTTGATTTCCTGGATCAGCGCGGAAAGCGTGGTGGATTTGCCTGAGCCCGCCGGACCGCCAATCAATACCAGTCCCCGAGGCAAGTGCGCAAGATTCGCGACCGATGGAGGCAAGTGCAACTCCTCTAGTCTTGGCACGCTCTTGGGTAGCGCGCGAATCGCCGCGGCCGCACGTCCGCGCTCACGATGAAGGTTGATTCGGAAACGCCCGAGTCCTTCAATGCGATAGGACGAGTCGGCAATCAGCGTGTCCCGGTAGAGCCGCAAAGCGTGATGCGAGAGTGCCGGAAGGACAGCCGCCTCGATCTCCGCGCCATCCATTGACACAGGCTCCAACTTGCGCACCTCGCCTTGCACGCGTACACAAGGTGGTGCGTCTTCAACCAGCAAGAGATCGCTTCCGCCTTTCTCCACTAGAATGTTCAGCCATTGATCGAGCCGCGCCGTCGCGGCTGAGTCAGTGCTCTGCGCATAGCCCCCAGCTCCGAGTTCCTTTGCCAGGTCGTTCAGTCTCTCCGGATTCTCCATCGCTGCCTCGTAGATTAGACGCGCAACAGGGAAGTCTGGCCCACGAGACCTTCAAAGTCCAGCCAGTTTCCGCGGGCTAATGGCCCTCACATGCGGCGGCGCGGTTGAGCAGGAATTCGCGTTCGCGGGCGTTTTGCGTAAGTGTTGCCGCGCGTTGGAACTCCGTCTGAGCTTCGGTAAAGCGGCCCAGTTTGAAAAGGAAGTCGCCGCGCACGCTGGGCAACAAGTGGTAAGCCTTGAGAGAAGGCTCCGAAGTGAGCGTGTCAGTGAGTTCCAGACCGGCGGCGGGACCAAACGCCATCGCTACGGCAACGGCGCGGTTCAGCTCCACCACCGGCGAAGGTGTGAGCTGCGCCAAAGCATCATATAGCGCCGCAATACGGTGCCAGTCGGTTTCCCCGGCCGTGCGCGCACGAGCGTGACACGCGGCGATGGCGGCCTGCAAACCGTAAGGCCCGAGCGCTCCACCGAGTTTCTCGGCGCGGTCGAGCGCCGCAAGACCACGCCGGATAAGGAGCTGATCCCAGCGCGTGCGGTCCTGATGGAGCAGCAAAATTGGCTCGCCGCGTGGCCCGGTCCGCGCATGCAGCCGCGACGCCTGAATCTCCATTAGCGCAACAAGGCCATGCACTTCCGGTTCCAGTGGTGCAAGCTCCGCGAGGATGCGGCCGAGCCGCAGCGCGTCTTCGCAAAGCGCAGGGCGCATCCAATCTTCGCCCGAAGTTGCGGAGTATCCTTCGTTGAAAATGAGATAAATCACTTCGAGCACAGACGACAATCGAGCAGCCAGGTCCGGGCCGCGGGGAACTTCAAAGGGAACGCGGGCCTCGGTAAGCGTGCGCTTGGCGCGAACGATACGCTGTGCGACGGTTGGCTCCGGTACGAGGAAGGCGCGGGCAATTTCTTGTGTGGTCAGGCCGCCGAGTAAGCGAAGCGTGAGCGCGAGGCGCGCTTCCGTGGAAAGAACTGGGTGGCAGGAGATAAACACAAGACGGAGCAGATCGTCGTTGATCTCGTGGTTCTCGGGAATATCGAAACTCGCCATGGCCATGTCTTGTTGTGACTTGAGCTCGCGGCCAAGTTCCTCATGTTTGCGTTCAAGGAGCTTGTTGCGTCGAAAGAGATCGATGGCGCGGTGTTTCGCGGTGGCCATCAGCCAAGCGCCCGGATTGTCCGGAATACCGGACTCCGGCCAGCGCTCCAGAGCGATGACCAGAGCGTCTTGGGCGAGCTCCTCGGCCAGGCCTACATCGCGGACAATGCGTGCGAGACCCGCGATGAGCCTGGCCGACTCGATTCTCCAGACGGCGTCAATGACGCGATGCGTTTCGGTGGATGACACGGCAGCCCTTCAAGATAAAACAGAGGCTTTGCGAAAGGAAGCGCTGCCGTGTTGGGGCGTGAACCCATCAGGAATTCGCCGCAGCGGCGGCCGGTGCGCAAGTATCGGCTTCGTAAATCTGGCGAAGCTCGCACTCACCGTCTCCTGCTACTCGGAGGAACTGCCTGGCCAATTCGATGGCTTCTTCCTTGGAGTTTGCCTTCAGGATCGCGAAGCCGCCAACAATCTCCTTGGATTCGGTGAAAGGGCCGTCGGTCACGCTTAGCTTGCCTCCGGACGAGCGAACGCGTGCGCCAAACTTAGTCGGCAAGCAACCCTCCGTGGCGAGCAGCCAACCGGCCTTAAAGCCTTCCTCCACCAGCTTGCCCATGGTGGCCATTTCCTCTTGGGAAGGAGGAGCTGCTCTTTCCACGTGTTTGTAAATACTCAGGAATCGCATGGTTTATTCTCCTTGGGTTTTGAATTTTGTCGCGAACTAAGCCCCTGCTATTTTCTTCTGGAGTTCCGGGGGAAAGTCAGTATTTTCGAATACCTGGCGAATCTCCATTATTCCGTTTTCTGGCAATGGGCATCGCTTGGCCCACACAAGTGCCTCCTCCTGCGAGCTCACCTGAATGAGCCAGAATCCCGCGATCACTTCCTTGGCTTCCGTAAATGGTCCGTCGGTTACGATTTTCTTTCCGCCCGTCACTCGGATACGGAATCCCTTGGACGTTGCATGGAGCCCTTCCGCAGAAAGAAGCACTCCAGCTTTCTTCATTTCGTCGCTGTACTCCCTCATGGCTGTCACGATTTCTTTGTTGGGAGCGGCCGCTAACTTCTCCAATGGCTCCGGTGGCGCTGGCAGTAGCATCATGAATCGCACGATTGTTTCTCCTTTGGAGTCAGATTTGGGGGCCGGTTCCGAAATCTCAGTCCAGCCCTCTATCATCACGACGAACTGCGACTTGCGGAATCGACACCGATTTCTATTTTTTCTTGGAAAGCTCTTTCCCCAATTCGCGGGCGCGGTCGACCGCCTCGCCGGGGCCGAAATCCTCCAATTCGAAAAACTGGCGGATCTCAATCTCGCCGTCCTGCTCATGGGGATTAGGCGCGCGCTTGGCCCATTCAATTGCTTCTTCCCGGGATTTCACCTGAATAATCCAATAGCCAGCGATCAGTTCTTTGCTTTCCGCGAATGGTCCATCTACCACTGTCTTCTTGCTCCCAGAGAACTTGATGCGGGCGCCTTTTGAGCTGGGGTGGAGCCCCGCGAGATCGAGGAGCACTCCCGCTTTCATCAGCTCCTCGTTGTACTTGCCCATCGCGGAAAGGAGTTCTTCACTGGGCAGCTTGCCTGCTTCCGAGTCTTTACTAGCCTTGACGATCATCATGAATCGCATGGATGTTGCTCCCTTGGTTTGTTTGGCGCTGATCCCGCTGGTTGTTGACCAGCCAAACCGGCTCCTACTTTAACGTCGAATGAGGGCCAGTCAGATCGACCTGGAATTCCGGAATATTCCCTTGGTTTGGCCTCCTGGGCCCAAAACAATGAAACGCTATGCTCCAGCCAGTGTCAGGAACTGCCACAATACAGAGACCTGAAGAAGACCTTCCAAAAGCCTTAAATGGCCGAAGGCGCAGGATTGGAGTATATGCCACGCTGCCAGAAGAATCGAAGGTAGCGTCTCTAACGTCATCTTTAGCGAGATGCCGAAAACGCAGACCAACCCAGTGGTGATCTGCTCCATACCGACTAGCCCAGCCAGCCCTAAAATGGCAAACGCAGCTCCCCTTACTGCGCCAGTTATCCTCGACTTCGTTTCTTGCGTCGCCATGATCCCCTCCCCCATCACTTTTGTTGATTCTGTATACATGTCGAACAGGGAAGGGCAAAATCGACATGCTCGAGCGGTTTACCTGACTTTGCTAGCTCTAGGTTTCACTGCGACTTCGAGGTGATGGGACTCCATCAACGAGGTTCTTCCGCTCCTCGAAAAAGACGGTGTTTCTTCTTGACAATCTTACCGCAGGCGTACATCTTGGTGGGCTTTGTGCCCTCTCCCATTTACGACCGTGGGAGGAACGAGCAAATACACACAAAAATGACCAAGGTTCGGCTCTGCTTCCACGATCGTTGTTTTGACGGCACGGCTTCAGCCGCTCTCTTTTACCGCTTTTATCGGGAGAAGTTCGACAAAGGCGCCGAATTTCAGTTCACCGGCATGACCCACCGGGCGGCTCAACCTTGGGAAGATGGCATTTTCGACGGCGATGAAAATGTTATTGTGGACTTCAAATATTCCAATTCACCGAGAGTGACCTGGTGGTTCGACCATCATCAGAGCGCATTCTTGACGTCCGCCGACGCTGAGCAATTCCGCAAGCAGACGCGCGAGCACATGTTTTACAAGCCCGATTACAAGTCCTGCACTAAGCTGATCGCCACAGTAACCCAGGAAAAATTTGGCTTTGACACCGCGTCTCTCGCGGATTTGATTCATTGGGGCGACATCATCGATGGTGCACAGTATCCGACGCCGCAAGCGGCGGTGGAATTGACCGAACCGGCGACGCAACTCGCCCTGGTGATCGAGGCTGCGCCGGAAAATGGCCTGCCCGCGCAAATCATTCCTGACCTCGCTTACCGCCCGCTCAGCGAAATGGTCAAGCTGCCTCTCGTTGCCAAACATCTAGGACCGCTGCTCGAGCGTCATCGCCGCTCCATTGACATTCTGCGCCAGCGCATCGATGCGCGCGACGGAGTGATTTTCTTTGACGTTAGCGACCTGGACCTGGAAGGCTACAACAAATTTATTCCTTACTTGCTGCATCCGGAGTGCGTCTATTCGGTGAGCGTGAGCGCCTCGCCGGTTCGCGCGAAAGTTTCTCTCGGAACCAATCCTTGGAACCAGGCTACCGCCAACCAGAATTTGGCTTCTCTCGCAGAAAAGCACGGCGGCGGAGGCCATCCGCGCGTCTCTGCGATTTCGTTTGATCCCGGAAATCTCGCGCACGCACGCGAAGTGGCGCGCGACTTGGCAGCCGCACTCCGCAAAAAAAGCCCGTGATTTCGCGATTTTTCGCGCTCCTCCGCGCATCGACAAATTCTCGCGCACCATGTAAAATTCTTTCATCCTTCCGTGGACCGGTAGCTCAATGGTAGAGCAGCTGACTCTTAATCAGCGGGTTGGAGGTTCGAGTCCTCCCCGGTTCACCACTCTCCTGTAAGGACTTAGAGACATTTGCCACTGGCGGGCTCGCCGTCGACCGTAGCGGAAACTGTAGCGGGTGCCTGTTGCTTGTAGCCAACACTGGAAACCCATTGATTTGCAGACAGGCGTCCTTCAACCAAGGTTATGGCACAAGATACGGCACAATTCCGAGTGGGCCGTATTAACCTTGAACTATGCGACGAGGCGAAGGCCGCTGGTTAAGTTCCCTCCCGAAGAGAAAAGCCGAATTCATCGAACCGATGGACTGCGCCCCCGTCACAAAGCTAGCAGATGGCCCAGGATGGCTCTACGAAATCAAATTCGACGGCTACCGCGCTGTCGCGGTCAAGTCTGATCGCCGTGTAACCCTGTTTTCTCGGCGGCGCAAATCCTTCGATCACCACTATCCACTCATCGTCGAGGCTCTTGCCGAACTCCCGGAAGGTACAGTCGTTGACGGTGAGATCGTGGCGTTGGATGAATCAGGTCGCCCGAACTTCAACCGGCTCCAAAACTTCCGCAGCGAAGCGTCTCACATTCACTATTTCATCTTTGACCTGTTGATTTGCCTGGACCGCGATCTCACTGGCACTGTTGTGGTGGTCAGCAATGACGCAAGCGTAACGGCGAACAAGGACGGCTCCATTAGTATGACGAGCACAACGACAACCCAGACATATACTTTCAATCAGGCCGGAAACATGACTGGTGGCCAGTATCAAACCGAGGGAACAGCGTTGACCATAGGCGCTAATGGCCAAACCACAACTCAACCGATCACCGACTCAGGAAAACTGACTATAGTGAATGCCATGCATCAGTTTGGTGCGGGCGCTGTAGAGATGTTCCAGAGTGGCTTTGCGGACACCAGGGGGACACTGGCTCGATTTCCTGGAACCGTGGCAGCCGACGCCAAGGCGCACAAAGGAAGGTATTTCTTCCAGGTCGCCGAGGTCGGGCTACTATTCGTTCCAGTGGCGCAAGAAGCGGAGGGAATAAAGATGAGCGTGGAACTTCATGTGGCCTTCGTAGAGCTGGCCAAGGCATTGGCGGGTGAGTAGGACCCCCGAATGGCGTCCGGCGATCAAATGAGATTTCGCCTCCCCGGCTGGGTCATTTTAATGCTGTCGGGCATCTGTTTCGCGGACGCTTTTCATCTCGGGTCAGGCGTGTGGGGCAATCCTTTAGCAGACGCATGGAGCGGCGCAATGGACAACGTCGTGCTTGGGATGATTTTTTTCATCCATGGGCTGAACATTGGCCCGAGGCGCGCGGACATTGTAGTTGCCGCCTGCGTTTTCGTTGGGCTGAGGCTGGCGGAAAACCACGGGCTCCTAAACGAGAACAGTCCCATTTGGATCGCCTTACTTGTCCTCGCCGCTATTATATATATTCGGGGGGCGTGGGTCGAGAGGCGACATGGCAAGGGCAACGCCGGGAACGACAACGGGCGAGTGGCAGGCTCTTGAACTCGGGTGACTCGGGGGACGAACTCGAAACTCGGAAAGCTCGGGGACCGGAACATGTGAAAGAATTGAAAATCCGTTTTTGGCGGATCAGGAAAATGACTAAGCGACGCCGAACAGCCCCTCATATTGCCTCCAATTGCAAAGTTTTTTGGACCCGAAATTGCGGCCTCAATCTTTTCACACGTTCCAGACGCGGCGTTTCTGCTCCGCTATCCCCCAGCAAACACGCGACTTAAGAAGCCTCGCGACCAATCGCGTGTCCGGGTGACAACTCAGGTCGAAGGATCTCTTTCCTGCCCTTGGCTTCGCGCACGGAATCATGCGACACCAAAATCTATTGAGCGGTCCCCTTTTTCTGCATCTGAGAATGATGTCAAAATCATGTTTGTGGGCAGCGAAACCAGGGAATCTTACCGCTATAGAATCAGCTATTTGGGGCAAACCGTGCGGAAGGGTTTTTGGGCAACCACCGAGGCGGGTCCTTGAAAATGCTTTTTGACAGAT
>Ga0126379_10003186_pt1 | contig 10571 bp, 5 predicted proteins | sample PanSoiMetPlot_24_FD_92640 | JGI IMG/M metagenome (GOLD analysis project Ga0126379, IMG submission 92640) | Tropical forest soil microbial communities from Panama - MetaG Plot_24 | ecosystem: Environmental > Terrestrial > Soil > Tropical forest > Bulk soil | place: Panama | collected 2016-02-17 | reverse complement strand
TTTTTTCCCCGGAAAGTGCGTCTACCGACCGCTTGAAATTCACCAGCTTCATCACGGTGTCGTTGATCGACCCCTGGTAGATGGACAGCAGCCGATCGCGCGCCCATTCCGGCGCGTTGGCACCCGCCAGGCGAAACTCGAGATTGTAGGCGGCAAGCGGCGCCAGCCCCTGCGAGATGCTCCAATCGACGTATTCCTCCCAGGGTGCATCGGCGAGCGAGCGCCGCGACGGGTTGAAGGAGGAGAGCACCCGAAAGAGCTCGATGAGGCTCGTAGCCACCAGCAACGCGTAGCGGATTCAGCTCAGGCCCGCCAGTGCGCCGGCGCCAGGTTCGGAAAATGGCGGGCCAGTTTTCGCAGCGGAGCGCGCCAGGCGAGGTAGACGAGCGCGCGGATCATCCTGGCCAGGTCGCTCGCCAGAAAGGGCGCGACCATCCACGAATACCTAAGCTCTGCGAACGAGCGGTCGACCAGGTGACCCTTTGAGAAAACAATGCGACCGAGCAGCACCTGCCAGATCGCCGGCCGCAGCTGCGCCAGCACCCGGCTGGGCACGTCCGCACCCAGAGCGCTCTGGGAGGTTCGAAGCGCGAAATAGACAGGGGATTGCATGCCGCTCTCTTCCGCGACCGAGATCACCGATTGCCAATCGAGATCCGGATAGCGTCGGATGAAAAGCTTGAGATCGTACAGCCAGGCCACGCCTTTGAAGAGATGCTGGGTGGCGTGGGTCGCCAGGTAGACGAGCTCGTCCTCCGGCCGAAGGTACCTCACGCGCCGGCCTTCCAGGCTGTCCTCGACCGCCCGCTGCAGCAGATGATGCCCGTCGATCGCCCCCCCGAAGCCAGTGATTGCCCGAAAGTGCAGCTCGACAGAGCCGAGCGTCCCGTAGAAGTTGAGATGGTGGTGGTGCTCGAGCTGAAACGACTCGAGCTGCTCGTTTTTCTTGAGCCCGATTTGAGCGAGCGCGGCTTCCGCCCGAGGCAGCTCATCTCGGGCGACCAGCAGATCCACGTCGGTCATCGGGCGGTAGAGCGGATCCGGATAGCAGCGGAGAGCCAATCCATACCCTTTGAGCAGCACCGGGACGATGCCATCGCGCGCCAGCGCTTCGAGACATTGGAACAGAAGCTTCTTGACCTTGATGCCCTGCACGGCGATGGACATCGCGTCGCGCCGAAGAGCGGTGGCCGCCGCCTGGCTCACGGTAATTCCGGCTTGCCTCAGCTCGTATTCGGCAAGGCCCGACAGTCCATGGCGAGCGCACTTGGCCACCAGCTCATCCTCATCGACGAGCGACATCGCAGATCGAAGCGATTCGCTGGAAGCGGGTGCAGCGCGCAGGAGGTCGAGGAGGCTACTCACGGAGCCCTTTGCTCAAGAGAGCAGCTTTACCCTCGGGGCGTCGCTCCGCTTGGCCGGCTGGACCGAGCCTTGGGCGGTCTGCTCGCCATCCATCATTCGAGCGGCCTTGCCGATCGCGTCGGCGATTACCTCGAGCGCGAGCTCTTCATCGCGGTCGATCTCCCGGCGCCCATCCCGCCAGGCCAACCCGAGGCTGCCGAACCTTCGCTCGTTCCAGCTGATCTCCAAAGACATCGACAGCGGCGCGCCGGCGCCGTTGCCACGCCGCGTCTCGAACCGCATCACGTCTTGCGCACTGGAGCCGGTGCGCTCCATGAGAAGCTCCAGCGAGGACGCCTGCAGCGCGTCGGCCAGGGGCCGGACCGAGTGCCAGACTTGCTCGATGGTTTGGGCTGCGGCGATCTCCTCGTTCACCTGCTTCACCAGCGAGCGAAGCTGGATGTTTCGGCGCCGGACGCCGTTCGCGTCGGTGAGCTCCCGGGCGCTTAAGTAGCCGAGCTTTCGGATGAGGATAAAAACCACCAGGCCAATGCCCACCAGGAGCATGGTGCCCTGCGAGCTGTTCGCGTGGGCGATGCCCAGGGCGGTCAAGGCGAAGAGACAGCAGATCCCGTACAAAACGAACACCGCCTGCCGGTGGCTCATCACCAGCCGGCTCATCAGCCGGTGGTGAATGTGCTCCTTGTCCGAGCTGAAGATGGCTCGCCCCAAGAGGCTCCGGCGAATCACTGCGAGGAGCGTGTCCATGATCGGCAGCCCGAGCGCCAAGATCGGCACCAACATAGCTACCACCGTTCCGCTCTTGGCCGAGGTCTTGATCGAAACTGTCGCCAGCACGAATCCCAAAAACATGCTCCCCGCGTCCCCCATGAAAATCGAGGCGGGGTTGAAATTGAAAACCAAGAAACCGAGCACCGCTCCGCCGAGCGCCGCCATCACCAGGCAAAGCAGCACTTCTCCGCGGGCAAGAGCGAGCACGAAGTTGGTGGCGACGGCGATGAAAGCCACCCCGCCGGCCAGACCGTCGAGCCCGTCGATCAGATTCATCGCGTTGATGATTCCGACGATCCACAGCACGGTGAAAGGGATGCTCAAGACACCCAGGATCAGCGGCGCCCCGAAGGGATTGGCGATCTGCTCGATGCGAAAACCCAACGAATAGAGCGCCCCCGCCGCAGCGAATTGGATGGAAAACTTCAGCTTGGCTCCCGAACCGCGGACGTCGTCGTAGAGCCCGAGAAAGGCGGTCGAGATTCCACAGCAAAACAAGCCTGAAACGAGATCGGTATTGGAATAGAAGGTGCGACCGACGCTCGAGTCCACCAGCGACAGCGCCACCAGCGGAGCGAAGAAGCCGCCGACGATGGCGATGCCTCCGAGCCGCGGCACCGGAGCCTCGTGAATTTTCCGGCTCGTCTTCGCCTGGTCCACCCAGCCGTATTTCAGGGCTCGATTCCTCACCAGCAGGGTAAGGAAGGTAGACACCGTGACCGCGCACAAAAATGCGACGAGGTAGGTAATCATTTAAGCTCGCGCGATGAGAAGCTCCTCGAGCACCTCGAGGTACTTCCGCGCCAATGCCCTTCGCGAGAAGCTCGCCTCGACGAAGGCCCTCCCGCGCTCGCCCATGGCCGAGCAGTCGGAAGGAGAATTCATCAGCTTCAAAATAGCCTCCGAAAGCGCGACCGGATCCTCGGGGGAAACGAAAACACCCGCCTGCGCCTCTTCCACTACGCGCCGTGCTTCCCCGTCGACGCTCAACACCATCGGCCGAGCGGCGCCCATAATCTCAAATATTTTTGAGGGAAGCACTGTCTTGAACAGTGGCTTGTTTCTTAGCATCACGAGCGAAACATCGGATGCGGCGAGGTACCGAGCCACCCGACTTCGAGGCTGTTTGTCGACAAAGGTGATCGAGCCCAAGCCCATCGAGCTGGCTCTGTTTTTGAGCGCCTCTTTTTCAGCGCCTTCTCCCACCAGGACAAATCGGATGCTCGCCTGCCCGCTGAGGCGCTGAGCTACTTCGAGAAGCGTTTCCAGCCCGTGAGCCATGCCGTGTGTACCGACATAGAGACACATGAAATCGTCGGGAGAGAGGCCCAGCTCGCGGCGGACTTCGTTGTCTTTGGCGGCAGGGTGGAAGAGCTCCAGATCCACGCCGTTTTTGACGACGTGAAGCTTTTGCCTCGGAACGCCGCGGGCAGCGAGCTCGTCGACGAATGAATCGGTGACCGTGACGATGCGCGCCGCCTTCGAATACAAAAACATCTCCAGCTGCTCGAGAGCGCGAATCGCCGGGTGACCGGCGGGGAGAGCGCCGACCTCGACGATCGAGCGGGGCCATAGATCTCGCACCTCGAAGATGAAGGGTCGGCGTTTGAGCGTGGCCATCCAAAATCCAGACGCGGCAGTGAGAAGCTGAGGGCTGGTGGCGATCACCACGTCCGGTTGCTCGGTCAACCATGGCCCGAAGAGCGCGGCGGAGAAGGCGTAGGAGACGTAGTTCAGCCCCCGCTTGAAAAGGCCGCGATTCGCCGCGGCGTAGATCGGCGTTCGAACCACCTCGACGTCGTCCAACCGCTCGCGGCGAATCAGCTGACCGCGGTAGTCTGGGGGAATCACACCGGTGGGATGGTTGGGAAAACCGGTGAGCACCGTCACCCGGTGGCCGAGAGCGGCCCACTCGCGCGACAGCTCGTGCACCCGCGCTGCCGGGGCGCCCATCTCCGGTGGGAAGTATTGGCTGAGATAGAGGATGCGCATCGTCGAAGGCCAGGCGTCTTAGGCGCGCGCCCTTCTGCCGCGCTTGGCAGGTTGCACGTCGATGCGGCGAAAAGCGCACTGCTCCAGCTCAAAGCGCACCGCGAGCCCGCCGGCCTCGATGGACCAATTCCTGCCAGCGACCTCGACGCGCGCCGGGCCGAAGGACATAACCGTCACGAAGCGCAAAGGAACAATTCCGTGCGCTTCTACCGCCAATGACGGTACCGCAATCTTCTCGCCGTAGTGGCGTGAGAGCCACCCGCGGGGGGGATCTTCCACGCCCGAAGCGACATCGCCGCTTAAGGGCTCTCCCTGCGGACCGAGCACGGCAATGCAGAACGGTCCACACGGCGTCGCCAGAGTCAGCTCGCCGCGCGGTCGATCATATCGATGCGGGAAATCGCCACCCAACCAGTGCAACCGCGCGGAGTGGGAACCTTGTCCGGAAATCTGATCCGCCACCACCCAGATTTCGTCCTTGGCGAAAAGCACCGACCGTTGGTGGATGCAGCCAGTCGTTCGCTCAAAGCCCAGGTGCTCGCCGCCGCACACCGCCCAGGGGCCCGCATTCTCGCAGCGAGTGAGTTTCGCCCGCGTCCAGTAGAGGTTCTTGAAGCGGCGGTGGTGGAGCATCTGATCTTCGCCGTCGACCTGGATGGTGTTATGGCTCTCCGTCCGGGCGAAGTGGCGATGCCATTTCTGCGGGCCGTTGTAGGAGTAGCTGCCGGCATCGACGATGACGTTCAGGCCTCGCCACCACACATCGATGGAGAGCATGTCGATTTGCGAAAAGCGCTGTTTGATGTCGCCGCAGCGAAACACAGAGAAGGTCGAGGGCTCGCTGCCGCGAAGGACGAGGTGAGTGGCAGACTCACGAAAGGAGGCCGCGGCCCAGCTTTTCCGGCGCAGCGGTACGTCCAGCGCAGCAGGGCCGAGAAACCAGGCGCACTCCTCGTCCCACGGACCGGGCTCATACAGTCGCTCGCCGCGCGTCAACACGCTGAGCGACTGAAGCAGCGGCCTGAAATCGGAAAACGCGCAGGTGCTCAGCACGAACGGGAGTGAGCCGTCATTGGGGCCGAAGTTTGGGAGCCGCCCATCGCCCGGGTTTTGATGGGCAGACATAAATTCCAGCGATTTTTCCATTCTCGTTTGCCAGACGGCAGGCAGGGGCTGCCCCTGAAGCCGGAGAAATGCCGCCGCCCATAGGTAATAGAGCATCACCACCCGATGGTAGTTGTGCGAATCCTGAAAGTGGCCCCCGTCGGAGAAAAACTGCGCCTGGGCTTGTTCATCCAAAACAGACAAGCTCTTCGTGCGCCACGCCGCTGCCTTGGGCGAATCGGTAAAAAGTGCGCTTCCCAGCAAAAGCGCCAGGGACTCGGCGAGCAGGTGATTGTTGTAGACCGCGCGGCGCGTGTATTCGAAATAGCTATCGATGTGCTCGATCGCCTGGTGAGTTGCTTGAACAATTCGCGGCGCAGCTCGCTGAAGAGCCGGCTCCTTGCCGAGAACGGTCAGTGCGAACCACCAGGCCATCAAACGGATTGCGATCTCCTGCCCGGAAACCCAGTGAATTCCCAGACCGTAGTCGTTCTGCGCGTTGAAGCTACTGATCTGCTCGCCAAGCGCTTCCGCCATTCGCTGGCGAAGCGAAGGCTCAAAGACTGCCGCGCGCGCCATTCGATAGGCTTGGGGAAAGCGCGCCGCTTCCCAGCTGAGCTTGACGTCGCCCACCCGCGCCTCGTCAGCGAGGACCTGCGTCCAGTGCAATCGCGAACGCCAGCGGCGCCCATTGAGCGGGTTGGCGTGCCAGTCCATCGGCCACCCGCAGTCCGCCGTCCATCGGCTAAAACAGAGGATGCGACCGCGCTCGGAGTCCTGCGCGGATTGGATCAGCTCTTTGAGTTGCGGAGCCGGGATCCTGCTTCGCATGGACGCAGCAACCGCGCTGGCGTCAACTCCAAGCGTACAATTCGCCGTCCGGAGCTGTGTGGCGAGGCGGTGCGCGAGATCATCTGGAAGTGGAGCAGGCGCTCGCTCGAACCTTCGAATCAAGCCGGAGCGACGCTTGAGCTCCCAGCCGGCTCGAAACAACGACCCAGAAAACCCCAGGTCCTTCGCCTCCTGGAGTGACTGCGCCAACGCGGTAAGCGGGTTACGTCGCGCGCGGGGAGGCGGCGCCGTGTGAGACCTAAGCTCGATGGCTGTCCCATCCGCTTCCGACCTCGAACGAGCGCCATCCAAGAAAGCGCGAGCCCAGGTTTCGATGCACAGCGCCTTCCAAGCAATGTCGAACCAGAAAGGATGTTGCTCGTCTTTGAGCAATCTCCCGAGGCCTTTGGGGTTCCACAGGCCTCGCTGTCTCGCTCGCGTCGAGAGAAGGACGTCGCGCACGAAGCCGCGGTGTGACTCCTTCATCCAGCGCTCGGCCGGCGTGGCAAATCCCACCTTGCGGCGATTCAGCACCTCCGGGGGAATGACGTCGGCCACCGCCTCACGGAGGATCCACTTGGTGGCGCCGGCGCGAAACTTGAGATTGAAATCCAGCTCGAACGCGAATTGCACCAGTCGCGGATCGGCGAGCGGCACCCTCGATTCGAGCCCGTGCGCCATGCTCATTCGATCGTCCTGGTGAAACAGGCCGGTCAAATACGTTTGCATGTCCCAGTGCATCACCTGGGTTGCTGGATCCGAAGCACCGGATTTTTCGAGCGCCTCCCCGAAGGAAGCGCGGCACTCGTCTCGCGAGAGCAGCTGGTTGTCGCCGAAAATATCGCGCCAAGCGTTTTCCGGCACCTTGACAAAGTTTTCGAAGTAGCGGGCGCGCCAATCGGCGGCGTATCGCGCGCTTCGAAAAAGGCGGCGCAAGATGGTCGGATCAACGACGTCGTGAAGGAGATTGCCGCCGACGCTCGCCCCGCTTGTCCCGCGGTGGCCGCTCCTCGGCAGGCGGCCGGAAAACCACGAGCCGATCACCAGCCAAGGTCTGACGAGCCCGTACCGGGCGTATCCACCGAAGATCTCGTCCGCGGCTTGGCCCCCGAGGCAAACCTTCACCTTCGCGGCGGCGAGCTTGCTCACGTGATACATGGGTAGCATCGCCGCGCCGATGACCGGCTCGTCCTGATGATGGATCGCGCGCGCCAGGTCGTCGGGGAACGACGAGCCATCCAGCGTCATCAGCTCCAGCTCCAGGCCGAGAGCCTTCGCCGCCGCCTCCTGGTAGGGCCGCTCGTCGGCAACCCCCTGGTCGGCGAAATGAACGCCGAAGCAACGGGGCGGCTGCCCCACCTGTTTGGCGTACGCCGCGACGGTGCTCGAGTCGATTCCGCCGCTGAAGAACGAGCCAACCGGCACATCGGACATCAGCTGGTCGCGGACGACGGTGGTGAGCTGCTCGCGCAGCGCCTCAATGTGGCTCTCGGGACTTCCCTCGCGCGGTCCGAAATTGGTCAGCTTCCAGTAGGTGTGTCGCCGCAGACCGGCCGAGCTAACCTCGATCCATTCCCCAGCGCGAAGCTGCCGAATGCCTTTAAAGAAGGTGCGCTCGAAGAGCGGGGTTTGAAAATGAATGTATTGATTGACGCCTTCTTCGTCGAGCGCGCGAGAAATGCTCTCATCGCAAAGCAGCGCCTTGATCTCGCTGGCGAAGGCGATTCGATAGCCGTCGTCGTGGTAATACAATTGTTTGACGCCGAGTGGATCGCGGGCGAGCGTGAGAATCCCGCGGCGGCGGTCCCAGAAGGCGGCGGCGAAAATTCCGGCTACCTCCGCGAAACACTCGACGCCGCGCTCCTCGAAGAGGTGGAGGAATGTCTCGGTGTCCGAGCTGCCGCGAAAAGCGTGCCTTGCTTCGAGGCGAGTGCGCTGAGCGCGATGGTTGTAGAACTCCCCATTGTAGTTGATCCACAGCGACCCGTCTTCGTTGGACATCGGCTGGCTGCCGGTCGGTGACAGATCGACGATTGCCAGCCGGCGGTGGCCAAAGCCTAAAGGTCCGTCAACGTGAAACCCTTCGCCGTCGGGCCCGCGGTGCGCGAGAGCGCGCGTCATGCGCTCGAGCAAGGGACGATCGACCGGCCTGTTAGCGGATCGGTAGTGAAATATTCCCGCGATGCCGCACATGACTCGTCAGTCCAGGCCTTGCGGAATTTCGGTTTGCCCGCAAACCTGGGGCAGGCCCTCGCGCAAGCTCCGCACCGCGAGAAAGCTTGCTTCGCAGACCGCGTACAGCTCTTCCCAGGGAATTGGCCAGGCGTCGCCTGAGGTGCAGGCGTCCAAAAAATGCGACAGCTCGGAGGCGTGTCCTTTGTCCTTGCCGCCGCGGGCGGTCGTCATTCGGCCGCCGGACCAGAGCGTCAGCGCGCCCCAGTTGTCGCTTACCGCCGCGCGGCCGTTCCCGAGGATTTCAATCCGCTCTTTGGGAAGGCTCGCGTCCCCGGCGGCTTGATACGAAATGGAAGAGACGCTTCCATCCTCGTGCCTAAGCGTGAGGAAAACGCGGTCGTCGGTTGTGTGAAGCGCCCCGCTCTTTCCGACCGACTCGGCGTAGAGGCGTTCGGGCAGACTCGAGGTGAGCGCCACGCAGGTGTCGATCGCATGGCAGGCTTCGCCGATGATCCGCCCTCCGCCGATTTCAGAATCCTGCGTCCAGTGCTCCGAAGGCAGCGGGCCCGAGGCAAAACGGTACGACAGCGACAGCGGGTTCGCGCCCGAGAAAAATTTTCGAAGCTCCGAGACGGTGGGGGAAAAGCGGCGGTTGAAGCCGACCATCAGGATTGGGCATTGGTCCCCCAGCTCCTCGACGCAGTGCTCAATGGCGGAGAGCTCGCCCGGCTTGATGCAGAGGGGCTTTTCCACGAAGACGTGCTTGCCGGCGCGTAGCGCGGAAGTGACGAGCTCAGCATGCAAGTCGTGCCGGGTGGCGATGAAGACGGCGTCGGTGTCCTCGTCGGCCCAGATCTCCTTCGCGTCGGTGGTAGCGAAGGCGAAGTCGTGCTTGCGTCCGCTGTGCTCGGCGCTGAGCCCCTTCGCGGTACAGACGCCCCGGAGATCGATTCTGGGTTGGTCCGCGAGGAGAGGCAGCAACGTCGCCCGAGCGAAATTCCCTGCGCCGATGAAGCTGATTCCCACCTCGTCGCCGGTGCGCCGCGGGGCTCGGAGCTGGAGGCGCCGTTTTCGAGCGGGCGCCGCCGGCGGATATTGCAGGAGGATGCCCAGCGATGGCTCACCCGCCGAGGTGACGAGCTGGTAGGCGTCGGCCGCGCGCTCGATCGGAAAGCGGTGGGTGGTGAGCCGCTCGACGGGAAGCTTTCCCGCCGCCATCAGCTCGAGCGCCGCTTGCATGTTTCGCTGAGCGGTCCAGCGCGCGTGCCCGATCGGGTAGTCGCGGCCGCGGTCTTCGTACTCCGGATCTCCGCGGCCCGGTCCCAGCGAAAAAGAGACGGTGAACTCGAGCTCCTTGGCGAAGAAGGGTGGCCGCGGCAAGTCGAGACCGGTGACGCCGACCAGGACGATCCGCCCGCGCGGCCGGCACGCGGCGGCGGCGAGCTCGATCGGCTCGTTGCTCGTCGTCGAGGCGGCGATTACCACCGCGTCGACACCGTGGCCCTCGGAAAAAGCCAGCACCGCGTCGAGCGGCGCGCCGGTGCCCGTGGCGTCGACGCCAAACCGCAAGGCCAGATCGAGGCGCTTGGGATCCAAGTCCACCCCGAAGACGCGGCAGCCTTGCGCCTTGAGCAGCGCCACGCAGATCTGCCCCACCAGCCCCAGGCCAATCACCAGCACCCGCTCTCCCAAACAAGCCTTGGCCAGGCGGACGCCCTGCATGGCGATCGCTGCAATCGAAGTATAGGCCGCCTGCTCGAAACTGACGCCGGGTGGAATTTTGGCGCAGAGGTTTTTTCCAAGCGAAACGACGCCGGCGTGGGGGCCCACCGCGGCCACGCGATCGCCGGGCTTCAACTCCTGTACCCCGCGCCCGCACTCGAGAACGATGCCCGCCGACGAGTAGCCGAGCGGAAACGGCTCGTCGAGCTTGGCCTGCACCTGGCGGTAGGTGCTCACCAGCCCGTCCTCCTTGAGCTTTTGCAGAACTCGGCGCACGTCCTGCGGTCGCTCGCGCGCCTTGCCGATCAGGGTCTTGCGAGTCAGCTCGACGAGGGAGCGCTCCGTCCCGGCGGAGACGACCGAGGCCACATTGGCCACCACCACTCCCCCGCGAAGAGCGATCGGATCGGGCAGCTCTCGAACGCTGGTTTCTCCCGAGCGAACGCTCTGGACGACTTGTCTCATCGGGGGTGCGTTCGGCCGCTGCGAACAGCCGACTCTGCGTAGTTCTAGCGCAGCTCGTCGAAGTCCGACAGATTAAATGCGACACAGTTCAATGTGTCACACGTTTGATTATTCAATGCCAGAATGTGATGCGGTTCCATTCATTT
>Ga0126379_10003185_pt1 | contig 10572 bp, 9 predicted proteins | sample PanSoiMetPlot_24_FD_92640 | JGI IMG/M metagenome (GOLD analysis project Ga0126379, IMG submission 92640) | Tropical forest soil microbial communities from Panama - MetaG Plot_24 | ecosystem: Environmental > Terrestrial > Soil > Tropical forest > Bulk soil | place: Panama | collected 2016-02-17 | reverse complement strand
TGCCGGCAGCGATCTGATCGACAAGGGTACAGATGTCGGCATCGCTTATACCGGCAGCGCGCCTGATCTTGGAGCATACGAATACGTCAACTCAGTAGCATCGCCACTAGCTCCGAGTAACCTCGGCGTGGGGCGCTAACTATTATTAGATGGTATGGTTTCTCGTACCAATCGACCTGATATTGTATCTCTCGCCTTTTAACTTGTCGCCATAAAGCAGTTGCTACAGAACATGACCATTGGCGAGACCAAGGTTGCCAACAGCGCATTAGTGCGAACTAGTTATATATTTCTGCGAGGCAAGAAAACTCTAGACCTCCCGTTTCCGCGCCTTAGTAACTACCGATTACTTTGCGCCTTGGCATCCCTTCGATTGGACTCGCGACATGCTTGGTGCGAGAAAACATCCTAAAGTGATTCGCTTGAACGTTTTCAGGTATCGATTCTAAATGTGTGGAATAGCTGGAATTTTCGTAGGCAGCGCCGGACGGTTAGATGTCCGTTCCATTGCCGGGCAGATGCAGTCGCGACTGATAAACCGCGGACCCGATGGTCATGGGTTGGTGGCGTTAGACAAGGAACGTTGCGTACTCGCCCATACCCGCCTTTCCATTCTCGATCTCTCACTTGCAGGTAACCAGCCGATGTCCACTCCAGGCGGAAGATATTGGATCACGTATAACGGGGAAATCTACAACTACCTGGATCTGCGAAAAGAGCTTGACGGTGACCGTTTGCCGTCCTCGATCAGCCATGAGCGATCAGCCGTTAGCGAGATCGAATGGCGCTCCAATTCTGACACAGAAGTTATCTTATACTCATACGCGAGATGGGGCCTTGACTCCTTGGCAAAAATGCAAGGAATGTTTGCGTTTGCGATATGGGACAACCAAAAAGAGGAACTGATCCTTGCGCGTGATCCTCTCGGTATTAAACCGCTTTACTACTACCAAACCGAGCAGTTCTTCATCTTCGCTTCCGAACTACGAGCACTGCTCGCTAGCGGATTGGTGCCACGGAAGCTTAGTATGCAGGGACTTGAGTCCTATCTTCAATTTGGTTCCGTTCAGGATCCATCGACGATTGTCGCTGGCGTTCATGCTGTGGTTCCCGGCCAATGCCTTTTCGTTCAATACAAAAACGGCGCTCTGAGAGTAGCCAGTGATTCTTATGCAAAAATCACAAACGATGTCCCTCGGCCAGCAGATCGTTCGGAAGCGGTCACCGCGTTGCGCTCGCTTTTGGAAGCATCCGTGCGCAAACATTTGGTCAGTGATGTTCCCATTGGTGCATTCTTATCGGGGGGCATTGACTCTAGCGCCATCGTTGCGTTGATGAGCCAGGTAGCGGGTCAGAAACCCAAGACATTTAGTGTAGTCTTCAAAGAAACCGAATTTTCTGAGGCGCCCCATGCGCGACTCGTAGCCCATAGGTTCGGCACCGAACACAGAGAAATCATGCTCTCGGAAAATAATCTGTTGGAACTGCTGCCAAGGGCTTTCGAGGCGATGGATCAGCCGACGATGGACGGTATAAACACTTTTGTGGTTTCCAAAGCCGTCAAAGAGGCGGGAATTACAGTAGTGCTCTCTGGCCTTGGGGGCGATGAACTGTTTGCCGGCTACCCAAGTTTTCGCCGCGCAAACCACCTTCATCAACTTGCCATCACGCCATCTGCGATTCGCCGACTCGCCTCACTAGCGGGCCGGTCTATCTTCAATGGTTCTGCCCGTCGGAGAAAATTATGGGACATGGTTGCCAGTGACTGTAGCCCCTACGCGGCGTACTCCCTATCCCGGCAGCTTTTTGCACCGGACGAAGTTTCTGCTCTACTATCAGACCTCCGACCATCAACCCCTGGCCTCCTTTGTGGTGCTACCCGCTCCACGTCCTTCGGCCTTAGCGCCTTACCCCAAATCGACATCATTAATGAAGTATCGTTTTTGGAATTGACTGGTTACATGTGTAACACTCTCCTCCGGGATACCGATCAGATGAGCATGGCTCATGCGCTCGAAGTGCGTGTGCCTTTTGTCGATCGGAAAGTTGTGGAATTCGTTTTGAGATTGCCGGGAGATTGGAAGTTAGAGGGTTTGCGACCCAAGCCGCTTTTACTAAATGCGCTCGGAGACTTGCTGCCGGAAGAAGTCTGGCGGCGACCCAAAATGGGTTTTACCTTGCCCTTCCAAAAGTGGATGCGTTCGGCTTTACAGCCCGAACTGGACAAGACATTGTCAGGTGAAAATGGGAGGGCGCGTTTTGGCTGCTCTGCCAATCATGTTCGCCGTGTGTGGGACGCTTATAAAAGAAATCCCAGCCAAGAACCCTGGTCACGGTCGTGGGCGCTATATACATTGGCGCATTGGTGCGAGTTAAATGATGTACGCTGCTGATAGATAATTAGTAATAGTAAAAAACAAAATCCAAGTTCGAAATCCGAAATATCTCTGCACTTGTTATCTCTGACCTCCGATCTGTTTGGCCGATTTGTGTTTTTGCTTTCTGACGTCTGATGTGTAACAGACCTCTGGCTATAATTATGAAGGTGCTCCACATCACACCGTCTTTCTACCCTGCGCTGCTATACGATGCCCTACCCAATCCGTCTATCAGTTGCGCGCTGGTGCGAAATAATCGCGAAGTCCGCGTATTGACCACCAATACTAATGGACCAAATGCGGTTTTGGACGTTGACACTACTAAAGATATCGAGCTCGTTAGTGGACTCTGGGTGCGATATCGTCACCGAATTTTAGACGTATCTATTTATCCCACGCTGTTGCGCCTGCTCGCGGCTGCGTATTCGCTGGGCAGATCTAGTGCATCTAACCGCTGTATACTCTTTCCCTACGATTCCAACCCTACGCTGGGCCACAACTATCATTGACAGGATCATTGGATGCAAGTGATTCACGTCGTCCCTGCGATCACGGAAGAGGCGAGCGGGCCGTCCTACTCAGTGGTGCGCCTGTGTCAATCTTTGATTGAAGCTGGTGAGGACTTAACGCTTACCGCCCTGGATTGGTCACCACTCCCGTCAATGCCAGCGTTTATGAAGGTATTCCCGCTAGGAGTTGGGCCTAAACGCCTCGGCCGCTCGCCTGGAATGTCTCGATGGCTGATGGGTGAGACAGCCGGTGGGAGGGTTGATGTGCTTCACAGTCACGGTATGTGGCAGATGAATGCCGTTTACCCGGGATGGGCGGCAAAGGGCCGTAAGACAAAACTTGTAGTTTCGCCACGCGGAACGTTTTCGACTTGGGCAATGAACCATGGGTCACGGTTCAAGAGAGTTTTCTGGCCGTTGATACAACGTCCAGCGCTGTTAGAAGCCGCCTGTTTTCATGCAACCGCTGAGTCTGAGTACGAAGACATCCGTCGGTTGGGTTTTAATCAACCAGTCGCAATTATTCCTAATGGAGTAGACGTCCCAGAATTCGCTCAAAAAAAACCTCGCGACTTTAGAACCTTACTTTTTTTAGGGCGCCTCCATCCAAAAAAAGGGGTCGATGTTCTGTTAAACGCTTGGGGAGCCATTATGGATCGTTTTCCTGATTGGCAGCTATTGATTGTAGGTCCGGATAAGGGGTATGGCACACGAGGCGGCTACCTCGAACAATTGAAAGCGCTCGCAGCGAAAATGAAGATGAAGCGAGTGGAGTTTGTTGGTCCTTTATACGGGGAGTCCAAGTTCTCAGCGTATCGAGAAGCTGATTTATTCGTCTTGCCTACCCATTCGGAGAATTTTGGCATGACAGTCGCCGAGGCGTTAGCAGCTGGAACTCCCGCCATCGTTACGAAAGGCGCTCCTTGGCAAGGGCTGCAGACATCCGGTTCTGGTTGGTGGATCGATATCGGCGTTGACGCGCTTGCTGCATCTCTTGCCGAAGCAATGGCACAACCACCTGAGGAGTTAACGCGTCGCGGGTTTAATGGCCGTGAGTGGATGATTCGCGAATTCTCATGGCACGAACTCGGTAAGAAAATGGATCAAACCTATCAGTGGCTAATTGAGGGTGGAGAGCGGCCAGCTTGGGTAAGAATCAATTAAACGAGCGAAGGGCAATCCCTTGAGTTGGAGAACCGGGCTGTGCTTCGATTGCGCAACCTCGGCCGCGCGCTTGGGGTGAATCGTCTATTGGAAGCTTCACTAGGCAGACGGGACTACGAGGATCGATTTCAAGCTGCGATGCTCGGAGCGATTCGGCCCGGCGACATTGTGTGGGATGTGGGCACCAACATTCGACTCTATTCAAAAAAGTTCTCAGCTATTACGGGCTTGACTGGAAAGGTGTTTGCATACGAACCAAGCCCTACCAACTTGCAGCGACTCAATACTGCCGTGGCATCCCTGGTGAACGTAAATGTACTGCCCTTTGCATTGGGGGAACACGAAGGTGTTGTTGTCTTAGAGCAGGGTGACGATCCCCTCGGTGCCACGAATAGAATTGTCGCTAAGGCGGACAGACGATCAGAAAGCGAAGTCGAAATCCAGTTATCGAGTGGTGACGGCCTTGTTTCGTCAGGCGCAGTTGCATCCTCTAACGTTATTAAGATTGATACCGAAGGTTTTGAATTAGCTTTGCTGCTCGTCTAAGAAAAAACTCTTCAGAAAAAGGCCTGACCGTGCTCTGCATCGAGATGCACTTTGGCTTGCTCGAAGAGCGTGGTCATCCGCTTGGAATGGTCGTGCAAGTGCGCGACAGCCTGGATAGGAAAGAAGCCGATCTCGTAAAAAATCGGGGGCGCGAGTTGCAGTTTACCTACGGATATCTTTCGTCATCTTCCAGGTTGTCAGTGGAACCGACGCAACGGTGATTCTTGAAAGGGCCTTGTGTAGGAATGCTCACGGATCGATTATCGTTTCGACTCGTAAGATTAGCCGTTTAAGCGAGCTTGCAGAAGTCGCAGAGAGAGACCTTGGCTACAATCATTGACTTGAATGGATCCACTCGGCCAGATACGCATGCAACGTGCGATATCTGTATAATTGGGGCTGGCGCTGCGGGGCTATATCTTGCGCAGCGGCTTTCTCGTCACGGGTTTCGTGTCATCATTCTCGAAGCTGGTGGTGCAACATGTGGAACTGGGGCGTCAATAGGAATCGAGCCGATTTTCTCCGCTAGTCGCTACCGCGGCGCGTTAGATGGGCGAGCATTCGGTTGGGGCGGATCGACATCTCGTTGGGGAGGGCTACTCGTACCTCATTTCGACTTGGACGTTCGTGATGAAGTGAGCCCTGAATTTGTCGCTTGGAGGCATATAACCAATGTGGTTCGGGAGCGGAGTAGTCTGGTTTTCGCCACACTTGGACTTGGGAGCCGCCCGGATTTCCTCTCGTTTCCTGAAGTAGCGCTCGGCAGTAATGCAAAATTACTTCACGATTGTGGCCTGGAAGCAGTAGCTGCCGAGTTTCTGCCGTTTCGGCGGAGGAATTTAACCTACCTGGCATCGCCGCGAATGAGCCAAAACGTTACCGTTTACCTTAACGCAGTCGCTTCCAAGTGGCTCGTTAAACCAAGCACGAATGGTTCAGGAGCAGTGACCACCGTCGAAGCATCTTCACAGGAAGCAAAAAGCTTGCGCGTTTCGGCGAAGTCTTTTGTCGTTGCTGCAGGCGCAATCGAATCCGCGCGTATTCTACTGGAAATAGATCGGTCTACAGGCGAACGGATGTTTTCTCGTTGTGCCACGATAGGTCGCTGTTTATCCGATCACCTTTCTTGTGCCATTGCTGATGTGCATCCTGACGATCAAAGCCAAGTTGCAAAAGTGTTTGGGCCTATATTTTCCGAGGGGCGCATGCGTAGCTTCAGATTCATCATGGGGACGTTCATGAAGCCCTTTTTGCCTCGTCATTTCGTTCACTTCATTTTCGATATAGATAATTCAGGGTTTCGTTTGGTGAAGGACCTACTGTTCAGTTTGCAAAGAAGGGCTCTACCCGATTTGCGTCTCCCGGATGTGATCGAGGGACTCAATGGGCTGTCCCGATTGGCGTACAACCGTTTTGTTAAGTCCAGGTTGTTTATTCCACCGCGAACTCCCGTTCACTTTCAGATGGATATTGAGCAAACTCCAGACCCGGAAAATCGAGTGCACCTCGGGGAGAAGACCGATCGATTTGGTCGCCCTGTTGCTGTTGTCCATTGGAATGTGACCGATACGGACTATAAAAACATTAGGATGTTGTCACAACAGTTGCTGAGAAGATGGCCGGACCGTTCGCTTGGATTCCCACGATTAGTCCCGATCCAATTTGGGGATGCGAATCTGAAGCCGTATGACGCTTATCATCCTGTCGGAACGTGTAGGATGGGTAATGATGAAGAAGCCACCGTTGATCTGGAACTTACTGTGAGAGGAACTCAAAATTTATACGTGTTGAGCACGGGAGTATTTCCAAGCGCTGGAACGGCAAATCCTACATTCAGCATGCTTTGTTTGGGCGACATGTTGGCAGATAAACTCGCCAGGTTTCATTCCAATGCCGTGGGCTTGATTTAGTGATTATGAGCCCACACACCTCGCGGCCATATTCGCGCTTGCGGTCTCGATATGCGAGGTCGCCGTCTTACAACGAAGAAGAAAACATTACACAAGCGCTGGACTCTGTAACATAATAACACCGGCATTTAGTCGCACCTGACCGCCTTCTTGTATACAGCTTAGCAACTTAAAAAAATCGACTTAACCACGTGTGTCAATGTCACTGCCTGTTACTCCCGTAATTCTGACGTACAACGAAGAGCCGAATCTCCGCCGCGCCCTTGAATCCCTTTTTTGGGCTCAGCGCGTGATAGTTCTTGATTCAGGCTCCACGGATGCGACGGAGGCGATAGCCAAGTCTTTTTCTAATGTTGATTGGCATATTCGTCCCTTCGACAGCCACCGTGCGCAGTGGACGCATGGAATTTGTGCCACGGGCATCACGAGCGAGTTTGTCCTTGGGCTCGACGCCGATATGAGTGTTCCTCGGCAATTTGTTGAAGAAATGAGTCTCTCGATAAAAGAACAGAAATATCAGGGAGGGATTACACCTTTTGAATTTCGGATACTTGGTCGCACTCTGGCTGGTTCGATCTATCCTGCGCAACTGCGGCTTTTCAAACCAGACATGGTACGGATTCGTCAGGCCGGGCATACCCAAGAATTCTCCACAAGTGGTCCAATTTATCGATTTAAAACGCCGCTTATTCACGATGATCGTAAATCGCTTGAACGCTGGGTTTTATCCCAGCTTTCATATTCGTCACTCGAAGCGAACCGCATAAATGCAGGAAGCGCGATGCGATGGCGCGATTGGGTGCGGACTCTTGGGTTGATGCCCGTGATCGCAGGCGTTCTGGCGTATCTTCGCGCCGGTGGGCCTTTAAAAGGTGCCGCCGCAGTTCGCTACGCATATGAGCGAGCGGGATACGAGTGCTTACTCGCGATAAGGCTTATGTCGTCTCGCCTTCAGAAAGGTGACTAAACCCCTAGCTCCCGTTTGTTTTTATGTCGATTCATGCGGTTGATCTATCGGTTTATTCAGCAGCTGAGTTTAATCGCGGCGCAAGTAAACTTAAGGAGGGGCTGTGGCTCCTTGTTAGTTTGTTTCTTTTTCGCCTTCTTCCGGTGAAACTTTCTAGTCTTAAGTCGATAATTCTCCGCTCTTTCGGCGCTGATATAGGTGAGGGAGTAGTCATCAAGCCTAACGTCAAAATCGCGTTTCCCTGGAAGCTTACGGTTGGGGATCATGTGTGGCTGGGAGAGGAGTGTTGGTTGCTGAACTTAGCTCCCATCAAAATTGAAAGTAATGTCTGCATCTCACAACGAGCGTTTCTCTGCACCGGTAGTCACAACTATAAATCACCCACGTTTGATCTGATTGTGAAACCGATTCTTGTTGAGCAAGGCGCATGGTTAGGCGCGGGTGCTTGGGTTGGTCCCGGCGTGCGAGTTGGCAGCCATGCGGTGTTAGCGGCAAATTCCGTAACTGCAAGGGACCTTCAACCCTTCGGCATCTATCAAGGCAATCCAGCAGTGTTAGTGCGTCGACGAGTGATCAATGCGCTGGCGCAAGAAGATAAAGGCATAGAGTAAGCATTAGGGAGCTTCGCGTGCACGCAGCGAGAAGAGCGGAGGAGTGTCGTCGTACACTGTTGGTGGGTCACTCGTGCGCTGTCGTTGCATTCCGATTCCTTGTTCTTTGCTAAAGCTCCACTGGAAATAAAAATACAACAACTAAAACTCACCAACGGTCGTTTCACGTCTTGATTATTTTTCAAGATCCGGTGGGACGTGACCCGTTTGGGCAACTATGCCTTGCGCAGAAAAAATTCGTGATTTTTAACTGACAACGGGGAGAATTTCTGTGAAGACGAAATATAGGAGCACAAAAGTCCTAGTCACGGGCGCGGGCGGTTTTATCGGCAGCCATTTGGGCAGATTTCTCAAAGAGAAAGGCTACTGGGTGCGCGGAGTAGACATTAAAACGCCCGCTTACCTGAGCAAAGACGAAATATGCCATGAGTTTCTGGTGCTCGATCTCCGCCTATGGGAGAATTGTCTTCAGGCGGCCGATGGAATCGACGAAGTGTATGCGCTCGCAGCCGATATGGGCGGCATGGGATTTATCTCAGCCAACCACGCGCAGATTCTACACAATAATTCACTGATCAATTTACACACGCTCGAAGCTGCCCGCGAAAAAGGCATCAGACGGTACCTCTACACCAGCTCCGCGTGCATATACCCGGAATATAAGCAGCTAGACACCAACGTTACGCCGCTCAAAGAATCCGACGCGTATCCCGCCCAGCCGCAAGATGCCTACGGTTGGGAAAAACTCGTGACCGAACGGCTTTGCACTCACTATCGTGAAGATTACAAGCTGGAGACGCGTATCGTCCGCTTCCACAATATTTTTGGCGAGTGCGGTACCTGGGACGGCGGGCGCGAAAAGGCCCCGGCGGCCTTGTGCCGTAAGATTGCGGCGGCCAAGCTCACTGGAAGTCCGGAAATCGAAATCTGGGGTGACGGAGAGCAAACCCGTTCATTTTGCTACATCGCCGATTGCGTCGAAGGCATTTACAAGCTCATGCATTCAGACTGGCACGACCCGATCAACCTCGGCCAAGATCGCATGGTCAGCATCAACGAACTCGCCGATATTATCTCAGACATTGCCGGCTATCGGGTGCGTAAAAAGCACGTTGACGGTCCCCAGGGCGTGCGCGGCCGTAACTCAGACAACACCCTACTGCGCGCTGTTTTAAAGTGGGAGCCGCAAGTCTCGCTGGAGGAAGGTTTGGCTGTAACATACCGTTGGATCGAGGAGCAAGTCCGCCTTCAGTTGGACCAGCAGCTTCAACGAGCTACAGCCTGAAATTCTTGCCCATGAGAATACTACTGCTCAATCAGTGCTTCTATCCAGACCTTGTGTCAACCGCGCAGCATTTGACTGACCTTGCTCTCGCCTTGGTGGAGCGGGGCCATCATGTGACGGTCTTAGCTAGCCGGCGAGGGTACGATGATCCGACGCAATGTTTCAAGGCGCGTGAGACATGGCAGGGAATCGACGTGATACGCATTCCAACGCTCGGGCTAGGCAAAGCCGCTAAATGGCGGCGCGTACTAAACTTTGCTAGCTTTTTTTTCTTTTGCTTCGCGCGCCTGATGTTCTTGCCACGCCAGGATCTCACTGTGGCGCTCACTTCGCCGCCGTTGATTTCGCTTTTCGGGGCCTTGTTTGCGCAAGTGCGCGGTGGCAGGTTCTGTTTTTGGGTGATGGATCTAAACCCGGACGAAAGCGTCGCCTTGGGATGGCTGCGAGAAGATTCCTTGGTTACACGCGTTTTGCAAGCGCTGCTCAAATATAGCTTGCGACATTCCGACAAGATTATCGCTCTCGATCGATTTATGCAGGCACGCATTGTGCGAAAAGGCATTCCGGCAGAGCGCGTGGTCGTTGTACTGCCCTGGTCTCATGACCATGATATTGGTTACGATGAGGCAGGGCGCGGCGCTTTTCGCACCGCCCACGACCTCACGGATAAATTTGTCGTGATGTATTCCGGCAATCACAGCCCATGCCATCCCCTAGACACGTTGTTGGCAGCCGCGCGCAAACTAAAATCACACGCTAATATCGTCTTTTGTTTCGTCGGCGGCGGCAGCGAGTTTCGGAAAGTGAAAGCTTTTGCGGGCGACAACTCTTTGCCAAACATTCTCTGCCTCCCGTATCAACCGCGCAACAAGCTTTCCGGTTCACTCTCGGCAGCGGACTTACACGTCGTTGTGATGGGCGACCCGTTCAAGGGATTAGTACATCCATGTAAGGTTTATAATATCGTTGGCATTGGTGCTCCGCTGCTCTACATCGGCCCGGAGGAAAGTCATATCTCCGATCTGTGCCTGCAGCATCATATCGGCGTAAACATACGACCCGCACGCCATGCTGATGTGGATCAGGTCGTGGCTCACATTCAAGCGGCCGCGGCTGCCAGCGCTTTTCGCGTGGCCGGAGCGGAGGAAGTGGCTTTACTCTGTTCGAGTTACACGCTATTACCGCGAATCATTTCTATCCTA